>Ga0307514_10003078_pt1 | contig 16406 bp, 21 predicted proteins | sample 16_EM_MG_FD_203088 | JGI IMG/M metagenome (GOLD analysis project Ga0307514, IMG submission 203088) | Populus trichocarpa ectomycorrhiza microbial communities from riparian zone in the Pacific Northwest, United States - 16_EM | ecosystem: Host-associated > Plants > Roots > Unclassified | place...
AAAACAACTTGAGCATGAAGAACGCACCCACATCCGAGCCAACCGAACATCTCTCTCCTCTGGGCGTCCCTCCACTGACGCCCGCTCACCCGGTGGTTATACAGATATTGATAGTGATGAAGAGGCTGCTCGCGAGAGGGACCCCCGAGCTGCTCAGGCAGCGTTACTTGTTGGTGCTTTGCTTGAAGGAGATGAACTGGACGAAGCGGGGTTGCTCTTTGATGAAGATCTTACTTACGACGATAGTGATCTAGAGAACCAGTGTGCAACTGGAAATGACGAAGAGGAGTTATTAGATGTAGGGATAAGTAGTACTAACAGAGATTGATGGTGCATGTTAGGGCACAAATCTCATGTGAAGATCTATAAGATATATGCATACTATGACCTGTTTTTGGGCGGCTATAATCAGCAATAGAGCGTTCCTTTTCTTAATGTTTTTAAAGCAGTGGAAGGACTTATACCCCCGGCCTCATTTCTATAGCCTGGCATATGGGACAGCACTGGAAAGGAGGCTATAGACGTTCCTATTTCTTAAAGTGCTCCAGGTTGACACTTTTCGTTCTTTTCTGGCTTCCTAATTTTTATGTTTTTTACTATTATGAACAAGGGTTAGCAGGTTTGGGAGAACTGATACAAGGAGGAGATTAACCCCACCAGAGGGGAAATATAGAGTCTCTTAGAGTGCTTTGGCTAGTTCGCTACGTAGCTTGCAGATTGTCAGTAGAGTTTTAAATCCATCCGAGATGACATCCATTCTCATCCATACGGCCAGACTAGCCATGCGCGAGATAGGGAGCATTTTGTACCTATTGGCCACTAATTCAGGGTAACTCAACCTCGTATCAACACTTTTGCGAACGAGATACAGCTGTTACTAATCTGGCTGTAGTTAGTATAACACTTAATTAGGTAAGGTAAGATCCCTACCAGTCGGTGCTGATATATGTAACAACTCACCTGAGCGTTCTTGTCTATCCCTACTCGCACGGCGGGTAGGAAAATGGCTAATTTGTTGCTGCATTTTGAGTGAGGTGTGGGCACTGAGTAATTCAACTAAGTACCGTACTTCCATTGTTTTTAACGGAGTTGAGAGATCTGCAGCCTGGTTGGCAGAACACTGTCCAGGGAATACCCGGTGTTGCCCAGAGACACACTGTATTGTTGCTTGATCATGAGTGGCCTGGGGCACTAAGTATATGTGCAGGATATATTGAATGGGCTTATCGTGGACCCTTCTGGCATCGATGCCGGTGGGCCACAAGAGCCAGGCAAGTGCCCTGCCGTAACCTATCGATATATAAGCATAGTCCGTTCGAATTCCACCTAAAGCAGAAAACCAAACCGAGCAACGTCTTTTTTCCTTGGAGTGTATGTATGTACTGTGATGTAGATGCAGGGAGGTGAACATTCCTCCTCACCGGCTGCTGCATTTGGTAATTTGTTTTTTTCCCGGTGAACTGTTCTTTCGATGTTATGGCCGAACATACTGTAGCATAGAGTAGCAGGGTAACGCATAGAATTGTAGCAATTGGTTCGTTGCCAGTTGATTTCTTGCTTGGCCAGTTGCTCCCCAGTACGCCTGCCTGCTTGCTTTAGCTTCCATCTCGTTCCGTGGATCAATCAACAATGGAACTTGAGGTATGGTTGATGTGCCATAGATATACTGTGGTTTTGACCCCTACCCTAGAAGGTAGATCCCCAGACCCAATTGCGGTGGTGGGTTGTGGTTGACACCAATTATATTGCAATATGTCGGACCGGAGACTTTTTCTTTTTTTTTGGAAGGAAGCAGGACCGGAGACATTACTCCAAGTACTAGTACATATATCAATCTCCATGTCTCATAGCTGCATATTATGTAGGTTACGACTGGACGATATTCTTGCAGCTGTATCCGTATTATGGCGAGCAGATCTACATTAGTCTACCACCCCTCCACCGTCAATTTAGTAGGTATTGCAATAAAACACTAGCGTGTTATGCAACAGCCTTGATTCTTAAACCATTATTAATGTTCATTGCAGCAAAAAGACTTGACAAAGCATTTGGTGAGCAGCTGGGAGCTGACTAGGTTACTTGTGGGATAGTGCAGATGGCACCGATCTTTAATTCTGGCAATTGCGCAACATCAGAATGTCTCAGGACTAACAAAGATGTTTCGCACAATATGGCACATGTGTTGACGTGGGGGAGGGGTGGTGAACTTGCTTTTATTTTTTGGTTAATAATGGATTAAGTGCTGTCTGTCATCAATTTGCTTTGCAATTCCAAACTTCGAACTGCAATTCCAATACGGTAACTCTAAATAATCATTTGGTCATCTTTACAAAACTCTACTCACTACAACCCCAATCCATACCCCCTCCACCCTCAATTTTGCAGGCGCAGCTTTTTTGGGATATAGCGCATCTCATTATCCATGATAGGTAGTAAAGCGCATTACTGATGCTTACTACTATAGTACTCGGTTTACAGGTCCCTGTGGTTGATGGGCGCGGCCTGGTACGTACCCGGCTGAATGATGGAAATGGAGGGGTTCTAATCTGAGGAGTTCCTAGGGTTGAGTGGGTACTATAAAAATGTCCTCTTGACCCACTTCCCAAATCCTGTCTTCATCAGCAAGCAAGCAAATATCAAGCCCTTGAGTTATACATACGCCCAACGTTTAATTCCTATTGTGCCACCTCTCTTAACGACACACCATCAAGCATACATTCGCAATGGCTGCTCAACTCGAGGTTGCTATCGTTATCTACTCCATGTACGGGCACATTGCCCGTCTCGCTGAAGCCGAGAAGCGAGGAATTGAGGCTGCTGGTGGGAGGGCCACCATCTTCCAGTACGAGTCCCCCTCCCTACAAACAGCTACGTGAGCCCAAACAAACGACTAACATGTTCACTCTCCTACAGGATCGCAGAGACCCTCCCACAGGAAGTCCTCACCAAGATGCACGCCCCACCAAAGCCAGACTACCCAATCATCTCTGTCGACCAACTGCCAAAGTACAACGCCTTCCTCTTCGGTATCCCCACCCGTTTCGGTAACTTCCCCGGCCAATGGAAGGCCTTCATTGACCAGACTGGTGGTCTCTGGGCCTCCGGTGGTCTTTCTGGAAAGTATGTTGGTATCTTCGTCTCTACCGCCTCCCCAGGTGGTGGACAGGAGATGACTGTTGCCAATGCAATGTCTACTTTGGCTCACCAGGGAATGATCTATGTTCCTTTGGGATACGCCCATGCTTTTGGATTGTTGGTTGACCTTACTGAGGTCCGTGGTGGCTCGCCATGGGGTGCTGGTACCTTCGCTGTATGTCTCTCCCTCCCAATCTCCCTTATATGTAGATACAATAGATGCTAATTGCTATACTATAGGGCCCTGATGGATCCCGCCAGCCCTCCGCAAAAGAGCTCGAGCTCGCTGAGTGCCAAGGCAAGATGTTCTGGAACACTGTCGCCAAAGTCAATTTCGCATGACTAGATGGACCCCAGCAGGCGGAAGCCAGAGTCGAGAATCAACCCGAACCGGTGAGGAAGACCACTGATGCTCCTGCTCCTGCCTCTGCCCCAGCCCCAGCAGCCAAGGCTGTGCCGGAGAGGACGCAGAAGAAGAAGAAAGACAGTGAGGGCCTATGTGGTTGCACTGTTGTTTAAGTTTTAATTAGTGGTTTTTTTTTTACGGGTTTTCTTTGCTCAAATATTGCTAGGTCTTTCTTCTTGTTTTTATATAATAGTGGTAATGGTACTTAGATATGGTGTTTAGCATGCATATGATCTTTTCGGTTGGATTTATGGTGAAGTGAGAGGGGGATTGGAATATATCCTGATACTTCAAGTTACTGAGCAGCCATACTACGTGACCCCGTTATGAAGTTTATTGCGTGTGCCAAACTTCATTAAGTCTCACAATTCTCTAATAATCGAGATGAATGTTATAACACCTCGTCACGTGCTCTGTGGTGGTGCAGTATCAATTTAGATAACCAGCCACATTTATTAGTCTTGAACCCACTTTTATGCATGGTATCCCATGTTAGCATTCGCATTTGCAAAACCCAACTGCCGGCCACAACCAACTGACCAAAAAACATGCAACTATAGCCAGATCACATTACATTCACATCCACACAACCAACCCCACCCCTCCTACTACTTTTGACCCTGTTTCTGATTCTCCTCCCCACCCCTAATCACCCTCTTCCCCTCCACGACCGGAAACGGACTCAACACATCCTCAATATCCCCCCACCATGTACTCCCATACTTGCCATACCACTCCACTGTCGCCTTCAACCCCTCCTCAAAACTCGTTTTCTGCACCCACCCCAACTTCTCCAACTTTGTCGCATCAACCGCGTATCGCCGATCATTGAACGGCCTATCTACCGTATGCGCGACGTACCTTGTGAGGTCCTCGGGGTGGTCGTAGCCAAATTGCTTTAGGAGCAGAGAGCAGAGTTCGAGATTGGAGATCTCGTCCATGGAGCCGACGTTGTAGGCTTGGCCGATGAGGCCTTTGTGCAGGATGGTGTCGAAGGCGTCAGTGGCGTCTCCAGCGTAGAGGTACCGGCGGGTGTGTTTGCCGTCGCCGTGGAGGAAGAGTTTTCTGCCGCGCTGGAGGAGGCAGGTGAATTTGGGGATGATCTCTGTCGTTGGGTTGTTAGAGAGCGCTAAAAAACGCGGCCAGGTTGATTTTTGGAATAGAGTTGGGCTGGGGAAGGAAAGGAGGGATGGAGGTAGGTACATACTCTCTGGGAATTGGTGAGGCCCATAGACATTGTTACTTCGGACAATGATGACTGGTAGATTAAAGCTCTTCCAATACGCATTAACTAACATCTCCGCCGCCGCCTTAGACGCCGCATACGGGTTTGTTGGGGCAAAAATAGTCGTCTCACTCATATCCGCCCCGTCCTCCTCAACTCCACCATAGACTTCATCCGTCGATACATGGATAAACTTCTTAATACCATGACTCTTTGTACACTCAAGAAGCACGTGGGTGCCGTATACGTTGTTAGATGTGAATTGGTACGAGTTACCAAATGACAAGTCTACATGGGACTGCGCAGCAAAGTGGAGAATGGTATCGATGTTGTGCATCTTGAGAGCATACATGACCTGATCAGGCTGGGTGATGTCTCCATGGACGAAGGAGAAGTTAGGCAGGCCATCAAGAACCCGAGTATTGTTTAGTGAAGCACAGTAGTCGATTTTGTCGAAGGAGATGATGTTGTATTCGGGGTAAGTGAGTGTGAGGTGGCGGGCTATCCAGCAGGCACTAGGTGGTTTTCAGAGTCAGGTTGAGAGGCGCCTTGGGCAGCGGGGAGGGACTCACATGAATCCAGCTCCGCCGGTTATCATGATGTTCTTGGTATCTTGGTTGGGCTCGAATCTGGTGACTCCCTTAAGAATTGGGGCATCTTTCCAGATGCCAGTGTCTTGTAGTTTCGCAGTGAATGTGTCTGGAGAGGAAGCGTTAGCATGGCTTTTGGAGAGTGACCAGTCTCGGAGGAATTGGGGAAGCAGCCTCATTTCCAGGAGAATAGCCCCGTGATGCCAATTGAGCTGAAACCCACGAACAAACAAATGAGGAATTTTGGAAATACTGACCATACTGCCCAGCGGGTGAATCCCTCATCTTGTGAAATTCGCAATCTCCTTCCAAGAAAAAAGTCTGAACCCAGGGATATTTAAGGTATATAGGTTCCACAGCAGCCGAAATTCAACGTCAAAGTGGCGGGGTATATGCAATTCTAACTTGAAGTCAGGTCCCAGCTACAGGTGAACCTATGACTTTGCATCCTATGTAAGCGCATAGAAAGCTTCTGACGAGTTCTCTTGTTAGTATGTAGAAATGACAGTCTAAGGGGGCGAAAAACTGTATAACTGTACATTGCATGCATACTTGTTGGCACCTTCCCAAAATTCAAATTAATGTGTACAGAGATAGCATAATAGCCTGGGGGACCGGATATTCTGGCTCTTCAATACAATCCAGATGTTCTTACGGCAATTCAGGCGGTACCTATTGCAAGTATGGTCGGGGGTCTCTGTAGAGTAGAGACCACTCGTCGTTGCTGGAACAAGGCACACCTCCGTTTGGAAGCCCTGTGGAACCCTTTTGGCATGCAATTCCCCATTATGAGCTTAGTCAAGTCTATGAGTCTATATACCATCCGATCTGCCAGACAACACTAATCTAGATCTGCAAAATCCCTCGATGGCTCTGAACCACGTGCAACCAGACTAGTAGTGGGAGTGGTTGGTGGTGGTAGTGGGGGTGGTGGTGGTGGATGCTTAGTCTGGTTAACAGATGGTGCTTATTATTGCTTAGTTATGCTCTATATACATACCTATATGGTACGGTACCTGAGTTTTCCCTAGTTTGGCTGGCCTCGTAACGAGTTGGTCACGTGAGCCCACGCGATGGCCACATCTACTTATGTACATATATACAAGCTCGCAGGTCTACTCGCAGGTCGTACAGTAGGTACGGGTATATTAGTATATATGTACTATACTATATCATGCAGCACCTCATAATGTCTAATCAAGTTTTTTTTATTGCGGCTTGAGCCTCTTCATCTATATATGGCAGTGAAAGTAACAATAAAATTACGGATATTCTTTGTAGATAGATAAGACTACGAGGCAGCACCCCCGCATGGTTAGGATCCCGGCAGCGAGACAGCAAATTGGTGATCACCTGGGGGTGCATCGTCGGCCGGATGATTTCAATTGAGACTTGAAACTGCGCTCGACATTTTATACACTTGTCCAACTTAATCCCCGCCTTTTTCTTCACCCTCAAATTTCCTCAGGTACTTTGCACTGTAAAAGAAGTCGTTAAGCTTTTCTTTTTGCACTGTCGTTATCTCCCAGCTCGCTTTGCCATTCATGGTAGTCACCACTTTCTCGCGGTCGGCTTGGGTTATGACATCGAACTATGATACGAGTTAGCTATTCAATTGTCTAGAAAAGCATGAATGGAGATATACCTACATGTTTATAGTCTTCTCCTGGCTGGAGGCAATCAACCAGTTCTCTCCCCTCACATGGCACCGGCAGTCGGTAAGGGGTGGATTCCGAATCGATGCTGACCAAGATCCTATTCCCAACGACAGTTATGTCGAGAACATTTCCTTGCACACCAGCTGTTGTAGTATATTCGAAAGTGCCAGTAACCCCTTGGGTGAATATGAAGAGTGCAGGAAGCCTGTCTTAATCAGTATTTCCTCTGTAGGCAAGCAAGGAGAGCAGGATGAATACCCTTCAATAGAGGCAACGACCTGGTTCCGCTTATGCACTTCATCTTTGAACTCCCACAGTCCCGTAACAGAGGTCTGAAACTCCCCTTCTGGCTCCAAGTCCACATCCGTTTCCTCTCCACTGATGCTTGATTCTTTCAACTTCTCCTTATTACGCTTCACAGTTTCCAGTACCTTCGCTACATGTTCCTTCAAGTCAAGCTTTTGTTTAACTTTCTTGACTTTCCAGTCCCACGTAAGCAAATAATCGTCCCCGCCGCCAGATATTAAAGTCTGTTGATCAAACGACGGTACCAACAGCTTCGACACATAAGACTTATGCCCCAGGCAGAATCCCTCTATCACATAACTGTGAGGGTATCTGGAGACCCGTATATGTTCATCTTTGTCGGCAGATAATATCCACGTCCTCCGTCTCTCTTCTCCATCAGGAAGCTCCACTTGCATGGTAACTGGCACCACATCTAGAAGGAGCGAAACATGCCCAAGCAAAAGCTTATGCTTGAACTGGAGCGCTTTGGCTTCCAGATTTGCTATACTATTCCGGGTTTTCATTTCACCAGCTTTTTGTGCAGCTCTTTTGTTGCGGGCGGTGGTAATGATGCCAGTATCCCGTGGGGCTCTTCGCTCTGGCTCCAGTGTAGCAGATGTGCCGTTTCGGGTAGATTCCATTCCAGGTGGTAGTGCAGGTGTCTTGGTGTCCTCAGGGTCATGGACCAATGGTAGTGAATATACATCCCCGAACTTATCTCCACAGATGATGGCCACCCCATCCTCACCCGTCTCCTCCTCCTCGGTCATAGGCTGTTTCTTTTCTACTAGCTGCAGGGCACAAAGCCGTTTTGGCATTTGCCTATCGTGAAAGTAATATATCAGCTCTCAAACTCTCCTAGGAAGGCACTAAATTTCTCCACAAACCTCTCACTCAGTAATTTCAAGTCCCCTTCAATATCCTCCTCCTTGCCTCCCATCTCAGCCCACATATCCCTCCCCTTCACCAGCTCCGAAACTCTAAACACTCTCACAACCTTATCCTCGTTTGTAGCCACCACCAAATGCCTCCCACTACTTGTCCCCACTATATTCGTGACCAAGTTTGCTCCCTTCTGTGACGACCATCCGCCCATCCCAGGTCCTTCCCTAAAGCTAACTTTCCTCCTTTTCTGAATCGGTTCAGGCATACTCTTCCCCCCCGTCACCGGAACTGCAACGGGAGTGGCCCTTGATGAAAAAGTAATATCATCCACTCTCCTCTTCTTCACGACCACTCCCTCTTCCTCTCCCATAGCCATTTCTACGTCAGCAATTCCACTGCCATTGTTGCCACTCTGCTCAATTGTAGGAGCAGACTGAGTTTCCTCCTTTTGCTGCTGCTGCTGCTTCTGCTGCTTCTGCTTCTTCCCCACAACATTAGGGATCTCAGGAGCCTCCCATTGCCGCAGAAGAACCCCAGAAGCCGTATCGAAAACCTGAATTGTGCCCGCTACTCCAGCATAGAGAAGCTTGCTTCTAGCGCAGTAATACAGTCTCTGTATGGGGTGTCGCATGGCCAATGGTTTTTGAGGACTCTGGGGACTTGTCAGCGGGTTTAGCCGTGCTAGGTAGGTCAGGTTACACACACAGGGGTTACACACCAGACTTGGTCTCGGCAAGCGACCGTTGAAGCTTCAACAGCCCACAGTAGTACTTATAACAATGTGCTATCTAGTTGTAAGCAGGAGACAGGGCCAGATCAGGCACAAAGACGGTAGGTACATGTACTTACAAACAGAGCTTCGTTGATTCGTAGGAGCGGGGCTGCAACGTATACCTACGTAAGCTGAGAGGTGACGGGAGTATGTAACTACGGGCTAACGTTTCCCTAAAGAGAGGCTGTCAATAGCTCGCTTGCTGGTGTAAGATGTACAGAATGTAGGTAGGTCCATGTACTGTACATATGTATATAGGTACCCGTGTAAGAATGGCGAAAGGGAGTGCAGTAATGGACATTAACTTGAACCAGCCCCTCGTAACCGCGACAGCCCCGAATATGGCCCCATACCAGGCCTGGGTGTCAAATCTATATTAACCTTTACTCATGCTTGATGATTGCTATGCCCAAACCCTCAGTACTTTTTTGCCGCTATAGGAGTGTATTATATAGAATAATTATATTTGATGTATATAGGAAAACATTGGTTGGCGTTTGGCATGGATGAACCTCCTGCGTGTTACCCTGAACCATAAGTACTTCCCAAATTGGTAAATTTTCAAGTGCGAAACAGTCACCTCCCGGACTTCAAATAAAAAAATATGTGTGCTAGCTTGGTGCTGACTTGCTGCACCGTACCCACCGTACCTATTCGCCCAGGACATTATGTGCAAAAGTACTAGCCAATAGTCAACACCCAAAGATGAGCAACATCTTCTCTCTCGTCAATCCACCCTCGCGGACCCCCGCCCCCACTCCCACCACTGCTGTGCCCACTCCCCCTGAAGGTGGCATAGGCCTCGGCCCTTCAAACCCAACTTCATCGTCTACCCACAACCCCGAGCCATGGAACCCTCCACCTCCACCGGTAGGAACAGCAGCGATGAGCAACCCTGTTTTAGTGCTCTATTCCCGTCGATTAACAGCACAGACTGAGGCGTTGTATTCTCTATTGCAAACTTCACTAGCGGAGATCAAGGGGAAGCAAGAGGGTCTGGGAACGTTGCTTGGGCAGGCGGAGAAGCAGGTAAAGGTGTTGGAGGGGAAGGTTGGGGAGGTGGTGGGTAAGGTGGGAGAGGAGGGTAAGTAGAACTCTTTTTCATACTAGAAGTATATCAGCCCTTTCTATACTAGGGTTTTAGAATCTCGTATACCAGAAGCCTATATACTATATGTTCGAAGATTGCAGAATTTCTGTTTTTCCTGGACTGCATTTGGGTGCTGATAACTGGTACTATACTCTCTTTATGGGGGCGACCAAAATAGTGAACCAAACGCTCACCCAACTCCGTTGTATCCTCTCCACCACCAACTCCGTCCTTCTTGCCATGGACGCCAAACTCATTGAGCGAGAAAGTGGCAACGGCAGCTTACTCCGCAGAGTAGACCGCATTGAGAACAGAATCGGAATAGCTATTGCGGGAGTAGAGAGGGTGGAGAGGGTGTTAGTCGAAATGCAGCAAATGGAAAAACGGTTGGTTAGTCATATGATTCAGCTAGCCCAACAGGAGATGCATATGGGGTCTTGTAAGAATTGTGGAAGTGGTGAAGGCTCAGGCGGTGGCGGTGTGAACTATGAAAAGAAGGAGGAAGCGATGGAGGAACAGAGGCAGAAGAGAAACAGAAACCAATCAGTGGAAATCCCTTGCTCCTGGAACCTAGAGAAAATTGTGGAAGTAGAAGGTGAAGACCAGGGTGAAGAGGGCGAGCGAGAGCCAGAGTCAGAGCCAGAGCCAGAGCCTAAGCCAGGGCCAATTCCTAAGCCAGCTCAAAAACGCCGAAGATTGATGTCCGACAACGAGATTCTGGAGATGGAACTGAATGAGATCAAGAGGGTTAGGAATGCGGAGGCACAAGGTCTTGCATATAGTGAGGAACCTGATGATTTCGGAGAAGGGTATAAAGGTGAACTAGAAGAAGAGATGGGGGGTACATGGGAGGGCGGGGAGATTGTGGAGGTGGTACCAGAGTTGCCACTGGTGGTAGAAAGGATGGAGATGAAGAAGGGTGGGGGTGTCAGTGGGGTGAAGGCGAAGGCGGTCGCTATGGGGATGAAGAAAAGAATTTGTTAACAATGCAGAAGCTGCTGAAGGGGGCGGCGCTATGAGATATAGTAATAGTGGGTAGAGACCATTATTTGGGGTAGGGTTATACTTCTTCGAGGTGCTAGATACATTGGCTCCTAGGATTTCACTTCCTTAAAACGGGTAGCAGGATATCAGTGAGAAGAAAATAAAATTCAACAATTTCTCACTTACCCTGAGCCATTTCGAAAAATAAATATACTAGTATTAACACTCCAAAAAAATTTAAAAGCAGCGCTTATGCCAACCCTCCATTAACGAATGACAGTTTGAAAGTATACGCCAGCCAACCCATCCTATCCCATTGCTATCAGAATACTAAAGTAATAGATTATGCATAATCCAACCTAACCCCACCCCCTGAGCCCAAAAAGAATTTAAAAGGGCAGTGCAGTCACACCATGTAAACTCTATAGTTATAGAACTCCCATAGGTTGGTAAAAGAGAAAAAAATGAAGCAAAAAACCAATGCAAGAATGGGTATATGAAAGTATGATGTGACCAGAGGAGGTTAGGGGGATTCGCTATGCAATAGTGACCATACCAAAAAAAAAGGGGGGGGCGGAGAAGCTCTCACATTCCGGGTATTCCCTTTCCATGTATCTAAAATAATTTAAAGGGACAGTCAGCGAGTTTCAACCAATTTCATGGGCCTGGTTCGGGCTTTGATGGTGAGGCTGAGCCACTTGAGGAATCTCTGTCCGCAGGATCATCATGCTGCTGTGTTTTTTGACCTGCCTCATCATCCGCCGATTTTCCCTCACCCCCCGACGTCTCTTCCGACGGGAGTGGGGGTATGAGCGCATGATCCTTTGGTGTTACCCCCTTCTCCTCCTCTCCCCTGGCCCCTTGCCCCACAACCTCCACATCTTTGCTCCTCACCACAGCAACTACACTACTCCCCGACCTTGCTGCTGCTTCACTATTCTCAACCATCGCCTTCCTCGCCGCCGTTTCCTGAATTACAGCCTCTTGCATGACAGCCTTAGCACCATCCAGTAAGCCCTCTTCCTTAGTCGCAACAGAAGGTGGTGAATGCCTCAGTGCCTCAACAGTATGCTGTTGCTCTGTAGCTGGAACATTCTGAATCTGCCGGCCACTCTGAGCCGCATACGCTACATAGCGCACTTTCATGTAGTAAACCGTAAACCGGTCACATGTGGCAGGATCGAATGTGGCATCGACATCGACATGGATCAGCATCTTTTCCCCTGTGATTTGGACTATCCCAGTAACCCTGATGTGACCCTTTGGTGGTGGAGGTAGGTTCTTCCCAGTCGGTGTGCGGCGGAGGGTGTTCCGGAAGTTGCCAAAAGCTTCGTCAAAGGCGACCTTTCCTGTGAGTTCTGGGTGTGGAATTGTCAGAATTGGATTAATCTTATTTCCTTTGCTATCGAGTTCGGGTTTTTCCGCGTCTGCAGCATTGATTTCGTCCTTGATAGTTTTGGTGGCTCGCTGGAATGTGGTTTTGAGGGAGTTGAACATCCACTGCGGCCATATTGCGACCATAAGTCGGTAGAAGTAGAACGAGTGAATCTCTCGAGTCGCCCAAGTTATTGAATTCCGTGTAATAACCAACCCTGACTGTTCATACTTGGGCGGTGGGGCGCTCGGATATTGGAACCAGAGCCACATTATGCTACATCCCATGTTCTTTCCGAATTTATCCCGATCCTTTTCAAATGCCTTCACTGTCAAATCCGCCAGCTTACCTGGACCAAGCCTGTCAGCGTCTCGTCTCGGGGCCTCATTTTACCGTGGCTCAACTCACATTGAACCTCTGACTGGAGCTTGTAGTTTTGTGAGAACTCTGTAAAAGTTTGCACCACTGGGTCACTCCTGGTATACGGTGGCTGTGGGACCTCCCTTGATAACGTCAAAGGGATAAATATTTTCCGGTCGTTATCCCCCATCGCAAACTTCATCGCTAGGAAAAGTGTAGCTGCGCCCATGAATGGCCACATCATAGTATTACGTTCTGCAGTCCGTATCCGCACTCGGTAGACCTTGGGCCTAGGGTTCATTGTTGATATTCGCAGTGGGAGGCGACTATGTGAGAGCAGACTCTGGAGCTTGTTGAACACCATGATGGGGATGCTTTGCCAGTCTCTCTGTACCAGGTTATGCGGGAAGGTGTGGTGAGTTGAATGTATCGACGCCTGGAAGCTGCCAGAGCTGAGCTGGAGGGCTTACTGGTTCGTTTGAATCGATATCGGATATTGGAGATAGCAAATAGTCAGATTTCTCCCTAGTAGTAGAGAGGTTTTAGACCCCTGTAAGAATGACAACTCTTAACCCATGTCGCAGCCCTTCGACCCCGGTAAGCACCAAAGTGCAAAAAAAGGCTCGTGACATTACTTTGTAGACAAGTGTTGAATTATTCTTGTGCGAAAATACAAACAGGTCCCGACATTGTGATGATTTTTTCTCAATATTCCTCTCGAATGGTCGGCACATACATATTTCTAACTCTATCTAGAAGTTTGTTATTGGAGATAGCGCCAAGAACTACAAAAGATTTCGTATTGAAGCGAGTGTTATGTAAGCGGGGAATTGTGCAAACCGCATCATCACCACCACCAACCACTCAACTCGTAAACACAAAGCCAGAGACAAAGCACCTTGTCTTGACGGCCCAAGCTACAGACAGTTACCCCGCCACGCCGACGCAGCCCAGATCTCCTTAACCACCACGCCCCAGGCCCCACAGCAGCAATGAGATTCCTCGGGAGTCTCCTGGCCGCCGGGCTCTCCACGATAGCTGCAGCTACGGCGAGCTCTCTCCCGTTCCGCGACATCTCGTCCGTATATTGCAAACACCCCTCAAAGAACCCGGCAGAAAATACAGAGATACCCACACTTTCTCAGTCGCAATTTACTCTAGCTCTAGCCCACCGACTCGGGCTGTCACAATTCCACAGCTTGACCCACCAGGATGACATTGACGCAATCACGAAGGTTGATGTGGTAGTTCCAACAGCGGAATTTCTCGGAGGAAATGGGAAGGGGAAACTTGTGATCCATATAAGTAATGTTCACAGAGAGATTCTTTCGGATATAAAACCCACGTTCTATGTGGACTCCAAGCAGGCCCCGATCGACCATAGTATCTTTAAGCAGGCAGAGGTTGTTATGGGTGCTGGACTACGGTCGGAGTGGATTCTGGATGGCAGTAATGATGCGACTGATAGGACGGAGGTTCTCTCAAACTCATTTGTATGAAGTTTCTCTTCCTGTCTGAATGCACCCGTTGACGAGAACTGTATCTATAGCGGTTTAGCGAAGATGTCACGCCATGGGACGGCTCTGACGACGATGGGCTCCTCAGTTCAGTTGATTCCAAGGTGCTCAGTAAACTAGACCCCCAGAATCTCCACCACCAGATCTTCATGACCAGTTTCATCTCCCTCCAGAACATCCTTCAGGACGGAGTCAGGGCCGCAATCAACCAGGGCGAATACGTCTTTATCCACATCCCCATCTTGAATGTAAGCTCTCCTTTCTTCCCTCCACTTTCTGTTCTCCTCCCTTACCTATCCTCCTAACTCCTCTGCAGTGGCTCGAAGCCAACTCCGAGGCCTACGCCACCGGCATTAATCTCCTCTCCACCTACTTCCACCACCTCCTTACCACCCATAACCACCACACCATCTCCGACCTCACCCTCATCGCCTCCCCAACATCTCAACCCCCCTACACCCAACCCCCAGCTATCTCCTCCGAACTCAAAAAGCGCAAAGAAATCCCCATTTCCATCATCTCCTCCCCCGCCTCTTCCCACCCTGCTCCCCAAGCACTAACCTCCTCCCTCAACCCCAATTCCAACGCCAGCCCCCTAGCCCTCACGGCCCGCATTCCCGCTACCTTCAAAGACAAATCCACCTGCGAAGCCAAAACAAACCAATGCTCCTCCCACGGGTCCTGCGTTGTGTCAAACTACCCAATTAAGGACAGCTGGAGCTGTAAATGCCATGCTACAACGAAAGAGACAAAGCCTGGTGCTGTTAAGACTTATTGGGCGGGGAACGCGTGCCAGAAACAAGATATTAGTGTCCAGTTTCATTTGATTCTCATCTTTACCATATTGATGATTGGGGGAATCACAGCTGTGATTGCAGCGATGGTGAGTATGGGTGCGCAGGAGCTGCCGGGGGTGTTGACGGCGGGGATGCCGGCGAAGAAGTAGTAGATTGGAAGTAGGTGTATCTTTACGCCGTTGTAGGCATGAAAAGGTGTAAATTATGCTGCTATGCACATGAGCCGTAGCAATGTTCTTTGCTTTTGGTTTGCCTTGTGGTTGAAGTACAGTTGTATCGTATGTCGTTTATATCTTATACTTTATATTTTATCTAGCATTTTCTATCTAGTAGTGGTAATATCTGCATCCATCCTATATTATAGTCTTACATCTCCCCACACTCAATAATAACCATATCCGTCGTCGGCCTATCTAAAATCGTCCTCGCATTCTCAATTTTCCTCACCACAGCCATACTCTCCCCATCATCGAGCACCTTTCCAAAAACCACATGCTTGTTGTCAAGGAATGGAGTTGGGACTGTGATGATGAAGAATTGGGACCCATTGGTGTTGGCACCAGAGCTATATCATCCAGACAATTAGTATCTAAAGTATACGTAGACGGGGGGCTGTCGGGCGGAGGGCGGAGGGCGGAACCTACTTTGCCATACTGAGCATCCCTGGCGTATCATGCTTCACCTTAAAATTCTCATCCGCAAAATACCTCGATCCGTAGATACACGTTCCGCCCGTACCGTCCCCATTTAGGAAGTCTCCGCCTTGGATCATAAAGTCTTTAATCTAATCTACCACGATCAGATCAGGTTCAGTTCCACGCAGGCATTGAAAGCAACGTACCACACGGTGGAACTTCGCGCCCTTATATCCCTGCGGTTTCCCATTCGGCCCCTTTGATTCTCCGGTGCAGAATTGGCGGAAGTTCTCGGCGGTTTTGGGGACGATGGTGCTGAAGAGCTCGATTTTGATGCGGCCGAGGGGCTCGGTGCCGAGGGCGATGTCGAAGAAGACAATGGGGTGGGTGGGGTCACGCACGAGTGAGGTGAGCGGTGTAGAGGCCGAGGTGGACATTGTGCGGATGGTCGTGGCGTGGTGATGGTGAAGTTGGTACCGTACCTAACTTGCTGGGTTGCAGGGGGGCTAGGAGCTAAGCTATATCCAGATCCTTAGAACATGTAATTCCATTGAATTGTCCTCTAACGCCTTCATAAATTCCTCAATGAGTGAGGTGATATCAGTAACTTCTGTATATACAGTTACCCCGGCTAAACATTAACCCACCAACACGAAAAAAAAAAAAATGCAAAAGTAACATCGCTGGTA
>Ga0307514_10003079_pt1 | contig 16403 bp, 3 predicted proteins | sample 16_EM_MG_FD_203088 | JGI IMG/M metagenome (GOLD analysis project Ga0307514, IMG submission 203088) | Populus trichocarpa ectomycorrhiza microbial communities from riparian zone in the Pacific Northwest, United States - 16_EM | ecosystem: Host-associated > Plants > Roots > Unclassified | place...
CTCGGGGATCCTTGGCAGGAGTCAGGACTCTCATCTCTTTCACGGCGGGTGTGATACGGCGTCGTGCGCGGGGAATGGTCGCTAATCGGCGTGAGCCTAGAGACGGCCTGCTTCGTGGCCTGATCATCGCGCCAGCTGTGGCCATGGATCGAGCTGTCGATGGAGTTCGCAACAGACCGCATGGAGGAGCATCGACTCTCTGAACGCAGTTGCGCTCGGGTGACGAGCACCTGCATCTGGTAGACTACGTGCTCGCGCTCGTGCTCCTCACCGAACTCGTTGCCGCGGCGGATTATCAGCGGAAAGAGCACCATCTTGATGTTTGCATGCTCGGCTTCGAGGTCGAGTGGGGAGGCGTCGCTGTTGACTGCTTTCATGCGCGTGGCGTTGAAATAGATGGTGTTGGAGACTTCGCCCAGATCGTCGTATTCCGGGAAGGGAGGACGGAGCATGACGTATTCAGCCCGCTGTGTGCGCATCTCGAGGGCGAGCTTGACGGCGCGGTTGAGGAGTGCGCGGAGTGTGCTGATTACCGTGGCGGCGTGCTGCGGGGGAGGGGGCAGGAGGAAGTTGAGGTGTCGCATGATGTCGTTAACCGTGGCTTCGGTGGCGGATGTGAGTAGCGAGCGGAACGAGTGTCGTTGCGAGAGCAGCGTGAGCGTGGTTGCGCGCCATTGATGCACAGCAGGGGGTGCGCCTGCGTTTGTCAGTAAGGATGGAGATATGAGAATGGGATATACATACCGACTTCGGCGAGAGTCCGTTCCAAGGACAACAGCTTCTGGCGCTCCTCGGTCTCAAGGCCGAATAGGTAGCGCGTGAAGACAAACTCCCAGATGAGGCGCATCATGATGGCCGTGATAGCAGTGCCACGACGGGACTCATCCTTAAGCATACGTCGCACGCCTCGGTCGTCAAGCATCACATTCTCGAAGCGATCCTTAACCTCTTCATCGGTGACGCGGTGCACATGGATGCAGCGGCGCCCGAGCGAGAAGTGTGAGAAGTCCTCGCTCCACTTCTGTACGTCCTGGAAGAGGATATTGGCGCTGTGGGCAAAGTGCGACGGGTCTTTGATGTCGAGGTAGCGGTTGCTCTGCCGAGCCATGACCTTGCGCTCGAGGGAGCGCACCTCATCGCGGGCCTTTTGCAGCTCGCTACGGAGTAGCTGGAGTTCGGCATCCTTTGCCTGGATCTCGTCGGCGATGGCCTGGCTGTGCTCGCGTTCGCCCTGCAGTCCCTTGTATTTTGACTGCAGCTCTGTGTGCTCGTTGGTGAGCTCGAGCAGCTGCTGCGACTTCTTGTCGTAGCGCAGCGAGATGCTGGCGTGGCTGAGTTTGTACGCGGCTTGCAGCTGGGTAAGCGAGGCGTTGTGGCCCTGAAGACGGGCCATCTCCTCCTGATACCAGGTGAGCTTCTTGTTGAGCTCGTCGATCTCGGCATTCTTGTCGGCAAGGACCTTGTCAGCAGACTCGAGCTTTTCGGTCAGCGCGGCTGTCGCTTCCTGTTGATCGGCACGCGTCTTGGCCAGCGATTTCTCCAGGTTGGCCTTTTCGTGCACCAGCGTGCCATTTTCGATGCCGAGCAACTCGACCTTTTGCTCCAGGTCCATCAACTTGAGGCTCTGCCGCCGGCGGATGCTAGGAGGCCGCGTAGGCGAACTCGGCTGCGGGTGCTGTTCGCCCCATGCTTCGAGGATACCGTCTCGTGTCTTATCATGCGCGCTTCCCGGCCTCACGGGAGTAGTGAAGCGCTCGCCGAAGATAATGTGCTCGGCGGAAGTGCGCGGGCTCTCGATCTGGGAGCCGACGCGGCGGAGTGATGGCGCCTTGCCGGCACGCTCGCCGCGCTTGAGTACCTGCATCTTGCCGTCCTCTTGCAACTCTGGCGGGCGGGTAGCCCAGATTGCGGATTTGGCGCGGCGCGGAACGTCGCTCTGCAGACGGAGGATGTCCTCGGCAGTGATAAAGCGGCTACCGGCTGTTGAGGCGTCGTGTTGCTTGAATGTCTCAGCTCGCGAGGGTGGGGGCGGTGGCTGGAAGAAGGAGTTCTCGGTGGCTGTGCGCTGCAATGCCCTGATTATCGGGTTGGTGATTGGCCGCTCGTGCTCGGCGGAAGCTTCGGTGATCGTAGGGAGAGGGAAAGAAACGTGGGTTGGAGAGACGATGGGGGAGTGGGTGGTAGTTGATGACTTGAGCTCGAAGTCGCTGTGGCGTCGCGCGAGTCTGGATTCGAACTTCTCCGAGATTTCTTTGGCGGCGAATGGGTTGAATGCTTCGTCGTCTTCGGGTGAAGGACCACCGAAAAGGCTCTTGTGTGACTTCTTGGGTGCGACCTCCTTAGTTTCCGGTTTGGGTGGGGGAGAAACAGAGCGGGAGCTGACGAAAGAGCGGAGCGAATCGGTGGAGGACTGTGGCTGGAGCTCCTCGAATCTACCCACCAGCTGGGAAATCCTAACTCCTCCTATTGAGCCCCTGCGACGGCTTTCGCCAGAAGAGACGCGCCGGACGGAAACTTCGTAACCAGGGTCAGCTTCTATTGATACTAGGACGGAGCCTTCTTCGCCAGAGGAGTAGGAGGATGTGAACGCGCTACCAGTGCCGGTGGTGGTGGTGGAACTATCTCGTCTCTCCTGTGGATGGGACTTACCGAGATCCTCCTGGATAGTAGGGGTAGAGGGTTCAACTGTCTGCAGGTCCGGAATGGATGATCCTAGTTTCGAGGGAAATTCCGGTGAGGTTTCTGGGCGCCAGGGAGATTGGTGATCTGAGATCTCTGCATTAGCTGATGTGGCTGGAGCCAATAGAAGGGGGCCTTTGGTACCAAGCCTTAGTAATTCGTCGGAAAGAGATGGGGGTTCTAAGGTGGCCGCGGAAATAACAGGAGATGAAGTACCAGATTCAAGTTTGGATAAAGGTTTTTGGTTGGCGGAAGTCGCCTCTTGGGAAAGGTCGTCCTCGGTAAGGGAGACGCCCAGGAAAGATGCTTCTTCGTCGGAAGAGAGTAGTGGTGAGAACTGTTCCGGAAGTGTAGGGAGTGAAACAGGTGTTGTACTGCGGACGATGGGAGATGTAGGAGCAGCAGTAGGAGCAGCAGTAGCTGCGGAGAGAGTGGGTGCAGCAATAGATATTTCCGGTGTTTGTGATTGTTTACGGTCGATGAATTCCTCGGCGATTTCAGTATGTGGTGGCTTGATGGCTGGTGATGGTTTTTTCTTGTATGATACTGATTTCGCTTCATCGGAAACCGCGGTTGGCGGTATGTGGTACACAGAGACTGTCTCTGGCTCTGACGCTTGGTCCAACAGCACACTGGTGGCCTCTTGGTCAAATTCTTCCGTTGCAGACCCAGTAGCAGAATCCACGAGTGCCCATTCTTCGTTCTCTTCTTGTGCCTAATCATTGTCAGAGCTATCTAGCTAGCGGTATGGCGACCTCTGAACATACATCGAAACGCCTCCTATTCGCCTTCTGAATACCCTCTCCTATATTTAGTTCTAAAACTAATTCGCCCGTCCATTAGTTCGATCGCCCCATAAAAAAACCACGCACAGATCTCCTCCCACCTTCATCCTTTTCTTCTATGGCTACCACACGACTAGCACTATTTCTCCTCTCCTCCTCTTCCAACGCCTTCTTGTATTCGGAATACTCGCTCCCTGAGTCCTCATGTTGGAGCGAAACTCCAGTCCGAACCTCCTCTCTCTCACACGCGTAGCTGGACGCACGAGTAGGGCTATCAAAAGGGCTGCTGTCACTCTTGGCTGGTGCAAACGGAGAAGTGAAGGCTGATAATATGCCCACGCCTCCGCCGGTAGGAGTTCCAGGCCGGCTGCTTTTGCCGGTGGGAGTTCCAGGCCGGCTGCTTTTGCCAGTGGGAGTTCCAGGCCTGCTTTTGCCTGATCCGCCTTCGACGGGGGCGGCTGAAGCGGTTAAAGCGGTAGTCTTCCACACTCTGTTCCAGAACGAGCCTTTTCTCTTGGGACCAGGCGGCCTGCGGGATATTAGCGAATACCTCAATAATGAATGCGTGGCTAAAACATACCTCTTTTCATCAATAGACGCGGTTGGGGATGGCGGCACTACTTCTTCTTCCTTAATGCTCATCGCCCGCGACGGGACAAGCCTAAGTTCTTCCAAATCACCCTCCTTCTCCTCTGTAACTTCCGGTTGGGTCTTCACCACGCCTGACTTCCTCCTCCACAACGTTCTTCTCGGTACCGATGACGCCTCTGATGGCGGTGGTGGCGACGGAACAGCAACCTCGGTGAGCTCCCTGAGTGGCTCTTCAACAATCTTCTTTTCAACCGGCTCCGGACATGGCGACTCCGGCAACGGCGGAAGATCTGCGGCATTAACCGTGAACTCGTAGGGCGAGCTAGGAGCACTGAGTGGTAGCTCCTTCTCGGTTGGCGCTGGGCCCAGTGTCGGCGAGTTCCAGGGACTGCTCGGAAGTTCCGGTACCCAGGTGGGCATGATATCCGATAGCTGATACGGCGATCCGGGATGGCTGAATGGCAGCTCGACTTCTTGGGGTCGGGGGAGTAGTGTCGGGGAAAGACACGGGCTCGATGGCAACATGGGTAGGCCCTGCTCTGCGGCGTCCAGAAGGAAGTAAGGGGAGCTGGGATTGCTGGTGGGCAACTCGAGGTCCTGCGGCGCTGGGCCGAGAGCGGGAGAGTCCCAAGTGCTCGGTAGCTGAGGTAGATGCGCGGTCTTTGGCAATGCGTATGGAGATCCCGGTTGACTGAGCGGAAGATCCAGTTCCTGAGGGCACGGGCCGAGTGTTGGCGAGTCCCATGGCGATTCTGGTAACTCTAAGTCGGTTGCAACCTCCAAACTGTACGGTGACCCCGGACGGCTGATGGGAAGCGAAACATCCATGGGCCTTGGGCCCAAAACCGGTGAATCCCACGGCGAGAGCGGGAGCTCTGGCACGTCGACCGGCAGAGAATGTTGGTACGGTGATCCGGGCTTACTGAACGGGAGGTCCATATCTTGCGGACGAAGACCAAGCGTCGGGGAGTCCCATGGACTGGCAGGCAGCAGCGGAAGGTTCTCAAGCGTTGGAAGCTGGTAAGGCGAGTTCGGCGAACTCGACGGAAGAGATACCTGCTGGGGAGCAGGGCCAAGCGTAGGTGAGTCCCAGGGACTCGCAGGAAGCTGCGGGAGGTCCGCAGGGATAACCGGGAGGCTGTACGGCGAACTTGGTCGCGAGACGGGGAGTGAGACTTCTTGTGGCCTAGGACCTAATGTCGGCGAATGCCATGGTGATTTCGGTAATGCCGGTAACTCCAAAGGGACCGGCGGGAGCTGGTAAGGCGAATCCGGCCTGCTACTGGGAAGATCAGTCTCAGTCGGCCTTGGGCCGAACGTCGGGGAGTTCCACGGGCTGTCCGGGAGCGGCGGATGGTCGTCTCCCACGAGCGGCAGGATGTATGGCGAGCCGGGTGCACTGCCGGGAAGTTCGACCTCCGCCGGACTTGGTCCGAGCGTGGGCGAGTTCCATCCGCTCTCAGGAAGCTGGGGAAGATCATCCGGGATTGCAGGCAGAACGTAAGGGGACACAGATCTGCTACACGGAAGGTCCATATCCTGAGGTGCTGGCCCCAAAGTCGGTGAGTCCCATGGGCTCGGCGGGAGGTCGGGAAGATCCGCAGGCACAGCCTGCAACGAGTAGGGCGAGCCCGGCGCGGTCTCTGGTAATTCGACGTCCTGCGGAAGCAAGGTCGGGGAGCCAAATGCACTCGGTGGTAACTGAGGCAGATCATCGGGCACAGCTGGTAGCACATAGGGCGAGTTAGGCCTGCTGTATGGCAAGTCGAGGTCCTGGGGGGCCGGTAGCAACGTCGGTGAGTCCCATGGGCTGGCTGGAAGCACTGGTAAATCTGTCGGGACTGCAGGAGGTTGGTATGGCGAACTGCATTCGCTTTCCGGTAGCTCAATATCTTGGGGGCCAGGTCCCAGCGTGGGTGAATTCCACGGGCTCGGCGGAAGCTGCGGCAGGTTCGCGGGCAACTCGGGCAGCTGGTACGGCGAGGTGCTGCGACTCTCGGGCAGATCCGCATCGAGAGGGCTCGGCTCCAGAGTTGGAGAATACCAGGGGCTCTCAGGGAGTTGGGGCAACTCGTTTGGGACAACCGGGAGCATGTACGGCGAGCCATCTCTGGTCGACGGGAGCGACACGTTCTCCGGAAGCAACGTGGGCGAGCTCGCACGACTCTGCGGAAGCATTGGCAGGTAAGCTGGCATCGGTAGGTCGTAGGGCGACTCTGGCCTGCTCTCGGGAATGTCCACATCGAGGGGGCTGGGTTCCAGGGTGGGAGAGTACCAGGGACTATCTGGCAGTGTTGGAAGATCGGCCGACACCTCCGGAAGGCTGTACGGACTTGCGGGCCAGCTTTCTGGGAGTTCCACCATTTCGGGCGCATCCGCGGGAAGGGAATAAGGAGAGCTCGGTTCGCTGGGTGAGCTCCAACCATCTTCGGCGAGCAAGGTCGGGGAACCGTTTAGGCTCGCGGGGAGAGGCGGCAGATACCACGGCAAGGCCGGAAGCTCATACGGGGACCCAGGCCTGCTAGCAGGAAGGGGTACATCGTCAGCACGCAAATGATTGCGAAGAGGTTCCTTCAGGACACTGGCAACCCTACGCAGAGTCTGCTGCTTCTTCTCTTGTTGAAAAGCCTTCTTCCAAAGACCCCCATACACCAGAGGCACACCACCTACACCGCCATCTGACACTGGAGACGCAATCGTTGGCACATCCACCGCTCTCGCTTGTTCGACAGGAAGAATCGACGAGCTCGGAGCGCTGTCAGGCAACCCTAGCATCGGCGAATCCGACCTCGACGGTGGAAGCGCTGGCAGGTCTTGCGGGACAGCGGGAAGCATGTAGGGAGAGCTAGGGTCGCTCTTGGGAAGAGACGCATCTTCGGGCAGTAGTGTCGGCGAATCGAGGGGACTCTCTGGGAGCGGCGGTATATACCACGGCAGAGCCGGAAGCTCATAGGGGGACCCGGGGTTGCTATCTGGGAGCATCACGTAATCGGGCTGGTGAAGACGGAGGTAGAGAGGAAGCTCCTCCTCGTCATCGCTCGGGACATCCGACGACCCGGTCGACCTCGTAATCTCCTTATAATCATAGTATGCCTGTTGAGGTGACGATGCGGTCGAAGACGCCTCAGCTTGTGCCTGCTGCTGCTCCAGAGATAGGTGTTCCGGAGTAGTAATCTGTGACTGCGGCGATTGGGTCGGGGAACCAAGAGGGCTCTCGGGAAGAGGCGGTAGATACCATGGAAGCGCAGGAAGCTCGTAGGGGGATCCGGGCCTGCTGGCAGGGAGCGGGACATCCACGGGACGCAAAATATCTCGTAGAGAAAGGTTGCTGATAACCTTCCGCATCGTCTTCTGCTCCTTCTCCAGACGGACTGCTTTCTTCCAAAGACCACCATACATGAGAGATACGCCACCGCGTTCGCCATCAGCAGCGACGATAGGGGATCGGGGAATACTGTCCGTTGGCATCTGAGGTGGTTGAGTCGGTGAGCTGAGAGGACTCTCGGGAAGAGCAGGAAGGTTCCATGGGAGAGTGTGCTCATAGGGTGAAGCGGGATTGCTGAGTAGAAGCTTCACATCCTGAGGCTGCTGCACTTCAAGGTTCAGCTTCTCCGGAACACTCTCCCGCAACTGTGGCAGCTGCGTGGGCGAACCAGCTGGGCTCTGCGGCAGCGGAGGCAGATACCACGGCAGACCAGGAAGCTCGTAAGGCGATCCGGGATTGCTATCCGGGAGCATGACATATTCGGGCTGCTGTAACTTCAGATGGAGAGGATATTGTCTCTCCTCACACTCCACCCGTTCCGGTGATGCCGCCCACCACAAGTATTCTTCTTCTTCCTCGGTGTTTGTTGATTTGGGGGAGCCTAGCTGCGAAAAGTCGGCGTCATCATCCTGCAGTTGCTTCGCGAGAGGCAAAGACACCACAAAGGCGTCTTGCGGCTGCGGTAGCTGGGTAGGTGAATCAGGAGCGCTTTCCGGGAGGGAAGGCAGGTACCACGGCAGACCTTGGAGCTCGTACGGCGATCCGGGGTTGCTATCTGGGAGCATCACGTATTCCGGCCGTTGCAGCCTGAGATGAAGCGGAAGCTCCTCGGCATCCTCTTGTGCAATCAATCTCGCAACCTCGTCCTCCTTCTCATCGGGGGTCGCCAATGGCGGGGCCTCCAGAATAGCTTCCCGCATCTTTAGCAACTGTAGAGGGGAGCAGATGGGGCTGTCCGGCAGAGGCGGCAGGTCCCACATCTCAGACAGTTCATAGGGCGAACCAGGAGTGCTGTCGGGCAACATCGCGTACTCGGGCCGCTGTAACCTAAGGTGCAGAGGAAGCTCCTCCGCATCCTCAAGCGCAATCAATCCCGCAACATCCTCTTTCTCCTCATCTTGAATCGCGAGAGGCAACAGCTTCGGAACACTATCCTGCAATTTTGACAGCTGCGTTGGCGAGCCAGGAGCACTATCCGGGAGCATAACGTACTCCGGCTGCTGTAGCCTGAGACGCAGGGGAAGCTCTTCGATATCGTCCACTTCATCCTGCGGCAACATCGTTGGCGAATCCAGTGGGCTCTGCGGAAGCGCAGGCAACCACCAAGGAATCCCCGGAAGCTCGTAGGGAGATCCGGGTCTGCTATCAGGTAGCATCATATACTCCGGACATTGCAGCTTCAGGTGAAGAGGTAGGTCTTCTGTATCGGCGTCGCTCAGGACAATAGTCGACTCGATCTCCGACTCATATGCCTCGAGTACGGGAAAACTATCGTGCAACTTCGGGGGCTCGTACGGCGAAGCGGGACCGCTCTCTGGAAGCTGTACATACTCCCGCTGCTGCAGCTTCGGATGGAGATATTGTCTCTCCTCAGCAATGGGCGATATTGGTGCCATGTCGGAAATGGTGGTGGGTGCCTGGGTAGGGCGTGGTGATGATTCTTTCGGGGACTCAATTTTTTCCAGACGCAGATGGGGCAATTTTATCTCCTCGTGGACTAATACACTGTAAGCAATGGCAAGTGATGCAGCCAGCGTAGGCAACTCACCAGGAGATTTCAAAATATCAGGCTCTGCCTCCGGTACGACGACCTCGGAGGGCTTCTGCAATGCAGGTGACTGGCCCGGCAAGACAGGCTGTGTCTCGCCCGGCAAAGAAAAACGAACAGATGGCAAAACTCCAGGTAACGCCGACGAAGGAAGAACATAACGAGAACCGGCCGATTTAGTACTGGTGACGGGCGCAAAAGCTAAAACACGAGAAACCTTTCCACCCTTCTTCTCCACCTCAACATCTGACAATCTATCTCCTCCCTTCAAGTTTCCCACCACAACAGTCTTCTTCTCTTCCTTTCTACCACTCCTGTTTTCCACAACCTCCTCGTCGACGTTAGCCCATGTTCGGACAGGCCCCGAAAGGAAACATGCCCAAACAGACAGCGCAGGATTCAATCAAAACAAGGGAGGACAATGAATTAGGAGGATACCTGTTTGCGTCCTGCAACCAAGGCAACGTCCTCATGCAACCAGGAGGGGGTAGTAGCAGTAGCACCAGAGAGCTTCACCTTTTTCTCGTCTGCAATCTTCATGGTCTTCTTGGCCATAGATCCCTCATCTTCCTCCGGCTGGGTTACTATCTGGACGTCGGGGAGGGCAACACCATTGTTGCCGTTTCCGTTTGAACCGATATCGGTCCGCTTCTTCTTGGCCGACTGCTGCTTCGCCTGGGGGTACGAGACCTCGTCGGGCTCGCTCTCACCAACATCCTCGACAGGCAGGAGAGCTCCATTGTCGTCCAACTTAGCACCCTCCTGCTCCTCGGACGACGACTCTGCCACAGTCTCACCAGCCTTCTTCTGCTCCTCCTTCCTCGCCTTCCTTCTCTCCTTCTTCTCTCTCTTTCTCTCACGCTCGGCTCGCTCCTTCTCTTTTAGCGCCTTCTTCTTCTTACGCTCCTGCTCCTTCTCCTTCTCCTCGAGGTAGGTGAGGATATCCATCCTCTTCTTCTTCCCCTCATCCTTCAGATCGCCACCCCTCAATCCCAGAATCATCTCCTCCTCCTCAGTGCGCTCGGTCTTCAATTTGGCAATGTGCTCATCCAGATCCGCAGGAAGCGGGGTAAAGGTGCCGGAGGCAGAGCGAGCACCGTCGGGCGTCTTTGGCAGCGAAACAACGACTTCGCCATCGGAGGAAGCCGACAAACTCCTGTCGCGGCGCTTCTTGGCCTTCTCCTCACTCTCACGGTTTCCCTGTACCTCCTCCCAGCTCTCGATAGATGAGTCGCGCTGCAACGGGATTCTCTTGTCGCCCTTGTCGCCGAAGCTCATGTCCGAGGTGGATCTCTTGAGTGGCTTTTCGGAGACGGACTGGACGCGACGGAGGCTTCCGGTCATATCGGCGGCCACGGTCACGGCAGCGGGAGCGGGGCTGGCGAACCGGCCTATGAAGCGGCTCCAGCCACCGTCACCACTGGATTGCTTGGGTATCTCCTTGGTAGACTTTGAGGTAGAGCCGATGGCGGTCTCAGGATGTGACCGAGAGACCTTCTGGCAAGATTGCTGCTTCTCCTCACCCTGCTCCTCCCTGAGCCGCATCTCCTCGCGGCGCGCTTCGCGGCGCTTCTTGCTTGCTGCCTTCTCTTCTTTGGTGCGATGGCGCCGGCGACTGTGATGAGCGTCTCCTCCGCGAAGACCCAACGTCGGGCCCTCATCGCCCTGAACCATCTGCTGGCCTTCCCCGAGAGAAGCTCCTTCCACATCCTCACCAGTCATCTCTTCGTCAGACGCCGAGTCCGTGCTTTCATCGTATTCCCTCTTGCTCTCGCGACGCCGCTCGAAGGTCTCGGAGTGGTCGATGCTGGTGGGTACGGTCGAAGGCGCGCCGCGGGACATGACGGAGTAGGTGGTTCCAGACTCGGCGGCGGTAGTGGTCTCGCTGAAAGGAGACGAGGCGCGGCGCTGGCGGCGCGAGGGCGCATTGGAGGTCTCGGAATCGGGCTGCGAGTACGAGAGGGAGATCGACGCGTCCCAGCCTGGCTCGGACGTCGTGTATTCCTCAACCGGAGTGGTCAAGGGACCGGTGTGCATCTCGGCGGTAGGCGGGGGGAGCCGGATGTCGGCGGGGTATTGGCGTGGCGTCTTCTGGTCCGTCTCGTCTGCGATGATGGGTATGTATTGCCGCGTCTGGCTCTGGCTGCGGCTGGCGTACTGCAGCTGTCTTGCTTCCCACTCTGCGACCGCAGGCTGAGAGCTGTAGCTCTGAAGTGGCCGCGGCCGTACAGGGACCATCTCTGTGTGCTCGCGGCGCTCGTGCTGGCTCTGGCCGGTCAGGACATCACGCGACTGGCTCATATTCCACTCCCCAACGGCAGGCTGGGAGCTGTAACTCCGCTCGGCCTGTACCGGCGCGGTATCCTGGTGGCGCCCGTACTCGCGTTGTGTTGGCTGGGGAACATAAGGAAGCTCGGCACCTGCGTTGGCGAGATACCCACCTGTCGTCCATTCCTCAGCGGGTGTAGCCGGCTGAGAGATGTAGCCTCCGCTGCTTGGCGCAGGCATGGGAACATAAACTGGAGCCTCCGTGGTCTGGCGTTGGTGCTCGTACACCTTCTGGGCCGACTGGCGGGCATCCCATTCCGCAACAGCAGGCCGCGAGCTGGAAATCGGGGCTGCGTGTACAGGAGTAGCATAATGGTGGCGCTCGTACTCCTCGGTCGTAAGGAGATTAGAACCAGCATTCGCGAGATAGCCACCTTCAGCCCATTGCTCGGTGGTAGTGGCAGGCTTCGCGATGTAGCCTCCAGTCGTCTCCACGGGGGCCGGGACAAACGTTGAAGTCTCTGAGCGGTACTCATACTCCTTCTGGGCCATCTGACGTGCATCCCACTCCGCAACAACAGGCTGCGAGCTCATTACAGGCACATGGATGCTCTGAGCATTCTCCTGCCACTGCTCTGACTCGGCACCTGCATTCACAGGATAACCGCCCAAAGCCCACTGTTCAGCAGTAGTAGCTATGTAACCGCCCGTCGTCTCCACTGGCACAGGGGCAAATGCCGAAGCCTCCGTGCTCTGCTGCTGCTCGTACTTCTCTTGGGCCAATTGCGGGCGTTGAAGTGCTGTCTGTCTTGCCTCCCATTCTGGAACTGCGGGTGCGAACTGAGCGCCGTGGAGCTCAAAGCCAGAGTCGGCGAGGTACCCTCCAGAAGTCCACTGCTCTATGGGCGTAACCGGTTGCGAGATGTAACCGGTGGCTGGCGCGGGCATAGGGACGTATGCTGGAGTCCCAGTCGTTTGCCCGTATCGGGTCCGAGAAGTAGTCTCCGCTGGCACAGGAACAAATGTAGAAGTCTCCACAACCTGATGTTGCATATGCTGATTCCACTCTGCAACTGCGGGCTGCGAGCTCTGGACGGTGTTCTGTTGACCTTGGGCAGCCTCAGCGCCGTGGAGCTCAAACCCCGTGTTCGCAAGATACCCGCCCAAAGTCCACTGCACATCGGCTGTAGCCGGTTGACACATGTATCCGCCGGTCGTGGCAACTGGGATAATTGCCGGAGTCTCGCTTTCCTGGCGGTGCTCGTACTGCGCATTTCGGGCTGCATCGGCCGTCGCCGTGTACCGACTAGCTGCGGTCGGTTGTTGTCTTGATGCCGGTACCTCGATGGCAGCCTGGGAGCTGTAGCTCTTCTGGATAGTTTCCGCGGGAGATGCGGGGGGGTGTTCAATCTCGGCTCCCCGGTGGCGCTGCTCATGCTGGACCTTTTCGGCTTCTGCCAACTGCGCCTCCTGAACAGCGGGTTTTGAAGAGTAAACTAGGTCTATTATAAGCACATTGCACGGTCTGGACCTCTAAGATAAGGTAAACTCACATTGTTCGGACTTAGTCCCGTTTAAATCGGCGCCATAAGGTGGGGCGCCCACATTCGCAAGGAATCCACCCGAAGTCCACTGCTCAATGGGTGTGGCCGGTTGAGAGACGTAGCCTCCAGTGGTTGGCGAAGGCATGGCGACATATGCGGGTGTCCCGGTGGTTTGCTCATACTGGGCACGAGTGTCATGAGGCTCTGTCGCTTGCGGGATATATGGCGGGCGCTCGGTGGTGGTTTGCCCATACTGACCGGAGGTCTCACGGTACACATCCTGACGCTGCGCATCGTACTGGTGGCCATGGATGGCTCCTTGGGCAGACGCTCGCTCTTGGGTCGCGTGGGCGTAGGACCGGACGGGTGCAGCCTCATGAGGTTGTTGCTGCCGGATCCTCTCCACATCCGCGGAAGATCCACTCTCGACGTCACGACGGCTACTCGAGCTCCTCTTCTGGCTGACAGCTCTGACGGCGGATCCGCTCTCATGACGCTTCCCCTTCCTCTTACTTTCCTTTGTCTCCGCAAATTCGTATTCGCTCTCATCGCGGTCACGACGGTGCAGATGGCCTCCGCGGAGTCCAAGGCCAGTGTACGACTGTTCTCCTTCCGTGGTATCCTCACGACGCTGCTCCTCTTGATGATTCCTCTCCTCGGAAGAGTATCGGCGCTCCTGAAGATCCTGATGCTGTTGCTCACGGCGTTGCTCACGCTGGTGTTGCTGGCTGACTTGGAAACGGCGAGAAGACTGGCTGTCCTGCGGTGCCTCAACCTCTGCCACAGGAGCAGAATGCTCGTTAGTCCGACGCTGCAGTTCTTGGCGCTGTTGGTATGGCTGTTGCTGCTGATCGAACCCCGCAGGTAGCATGGGAGAGGTAGAGAACTGTGCCCACTGGCCGTCCTGATGTTGCAGCTGCTGGGTAGCCTCAAACCTTGCCGCCGATTGGAGCTCCTGCTCGTAGTGTTGGGTTTGTTTCGCGACACGGTCAGTTCCAAACCCGGCTAGCTGACCGGTCTGAAAACCCGCCGACGCAGGAGAGCTCAAGACCTGTTGCTGACTGTCGTAGCGTTGCAGTAGCTCCCGTGCATCAAACGCCGACACGGGCGACACGGAGACCTGCGTCTGCTGGCTGTCTTGCTGCCGATACTTGCTCCTCTCAAACGCCGCTTTCCGACGTTCCTGCCCGTACTTCTCATCCTCCAACTCCGACTCGGGTACCCTCCTGGCCGCCCTCTTCTTCTTATCCTTCTCAAACTCATCGAAATTGGACACAAATGCCGTCGCCGTTGTCCCATTACCCCTACGCGCAGTCCCATTATGCTCCTCATTAACAACCTTTTTGACAACGCCCTCCGAGTAGCCTGCCGCCTCCGCCGCCATCGCAGTGATCGCGCGGAACTCGGCAGTTTTCTGCTGCTCGGGCGTGGGGGTCACAACCTCTGGCTCATCAAAGACGTCGAGTTCCGACTGAGGCTTCGATTCCGCAAATTCGTTGACTGGTACGGGAGTGCGCGGTGTTTGCGTTGGTGTGGTGCTGCCGGCTGTATGGTAGCCGCGTGATGAGATTGAGCTGCTGCTGGCGCTGTGGGGGGTTTGGAGGGCCGATACGGGCCGGTGGAGACGGCTTGTGGATGAGTTGGATGAGGGGGTTGCAGTGATGACTGGGAGACCTGTCAGCCCATGATTGCTGGAAGGAATGAGGAAGTTTATACCTTGCGCTGCTGAAGATGAAGCCTCAGGGGCCGATGACGTCGACGCCCCGTCCTTTAATTTTCGTGCGGCCGTGGAAAAGCCGAGTGTTCCCTTCCCAATAGCGGGCGATTTCTCTTTCCGGAAGAAATTCCAATTCGACGGCTTTTTGAGCTCCTTTTTGAGCTCCCGTGGGGCCTGTGGTGCTTGCTGGTCCGGTGCTATCGAGTCGAGCGAGTGCCTCTCCTCAACAAGAGATGCGGTCTCAGACTTGGTGGATGCGGTCTCGGTGCGTTTGAGCACGTTCGGTAACCGTTCCCTTTCTGAGTCGAATGACTTGCGCTCCGACTGCTCCTCGAACGAGCCAAACGATGTCCTCCATCCTTCCACGTCCACCCGCTCACCCTGCTGGAATTCCGCAACGCGGTGAACCTGTGGTGCGCTCATGACCGGGGCAATACTTGGCTTCGTGGCCGCAACGGACGGAATTCCGGGAGTACGAAAACTCTCGCTGCCATAATTTCCTTCAACGGATCCGCCGCTCCAGCGCTCGTGCCCCTCTTTCTCCTCGTTCTTGCTCTTTTCGGACTTGATTTGCTCCAGCGGCTGGTCTACCTGCGCCGCCATGGCGTAGTAGTCTTGTCTCGATCCGCCAGTGACGTCCATTTGCTCGACCTGTGACCGCTGTGTCTCCGCCGTTTCCTCAACCTGGCGATGGTACTTCGCCACGCGTGCAGTCTCCTCGGATTCCTGCGAGACCTCGCCTGAGTAATAGCTAGCATTCTCGGCGACGACGCCGGCAGGCGACATTTCCAATCCATGGACATCAGCCGAGGGCATGGAGGGAACGAAAATGCCACCATGATTCGACTCGACGCCTGCAGGAGGGTTGAACGGAGCGAACGGCGGCATATTGGTGGGCGCAAAATCGTCGTCCTCTCCAAAGTCGGGTTCTGCGACGATGATTTCCGGCTCTGCGCTGACTGTCTCTGGCTCGTGGCTGAGAGAAGGAAGGTCTGGAACGTCGTCTGGACCGGTGATCGAGATAGACGGAGTCCCCGGCGCAGCCATGTTTGGGTACGTAGTCCCAGGCGCGCTGGAAGTCTCATGCGTAGCAGCACCAAAGTAATAGTTACCCTCGCAATGCACAACAGGCACAGCCCTCGTAGCCCCGGGCCTCGGCGTCGGCGGGGTCTCGATGAGTCTGGGAACCATACCCGTCCAGTTCTCCCACGTACCGAAGCGATCAATCATGGCCTCCTTATCCTCATCCAAGAACCTAATCGCCTTCTTCTTCTCATCGGGAGTGTCCTTAACGATGGGGCCGAGCCCGAGTTTCTTGCGTACATACTCGACCTCCTGTCTGCGTGCCTCGGCGCGCTCAGCCTCGCGGTCGCGGGATGAATCGCGTTGACGACGACGTTCCTTCTTCTTGTATTCGTCGGAGCTGCGCTCGCGTACACGACGCTCTTTGACGCGACGCTTCTTCGCTTCGGCAAGCAGGCCTTCGAGCTCGGCTTTTTGCCTCTCGAGGGCCTCGCGCGAGAGGCGGTTCTCCTCAGTCTCCTCGGAAGCCGAGGCTACTGCGGTCGACTCGAGTTTCTCTTTAGATGAGGCGACAACTTGCTCGATCAGAGACAGCTGCTCTTCGGTCGCATGTTCGCCACTCGCAGACGTGTAGTTGGTGGCCTGCTGATGATCGCGATCGAACGTACGCCCCCTGGATACATCCCGCTGAACACCCTCAAAGGAAGAGTGGGATTGCGAGGAGTGCAGTTCCGTGGTAGCACCAGTGATCGACTCCCTCCGC
>Ga0307514_10003080_pt1 | contig 16401 bp, 18 predicted proteins | sample 16_EM_MG_FD_203088 | JGI IMG/M metagenome (GOLD analysis project Ga0307514, IMG submission 203088) | Populus trichocarpa ectomycorrhiza microbial communities from riparian zone in the Pacific Northwest, United States - 16_EM | ecosystem: Host-associated > Plants > Roots > Unclassified | place...
GAATAACGTAAGCAGGTATAGGTCCTGCTGAGTCATGACGAGGTCGAGATGTACACGGAAGTATGAAGGCAATTGCGTGGGTTGCCAATATAATACCGGCGCTGGCGGGTCGCGGGTTAATTCGAGATCAGGGTCAGGGTTTGTAACAAAAGGGTGTGGGACTGGCACAAACAACTAGACTCAAGAGGTACTAGGGCACGTTAGTGGCCAAATTATCTGCCAAGGTTGATGCCTAGCGTCTGATCTCCGCACTAGAATCAAGACTAATGGTTATGCATATAGTCCCTAGTCATCCATAGTTCGTAACCATATGTAGTCTTTTGTTTCCCTCTTTATTTCCTACTATGTTTCCACTCTTTGTTTTCACCATGAAGACAAATAAAGAGAATTTTGGGACTGAGAACACTCAGTCCATGTCCACCAATGAAATAATGTTGCTATTCATTATACATTTCCAGACTTCATTAAACCTGAAGTCTTGTAGTTAGTTCTAGTCCTATTTCAATCACTCTCTGGGTAATCTTGGCGCCAATACTCCTTCTGGCATCCGATTAGGCTTGTCCAAACCAGCCTAGCACTATTCGCAAGCTCATACTTCACGGAGAGCTAGAATCTAGTAGCATGAGTATTTTTGTTAGAGCTAGGGCTGAAACATATAAACGTAGTTAATATTGAAGCAACGAACTTAGCATGGCCTTTGGTAGCTGGACTCACTGGTGTGGGTTACCAGGAAATGTTATATGTATAGGTGTTTTTCCCATCCATAATTGTCAATCCAGCATAGGAAAGCGATACAACCACAACTGATCTCGAGCCCAGACTATTATTTATGTATGCTAAAACAAATACACTGCGGGGGTTTAGTAACTATAGAGTAAGACTCTATTTATATTTGCAATATTAGAGAAGTCTAAGGTATGTTCATCAGCAAGAAAAAAATCTGCATCACAGCATCAGGATACACCTGCCACAGAATAGCAAAACTCGTCTTCACAAAGATTTTCTCTGTGACATCACTCTTTCCGATGCTTGCTTCGCATCCCTACTCTTCCTGCAGATTGCCCCACACTTGCCATCTCATAATGCTCACCTCCCTACAAATTCGTCCTTGATACACCTACTCCAACACTCTCTGCACCTATTCTTTATTCCCATTGTACTGAGTCCCCAACTGCTATTTCCAACGTACTGCATCCATGCTGGTTATTTCCAATGCACCATGTCCCCAACCACCATTTCTAATGCACTATGTCCCTGACTGGTATCTCAAATGTACTGCGTCCCTGACTGGTAACTCAAACGTTCTGCTTCCCCGACTACTATTTCCAACGTACCGCATCCTGTCCTATTGTATTATTTTACCGCCCGAAAATTTGTTTCTGCATATCCTGTTTATTACTACGTAATAAATATACCTCTAGTAAAAAACACAATTACAACAATTAAAAAACACAACCAAATACTTCCTCCTAACCACAAAAATCTCTGTAATCATCACCTCTTCTACCTATTGCCATCTCGCACAATACTATTTGCCACATTCCATCCGATCACAAACACATCGGTCAATCGCCCCAACATGTATGGCGACACATACCACACTGTCTACAGATGCAAAACACAAAACTACTCAAAAAAGAAATCCCTAAAGTCAAAAAACAAAACCTGTCAATGCGTATCACACATCCAACGCACTACATCACAATTCATCCTCATCCTCTTCATCCCCAGTCTGGCTCTGATCCTTAGACGTGTCTATGCTATTCTCCTCGTCAGGCACCTTGTGGTATTCTACTCGCCGACTTAAGGATATTCCCAACTCTACCGACGAATTACTTAACCTTCTTCTATCGCGACGTCGCTTTCGCTCTGGGATGTCCACCCAATCGTAGGAGTGCTCGAGCTCCCTTTGGAGCTCTTCCAGGTACTTGCTTGCATCATGCAGCTCTGGGACTTTGGTCGATTCTTCATCCTCCATTTTCACTTCGACCGCAATCTGACGCGCCAGATCCATTTTGATGTTCTTGCGGAGTAGGTCTGCGACATCAGGAGTAGGCCATGCATTACAAGTCTTGTACAACCTCTCATATGCATCTGGTTTCGTTAGTTGTGCTGCCAAATATGTTTGATTGTTTACCCTACCCTATGCTATCTCATATTTCAAGTCTCAACCCTCTACGAACTCTCCCATCCTCCAAGCCTGCAAGCAATGTCGGATAGCAGAGGCAATAAGACAAATGAAGACTCCATTTATCCAATTCATGAAGTCAGGATCCCGATGCCCCTGCTTCCTTTTACCTTTATAATACCTTTGGTATATCACTATTACAATTTCCTCAGCACGAAACCGCCCCTTCATATCCTGACAAGACAGTTAGTTAGCATCGAATATTGTTCATTCATGTTACTTACCTGCTGAGTTGCTCTCCTACAGATGAACCAATCGTCACGTAGCAGCTCTATTATCTTTGCCTTCTTTGCCGCCTTATCGAAGTCATCAATATCATAGAGCTTGGTTACGGTACGTCGACATTCAGATATCAGATGTGCCCGTATGTGGCTATGAATGCTCTTCAGCTAATGCAGGTTAGTAATCCGACCCGAATAGACAGAATATGTGCTGCTTACATAGCTCTCCACAGCCCTAACTCATTCAACCTGGCAGTTTCTAGTCTGGACTTTGTCCCAAGCATGTTGGATCAGGAGAATTGTTTCTCCTGCTGTGAGCAATGGCTTCTGATACAAAGTATAGTCCACAACAACCTTTTGGGCTATTCTAGTCATCTTATGATATCACTCGGGAGTTGTCACGAAAAATCTGGATGTTTTTCCGATGCCTAGTGCCAGAATGGCTACGTCGGAGCCCTTGGCATCGTCACCAGCACCATCACCAGCATCTTCATAGTTGGACTCTAAATCACTATCTACCATAAAGATTAGCTATCACACCCTACCGGAAACAACCCTTATTTTCCTACCAAATTATATCTCATTTCTCATTACAACACTACTGTTACGGGGCCACTATTATCACTTTATGCTTAAAGTTCAGCAGATAAATAGTGGGGCCGAATATTATCCTACAACAGAAATAACCTACAACTCAGGTTAAGTCTTTCAGGATTAAAGTTCAGTACGATTTCAATACTTAGTCAAACTCAACACGTATTTTCCCAACTAGATGAAATCCATATTCCAACGGAAACTTAGAACTTTGTAGGCACTGTGTTTCTCGAGACTTGATTAACACTTGTGGTGGGCGCAATCCCAACCTTCAGCTACTTTCAACTATTTATAATGCACGGTTGGAGAATAGTGTTCTTATTCATGTAATTCGTTCAATTCCAATAATAGTCACTTCACACCATCTTGTTTAATTCTCAGTTGCCAGTATTACCCTGGCCTAAGAAGTTATTGTACATACTTGACTTAACTGAGAATTAACATCCTGTTCTTGCATTAAGCATTCTGCAACCGTTAAGTAGTTACGAATTAATTCGGAAGTCATACGCAATCCCACATTATTTTATTGCGATAGATCAGCAAATCCTCGATATGAGTCTAGACTTGGCTAGCCACGTATTATGAGATATCAAAGTAAGTATTCAGTAATTCCACATGCTGGCGTCTAGTGTCTATTGATATTATAGGTAATGCTATAATTCAACTGCGCATCACTCTGCGGATATACTTCCCAATGACTTAGTTATCATCTCATTGCAAAGCTCTTGATACGTACTTGACAATAGAATCTTAGTTCATCTTAATCAGGAACATACTTCATGAGATAAATGTAAAAGTCTGACTTGCTGCTTTAGGGACCTATAGCTCACACCCAAACAGGTCAATAACTTCACGAGTTTAAATCACAAAAATATTCTGGGTTCAGATTTGGAATCAGCGCGTAATTCTGTGCCAGAATCAACTTGAACCGAATTTTTTCCAATTAATTTTTCGCTACACCTGATTTTCAGCTCAGCTCAACTCATGCCTCTTTATAGTGTCACTAGACCCACTTAGGTCCAAATTACCTCCTACGTGGTTGATTTTTTTATTTATTTTTACGGAATTATGCTCTCGCAAAAATGTTCTTGGATTCATACTTTGAGGGTTGAACCTATGGGTATTCGGTGAGCTGGACATAATGGTAATTTTCTTAATTTAATATGCACAACGCTCATTGAGTTATTAAGCTCCGAAGTTGAGTTCAGTGTAGGGGCTGACTAAACTTCAGGGTAAGGGTAGTAAGTTCAGGGTAACCTATGCAAGTTCAGGGTAATAGCCACCATATAATTTTGGTGCTAAGTATTTTCAACTTGATGTAACTTAACAACCAGTAGTCAGAACTTGATGAAACTAGCATGTATAGCAGAGAGTATCTCTCTGAACATAGTATTGGAGTCTCATTCCACCCCAACAATACTACGGTTGTTCAGTGACTGCATTGTCCGAGTTAGAAGTACTTAAGTATTTCTAACTTGAGTCATATGTGCAAGACTTCCTTAAGTCTTCCTGATTCCTATCCAGGGTTATCAAGATCATTCTTTATTGATACAAGTTCCTCAGGAAGAGCTGGGTGTCACCCCATGACAGTGCCCCACTCCTTAAGGTCTTCTTCTCAAGAACCTAATTGAGCATGCAAGCATCAAGTATCAATAATTCCAACTTAGAACATTGATTGGGGCCTGGGACTAATGTCCTCTTGTCGCGCAGCCGAACTCAGCCAATGGATGTCTCTTTTCACCCCTAGGACCATTGGTATGTGACAATTATATAGGAAAAAAGGACAAACATATAAAACGAATATCATATAAGAGACCTCATCAAAAACTATTTTCTACAATAGGAAAAAGAGGATCTCAAATGAAACTTGTCAGATCCCGCGGCTTCCTAGGGTTGTCCTGATGAAACTTCAGTACTGTTGCAGCTGCACTATCTTGGAAGTTCTCATACGGCTCCCAAGTATCATCATCCGGCCCATAACCTTTCCAAGAAACCAAATACCAAACCCGGCCCTTCTTCAACTCACTGGTCCTTATCTTCTCTACATGGTACTCCGTCTCTTCCAAATCAACAGGTGGGGATGTTGGCGAGCGCCTGCCTGGTATGTTGTTCAGGTGGTAGGGTTCCTACAAGCTAATATGAAAAACTGAGTGTATTTTGCTAGTACTCAGAGAAAGTTCTAACTCATAGGCATTCGTACCTATTAGTCTTTTGATTCTAAACTTCCTACGTAGTTTGTAATCCAGCCTCTTGGTCGGATGCCTTGTCTTGATATTTTTTGCGTTGACCATTACCCAATCTCCCACTTTAAATGTTGGTTCCTTTTCTGCCACCTTTTGGTTAAAGTACTTGACCATTCGGCGTTGCGCTGCCTCCATATTTTCCCTCATTGCGCTTCTCATAGCTTCCAGGGTCTCAACCGTCTTGACTGCTTCAAGATTGTTCGATTCAGGGTCGACCTCTTCTGGATGCTTAAAGTTGTTTTGTGGGTGCGATTAGCATATAGCAAAGAAGGGTGTTAGTTTTGTAGCAGAATGGACTGTGTTATTATGACAGAACTTTGCAAATAGGAGTAACTCGACCCAATTATCCTGGTCCCAAGTGCAGTAAGTTCTCAAATAATGCTAAAGGACTTGGTTAACTTATTCTGCTTGACTATCAGTTTGGGGATAATCAGCTAATAACTTGTCCAGTGCTACTCCTAACAACCGTATTACCTCCTGCCAAAATGAAGTCATAAAGACTGTGTCCCTATCCAAAACTATCCTTTTTGATAACCCATGTAGTCGCTATATCTCATGCACAAAGATTCCTGCCAGTTCCTTCGCTTTTCGATTCTTGAGAGGAATAAAATGTGCCATCTTAGTAAACCTATCTACTACTACCCAACATTGATTGTACTGTTTTGCATTTGGCAAATCAGTTATGAAGTCCATGGATATTTGTTCCTATGGTTGGTAGAGTATTGGAAGTGAGATGAGCTTGCTATATTTCTTGTGTCAAATTGCCTTGTTTCTTTGGCAAGTATCATACGTGCGAACGTAATTTCGTATGCAGTCCTCTATATTAGGCCAGTAGTAGTCACGATTCATGAATTCCAAAGTCTTGTCTCGACCAAAATGACCTGCTACTTTTGCATTATGACATTGGAACGTTACTTTCAACTTCAAGGAATTGTTATCAGGGATGCATAAGCACTGCTCATAGGTTACTATGTCATTCTCTAAACTGTAATACTCCAGTCCTGCATAGTCTTTGCCCATCTTTAAGGGATTCGGAATTCCTAACTATATGTTGTCTTATGGACCAGCTTCAAGGATTTCCTTTGACCCTTTTGACTCTTCCATTTGTGAAGACTTCACTGCTATAATTTGGCGAGTTACTAGGATCTCTTCATCTGTTCCAAGGTCGAGTTGACCTGGTTTGAATATGGGGATTGTCAGGTCCTGCTTCTCCCCCTCCCCTTCAAGTTCGGGATCAACCCGACGTGACAGGGCATCTGCCTTGCCATTTCTCTCACCTGGGCAGTAGATAATCTTGAAATTAAATTCACTTAAGATCTCTGCCCATCTTGCCTGCCTTCGGTTGAGGAGTTTAGTGGTGTCAAAGTACTCCAGGTTCTTATGATCCGCATATACCACTATCTGCTCAGGTGCACCCATTAAGAAATATCTCCATTCTTGGAAATAGTTCATAATTACTACGATCTCCTTATCATGATCATCATAGTTTAGTTCAGCTGGAAGAAAGCCTTTATTGTAAAATGCTAATGGGTGCCAGCGCTTATCTGGTTCATATTGAGACAGGATTCTGGCCTTGGCCAGAGCTGAGGCATCTGTCTCGATTTGTTTGCGCCGTTCTGGGTGATAGTGACATAGTATAGGAGCAGTTGTGAACCTGTATTTTAACTCCTCAAAGGCTTCTTGATATTGCTGTGTCCAATTCCACATGACGCTATTGTATGTGAGGGTTTATATAGGGAGTGTGAGTTTGTGTAACGGACCCTAACCCTGAATGAGGGAAGTAGATGTATATGCAGGCGTACTACTTACCAGTAGTACCAGGGAAGTGTCTTGTGCAGATGACGAGTTCTAGGAGCACGTTCAGGCACACAGAGATTAAGGGCATGATAGATAGTATTCAAGTGCTGGAGATTGCGGAGATGAACTAAGTCAAGTAGTGAGATGGAGTCAAGGACAGGAACTGGTAGAGGCGGAATCAAGGTAAGGCCAACAGGCATTTGAAGATAAAACAATAGGCGAGGTAGTCTGAGCTGTGCTCGAGGTTTGCGCGAGGGAGTTATAAGATAGATCGTATTCACCTAGGTACAAACAGTAGACAAGTTGTAGCATGAGGAAAGAAGAGAAGAGACAAGAGACAGGAAATTCATTGACTTAAATACCTATCCAACGTTATACGAAATCCAAATATCAAAGGGATTACAACTGACAGAGAACATGCTAGAAGTTACTAGAGAGTTACAGAATATAATTGCATAGTTAGAAAAGTATAGAACCATACAACTTGTATTCGTAATCAGGATAGCAGGTCGCGAACTTCCTAGAAGGTTCTAGTAAGTTCGAAGACAGGATCCGAAACTCAGTATGCTGGGATGTGGTCGGTTGCTATAGAGTTCGGGCTGGGATCAGATGCAGGGTATTAGTTCGTAAATAGAACCCACAGGAATAATGCAAGCTCGAATAGGTCTTGCTGAGTCAGGATTAGATCGAGGTACATATAGTGAAGAGCAGATGATAGAGTAGGTCGCTGATGTAATACTGGCATAGACAGATAGCGGGATGGATTAGTGTCAGCGTCAGGGTTTGTAACAGTAGCCCCTCCTCTAGGGACGAGCTCCTGCGAGGCTGGTTCATTATCTGGGATTATGATCGGGTTGGAACAAGCACTGAGTTCACTCATTTTGGCAGGGTTCATGGGCATGCCTTGTTTGGATAGGTGTTGTGGAATTGTTTGACAACACTGGGTGAATTCCCAAACAGATTAGCAGGTTCCCAAGTAGGTTACTCATAACCAACTCAGTGCGCAAGGTATTGGAGAGTTTTTCCAACAATTCGAGAGTCCAAAATTTCGTCAACTTCCCACTCAGGTTCGTCCTCGATTATGACTGGTGGTGAAGGAGGCTGGATCTGGCCAGGAAGCGGGTCAGTAGAGGCAGGCTCAAGAAGAGATATGTGGAAGACAAGGTGAATCTTCATGGACGTGGAAAGGTCAAGCTTATGAGGATGAGAGGAAACCTTCTGGATAATTCGAAATTTTCCAAAGCAATTGTAATCGACCTTGGAAGAGGGTCTATTGGTCTTCCCATGTCGGCGCAGTAACCATACTTCATCGCCGATCTCGAGCTTTGGGACAGGGATTCTAGAGTTATTAGCCTGTTCTGCATATGCAGCTTGTGCCCATAACATTTCTGATCTGAGGTAGGAATCGAGGTTTGCTAGCCGATCGGCATATTCCTTGATCACTAAGGGTGCTGGAAGCTTCTGGTTCGCCTTCGGGAGAATCTGGTATTGAGGATTATCCCCATACATGGCCTGAATGGGAGTGATATGCAGGGTATCTGAGATAGTATTATTGTATGACAATTCAGCCATGGTCAAAAGCTCTGACCAATTGTCCTGTTGGTAATTACAGTATTCTCGAAGGTACTGCTCGACGATGACATTAATTCGTTCAGTCTGGCCATCGGTCTAGGGGTGGAAGGCAGTTGATATTTTCTGTTGGATACCTACCAGGTTTGTCAGGGCCCGTGTGAATTCTGAGGCAAACTAAGTCCCACGGTCAGATACTATCGAGTCGGGAATTCCATACAAGCGGAAGATGTTGTCGAAAAATAGCTTAGCAACCTCCTTAGAATTGACATCCATAGTTGTAGGTATGTAGTGAGCTATCGTAGATAGGCGGTCTACCACTACCAGTAGTGCATTGTAACTGTTGGATTTTGGGAGCCCAGTAACCAGGTCGAGAGAGACAGTAGACCATTTTCGGAAGGGAACTTGTAGTGGTTTGAGTAACCCATATAGTGCATATCGTACTGGCTTGATCCGGGCACATGTGTTACAATTTAGAATATAACGGGCAATAGTCTGGCGCATCTTGGGCCATCAATAGTCACAGGACACAAGCTCATACGTAGCAGCCTGACCAGGATGTTCTGCTGCAGGGTAATCATGGCAGTTTTTCAGGATTCGGAGGTACAGGTCAGGTATTTCAGGGACATATACTAACCCATTAAGTAAGATCAGGCCAGTATGCACCTTGCATTCTCAGAGAGAAACAGTCTTGTGCTGCTTGTCACTGTTCTGAAGTGCTTCGAGGATTTCTCGTGCAAGGGTGTCAGTGGTCAAGGCCTCACAGATATTCTGATTATGTTCTTTTAAGGCTGCAGAGAGAGAGAACTTTGAAAAGGGAATTAGGGCCTGAGTTAGACGGCCACGCTCATCCCCCTCTCCAGGCAGATCTCCAGATCTTCTAGTGAGTGCATCTGCTTTCCCATTTTGTGCACCAGGGTGACAGACAATCTTGAAATCATATTGAGCAAGTTCCTGTGCCTACCTGGCTTGTCGTCGAGAAAGGAGTGTCTTAGTGGTAAAGTTCTGAAGATTGTAGTGGTCGGTGATTATTGTGAAAGATTGGGGAAGCTGATGTAAGTACATATGCCATTTGTCGAGAGCCTTGATAATGGCGAGGAGTTCTTTGTTACCGATTCTATAATTACACTCAGCCGGAGACATCTTCTCAGATATGAAACCGACAGAGTGTAACACAAGCTTGCCACTTTCGACATGTTTCTGAAACAGGATTCCGGAAGTAACATAGTCAGAAGCGTCAGTCTTGACTATAGTCTGGAGGTCTGAATCAAAGTGTCGTAGGATCGCAGCTGATGTGAAGGCATCTTTAAGTTTTCGGAATACCTCTTCGCAGGAAGAGTCCCAGACGAAGGGGACATCTTTTCTTAGTAAGTTGAACAAAGGTTGACAGAGTGTAGAGTATTTCCAGATAAATCGACAGTAGAAGTTGGTGAAACCTAAGAAACACTGTATGTCTTTAACTGTTTGAGGTGTTTCCCAGTCAAGAACCGCATTAAGTGTTTCTGGGTCTATCTCAATACCAGTCTCAGAGATACAGAATCCTAGGAAGGCGGTCTTTTGGACCAAGAATTCGCATGTTTCTGGCCTGATGAATAGTCCTGCTTCCTTGAGTTTCTGCAGTGCCTTTCGTATATGTTCTCAATGTTCCTTAGTGGTTTTTGAGTAGATCAGGATGTCGTCAATATAACAGACACAGAATTGGTCTAGGAATTCACAGAGTGTGTCATTAACAAAGTGTTGAGCAGTTGCGGGGGCATTAGTCAATCCAAAGGGTATGACTAGAAACTCAAACAGGCTGTAACGAGTTCAAAAGGCTGTCTTCTATTCATCACCTTCCTTGATGTGAATCTGATTGAAGAAGGCTCGTAGATCGAGTCTGATGAAGTATCTACATCTTTTAATCTGGTTCAATATTTCCTCGATATGGGGTAGGGGGTGTCGGTCTTTGACAGTGATGTTATTCAGTGCTCGATAATCAACACAAAGTTGAAGGGAACCATCTTTTTTTTTGACAAATAAGATGGGCGAGGTGACAGATGAGGAACTAGCTCTGATGAAGGACTTGGATAGGTTTTCGTCTATCCACTTCCTGACTTCCTTGAGCTCTGCATGAGACATTGCGTATATTCGTCCAAATGGTGGCTTTGCTCCATCCATGAGTGGGATTGCATAGTCTACATATCAAGAGAGTGGTAGGATTCGACCTTCTTTTTCTGAAAACAGGACCAAGTAGTCATGGTATTCAGGAGGGATGACTTTTTTTGTTATATCTTGTGTAGTTTCTTCGTCCTCTGGTTTGTTGTACAGGGCCATGATACATAAGCATGATTCTGGGTTCTTGATTGCTACACAGAAGGCTGCTCGAGATATGAGGTTGATTTTCAATCTTGGTGTTTCTGTTGTAGGAGTAATCTTTGGGCGTACAGGGAGGCAGTTCTTATAGCAGTGGGGTGACGAAACAGTGATCGAGTTTTTGGACCAGTCAATGGTCAGGTTATATCGTCATAACCAAGGTTTACCAATAATCATATTCTAGCCTGCAAGTTTGGTATCATGGAAGGTAAGGTCTTCCATATGCTGGTCAATGGTTAATCTGAGGGAACAGGTATAAGTGATTTGGCCTACTTTGGAGTGAACTCCATTGGCTAGGACCAGGTCTTCAGGTTTTCTATTGAGATCAAGAGGCAGGTTCAAGCTCAGAGTGAAGTCAAGATCAATAAACTGAGAGCTAGCTCCCGAGTCTATCATACAGGAAGCAGAGTGGTTTTCGTTAATGAGACAAGGTAAAATAAGAGGATTCTCTGATCCTAATTCTCCGGACACAGACACAGAAGACAATCGTAAGGCAGCAGAACGACGAATTCGACGAGCAAGTCTTTGACAAGACTTGCGAGAAGTACCCAAAACTTTCCCAGATCCTGCCATGTGAACTTCCTCCAACACAGAAAAAGGATTAGAACTAACAAAGGAAACGGAAACAGGGTTGACGGCACCAGGATGCATCCTGGTGCTACGAGACTGGCCATCAGTAATCTCAGAGTGCTTTAGTTTTTTGAAACCTTATAAAGAGGCACACTACCTTGCTCAGTCATTGGCTTGGTAGGTGGTTGCTCAGGTGGTGATGGGGCAGCTGCATTTACTCGTTCATTGCGAGCTCTAGCAGGGTAATCAGGTCTCCAGTGACTGGCTCCACCGCAGTAGGAACACAAGTTGTTTTCGCGAGGGAATCTGCGAACTTCCTCTGAAATGGGGCCATGCCGTCTTTGAGCATTGGACAGGTCCATTGGTCTAGGGGCTGTGCCACTAGCGGTAGTAGGAACTGGCTTGGCTTGTGCAGGCGCTGGGGCAGGTGCTCTAGGTTGGGGTTTTCGCGTGTTCAAGTGCTTCATGCTATTGTCCAATTTGATACATAATTGCACAAACTGGTCAAAAGTTTCTGGAGGTAGGGGTTGGTATGCAATGGCTGTCTTGAGGTCATGATTGGTACCCTTGGTAAAGAATTGGATTTTGGTGGCATCATTATAATTCAAGACTATGGCGTAGGTTGCAAACTCTGCATGATATGTTGAACAGTCCTTGTCTCCTTGTTTGAGATTCCTAAGCTTGCGTTGGGCTGTTGCTCGTGCATCCAAATCATCATATGCATTTTTGAGAGCAACAGCAAATTCTCCATAGGAACCAAAGTCTGTGGCACCAGAGGTCTTGTTGAGTTGGGGCTCAAACCAGTCGGCGGCTGAGTCAGTCAAGAAGGAAGCAGTGTACGCAATTTTAGCTGCATCGGTAGCATATCTTGTCGAGTTTGAAGAGAAAACCAAGGCAAGCCTGGTTATGAATTGGGAGAATTTGGAGCGAGTTCCATCGAAACTCTCAGGGTCATTGATCTTAGGGGCTCGAGGTGTAGGTACGTTTGGAGACCCATTATCAATCCAGGAAGACAAGGTTAACCCATGGTGGAAACCTTGTTGATAGTAATCCCACAAGGCAGTCTGGGCTGCTGAAGTGTTAACTGTGGGGAAGTTAAACATTGTAAGTCCTCCACGAGCCGTGAGAAGTCCTGCGTTGTGTGCAGGGATAATAAATAGCAAGAGAGTCATTGGGGTATTTGGTAGGATGGTAGGAGCTGCTGCGGGTTGCTGATGAGGATTTGCGATTGCTAGGACCAGCTCTTCCCAGGCGGGTTCGAGTGTGCCAGCTGGAGTGGCAGAGCGGGAAAGGCCTGCTCCTAGGCCAGAGCCAGTAGAGGATCCTGGTTCGAGATTAACCATATTGCGTAGCGGAGACTTTTGGTGATACTACCAAGTGTAATGGACCCTAACCCTGAACGAGGGAAGTAGATGTATGTGCAGCCGTACTATTTATCAGTAGTAACAGGGACGTGTCTTGTGTAGATGACGAGTTCTAGGAGCACGTTCAGGCACACGGGGATTAAGGGCGGGATAGATAGTATTCGAGAGCTGGAGATTGTGGAGATGAACTAAGTCGAGTAGTTAGATGGAAGCAGGGATAGGAACTGGTGGAGGCAGAATCAAGATAGGGCCAACAGGCATTTGAAGATAAAACAATGGGTGAGGTAGTCTGAGCTACACTTGAGGTTTGCGCAAGGGAGTTATAAGATAGATTGTATTCAACTAGATACAAACAGTAGACAAGTTATAGTGTGAGGAAGGAAGAGAAGAGACAAGAGACAGGAAATTCATTGACTTAAATACCAATCCAACATTGTATGAAATCCAAATATCAAAGTGATTACAAATGACAGAGAACATGCTAGAAGTTACTAGAGAGTTACAGAATATAATTGCATAGTTAGAAAACCATAGAACCACACAACTTGTATTCGTAATCAGGATAGCAGGTCGCGAACTTCCTAGAAGGTTCTAGTAAGTTTGAAGACAGGATCCGAAACTCGGCATACTGGGATGTGGTCAGTTGCTATGGAGTTCGGGCTGGGATCAGATGCATGGTATCAGTTCATAAATAGAACCCACGAGAATAATGCAAGCATGAATAGGTCTTGCTGAGTCAGGATTAGATCAAGGTACACATAGTAAAGAGCAGACAATGCAGTGGGTCGCTGATGCAATACTGGCGTAGACAGATAGCGGGATGGATTAGTGTCAGGGTCAGGGTTTGTAACAGTTTGGTAAAGCCTTGGATAAATCTGTAATAAAAGTTAGCAGACCCAATAAATTTTTGAACCCCTTTCATACTTCTAAGAGTTGGCCAGTTAAGAATGTCTTCGACTTTCTTCTGGCTCATTTGGACACTTTGAGTACCTATCTAAAACCCAACAAATTCGACTTCTGGGACATGGAAAATGCAGTTGTCAATATTAACATAGAGGCCATTGTATAATAGCTTCTTAAGGACCCAACGCACAAGTTCTATATGCTCTTCTTCAGTCTGAGTATATATTAAGATATCATCTATAGATGCAACCACTCCGCAGTCAATTTTCTCAGATAGAATATTGTTAAGATGCCTTTGAAAAACTGATAGAGCATTCGTCAGGCCAAAGGGCATTACCGTATACTCGTACAAATCGTAACGAGTTTTGAATGCTATTTTCCATTCGTCTCCTTCAGCTATGCTTAGCAAATTAAATCCCAACTTCAAGTCAACTTTGGAAAAGACTTGAGAAGTTATGACTTGTTCCATTAGGGTAGTCATCAGAGGTAGAGGGTACTTGTCTTTAATTCTAATAGCATTGAGGCCACGATAGTCTACCACTATACGCAGCTTGCTGTTGGCTTGTTTGCCAAAAAATATTGGGGCTCTGGTACTCCTCTTGCTTGGCCAGATTTTGCCAGTTCTCAACATCTTAGCAAGGTATTCTTTGAGCAGTTCTAGCTCATCAGGAGACAGAGGGTACAATTTTCCAGGAGGTGGCTGCTTCCCACGTTCAAGATCTATAACTATGTCTTGAGGTCCATGTGCAGGCAGGGAAGCCTGAGTAGCTTTTCCCAAGATTTTAACGAAATCTCTATATTGGACTGGCAATCTTTCAGCCAGTGTCTTTAGGTCTTTGCCTCTGATAATTTGCATTATCCTGCGGACTTTACCAGTTGACAAACACCTAGATTCCCACTTGCCCACATGTATGAGACCAACATAAGAACTCTGTTCCAGAATTTCACCAAATTCAGAAAAATCCAGTATCTCTTCTATCTCTGGTGCTCTTTTTAGCTCCGGGCCATAAGGAGTGGTAACTCTTAGCTTATCACATTGCGCCGTTATCTAATCGAAACCTAAAATGAGTCAACAACCTGGTTCCAAGCATGCCACTTCGGTAGCCAGGTCAAGAGTCTTGTTTTTTCCTGATCTTGCATCAGGCACACACATCTCCACGTTCTTTCCTTGAACTGTACCCAATCTCTTGACTATTGAGCCGTCGGCGCTCTCCAATCACAATGGAGTTTCTCTCTTCACCAAGGGCATCATCATCTGTTCCACAAAATCGGTATCAACAATCGTTGCTTCCGCACCAGTGTCAACCAAAGCATTAATAGAAATTTGCCTTATATTTCCTTTGTATGTTCAAGATAACTTAACAGGAACCAGAAACTTCAATCCTTCATGCTTTAATACCTTTGCCTGTGCGTCTGCATTCCCAACCAAGGAGATATCTGACACCGCTACCTGTTGTAGTCTTTTTTCGTGGTCGCTGAGTTAACGAGCCAACTCTTCCTCAGCTTTTCTCCTTTTTGCTGTTTTTGTCTTTTGTATTAAAGAAAGAGAAGAAGAAGGAGATAAATTTCGAACACAGGAAGAAATAGAAACTGGATCAATATCCATAACCTCCCCCTCATGTTCTTCCTTCCAATCATGAACAGAGATGTCCTTCTTCACAACACAGATGTTAAACCAATCCTGCGAGACTGTCCGACCCAACATACAAGACAGCCTGCATCCCTAATCACACTTGTAATCTAGCTCATCCTCCGAAATAATCCTCCCAAAAGATACCGGTACTACCACTGAAGAAATCGATACATCTGCCACCTGCACTACTGCTACCTTCTTGTGATCTACCTTCTCTTTTCCCTTGTCCTTACCTGAGGCCTCAGCTGCTGGTTTCCAACCTGAAGTGCATTTTTTCTTGATATGGTCCTTGTAACCACACTTGATGCACTGTTCTTCCTTCATGTGAACTTGCCTCATAGAGTAGGTAACTATATCTTCTCCAGGCTCTTTCTCACGCTTGCTTGAGGTCATGCACTTATCAGAGGCAGCAGTAGTCTTTCGCTTGTCTGCCGGCTTACTCTTCTTCTTTTGGATACCAGCTGGCTTAGGCGCCTCCTGTTTCTTGTCAGTTGAAGGCTTATATTCAAGTTTGTGCTTGGGTTTTCTCCCCTTTGCAGCTGCAGCTGTCTGCTCCTTCAACTTGCATTGATTTTGCATCCACTGCTCATGTGGCTTCTCATTCTTGACTTCCATTCCCGTGTTAATGATAGCTTGGAAGCATATCTTAGTACTGGCCAGTGCCAGGTCCAAAGAGTCCTTATTTACATGCTTCATATACTCGCTTATATCTGCTTGTAACCCAGTAATTAAGCATTCCCATAACTGCTCTCGAGGTAGATTAGCGAGCATGTTATGCGTACGCATTCTTGACACATAGTCTTTGATTCTTTCCCCAGACTTCTAGTATTCCATCTGGAGGTTTCTCTTAGATTCAAGAACTTCATTCTTGTTTTCGTGTATAGCTATGAAGTCTTTCAGGAAGTCTTCATAGATTACTCACACAGTCCAACCAGATAGAGAGTCTGGTTTGCGTTTTTGTTTGTTG
>Ga0307514_10003081_pt1 | contig 16397 bp, 14 predicted proteins | sample 16_EM_MG_FD_203088 | JGI IMG/M metagenome (GOLD analysis project Ga0307514, IMG submission 203088) | Populus trichocarpa ectomycorrhiza microbial communities from riparian zone in the Pacific Northwest, United States - 16_EM | ecosystem: Host-associated > Plants > Roots > Unclassified | place...
GCCAGGCAGATTGCAGCAGGCTGCCGGGCACGTAGTCGGACGAGAGCGCGTCCAGCACGCCTTCGCGCGCCAGCTCCAGCGCCGAGACGTTGCCCGAGTGCGAGCCGCCGCGGATCACGTTCGGCGCGCCGGCCACCGTGCTCAGCCCCAGCGCCTTGGCGCGGCGCGCCGCTGCCAGCGTGGTCGGGAATTCGCTCATGCCGGCACCCAGCGCATGCGCTTCGTCCACATGCTCGACGGTGGTGTCGTCGTGCGTGGCCAGCGCCACCGCGTGGGTGCGCGCGAAGCTCGTGAACCACGCGCGATTGGGCTGCGCGTGCTGCGCCTGGCGCTGCGGTGCGATGCGCACTTCATCGTCGAACTGGCTGTCGCTCCAGCCCTTCTTGCCGGTGTAGTAGATGCGTGCTTGCTCGACGTCGGTCCACTGACGCTGGCCGGGGGTGTGGTCCATCAGCGAGATGAGCCGCAGCCGGCGGTGGTGCGCGAAGGGCGCGAACAGCGCCTGCGCATTCGCCGCGGGCAACTCGCAGCGCACGTGGATCAGGTGGTCGGCGCGCAGCAGGCCGGCGGCCTCGAGCGTGTCCAGCACCGCGAGCAGCTCGCTCTGGTCGCGCGAGCGAAAGCCGTCGCCGTACGGGTCGCCCACGCCGATGGCGTCGAGCACGGTGGTGATGCCGGCGGTGGCCACCTCGGCGTCGTGCGCCTGCACGGCGCCGAGCATCGGGAAGTTGACCTTGGGCCGCGGCGTCACGTGGCGTTCGAGGTTGTCGGTGTGCACCTCCACCAGGCCGGGCAGCAGGTAGTCGCCTTCGAGGTCCAGCGCACCAGGCACGGCGGTGGTGCCGCTGTCGACGGCAGTAATCAGCCCGCCACGAATCACCACGCTGCCCAGCAGCACCTCGTGGCCCAGCACCAGCCGCGCATTGCTCAACACCAGTTCGTTCATCGTGGGTCTTTCGTTCTATTGTGCGGGCCATCAAGGCACCACCACTGACTGCGTATACGCATTCTGCGGCTCGTCGAGCACGAGGTCGGCTCGTCCATCGGCAAAGCCGTGTGGCATGCTGGCCAGCAGATCTGCGTTCGAAACCAACTCACCGCGGAGCCCGACCCCACATGAGCGCCCGCTACGGCATCTACTACACGCCGCCGCCCGATCACCCGTTGTGGCACGCCGGCTGCGAATGGCTGGGGCGCGACCCGTCGGTGCCAGCCGTCACGCCACCGGCGCGCGTGGGCGTGAACGAACCTTGGCGCTACGGTTTCCACGCCACGCTGAAGCCGCCGATGCGGTTGATCGACGGCCGCGATGAAGCGAACCTGCGCACTGCGCTCTCTGACTTGGCGAAACGCACGCCACGCTTCGAGATGCCGCCGTTGTCAGTGCAAGCGCTGGGCGACTTCATCGCGTTGCGCCCGGTCCACCCGCTGCAGCCCGACCACCCACTGCGCCGGCTGGCCGATGCCTGCGTGACGGAACTCGACGCCTTGCGCGCACCCCCTTCGGCCGAAGAGCAGCAGCGCCGCCAAGCGCTGGTGTTGAGTGACGGAGAGCGCGACGCGCTGCAGCGCCACGGCTACCCCTACGTGCTGGAGCACTGGCGCTTCCACATCACGCTGACCGACCGCCATGCCGATGTCTTGCTGCCGGCGGCCACCGAACACTTCGCTGCGGCTTTGTCGCAACCGCTGGGCTGCGATGCGCTGAGCCTCTTCGTCGAATCAGCGTCGGGGCAACCCTTCCGCCTGGCGCACCGTTTCGCGCTCGGCTGAAAGCGGAGCGCCACTACTTCGGCAGCGCGCTGCTGGCGGTGAGCAGCCGGCGCAGCTCGGTGAGCCGCGCCTTGACCCGGCGCTCGTTGACCGAGCCCATCCGCACGAGGAGCTTCTGGCCGGCCGTGAGTGCCTGCAACGCGGGGTCGTCGAATTCGTAAAGCACCCAGGGCCGCGGCGGCGGTGCGAGGCCATTGCTTGGAGGCAGGTGAACCTTGATCACCTCGCCGGGCACGGGGGCCGCCAGCAGCTGGTCGATCACCTCGACCAGGCGATCGTTGAAGTAGCCGTTGGGGTAGCCGAGCTCGCGATAGGCATCCTGGAACTGTGGAAAGAAGCGCGTGTAGACGGCGACCGCCTGCGGCAGATCAACGCTCTCGAGCAACACCACGTAGGGCGTGTAGCGCAGGCCGTTGTCGGGCCCGATGGTCTCGGCCCCTGCTTGCGTTTGCGCCACGAAGCGCCCGGCGGTCGGGTTGAGCGGCCACAGCTTGGGCGAGGCTTGCGAGCGGCCGAGGTTGTCGACCGTCGCGACGAAGCGCCGCGTGAAGTCTTCGAGCTGGAACAGCGACAGCACCGCCTTGCGGCCGAACAACTCGCCGAGTGCGCCGTCGAGATCGAGCGCCTGTGCTGCCGACGACGCGGCCGACGCAGCCGCGATCGGGTACTTGACGGCCGGCTCGGACGCAGCCGGTGCCGCTGCAGCAGGCTGTGCCACGGGCGGTGCCGATGCGGGCTCCGGTTGCGCGGGCGGTACGTTCTGGCGAAGCAGGAACACCGCAGCGCCGGCCAAGGCCAGTGCGGCAACCCCGGCGATCACGAACGGAAGTGGTTTCTTCAAGCGGGTGTCTCCTTGCGCTCGACGCGGTGGATGAAAGCGGCCTCGATCATGGCTTGACGCGGTGTTCACGGCCAAGCACTCACCTATGAGCTTCGCAGGGTCATGCGGCACGACGTTTGCATTCGGCCTCGCGCAGTGATCGGCTGCGACGCAACGGCGTATGCTCGCGCAGCGATCGGCTGTCACCCAAGGAGCCACGTGATGAGCAGCGACAAGGCAGGCGAAGCCAAGGTCAATACCAAACACATTCGCCTCACCTCCCACCCCGGCCAGCAAGGCACGAGCGGGGCGCCCACGATCAACTGGGGCGCGGCTGATCCGCAGGTGCGCGGCCCGGTGGTGGGCACGACAACCAACCGCTCGCAGCGCAACGTGGTCGGCACGCACAGCGGCAGCTACGGCATCTACCGCGCGCTCGCGGTGGCGGCGGGCAACCTGGCGAAAGGCCACCGCGCCGACCTGACCAACACCTCGCCGACCACGCCGATCGGCCCCTACCCGCAGTGGAGCGACCCGCACAAGATCGTCTCGCTCGACCCGTGGGGCGCCACGGTGGGTGAGGTCTTCGCCGACTACCTCGCGCAGGGCTACGACATCCGCCCGACCATCGCGGTGACGCAGGCGCACGTGCACCTGCCCGAGATCAAGCAGGCCATCGCCTTCCAGCGCCTGAAGCCCGATGGCAAGTACCTGCTCGAAGACTCGTCGGCCATGGTCACCAAGATCGCCATCGAGCCGGTGTGGTGGATCGAAGGCGTGGCCAAGCGCTTCAACGTCAGCGAGGCGGACCTGCGCCGCGTGATGTTCGAAGAGACCGGCGGCATGTACCCCGAGCTGGTGACGCGCAGCGACATCGGCATCTTCCTGCCGCCCATCGGCGGGCAGACGCTCTACATCTTCGGCGACCCACGCGACCTGGCCAACCCGAGCGTCACGCTCACTGCGCGCGTGCACGACGAATGCAACGGCTCCGACGTCTTCGGCTCCGACATCTGCACCTGCCGCCCCTACCTCACGCATGCAATCGAAGAGTGCGTGCTGGGCGCGCAGCGCGGCGGCGTGGGGCTCATCGCCTACAGCCGCAAAGAGGGCCGCGCGCTCGGCGAGGTCACCAAGTTCCTGGTCTACAACGCGCGCAAGCGGCAGGTGGGCGGTGACAGCGCCGACAAGTACTTCCTGCGCACCGAGTGCGTGGCCGGTGTGCAGGACATGCGCTTCCAGGAGTTGATGCCCGACGTGCTGCATTGGCTCGGCATCCAGAAAATCCACCGCCTGGTGAGCATGAGCAACGACAAGTACGACGCCATCACCGGCAGCGGCATCGAGGTCGGTGAGCGGGTGAAGATCCCCGACGATCTGGTGCCGGCCGATGCCAAGGTCGAGATCGAAGCGAAGATCGCAGCGGGCTACTTCACCGACGGCAGCGTGCCGGATGACGTGAAGCTAGCCGCCACCAAGGGCCGCGATCTTGCCTGAGCACGCCATCCGTTCCGTTCGCCCTGAGCCTGTCGAAGGGCCTCGTGCCTTGCGGAAATGGGCTTCGACAGGCTCCCCGGGACAGGGCTCAGAGGCAACCCGAACGGAGAACGCATGAAGGCCGAAACGCCCCAGATCGTCGCCCTGCTTCGCTCCACCGCGACGATCCGCGAACGCTGCGGCAACATCCTGCGCGCCGTCGAAGAAGGCCGCTCGCGCCACTTCACTTTGAATCGCAGCCAGCTCGACGAAGTAGCGCGCCGCGTCGAACACGTCACGCGGCAGAACTACCCGAGCCTGCGCATTCCGTACCACAGCCGCTGGCGGCATTTCGAAGCGGGCGGCGTCGACCGCAAGGCCGAGCTCGATGCGCAACTCGCCGGGCGCGATGCGGCCACGCAAGCACGCGCACGCATCGACCTCACGCTGGTGAGCGTGTTGCTCGATGCCGGTGCCGGCCCGTCGTGGCGCTATGCCGAGGCGGAGAGCGGGCAAGCCTTCAGCCGCTCCGAAGGCCTGGGCGTCGCGAGCTTTCGCGCTTTCATGCAGGGCCGTTTTTCGTCTGACGCCACCGATCCGCTGCGCGTGGACGCCGAAGCATTGCGGCAGATCGACGCGGCCACGCTGGCCCAGGTGTTCCAGGTGCGCAGCGAGAACCCGCTGGTCGGGCTCGATGGCCGCGTCGCCCTGCTGCAGCGGCTGGGCAGCGCGATGCGCTCGCAGCCCGAGGTCTTTGGCGCCGACGGCCGGCCCGGTGGCTTGTTCGATGCGCTGACGCAGCGAGGCCAGCTCGACCGGCTGCCCGCGCCGCGCGTGCTGCAGGCCTTGCTCGACCACCTCGGCTCCATCTGGCTCACAGGCAGCCAGCTGCAAGGCGTGCCGCTCGGCGACTGCTGGCAGCACCCGCTGGCCGGCGGCACCGGCCTCACCGCCGGCTGGGTGCCCTTCCACAAGCTGAGCCAGTGGCTGACTTACTCGCTGCTCGAACCCTTCGAGTGGGCCGGCATCACGCTGACCGAGATCGACGGCCTGACCGGCCTGCCCGAATACCGCAATGGCGGCCTGCTGCTCGACGCGCGCGTGATCGTGCCGAAAGACCCGGCCTTCGCGTCACGCAGCTACACCGCGGCCGACGAGGCCATCATCGAATGGCGTGCGCTCACCGTGGCGCTGCTCGACGAAGTGGCGCCGCTGGTGCGCGAGCGCCTGAGCAAATCGGCCGAGGAAATGCCGCTTGCCTGCATCCTCGAAGGCGGCACCTGGGCGGCAGGGCGCGAGATCGCCAAGACCCTGCGCGAGGGCGGCAGCCCGCCGCTCAAGATCGAGAGCGACGGCACGGTGTTCTGACGGCCGTGCGTTGGGCTCTCAGCGCTTGGCGTTCATCAGCCGCGCCACCGTGCCTTCGGCCTTGAGCTTGTCGAAGGCAGTGCGAGTACGCTGCACGATGTCGTCCGGCGTCGACTTGCTGTAGGCCATGTAGACGCCGGTCGACATCGCGTCCAGCGTGTAGACCTTCTCGAGCTTGTCGCAGTCGAAACGCGACTCCTCGCACAGCAGTGTGGCGTCGCGCTCGGGCATGGGAACGAGCTGCACCTGGCCGTTGACGAGCTTCTTGAAGTTGTCGATGTTCTGCGACGACACCACCAGCTTGTTGAAGCCCTGCGCCTGCAGGTACTCGTGGCGCACGTCGTCGCGCATCACGCCGATGGTGTAGTTCTTGGCGTCCTGCAGGCTGCGCACCGCGATGTCTTTCTGGCTGCGCAGCTTGTACAGGTGGTAGTCGACGCGCATGAACTCGCCGGCCCACTTGAACTGGTCTTCACGGGCCGGCGTGCGGGCGATCAGGTAGATCAGCACCTGCGGCTCGCGCAGCGCCATGTCGTAGGCACGCGCCCAGGGGTAGAGCGAGATGCTGTAGTCGGTGAGGCCCGCGCGCTGCAGCGCCATCTCCACGATCTGGCTGGCCGGCCCGCTCACCTTGCCGCCTTTCGGGTAGGTGAATGCCGACGCTTCCGTCACCGCCCTGATGGTCTGGGCCGGGGCGGCCGTGCAAGCCAGGGCGAGGGCCAACGCCGGCAGGGCAACACTGAGCAAACGGTGCTTCATCGAGGTTCTCCGTGTGATTCTTAGCCGGCAATCCGGTTGCGCCCCTGGCTCTTGGCGAGGTACAGGGCCTTGTCGGCGCGGTGCAGCAGGGTTTCGAAGCGGTCCATGGTCTCGGGGTCGAACTCGGCAACGCCCACGCTCAGGGTCACGTGCGCGGCGGCTTGCGAGTCGGCATGCGGCAGCGCCCGCAGTTTCAGGGCGTCGAGCAGGCGTTGGGCGGCGGCGCGCGCACCGGCCGCGTCCACACCCGGAAGCAGCACGGCGAACTCTTCGCCGCCGATGCGCGCGATGAGTTCGCCGGCGCGGGCAAAGGTCTGCTTCAGCGTGTCGGCCACGGCGCGCAGGCATTCATCGCCTTGCGCGTGGCCGTAGGTGTCGTTGTAGCGCTTGAAGAAATCGACGTCGCACAGCAACACCGAGAGCTGCTGGTTCAGCCGCTGGGCGCGCCGGAATTCGGCGTCTTTCACTTCGTCGAAGTGGCGGCGGTTGGCCAGGCCGGTGAGCGGGTCGCTGCTCGATAGTTCTTGAAGCTGTGCGTTGGCGGCGCGCAGCTCGGCGGTCTGCTCGTCCACCAGCTCGGCCAGGCGGTCGCGGTGGGCGGCGAGGTCGCGCTCGGCGCGGTGCTGCCGGTCCAGGTAGTCCGACAGGTTGCTCTGCAGCTGGTTGACGCCCGCTTCCAGCAGGCTCAGCTCATCGCGGCGCGTGGCGCGGCGGTTGAGCGCCAGGCGCTGGTCCAGCGTGTCCGGGGTGATGTTGTCGAGGTGGCGCGCGATGCGCTGCACATGCACGGTGACCGTGCGGTTGAACAGCCACATGATCAGGCCGGCCAGCAGCACCGACTGGATCACCTGCGTCACCACGATGCTGGCCACTTCGCTGCGCAGCCGCACCCACAGCACGCGCTCGTCGCCTTCCAGCGTGAGCTCGCCCACGGTTTCGCGCGCGCCCGGATAAGGCTCGAAGGTGAGCACGCGTTGCAGGGACGGCGCCCGCTGCGAGGGCTCGACACCGGGCTGCCGTCGCTCGATGACCTCGGGCGCGCGGCCCGCGCGCGGGATGCGCAGCTCGATGCGCCCCACCGGGCTCACCTGCGACACGCTGTCCACATGGGACTGCAGCTCCTCGCGGTCCATCTCCCAGATGGCCTTGGCGAGGGTGCGCTGGAACACCTTGTCGATCAGCGCCAGCTCAGCCGTCATCGTGCTCAGGTTGCGCTGCCACGCCGACCAGGTGCGCACGGCCACGGCCGCCAGCGTGAACACCATGCAGAACGCCAGCGTCGCCAGCACCAGCCGGCGGCCGAGCGAGCGTGCCGGTGCACGGGTGCCGGCTACGTCACCGGCCGAGTCAGAGCCACTTTTTCTGAAGGCCGTCATAGGTGCCGTTTTTCTTGACCGTCTCCAGGGCCTTCCTGAAGCGCTCGACCACGGCATCGGGAGTCTTCAGGCTGAAGGCCATGTCCAGCCCGCCTTCGGTGCCCAGGTCGGGCAGGGCCAGCGCGCGCGTGATCATCTTGGCCGGGTCATCGCCGGCCTGGCGCACCAGGTAGAGCGCGTTGAGCTCGTTCGAGATCCAGAGGTCGACGCGATCGAGCTTCAGCTTTTCGTAGTTGAGCTCGTACTTGTTGCTCGACTGCAGGTTCTTGCCGGTCGCGAAGCCCTTGGCCACCAGGTACTGCTCGCCTGCGTCTTCGTTCACCGTGGCGATCTGGTACTTGCGCGCGTCTTCCAGGTTTTTGAGCTGGACGTTCTTGCCAGGCTTTGCGTACAGGTACCAGTGGGTAGGCGCGATCACCCCCACCCACTTGAACAGCTTTTCGCGCTGCGGGGTGCGCGTGATCGAATAGATCATCACGTTTTCGGCGTTCAACGCGATGTCGTAGGCACGTGCCCAGGGCATGGACTGGATGCTCCCCTGCACCCCCGCCTCTTTCAGCACGGCGCGCACGACCTCGGTGCTCAGCCCCGTGACCTGCCCGTTCTGGGTCATGTTGTAGGGCGGCAGCTCTTCCGTCACGATGCGCAGCACGTCTGCGGCCGAGACGCGCATCGACAAGCAGGCCAGGGCCGCCAGCAGCAACGCGCGGGCGTGCACCCGAGTGAACAGAATCCGGCTCATACGAACTGACACCTCGATCAGGGTGGAACGCCTATTGCGAACAAGCGACGAGCCCAGCCATCGGCCGAACCGTCCTATCGTCATTTTCGACCGCCCATCGGGGAAACTTGAAGCGGCAAATGCCAGAACTGTCACGAAGCGCAGCTTCAGCGTGCGCCGAAGCCGATATGCTGGCCATCAACAGGAGACCCTTGCCATGACCGCGCCCGTCCACCACATCACCCACCCGCTGATCCAGCACAAGCTCACGCTGATGCGGCAGAAAGACCGCAGCACCAACAGCTTTCGCCGCCTGCTGAACGAGATCAGCATGTTGATGGCGTACGAAGTCACGCGCGACATGCCGACCCAGCTGATCGAGATCGAGACCCCGCTCGAGAAGATGCAGGCCCCGGTGATCGAGGGCCGCAAGACGGTGTTCGTGAGCATCCTGCGCGCCGGTGCCGGCTTCCTCGACGGCATGCTCAACGTGGTGCCCGGCGCACGCATCGGCCACATCGGCCTGTACCGAGACCCGAAGACGCTGGTGGCGGTGGAGTACTACTTCAAGATGCCGGCCGACATGCACGAGCGCGATGCCATCGTGCTCGACCCGATGCTCGCGACCGGCAACTCGGCCGTGGCTGCGGTCGACCGGCTGAAGGAGACCAAGCCCAAATCGATCCGCTTCGTCTGCCTGCTCGCCGCGCCCGAGGGGCTGAAGAACTTCACCGAAGCCCACCCCGACGTGCCGGTCTACACCGCGGCCATCGACCGCGAGCTCAACGAGCACGGCTACATCGTGCCGGGCCTGGGCGACGCGGGCGACCGGCTGTTCGGGACCAAGTGATCGACAATCTGGCGTCACGGAGACGACCATGCTGCTAAAGAGCCTGCATCTGAAGAACTTTCTAAGTTTTGGCCCGAAATCTCGGCCAGTAGAGCTTGGGAAGCTGAACGTACTCATTGGCCCGAACGGTTCGGGGAAATCGAATTTCATGGAAGCCCTGGCGCTGCTTCAGGCTGCGCCTGTGAAGCTGACTCAGCCTATTCGTGATGGCGGTGGTGTTAGCGATTGGCTGTGGAAGGCGCCTAGTGAAAGGCGAGCTACGGCGCCAGCCAGTCTCGAAGCCGTTGTCTCTTACGCCAAGGGCCCGCGGAGTTTGCGCCACACGATTGCCTTCGGCGAGTCTGCAGGGCGCTTCTATCTAGAAGACGAACGAATCGAGAACGACGAGCCGTTGGTCGGGCAGAAGCAGGCGTTCTTTTTCTACCACTTCAATCAAGGTCGCCCCATGCTCAATGTGCGTGAGGAGAAGCGAAAGCTACAACGTGAAGATGTCGATTTGGAGTTGTCGATATTGGCGCAGAGACGGGACCCGGATTCCTATCCAGAGATCACGTTTCTTGGTTTGGAACTGGCAAAAATCCGCTTGTTTAGAGAGTGGAGTTTTGGTCGCTACAACGCACCGCGGCTACCGCAGAGAACTGATGTTCCAAGCGATTTTCTTGAGTCGGATGGCAGCAATCTAGGCGTAGTGTTGAGTAACTTTGAACCACTCGCGAAGAGGCGATTGCTTCGAGCGCTAAAGGCACTTTACGAAGGAATTGACGACTATCAAGTAAGAATCGACGCCGGAAGTGCTCAGGTATTTCTCCAGGAACAAGATCGGCAGATACCTGCCACACGTCTCTCTGACGGAACTCTTCGGTACCTTTCTTTGTTAGCTGTTCTGTGCCATCCGACACCTCCGCCATTGATCGGCATAGAAGAGCCAGAACTTGGTTTGCACCCCGACGTGATGCCGACGCTTGCCGAACTTTTGCATGAGGCTAGCGAGCGAACTCAATTGGTCGTTACCACCCACTCGCCAATACTGATTGATGCGCTCAGTGAGACACCTGAATGCATCCTGGTCTGTGAGCGCGATGCGGATGGCACACAGCTAAGGCGATTAGATCGGGAGCAGCTGGAGCCTTGGCTGGAGAAGTTTGAGTTGGGTCAACTCTGGACTCGAGGTGATCTTGGGGGTACCCGCTGGTGAAACGCATCTCCGATGACGTCACTGTTTATGTTGAAGGCGGAGGCGAATCGGCCAGCCTTCGATCGGCATGTAGGCAGGCCTTTGCTGAGTTCTTTGCCAAGACGGAACTCGGTACCACGCGCAGGCCAAGTGTTGTTGCATGTGGTAGCAGGAATGCCGCTTTCGATGCCTTTCGCACGGCGCAGAAGCAAGGCAGGAAGGTTTTGCTTCTTGTTGACAGTGAAGGTCCAGTCGCAAAGCAAGATCACTCAGATGAGTTCAGGCCATGGCACCACCTCAAGCAGCGCGACGGGTGGGAAAAGCCGAATCATGCGCAAGACGATGATTGTCATTTGATGGTTCAGTGCATGGAAGCATGGCTGATCTCAGATTGGTCTGCGTTGGAAACATTTTTCGCCAGCGGATTTAAGACCAAGCACAAGCCAGCTGCAGCTACGGAAGCTCTCTCCAAGACCGATGTCTATGCTGCTCTGGAGCGAGCTACAGAGCGCTGCGTCCCCAAGGGGCACTACGGTAAGGGAGCGCATTCATTCAAGCTTCTTGGCCTCATCTCTCCCAAGCTGGTTTTCGCTGCTTCTCCGTGGGCGCTACGGTTTCTGAATGAGTTGAAGGCGCGAAAACCTTAAAGCCTCTGAAGATCGAGAAGATTCCGATGAACAAGTACTGGCTCGCTCTGGGGCTGTTGCTGTTGACTTCTTTAGCGCCAGTCTTTGCCATTGATGCCAGCGCCGTCGATACTCAGCAGATCAACGCCTTCATCGACGAATGGCACGACGACGCGGCCCACGCGCGTTCGCGCTTCTTCGACAAGATGGCACCGGGTGCCATCTACATCGGCACCGACAAGACCGAGCGCTGGACGCGCGACGAGTTGAAGGCCTGGTCGAAGAAGTACTTCGAGCGCCCGTCGGCCTGGGCCTTCACGCCGATCAAGCGCAACGTGGCCTTCTCGGCCGACAAGCAGTTCATCTGGTTCGACGAGCAGCTCGACACGCAGATGGGCGTGTGCCAAGCCTCGGGCGTAGTGCAACGAACGGCGAGCGGCCTGCAGATCCTGCACTACCAGCTGTCGCTCGCGGTGCCGAACGAACTGGTCGACCAGTTCAAGGAAGCGATCCGCAAGGTCGAGGCGTCGACCGACAGCAAGAAATAGGATCCTAAAACTCCACCTTCATCCCGAGGTTCACGCGGCGCTCCGACACGTCGGACCGGCCGAACAACTGTTCGTAGTCGATGAAGGCGGCCACGCCGCGCTTGAACTGGGCTGACAGGCCCAGGCTCCACAGGCCGAAGTTCTTGTCGGCCTCGGCGTTCGGCTCGGCGACCAGCTGCACGCCAGAGCCGACCAGCGTTGCGCTCAGGTTGCCGTCGTTGCGCTCGCTCTGGCGCTGCACTTCGACCCGGCCATGCGGCACGAGGATGGCGTAGCGCGTGGCGAAGATGAGCTGCGCTTCGGTGCCCAGCGCAACCGCGTTGGACCGCAGGCGCTGCTCGTTCACCGAGAGCGGTGTGTCGCCGGTCTCGGTGTAGCCGTCGACCTTCACGCGCAGTGTCTCGATGCGTGCGTAGGGCGACACCACCGTCGCGCGGCCGAGCAGCTGGTAGCCGGTGGTCAGGCTGATGCCGCTGCCGGTGCCGCGGGTGTCGGCTTTCGCCTGCCCGCCGGTGGCGGTGTTGCGCTTCAGCGAGAAATCGTTTCGCGCGAGCGACAGCGCGGCGTCGATGTACCAGGCGGCTGCGGGTTCGAGCGAGCCGTAGAGCGTCAGGCTGTTGCCGCTGGAGGTCTGCGCGTCCGACAGGCCCGACAGGTCGGAACTCGAGCGCGCGTGCCCGAGCGACGCGCCCAGCACCGCGCGCCGGCTCAGCCGGTAGTCGGTGCCGATCGAGATGCCGTCGGTCTTCACCTTGAGCGCGCTGCCGGTCTTCGCCTCTTGCACGGCCAGCGTGCCCATCATGTAGGCGCCCCAGCCTTCGCTGCGCGTCGCGTCCGGGCCGGATTCACCTGCCCCGGTTGCGCCCGCAGACGACAGGGGCACGTTGCGCCCGTTGATCTGCACCGTGGTGTCGTTGACCCACGCGGCGTGGCTGCCCTGGCGCAGTGTGCGCATGCGGGACTGGGCGTGGTCGAGCTGGATGTGCATGCCCTGCATCGCCGTGGTGGTGTTGGCGCGCGCGGCGGCTGCTGCTGCAGCGGTGGCCGCCAGCTCGGCGGCACCCACGGTGTAGGCCTTGGTGCCCCGCACGGTGGTGATCACGTTGCCCAGCACCGTGACGTCGACACAGGCTTGGCCCGCCTCGGCCGCCGGCACGCTGACCAGGCAGTAGCGATTGGTGCCGCCCTGCAGGGCGACGGGGTCCGTGCCCCAGATCAGCGTTCCCTGGCTCACGATGCCGCTGGCGTTGGTGAGCAGGCCGGACGCCATGCCGACCACCGTGCCGGCGCTGTTGACGCGCGAGCGCGTGAGTTCCGTGCCGGCCACCGGGTTGCCCTTCGGGTCGCGCACCTCCAGCGTGCCGCCGAAGATGCCGCCGTTGGCGTCGATCACCAGCCCGTCGGGCGGCAGCACGCGGAGGGTCGTGCCGGGCGGCAGCACCGACTGCGACTGCGCCAGCGCGGCGTGGGCGGCCAGCATCAGCGCAAGGCCGGCCGCGATGCGGGCGTACGAAGGGAATGGCAGATGACGAAGGTTCATGGGCTTCAGCAGGAAGAGAAAGGCGTTCATTGGCTGCGCGCGGCCTGGCTGGGGGTGAGCACGAAGTCGCCGGACTCATGGCCAGCAAAACGGATCGGCGCGTACTCGGGCTGCTGCGTCACCCGCAGCCGCTGCGCCAGCAGCGCGAAGCGCGCGTTGACGGCGTTGAACAGCTGCTGCGCCTGCACCGGCTCGCGCAGGTTGGCGAGCACGTCGAGCAGGCTGCGCGCAAAGATGGAATGACCGCCACCGCCGCCGTCGACCACGGGCTCCAGGCCGCCCGAGGTCATCGCGATGCGCGAGCGGTTTTTTTGCAGCTGCCGCAGCGCGGTGCGGTGCGCTTCTTCGGAAAGTGCGTTGTCGATCTCGGGCACGGCCGAGCGCGTCAACGTGCCCGAGTAGCACGAGTCGGCGATCACGAACACGCTGCGTGCCGACATGGCGGCGAGCTGGTCGGTCACGTCGATGATCGAGACCCAGTTGGCCACGTCGCGCTGCTCGCCGTCCACCGGGATCCAGTAGCCGCGCTGCGTCACGCTGTCGATCTCGCCGTGGCCGGCGTAGTAGATCAGCACCTGGTCGTTCTCGGCCACGCGCGAGCGCAGCTGGTTGATCGCGGCGAGCAGCTCGCGGCGCGAGGCGTCTTTCACCACCGTCACGCTGAAGCCGAAGCGCTGCTCGAGCACGCGCTTGATCGCCGTCACGTCGGCCACCGGCGTGTGCAGGCTCTGCAGGTGGCGGTAGTTCTGGTTGGCGATGACCAGCGCGTGGCGCGCGCCCAGGCCGGTGCTGAGCGCGGCGGCCAAGGGGGCGGGCGTGCCCGTGCCTTCGAGCGCGATCAGGAAGCTCGACTGCGTCACGTTGCCGCGCGCGTCGGTGGCGGTGATCTCCACCCGCGTGGGCTTGGCGCCCAGGGTCACGCTGCTGCTGAACAGGCCGTTGGCCGCCACGGTCTGCTCGCGCTTGTTCACGCTGAGCCCGCGCAGCGAGGTGTCGGCGCTCACGCGGCCGCTGATCACGAAGGGGCCGGGCGCGGCCTTCACGTACACCACGTCGTCGCTGCGCTGGGCGAGCGTGGAGATCACGGCCGGCGGGTCGATCAGCTGGATGCGGGGTTTGTCGCTGGCGGGCACGATGCCCGAGGCGCGGCGGTAGAGCGCTCGGGCGCGGGGCACGTCGCGCGGCACGCCGGCGCCGCGCTCGTACAGCGCGGCCAGGTTGACCATCGCGCGCACGTCGTTCTTGGCCACGGCGCGTTCGTACCAGAGCGCGGCGGCCACGTAGTCGGGCCCGCCGGCCACGCCGCGCTCGTACAACTCGCCGACGTTGACCTGCGCTTCAGTGTCGCCCTCGTTCGCGAAGGGCAGCCAGATCTTCATCGCTCCGCCCGGGTCGGTGTTCGCCGAGACGTATTCGCCGCCGGCCGACTCGCATTCCGCGATCGAGATGCGCAGCGGCCGGCGCGGCGAGATGGTGGTGCCGAAGGCGCCGAGGCGGCGCACCTGGCCGATGGTGAGGCAGTCGACGATGACCAGCTTCTCGGCCGGCACGGCCTGCGCGTCGGCCGCCTTCATGCGGCTGAACACATCGCCCGACGGGCCGGCGCAGGCCGACATCAAACAGGTGACAAGGGCCAGGCTACCAAGCTGCCGGAGCGTCATTCTTAGGGTCATGCGGGGTGGGCTCGCGAAAACTCGCGCAAGTCTATCCACCCGCTCCCGCTGGAGCGTGACGCAATCGTTACCAATGGATCGTTGGCCGCCCGGCAGCCAGCGGTGGCCGGCTCAGCGGGTCGGCGCTTCGCTCCAGTCGGTGTGCTTGTTGCAGCCGGCGGCGAGCATCACCTCGTCGGCGGTGTCGCGTTCGTCTTCCGTCTTCGCGTCGACGCTGACCACCGCCCCGCCGCGCATCACGGTCTCTTCGTAGCTGCTGGCGTCGTGCGGCGACGAGCCCCAGTCGAGCACCCCTTGGAACAGATCGACGAGGTTGCTGACGAGGCCGCCGGTCACCTGCTCGTCGACCTGGCGGCGCAGGGTGTCGTTGGCAGCGCCTTCTTCGGGTCGCAGGCGAACGGCCGCGGGCTGCAGGCCTTCCTCGATCAATCGGTGGGCGGCGCGCCGGCCGGCGTTTCGGTCATTGAAGGCAAAAAGGGCATTGGCCATGGCTCGACCTCCTGGAAGTGAGACCTGAACCCAGCAATCGGCGTACCCGTTGCACGCGCTATCCGCCGTGCTTCTCGCTCTCGGTGGCCGACAAATCCCAGGCGGCGATGAAGAGCGCGGCCGCCATCGGGCCGATCACGAACCCGCTGATGCCGAACAGGCTCATGCCGCCGATGGTGGAGATGAGCACCACGTAGTCGGACAGGCGGGTTTCCTTGCCGACGAGCATGGGCCGCAGCAGGTTGTCGACCAGGCAGATCACGACCGTGCCCCAGGCGATCAAACCGAGCCCCTGTGCCATCTGGCCGGTGGCCAGCAGGTAGATCGAGATGGGGCCCCACACCAGCGCGATGCCGCCGAGAACGTCACCGCCCACAAGATGCCGCCACCGACACACCGGCCAGCAACAGCAGGAAAGCCTTTCGCTCGAGATCGTCGGTGCGCATGCCCTGCGCTGTGGGCAAGCGGTGTTCCGCGGTGGCTTCAGAGCAGCGAGCCTGCCAGCTCGCGCAGCGTCTGCCGCGGGTCCTCGGCGATCACCGCGCCGTGCGACACCAGGATGCGCTGCAGCGACGGGATGTCGGCCCACTGCAGCAGCTGCGCGCGCAACGCGTTCTTGTCTTCCACCATCGCCATCTTCACCACCCGCGGAATCTGCGCTTCATCGCCAGCAAAGCCCGCCACGCGCAGCAGCCAGTTGCCGAAGCCGCCTTCGCTGCGGATGTTGCCTACCAGGTCGTTGAGCACGAGCGTGGTGCCGCTGCGCGTGCGCACGAGCAGCGCGGCTTCGCGCTTGCGCGTGCCCGGCACGGTGATGAAGAGCACGTTCGGGTCGTCGAACTTCGGTGTCGTCGAGTCGACGCCCACCACCTCTTCGACCTTGTGGCGCGAGCCTTCCGGGGTGACGACTTCCATCGACGGGTAGCGGTCGTACCAGACCTTGGCGTCGAGCCGGTGGATGTCGCTCGGCACGATCAGGAAGGCGGGGCGGCCGTACTGCTCCAGCGACGCCATTTCGTCTTCATCGAGCGCGATTGCGCTGAAGATCACCAGCCGCCCGTCCTTCAAGCGCACCACCGTCATGCGGCGCGGCAGGTCGGTGAGCGGCATGTGGAGCTGGCCCACCACGCTGAGGATGTTGTCGTCGATCTCGGAGAGCTTGCCGTGCGGCAACACGGTCCATTGCTTGAAGGGCTTGGTCATT
>Ga0307514_10003083_pt1 | contig 16394 bp, 24 predicted proteins | sample 16_EM_MG_FD_203088 | JGI IMG/M metagenome (GOLD analysis project Ga0307514, IMG submission 203088) | Populus trichocarpa ectomycorrhiza microbial communities from riparian zone in the Pacific Northwest, United States - 16_EM | ecosystem: Host-associated > Plants > Roots > Unclassified | place...
TTTATGTTGCTCGCAAGCTTGATCAATATATCCGACCGGTACAGACTCTTTGAATGGGGCGTACTTTATCATTAGGATTTCATTGCCTCGGCCAATCTGAACAACTGTCCCAGTCAATGATGTCCTCGAGGCTTGAAAATACTGATGGTTTGTCAGAAGAAATATGTTTGGACCGCATGAATAAGATTGCAACATTTGAGGGATATGAGAAAATGGCATTGTCCATCTTGCGTTCTTGACGATTTCAGGCGTCCGAGTCCAAAGCTACAAATAGCCGGCTTTTCTTCTGTTGTGTTGGGTTTATAGTCCTGGGGGACTAAGTATGCCCCATATTAGAACTTACGCGGAGAACATTGCTGAGATGACACCGCCAGCCGAGCCAATCGTTTATACTGATGTCTGTCCTTGCTCAAAGGTGTGAGATTGTCCTGGTGTGCAATATGCAACCGCGAGTCCCAAACGCTTAGACATTATAAAAATGAAACAGATGGCCGTGCAAATTGATCTCATTGCGAATAGGTAAAAACTCGAGTAGTTTAAGCTTTTGCACCGCCTTTCTCGCCTTCCGCAGCAGCGACAGCGGGGTTGACCTTCTTTGTCTGACCCCATCGAATACGCGGGGGAGGAGCACGGTTGCGACGGCCCTCCCGAGAGCGGACACGGACGACTGACGTTTTGGAATTCATAAGTGGAAAACACAAGACCAACAACATGAAAGTTTACCATGTGAATGGATTGCACACGAGACGCAGTATACGATTTTGATGTACAGTTTAGGGATAACATATTCTGAAGAAAAGATGTTTAAAATCAAGGGGCGTGTTTATAGAGTTAAATCAACGCACCGGAATAGACGCTAGCATCGCTGATATCTCGAACAGCAGCACTCTCGACCATGTTCCTTACAGTGAAGCGTTTAATGGCCTTGTCCTTCCCAACGCATCGAGAGCAGTTTGAGCAGCGCAAGAATTTAACATGACCACGGCCCTTTTTGTTGCGACCGCCATTTCTTCTTTTCTTTGTCTAGATCGAAAAGTGCATGAATCAGCGCCAGTCCCACATAAAAAGACCCAAACAATAACAGAGTCCGTCGACATCCAGCCCTCCTCATTTGCATCCAGCTCAGAATTAGCCCTATTCACTTCCTACCCCAGAGACCAACAAAATTTCAAGTGTAGTAATGATCCTCACCATTTTGAGAGTCAGTTACGAGACACGGTGTTGTGGGGAACGACGAGTAGATCTGTTGGTTGCAGCGGCCACCCTTCGGTTGTAGCCGCTCATCAACGGACAACACGGCCCGTTCAATTCAACGCAATAGACCACTTCAGGAAACAAAGTTGAACAATGGCGCAAATGTTTGGCAACCCTTTTGTTTTGTTGGACAGTTTTCTTCTTTCATTGAGGTTGTCAGTCCTAAAAGCCTGACCCTTTCTTGTTTGGCATCTTGCCGTCTTTGCTTCGATTTCTCTATCGTCTTGAACCCCTTTTTCGAGCCAGGCGCTCATCTTCCAGTGTATTGAACGACCTCAACCGTTCTGCCCCTTTCCCTGCATTCAACGCGCGAGCGCGATTTTCTTTCATTCAATATGCGACTCTCCTTTTCCACTGTTTGCGCGCTTCTTGCCGTGTCGGTCGTTCGAGGCGCACCAGCACTGGATACTGCAACTCTTCTCGACAATGCCAAGAAAGCCCAGGTTCTCAATGCTGAATTTCTCGGACTGAAGACCACTGATCCTTGTCAAGGTCAGCATTTTTTTCCCTTACGTTCTGGACAATGTTTGATGTCATTGACCATTAGGTGAAGCTGTTGCTTGTGTTGGTGGTGACCTTGCCACTTGTGTGAACGGAAAATGGGATACATCACAAGGGAAATGCCAACAGAGTCAACAATGCTTTGCTGTTCCCAATGTTCGGACCGCAGGAACGGTACGCAACATTTGTCCTGTCAAATCAAGCTAATTCTCATGGCTTCATCTAGGCCTTGATATGCACGAGCGAGAGCAATGTTCTTGCCTTGATGCAGGCAGCTGGAGTTAACGGAGGAGTCTCTGGCTCAGACTCGAACTCAACGTCGACGTCAACCTTATCGTCGACCACCTCGACTACCTCTTCTAGTCCATCCGGCGCCACTACCGTTACTGTTACTGTTTTTCCTTCAGCTGTCGCGACAACAACGACCACCGTCTCCCTTTCGCAGTTCTCGGGTTCTAGCCAGACCTCGTCCTCTACATCTTCTTCTTCCTCGTCCTCTACTTCCTCTTCGTCTACTCCAACCTCGTCCTCTACTTCCTCTTCAACCTCAAGCTCAAGCTCGACTGGCAGTGTTTCAAGTGGGTCAGCTTCGAGCCCTACACCACCCGTCATCCGACTCTCAGATGGTGCATCACCCACACCGACTGTATCAACTCTATCCTCTTCCGTGGTTCCATCCTCTTCTGTAACTCCACCTCCTTCGCCAAATGCTCCATCAAATGTCATTTTGCTCACAGCCGGTCAGCCGAGCAATTCTCCCAGTGCAGCTGCTGCTAGTGTTCCGACCACCGTCACAGCACCTGTTGGACCAGATTCCCCAGGCGGTGGATACGGCTACTGATTTATACAGTACATATTAACTTTTTTTTCTGATTACCTTCATGAAGTTACTGTACAGTAGTATATACTACCAATTATTGTATAGTAGACATAGCGAATGACATCTGATCTGGAATCATCATGTGTGATTTTCCCCCCAAATTGGGAAGTACACGATGTACGCATCGTTTGATTTTTTTTACTTGTTGTCAGTAGTAATGTTGATGCCAATCTTTTCTATATGTTCTCATACTAAAGAAAACTTGTAATCTCGCTTTGGTAAGAGAGAAGCTTGACCAAGAATTCGTTTAGCTGGTCAGTCGCACCCGCCTATGTATCTTGCGAACAATGTACCAATATATTTCTCATGTTATCTGGCGGGTGCATCACCTCCCATCAAATGCGGATTGCTCTGAAGACTGAGAGTAGTTTTCCCTATGATGCTATGGAGCCTCGTGAAAATAATTGTAGTAGAGTATTTTGCAGTGGGCCACGTCTTATTCAGTGGCCCAAACCTCGAAAATTACCCGTATAACATACCATGTCCAACGAGTTCGATAGTCATCTCCAGCTGCGCATGGCCTGCTTCCAGATTTGGAAGCAAACACGAGCGGTGATAAGTGATAAGGTGATAAGATGATAAGCAGTCCTAAGGCTTCCTTAAGTTATTTAAGTTAAAAGCGCCTAGTTTCATGTGTTCAAGAACTAGAGCCGGTCTCCCCTTTCGAACATCTACCACTTCAGTAGCTCATGAACTTTCTTCAAACTTCTTTAGTTTTTATTCTTTGGCTCACTGCCTGTTCCCTTAATGTTGCTTCACCCGTTGAACTTGAACCGGTTTATGCCCAGTGCTTTTGTAACCAGGTTCTTCCACAAAGTGAAATAAACAAGCATTATTCAATTCATTTCTCAGGTTGTGGTCCTCATTAAACCAATTTTTTTGATATGCTGACGGCAATGGTAGATTTTCTTCAACTTAAACCTAGGGAAATCCGGTATTTCAGATTCGTTCCTCCCCATCATATAACATTGACTCAGAGTACCCAGCGGACTACGTTCCCAGATATCATCCGGCTCAATGGCAGAGCTCACAGCCGGCGAATACCCCCAATCACCATCAGCGTGAGTTGTTTCCAATTGTATGCCATTAGCTTACAGTACTTGGCAGCCCAGATACTGTCACATGGAGGGCACTCCCAAGGTCAGCCTCCTATCTTGAGAAGCTCGCGGTCGGCGGCTGCTAGACGTGAACGTGAGTTGTGTTTTCTTTCCAATTTTATGGTATCGATTTACAGGGCTTGGCAGCCATACTGCCACGCCATCATCCATACCAGGTTCCGCATAAAACGTTGCCGGGACATTCTCTTCCAGGTCATGTAGGTCAGTACAGTGACTTGTTTTTTTTTTATCCAAGCACAGGCGTCATCTTATGGTGGTTGAACAGCCCAGGCCCATGCTTCGACTTCAAGAAGACCATACCAACCAAGTGACTAACCTCATGCCCGTAATTTATTTTACAATCGTTTGACATGCAAGTTGCTTTCAGGTGGAAGAGGTGAAGGCCTTGGGCCCATACCTCACAATCCCATTCAAGGTCACCCACATCACGCTTCCAGGAATGGTGTGCCTTCAGGTCAGTGTGAGTTGTGTTTTTCTTTCCAATCGTGGTTGTAACATTTGCAATCAATTGCTTCCAGCTCAAAAGCCACATCAAAGACGCGACGTCAACGAAAACCATGGCAGTCAGCATCCGCAGGCGGACGCGAAGGTCACTTGCGTACCAGACAATGGGCAGTTTCGTTGTACACTTCTCACGACTGCAAACAGAGTGTGCAACAAAAGATTTACACGTAAACCCAGTTGCCTACGGCATCAACGGACAGAAAAAACGCACTGCCCAGAGGGGGGTAAGTAATCTAGTCTGCTCATCTATTTCTTTTCGTTTTTGACGGAGATATCTGTAAAATAGCATTCCACTGCGACTGTGGCACTTCGTTTTCACAAAAGTCGAGTCTACGAACTCACACAGAAAATAAAGTCTGTCATGAATAGAACTGTGTTCCCAGTCTTAGCGTATGTCGCTGGATACATGATACATTAGAATCTAGATGAGTTTCAATAGAGTTCAATTTTTCAAACACCAAATCTTGTCACCCTCCGCATTGCCTCCGCAATCAAGGTTATACTACAGGATGCCCTAAGAAACTCGTGCTTTGATAGAATCCTTCGACCACTTGAATAATAAGGGTTCAGTGGTCTAGTGGTTATGATTTCTGTCTCACATGCAATGGACACAGAAGGTCTCCAGTTCGATCCTGGACTGAACCAATTTTTTGGTCATTCGCTACTACTCATATTTTATTTATTTTTTAAATAATTAGCACCCAAAATGTCCGGAATTGCGGGTATATACAAATCCTGAAGCACATGCAGCGTAGTCAAGCTACGAAGGAACTCTATGGTCTGGGAATATGGGCGCCAGTATAACACCCTCCGAATGGTGCTTCCCGTGCTGCTGGTTCGAAATAAAGATCGTATACAAAGCCTGCGCAGACGTAACCAGTATGATAAGAAGTCGGGGGACCAATGACGCTGTTAAAAACGGACGGATGGAGGGGACAAGCAGCGTAGGAATGCAACCAGCAGCGACCGGTAAGAAAAGAACCCAGCAACCTCGTAACTGTAACCTGCATCACGACCGTGGGGTTATCCGCACGTCAGTCAATGACGAATCGTGTGGTACAGGCGAGCGACTATTGCTTCTTGAGCTGCCAACCCCGCTCCGCGGTGAGGGCAAATGATTGACGTTGTGCATAGACGAAGAACCCACGAGTGGGTGGCCTCCACTCAGTACTCTTCCTTTCCGCAACGCCGTCCGCTCATTATCATTTTCGTCGTCATCATCGTTGTTGTGCTCCCATTCATCTGCTTTTCGAAGTTGATGCAGTTCAGTGCTTTGTTGCCGTCGATGTGGTGAGACGGGGCCTAGCGTAACGTCCCCGTCAGATCCTTCAAAGGCGTTAAAGAGCGTTGTGGTCTGAGAACGGTACAGGGAATTTTGTCGACCGTGCCGGCTCCCTCGCGGTTTACTGCCGATCATGTCTGTATCAATTCCCCCGTCGACACCTGGTCCATTCCATCCGTCTAATGACATTCTACCTTGCAGACTGAGTCGCGGGTTCATAAGACCACCCTCAAGTGTCGAATGGCCGTTGGCGTGATCGAGAGGAGCTTCTGGGATGCGTGACAAGTTGAGGAGGTGGACTCCAAGGAAAGTGACAATGAACCCGGTGAGCAGGGAAAAAGTGTTTGCGGCATCAGTGGTGTTGAAGCCTTGAAATAGGATGAGGGATGCAACTATAGTACATGATGAGAATCCAACATAGTACATGGGGTTGACACTATGAAGATGTTGGTTCAGGCAATTATGAGTGCAATTATAAGACCTTACACGTTAGTCGAGAAAGTGTCCAGAGCCTTATTGAAGAAGTTCATCTGTACGATAATACACAACGCCACGACGATCCCGAAGACGTAAGTACTGGGATGCGTGAATTGATTGTTACCCTGAAAAGTGAGTTTCACAGCGACCCCGAAACCCTTAATGGCCATGACGCTGACGGAGCCCACAAGAGAGCAGATTGAGACGTAAACTATTGGATTCGAACGTCCGTGTTTCGGAGCCACGACATAGATCATGATCAGTGCGAACACAAGGACTGTAAAACAATACATAAGAAAACCTGTTGAAAAACAGCGTTAGGACAGTGCATTGTAATCAGATTTGCACCTACCTGGTTGAATTGCATAATTCAAAATCTCATCAACAGTGTTGACGGGCTTGTCTTCTGGCGCGTGCAACACGATAATAAGAGATCCCAACAAACAGAGTGTGCAACCTAGCCGCCCCAAGTGCCCAAGTTTTTCATGGAGAAGGAAGGAAGCGAGAATGGCTCTGGTTCGTTTGTAAAAAAAATATCAATGAAAGTGAAAGAATCCTGACCCGATGATTACGCTGAGGGCACCGAGGGGAGTAATGAGGACGGGAGGGGCGAATGTGTATGCCGCGAAGTTTGCCACTGAATGAAGACCGTTTTGTAGAGACGTCACAAGTTACCCTCAAACAAATGGCTCACCTTCACCAATAACCACTTGAATTAACACATTCAGATGCAGACAAATTTAATAGCAGAAAAAAACATACAGGTTGTTATGCCAGCCCACCATATCGGGTTTAGGAGATATGCCAAATTATCCGAAGCTGAAGCACCGTAGTTTGAATTCGCTGCATTGTTTAAACCCTATCACGGCGTTAAAGGTTTATGGCGACTCATGAGGGCAGTTATGCATACCTTTTTTGTGATGATGAAACTGGTTCCAATAAGAACAGACCCGGAGACAGCCAAAAGAAGACCTATGTATTTGTCTTCCATGAAAGTCGTAAATCAACCGCCTTCGTGGAGAAGCAATAAAGAAAATAAAAAGGAACCAGTTGAGGAAAAGAATGAGAGCAGAACGGAATGACCGTCCACAAATGGAAGCTTTACACGTGACTGAAAATTATGCGATTTTAATTTATTTTGGGCCTATTTTAGTCGCAAATGGGGTGTTTCTGGAATAAGCATTATCGTACGATCAAATTGAATTGCACTTTTTACCCAAGTTTTTCCAATGCTTGTCCTTGAGTGGCAATGTCGATGTTGCGATATCTGAATAGGTCTTTTACCCGAACCACCATCATCCGTTCACCTTCAATTTCGTATCAGACACTCTCAAGGACAATGGCCACTACCAACACTCCCGATTTCGTATGTGAACTAATGCTATACGACAATTCACCCCATACCTATTTTTGGTTCTAGAACAAGATACTTTACAAGCCTCTTGCTGAGATAGACCCTGATATCCAGAATATCATCGATAAGGAAACATGGAGGCAGTTTACTGGTCTGGAACTTATCGCTTCGGAAGTGAGTCCAATGGGTCTATTGTCAACGTCAACTAAGGGGCCGTTACTTATAACATAAAAACAGAATTTGACTAGTCGGGCTACTATGGAGGCTAACGGTTCCATCCTAACCAACAAATACTCCGAAGGTCTTCCTGGTGCCCGTTACTATGGTGGTAATGAATACATAGATGAACTGGAGAACTTGTGCCGCAAGCGAGCTTTGACGGCTTTTAATCTCGACTCGACAAAATGGGGTGTTAATGTCCAACCTTACTCTGGTAGCGTATGTTTCCTTTTTCAATGTTTCAAAAACCTATTTACTGAAGCTATCTTTCTTCCAGACGGCAAAGTAAATTTTTCTACCAAACTCTCTTGATGAAAGCGTGCTTATGGCCAACACACTTAGTTTTTCGGCTTTGACTGCTTTGATTCAACCGCAAGATCGCCTCATGGGCCTTGGTCTCCCAGATGGTGGTCATCTCACTCATGGTTACTATGTAAGTTTGTTAACCACCTACAAATTTTGGAAGGTTTTCCTTCGATCAACTCCGCTTTGTCGGGAAGTGATCACGGAAGATTACTGAACATTGAATTTACCCTTTCAGACTCAAAAGAAGAAGATGACGGCCTCATCGATCTACTTCCAATCTTTTCCTTACGCTATCACAAAGGACAGCAACTTGATCGATTACGAAAGTCTCTCTGCACAAGCCAAGATCTTTAAGCCTAAGCTTATCATCTGTGGTGGTTCCGCTTATCCCCGTGACTGGGACTATGCGAAGCTAAAAGAAATCACCACTCGTGAAGGTGCTTGGCTCATGGCAGATATTGCCCATACCAGCGGTCTTATTGCTGCTCAAGAGCTTAGAGATCCCTTCGAATATTGCGATGTTGTGACTACGACAACTCACAAGACTCTCCGCGGTCCTCGTGCTGGTCTCGTTTTCTTCCGAAAGGATCTGCAGAATGCTCCTGATCTCGAAAAACGAATTAACGAAGCGATTTTCCCAGCTTGCCAAGGTGGCCCGCACAACAATACCATTGCTGGTATTGCGACAGCTCTCCATCAAGTTGCTCAGCCTGAATTCCGTATGTACGCGAAACAGGTTATTGCCAACGCACGTGCGCTTGCCGAAACACTTGTTAGCCATGGATACAAACTGCAGACTGGCGGCACCGACAACCACTTGGTTCTCTGGGATCTCCGCCCCATTGGTCTCACCGGCAGTAAGGTTGAGAAAATTTGCGATCTTATGGGGATCACTATCAATAGTAGGTGTTATTCTAGTTGTGATGTTCACTTGCTAAAAATTTTTGCAGAAAACGCTGTTTCTGGTGACGCTTCTGCTCAAGTCCCAGGTGGTATCCGTATCGGTACCTCCGCTATCACTTCTCGTAACATGAAGGAGGAGGATGTCAAGGTCGTCGCTGACTTCCTTCACCGTGCTGTTCAGCTTTCCCTTGTCCTACAAAAGGAAGCAGGAACAAAACTCCTCAAAGACTTTGTCCGTGTTGCTACCACTCCCGAAGATGGCAAAGTTGGCTACCAACAAGTGAAGCAGCTTCGCGACGAGGTTCAGACTTTTGCCAGCAAATGGCCTCTACCTGGTGTGGATGTCGCGACACTGAAAAGGCCCGAAGGCCTACATGAATATCTTTAAGATCTAGCTAGACGGGTATTTAGTCAAAGATTCAACATTCGCCCTACTATTTTCTATCACCATACGTACATCTTGGACTTCAACATTGTCCGCCAATTCATTACATTTTTGTGTTATCTGCGTGAAGAAATCAAAACAAGTCCAAATATAGGTTGTATTGCCTCGAGTAACTCTTAACTAAAGTTGCACACCTTCCGATGTCCTCTGTTTCTCCACCTCACAAATCCTCCAAAAGAAAATGGGACCAACCTGGGCCGAGTGAAGAGAATTCTGCACCTGCTTCTAAGGTGGCAAAAACGGATGACGCAAAGTCGGCATCTGAAGCGGCAGCAGCAGCAACAGCCATTGCAGCCAAAATTGCGGCTCAGCTTGCCAGTGGCGCGTTGGGTGGAGATGGAAAAGAGCATGAGGAATTTACTCAGGATATAGATATCAATGACGTGAGGAATCGGTATCTTTTGACAAGGGGATCGACACAGGACTTGGTGCGTATTTGCCTCCCAATTCTAAAGTTTGGAAAGTGAACCTTTGTTCGTGGTAGATTCATGAAGAGACTGGTGCTTCGGTAGGGACACGAGGGATATGGTACCCAGATCGTTCGAAGGCTACGGATAAAGATCCTCCGTTATATATCCATATTTCGGCACGAACAAAGGAGAGCTTGGATAACGCGGTGGCTAAAATCCACGAGCTTATTTCTCTGGATATGGGCTCTTTGGTTGAAAAGGATAAAGGAAGAGAAAGAGTGAGTCAACATATTTATACTTATGCTGAACGACCGCTGAACGTCCTCTTAGCGAAAATGGCCAGAGGAAAAACTTCCCGTAGGTTTAGAATCGATTCGGAATTTCAATATTAGGGCAAAGGTCGTGGGCCCTTCTGTCAGTTGATTTCAGTTACAATATCACCAGTTTGACTGACTTTCAACAATAGGGTTCGTTTGTTAAGTATATACAAGCAGAGACGAGTACTAGGGTCCAGATTAAAGGCCTTGGCTCTGGGTTTATCGATCAAGAAGTATGTATCTTTCTTGAATCGGATATGTGCCATAAAGCTCATCCTTATCTCGCTTTGAGACTGGTGCTGAAGAGCCCGTACCACTCTATATTCATATAACGTGCGTCTCAACTCTAAAACTGAACTAACCTCCTCCTGACTTTTTTTTAAGTGGACCTGAGGAAGGTCAAGTTGCACGTGCAAAGGTCCTGACAGAAGATCTTCTCCTAGTAGTTAGACAGGAGCACGCGAAGATGCAAACCGTTATACACCATCAACAATTGGAATTGCATCAAGCCCAAGCTCAATACGCAGCGTACAGTGCAATGGCTGTCGGTATTTTTCGTTTCGTTTGCTTGTATCTATCTCACACTTCAGTCTAGGGATATGCGCCGCCACCGCCATCGGCTCCTGTTCCACCTCCTCCACCGGGAGAGGGTCCTCCACCACCACCATCGGGCACGCCTGCAGGTGATGCCGCTGCGGCCGCGGCCATTGCAGGAGCTTCTCAGTATCAGGGAGCTGCTGCTCCTCCCGCACCCACTGATACAGAAGCTTACGCCGCCTATTGGTGCGAATTCCTCGTAACATCTGCTTGATTAACATTGATGGGGTGATGTTTTAGGGCTGCCTATGGCTATGACGTGAATTCCCCCGATTTCAAACAATGGCAGGAGAGTCAACAACAACAATATGCACAATACTATGCCGCCTATGCGGCTCAATCCACAGCTGGAGGTGCTGCTAACGGTGCTTCTACCTTTGGTGCGACTCCCCAGCCAAGTGAACCCCCGCCGCCACCGCCACCTCCATGAGTTCTTCGACGGGATTATGATTGCTTTCTAATTATTCGCGTACCCCAGTGTGATTTTTGATCAGTGCAAATATACTGTATGTCTGGGTCGATTGTCGCAGACTCGCATGTAAAAGATCAGAAATCTGAACTGCAAAAAAAATTTGACACTATTTCAAATAGTATCTCAATGCGGCAATGCCGCCTCACCTTGGAAGTTAACATGATGGGTTCTGATGGGTTCCTGTTGTTTCCTGTGAATTTCACAGGACCAAATCAAGTTCCCATGCTTGATAGTCATCACTTGCGAAGACGAATAGTGGTCTTTTACTTGGCCTTCCTCAGGTTCTATAACTATGGAACTCTTTTTCCAGTGGTGCGCCTTGCTCTCGGTGTCCATCTTTATCATTATTGGCCTTTATATTTTCTGGAATGACAAGCGCTTAACAGCCAACCCATCAAGAACTCTTCATTTTAGTCCTAAGCGCTGGAACTCCGAAGATGCACGGGTATTAGCAAAAAGGCTTGCAAACTCAACAACACAAGCAAATGATGTTTTACCAGCAAGAACCGGCAGAAAGTATATTATAGTCGGAGGGGTAAGGTCTCGTTTCTTCCTGGTCAAATCAACCAACAACTTGATTGCTGACATTGGTGAGCTGTAGGGTGGTTTCCTTGGTGCCTGGATTGCAACGAAACTCTTGGAACGCGGTGAAGACCCATGTAATATTCGTCTCATTGACTTGAATGAGCCGACCAATCATGCCGTGAAAGACGCATTGCCGAAAGGCGTGCAATTCGTTCGGGTTGATATTACGGACGCGGCTGCTGTTGAAGCTGCGTTTGAAGCACCCTGGCCCAAGTCGACAACGGAATCTTCAACCATGTGTAGTCAAATTGAGCCGGCCATCACGGTGTTCCATACCGCTGCTAATATCCGATTCTTTGAACGACATCCAGAGTTTTATGAACGATCAACAAGGGTAATTGTCGGAGGGACGCAGAACGTCATCAACGCTGCTCGTAAAGTTGGGGTGGATGTAATGGTGTACACCTCCTCTGGATCAGTGTGTCTGCATAACCTGCGATTGTTCTTCTGGCCTTGGGAAAAAGAGGCAGCCAAGCTAGTTCAGATCGTCAACGACGATGACACCCGCCTTCCGAAACGACACGAGGATTTTTTCTCAAACTATGCGGCCTCGAAATTGCAAGGTGAAACTCTCGTCCGTTCTTCGGATGGCCTCCCTACTGGCGACACGTCCCACAAAGTCCTCCGAACTGGCTGCCTCAGACCCGGAAACGCCATTTTCGGCCCTCGCGGTGACATGAATTGTGGGGCATTCCTTGTGAGAAAGTCTAATCTTACATGGGCGTCTTCTGTGGTGCAGTCATTCACATATGTCGAGAACTGCGTTGCTGCCCATCTGTGCTACGAAGCCAGGCTTATCGAGCTTCAAGCTGGAAGCAGCAATCCAGATATCGGTGGGCAGGCTTTCGTCATCGCCGACCCAGGTCCTCCGCCAACGTATGGCGATATGTACACCATCATGGAAACACTCACAGACGGAGAGTGTTCATTTCCTCATGTGTCACCCACCTTCATGATGATCCTTGCGCATCTCCTTGAATGGTACTACCGCACCCAGCAATCCCTTGTTCGCAAGGGGTCCAAATTTGCTTTTCTCATGCCCGCACTCAAAGGTGATATAATTAATCTTCAACCTTCGATATTCCCCCTTGTTCTTGTGCGTCTCATCTTTGACGACACCAAAGCTCGACTACCTCCAGAAAAGGGTGGATTGGGTTACAAGGGTACATGGACGTCGACTGAAGGTCTCTACCGCACTATAGAAGAACACAAGAGCGGTGTTGGATCATCAATTAGACGGTCGGATAAAGCTGGATTTTCGTTATTCAGCTTGCAGGGAAGGAAAGCCACAGTAAAGGGAACGAAAACGTCCTTGACTGGTGGTCTGGCAGATTCAATGCCAATGGTCACGCCCTCAGAGGTTTCCAACCTCCAATGAATTTTGTGAGGGCGATTCTCTTCAAATTGACACTCTTTAGTTTTCCTTTGCAATGGTGATGAAAGTTTGGTTGGAGTGCCCGGGCCATGCAAAAGCTTTGAACATATTCGAGTTGAAGTCGTGTAGCAAGAACAAGCAACTACATATCGCAAGATTCGGTGATGTACAATAACCACGCCCATCTTAAGGTCGATCCTGCGGGGAACCTCTCCACCCGGCTTGCATAGCGCCTTCACACTAAGATTCAGAACCAAAGTATTAAAAGTACAGACTCGAAGAATAATAAGTACCTCTGTATTATGGTGACGTCGGCTTCAATTGGCCTGAAGAGTCTTTGGCCTGTTTTTTTTTTTGCGTCAAAATTTCCAGTTCAATGCGCAAGCTCAGAAGGACACAAACTGGAATTTTACCGATCTTGAGCGCTGTCCGCGTATATGATAACCAATACGACACTCGTAATCAAAGCCAACTGATTGTGTAGTACTGATAGGCGCCCAAAGAATTCCAACAAGGACCGCGAAACGCCTACTCTCTCACTAACGATTCTTCTCGCAGTTCATTTAGCACATCATAAAATATCCCTTGGATCTCCACGTGAAACGATTTAAGGCTTTGACACCCTCGAATCCTTGTCCATATGACATTGCTTAGGAGCATCTGATCTATTACATGTACCATCCAACATTATTGAATACACCCGAAATTACTTATGACGACAAAAACCAAAAGTAGAATATAATACAAAATTTCCCCGTTCATTCCCAAGCAGCATCCCACCCAAGCGCACTACTATCCCACTCTCCCTCTTGTTGACCATGACCTGACCACCCAAGTGTGTCCATCATAATACCTGCAGCTCGAACAAAGAGTGTTCCATCCACTTTCCCGATCCCGGCATGCGTTTCTTTTCCTTCACCGTTCAATGAACCAGGCACCTGGCCAGGTGGTGTATCCCCGTACTGACTTGCCCCTAGTACAAGTGTGCGCATCGCTTTGAGTACATGGGAGTCGGAGTGATAAAGGCAGCCTTCGATAAGCGTCGGCCAAGGGTTATAATCTTCATCGTTCCATGGATTACCTGTGGCTTGGTTTGTAGACTTGAAATACTCCTTCTGTGCCGTGATAGGAGAGCGAGGACTTTCCGAATAAGACATGATAAGTTCAGGATCGATCCTCGGCCGTCCTCTCGCCAGTACATACACCATCATAACGGGTACATACGCTCGCAGCAAGGCTGCTTTGTGTTCCGAATTTCTAAGCGCCGCGCATAGTGGTTTTAGAAATATGGATGACGTCACAAGATGCATGAGGAAGAAGTCGAGACGGGGTTTTCTTCCCCTGCGGCCTGTACCAGACATGAGGAGGGTAGCAACGAAGGTGCACTCCTTGATCTTCTTGTCAAGGTCAACGTCCGTGATATTTTCGCTAATGTGATACAATGCGCACAGGCGCTGAAGCTCTTCAGCACCGTCATTGGCGAGAGCTCTTCTGATACGTTCGCTAAGTAACATGTTCGGGTTGTAAGGGATGGGCTTGAGTATTGGAGAGTCGTATACACGACGCAGCAGCTCAAGCAGGGTTATATTGTGTTGGGGGGATTTATCAATGTTAAAAACAGTGCCTTGAATGGGATTGTGCATGCAGGCTTGGGCAAGACCTGAAAAAGGGGTTTGAATAAGTAAAAGCACATCACGTTCTCGTGTTAGAAGAATTAACCAGTTGCAAAAAGCGTGTCGATCCTGAACTCCGCACCATACTGTTAATGAAATGAGATCAATAATACACATACAAACTTGATAAACGTACTCCAATTTGGATAAATGGATGGACGCTGTTATAATCTGTGATTTAGATGGTTTTCCAAGGTAAAAAAAAATAACACAACGTACGCTCCACTGACCACACGCGTTAACATATGCCTTCCGTCGGCATTTGCTTCTTCATCAAAAATGTATTTTTCCAATGTACTGGCGACCCCATTGGTCGCAATCTCTTGAGAAAAGAACTCCACGAAGGCGCTGTAGGCACTGAAGTATTGTTGGTATTTGAAACTTGGAAGGAAAATGACATGCCGCCGGCGGCGACTCACTTTTGATTACCAAGATATTGCACCCAATTCTTGTTGTCTACGACGATATGTCTATCCTTCTCGTCAAGGTAGATAGGGCGCTGAATTCTTCCTTCGCTTTCATAAATCTTTGCTAGGAGCCCAGCTGGTGCACCGAGATCATAGGCTGCCAGAATACTGATAATAATAACCACTTCAACGCCCGAACGGAAACAAAGGGAAAAAAAAAAAGCATCACAAACTGATTAACGCTTACTGATGGCTCAAATGGTTGTGCAGCCCTGCCGAACGAAAGAAGCAGTGATGTTCTTCCGCGTCTTTTAACAAGAGCTCTTCAGCAATTTGTTTTGATGCAGAAGTAATCCCTGGAAAATTGAGTTGGCCTTTCCTACCGAGGTGGTACGAGAGCCGGCGCGATGGTACATTGGCCATGGTGGAACGAAGCATGAGTAATCCACTGTTGACATTCTATTTATAGTGATGTCATAAATGATTTCCATTTTTGGATGTTGGTCCATTTGCTACAATAATGACTAAGGATACATGGGTTGGACATATAAAGTTAGTAAGAAGTCAAGTAAAATCCATTTCGGTTGAACGATGATCACAGCGTAGCCGTGAGCAGCTCAGAAAGATTTCCACTCTGCGTCGGACTCGAAGCAGGAGTAGGCGCAAAGGTTTGCGTTGAAAAGGAAAGGCCACCATTAGTGCTACTGGTAGATGGTGAACCAGCTTCCAGCGTTGTCAAAACACCGGGACTCGGACTTGGAGAAACGAGAATGGGGCTCTGACTCGAAGCCGAACCAGCATTGCTGATGCTGGACGAAACGACAGCGCTTGAGCTTGAGGTCGTACTGGCGGGGATGAGAACGGGAGTCGCGCTGGAAGAAACGGCGCAGTCCGTTGCGGATACGGTGACAGTTGAGACAACCGTGACCGTAACAATACCATTGTTGCCCACCACTACGGTGGGGGTTACAACTTCATTGGAAGCAGATGAGGTAGTCGTGACAACTGAAACAGAAGGCGATGACTGAACAATAACGGGTGATGCTTGGGGAGACGCTACAATAGAACTCGAACTCGGAAGTGGAGATGCAGGCAAAGGAGATGGAGTGAAAAGCTGACGACGAGCAACGGTCATCCTTGTAAACAAGGCATTATTGATGGCTACCCTGGCGCTGTCCGTAGGAAGGCTAGTAACGGTTGTTGTAACCGTAATGGGTCCAAATGGAGGTGTTGAGCTGGAAGGCGTTGCTTGGCCTTTTGGAGCAGAACTGGTAGAGGATCCATCATCGTCACTATCCTCATCGCAATCCGTGTC
>Ga0307514_10003084_pt1 | contig 16392 bp, 15 predicted proteins | sample 16_EM_MG_FD_203088 | JGI IMG/M metagenome (GOLD analysis project Ga0307514, IMG submission 203088) | Populus trichocarpa ectomycorrhiza microbial communities from riparian zone in the Pacific Northwest, United States - 16_EM | ecosystem: Host-associated > Plants > Roots > Unclassified | place...
GATCCGCCGAATGCCGGTAGCTCCACCGCCACTCACTGACCAACCGTCGAAAGGCAGAAAGGGAACCAGGAGAAATCACACCGCCACGAGCCGGACCCTCTCGCCGCACAGCTTGGTCATGTCGTCAGTATCGGACGTCAGCATGACCACGGGGCGGTGCTGTCGCAGCGCGGCCTCGGCGACGGCCGCATCAATCGCGTACTTGTGTCCGTGCAACCCGGCATTCATCAGCAACTTCGAGGCCGCCCTCGCCTCCTCGTCGCCGACTGGGACGACCCGCAGCCCGGAAAGCACCCAGTTCAGGCGGGACTTGTTCGTACGAGCGTGGACGGCTTCGATGATGGCGAGCGCACTGATCACGACCTCCATGCCGCGCGAGCGCGCCTCAGCGATCAAAGCCACCACCTGCTCGTCGTCGGCGAGCAGCTTCGAGAGTCCCTCGCTGTCGAGGACCAGCGTCCCCTCGCGACTCAACCTGCGGCGGGCCACTCTGCCTCCTCGGCGAACACCTCGTCGAAGACCTGCCGCGCCCGCTGGCGAGCCGGCTCGGAAACCGGCCCCTTGCGGCTCTCGTAGTCCGCCAAGTACTCGTCCAGGACCTGCCCACGCAGCTCACGCTCGACCGCCTCAGCGATGAACGCGGAGAACTCCCGCTTGCCCACCCGCGCCCGGATTGCCTCCGCGGTCCCCTCCGGCAGCGACAGACTCACCCGCGTCGCCGGGCCTTCCCCGATGCTGTACGTCGTCTCACCCATACGTCGAGTGTGTCAAACGAGTAGGAAAAGCGCCATGGATCGAATCTGCACGGGCCCCGGAGTCGTGAAGAAGGTCGTGGAATGGAGCCCCACCCGCCCGCCTGTCGCATCGGGAGATCGCTGCCCAAAACCCAGCACGGGCGTTCTCATCCCCTCCCAGCACGATCCCAGCACGGTAGGGATGAGCAGGGGTGATGACAGATGACGAGGGGTCAGCTATCCCAGCACCATCCCAGCACGGGAGTTCTATCCCAGCACCATGCGGCTCAGTCGCCTCACCGGTCGCCCCTTGACCCGTCGCCTGGGCGCTGACGCCGGATCCGGTCGGCGCCTCAGCCGGGCCCGCCTCAATGAGGGGTGCCGGCCGCATCGCGTTCTGCAGGACCTTACGACAGCGGCCCCAGGCACTCGGCAGCAGATGCCCGTAGATATCGATCGTGGTCTTGACCGACCGGTGACCCAGCCAGCGTGACACCTCGTGGATCGGGACGCCGTGGGCCAAGGCGGTCGAGGCGAAGAAGTGCCGCAGGCTGCCAGGGGTGTATGCCGCCTCGCCGTCCGCGCCGCCCAGGCCCGCCGACTGGCACGCCTTTTTGAAGTGGTAGCCGTAGGTGGACGCGGTGGGCATCGTGCCTTTGCCGTAGGAACGCGGGGAGAAGAAGGCTTCAAGCCTGCGCCGCTTGCCCCTCTGCCCGATGAAGATCACGGGCACCGGCTTCCACGTCGACAGGTGAGCGTCCATCTCCTGATCAACGAAGAGGGCGGTCGGAACGTCGCGATATTCGCCTTCCGTCCGGTTTTTGAGCGGGACGAAGACCGTGCGGCAGTCCGCACGGTGGGCCATGGCGCTGACCTGCCAACGGATCCTGACGAATCCGGACCGTCGACATTCGGTGGAGAAGGCGAGGGCCTCGCTTGGACGCTGGCCAGTGCCCGCCTGCAAATAAACCGCGAGCCGGTATTGCGGCGATATATGCGCCGCAATGAGGTCGACCTCCGTCGGCGTCGGGATTTCATCTTCGTCCGCTGCTGCCGGCCTCGCTCGGGATAGCCGGACCCCTCGTGCGGGGTTGTCCGGGATCTGTTTGTCGACTACAGCCGCCTCCAGCATGGCGGCCACCACGAGCATGCGATCGTTGACCGTGGAAGCCGCCAGGCCCGCACCCGATCCGTGCAGGCTCTTGGCGAACTGTTCGAAGTCGCGGCGCGCCAGGCTGGTAAGAGTCCTATGCCCCAGGCGCGGCACGAGGTGGTTGCGAATGAAGCCCTCGTAGTTGCGGCGAGTCGTGTCGCCGATGGCTCGTCGCTCGACCCAGTCCTGTGCCCAGATCTGCAGGCGCACGGCTCCCCGAGCGGGGTCCAGGAAGGTGCCCGACTTCTTGTCGTTCTCGACGTGGACGACAAAGGCATCCGCACCGTCCAGGCCCACCCTCCGAGAGAACGACTTCTCCCGTTGCCGGCCTCGCCTGCCGCCCGGCTCCCGATATCGCACTGTCCACCTGTGGCCGCACCTTGGGCGTTCGCAGGGATAGCTCGGGTCCCGGACATCCCGCTTGCACTTCTGGAAAACGCTGGCCACCCACGCCTCCTCTGCTCGTGCCGAGAGCGAGGCAGGCCGCTATAGCTCTCCCTGCGGCGCACCAGCCCACGGCCATCCGCGTCAGCGATCCGTCCAGACCGGCGCGTGCTCCGCATAGGGACCTCACCGCTGCGGCCACCGTCCGCCGAGCGCAGTCCTCCCTGATTCGCCCAGCACCCGAAACCGTGCTCCCTCTGCTCAAGACAGGCAAGGAGAAATTGACCAAACCACCCCTTGCGGTGAACGTGCAGTCCCGCTTGTCCACGCCCCGGGCCAAAGGGGAAGTTCGGCGCGCCCTTCACCCAGCCGTGGAGGGACCATCCGCCTCCCGCCCCAACTGACGGGCGGCGGCGGGTGGCAAAGCGCCCCGGCCGACCGGAACGGGATCTTCGGAGCCAGCGCTCGCTTCTCGCTGGCAGATCCTCGATCCGGAAGCAGGCTGAGGGACTGAAGGGACGCGGGTCCTGAGAGGGGCGTCGAGCGCGTAGGTTGCCTGCACTCGGCCCTCGATCGGCATACATGATTCGGACATCACCGACAGACGGCCCTGCCGCGGCCTGGGTGAGAGATGGATCCCAGGCCAGCAGGCTGCGCGGGTTCTCGCGCCGCGATCCACTCATTCGGACATCCCGGCCAGTGGAGGATCCGGGCAGCAGCCTGGAGCCCAGGGCCGTACGATGCAGGCGCAGGGGCCCGCTGATTTGGGTATACCTCTTCTTACAGGCAGTCCACATCGGAGGGTGACAGGCGTATGGCGGCGAACGCCGATCACCTGAAAGCTCTGGTGCGGGCGCACTCCGAAGCCAACGACGACCTCTTCTACAGCGTCGCTCTGCAGGTGGCGGCGAAGTCCGCCCGCCAGGGGCAGGGGAAGTTCGCGGTAGAGCTGCGCGAGCTGGTCGAGACCGCCCAACAGAGGCAGGGGAAGCCCGACACCCAGCGTGCCGCTACCCCGGTGGTGCAGCCCCGTGGTGAGCTGACCAGTCTCCTGACGGCAGGCTACCCGGACACCCAGCTCGACGACATGACTCTGGACGCCGGACTGCGTGCCTCGCTGGACCGCGTGCTGCACGAACAACGACAGCGAGCACGGCTGGAGCGCTTCGGCTTTACCCCGGTGCACCGCATTCTGCTGTCCGGGCCTCCTGGGACGGGCAAGAGCATGACGGCAGCGGCCCTGGCCGGAGAGCTGAAACTGCCCCTGTTCACCATTCGCCTGGACGGTCTGATCAGCCGGTTCATGGGCGAGACCGCCGCAAAACTGCGTCTGGTCTTCGACGCCGTGGCTCAGACCCGAGCGGTCTACCTGTTCGATGAATTCGACGCTCTGGGAGCCGAACGGGCGGCAGGCAACGACGTCGGCGAAGCCCGCAGGATCCTCAACTCATTTCTGCTGTTTCTTGATGAGGCGCCCTCTGAGAGTCTCGTGGTGGCCGGCACCAACCACCACCAGCTTCTGGACCAGGCTCTGTTCCGTCGCTTCGACATGATCGCCACCTACGGCCCTCCCACCGGGGAGGAAGCTGTACAGGTGCTGCAGCGACGTCTAGCCGGAATGGACACAAGCACACTACGGTGGGGCCTCGTGACAGAACGTGCATCGGGCCTGAGTCACGCCGAGCTGGTCAAAGCGGCGGAAGCAGCGGCCAAACGAGCCATCCTGGCTGACCGGGACGTGGTGGACGAGCAGCTGCTGCTGGAAGCCCTGACCGAGCGGCACGCCTCCCACCATGCCTGAGCCCGACTCTTCCGCACGGCTCAGTCCGCACCTGATCGTGCCGTGGGAGGCCGCCACCTTCACCCCGCGCTCCGAGCCTGCCGGCGGAAGCGGTCCGGAACTGGTTCAGCACACGGACCGGCAGGGGCACGCCGACGCTTTGGTGGACGGGCTGGAGACGGCCCGCCGTGAGGCGACCCAGCTCATGCAGCAGACGCCCGAGGACCGCCGCCCATCGCCACCCAGCTCGGCGTATCGATCGGAGTGGCTCCGCACGCCCAGACCGAGATCGTGGACGGCATCCCCATCCAGATGGAATTCGGCTGGTAGCTTCCCAGGCGGATTGAACCTTGACACCGCCCTCCGCCCACCTGAGTAGTGCCCCGGCCCGACGTCGCAGCTTCGGTTCATCATCGGCGATCGACGCCCTGCCCGGCTGCTCGACTGAGCCGATCAGTCTTCGAGCTCGTACCGGACGCGGCGCGAGGGGGTGAAGGTGTAAAGGTCGAGGATGTCGGGTGGGTCGACCAGGCCGGGGCCGCCGTCCTTGACCCAGGCGGTGATGTCGGCTGCGGCGCCGGGGTCGTTTACCTGGCCGAGCCATACGGGTCGTCCGCCGGCCTTGCGGCCTTCGGCGGAGGGCTGGATGACGATGACGTTGGCGCGCTCGCACGCGTCGAGGCAGTCGGCGCGCCGCACCATCGCCACCCCGGCCAGCGAGGTGCGCAGGTCGGTGAGCTGGGCGTCGTGGTCCAGACGGGGAACCTTCGCTGCCGTGCCGCAGCAGCAGCCGCGGCAGGCGGTGACCGTGGGCCGGGCCGCTCGCGTCTCCGGAGCACCCTGGGCCGCCTTCTTGCCGCGGCGGCTCACCGGGCGCCCCGGGCGGATGCGGCGGCACGGTTCCAGGCACCGTCGCGCAGCAGGCGCAGGCCGTTGAGACCGACAATCACGGTCGATCCCTCGTGCCCCAGGACACCGAGTGGCAGTGGCAGGTGCCCGGCCAGGTCCCAGATGACCAGGCCGGAGATGAACACCGCGGCGATGACGAGGTTCTGCACCACCAGGCGCCGGGCGGCCCGCGACAGGCTGATGACGGTGGGGACGGTGGCGAGTTCGTCACGGACGATGACCGCGTCGGCGGTCTCCAGGGCGAGGTCGGAGCCGGCGCGGCCCATGGCGATGCCGGTGTGGGCGGCGGCCAGGGCGGGGGCGTCGTTGACGCCGTCGCCGATGACCAGCACCTTGCGGCCGGCTTTCTCCTGTTCCTGGACTGCGGTGACCTTGTCCTGGGGCAGCAGCCCGGCACGGACGTCGCTGATGCCGACCTCGTCGGCCAGGCGTACGGCAGCGCGCGGGTTGTCGCCGGTCAGCATCATCGGCACGCTGCCGGTCAGCGTGGCCAGGGAGGTGATGGTAGCGGCGGCGTCGGGGCGCAGGCGGTCGGCGATACCGAGAATGCCGACCGGCCGACCGTCGCGCTGGACGAGGACCGCGGTGCGCCCGCCGTCCTCCAGCTCGGTTGCCACCACGGCGGCGCGGGCCGATGCCGCGTCCTCGGCGTCATCGAGCAGGCGGGCTGGGGCGCCGACCGCGATCGCGTGCCCCTGGACGGTGGCGAAGACTCCGATGCCTGGGGCGGAGGTGAAGTCGTGCATGCCCGGGATGGTCAGGCCGCGGGTGCGGGCGGCTTCGACCACGGCGCGGGCGAGTGAGTGCTCGCTGGGGTGCTCGGCCGCAGCCGCCAACACCAGCAGGGCTTCCTCGTCCAGGCCGGAGCCGACCAGGGGGCGGATGTCGGTGACGCGGGGGGTGCCCTCGGTGAGGGTGCCGGTCTTGTCCAGGGCGACCGCGTCGACCTGCCCCAACCGTTCCATGACGACTGCGGACTTCACCAGTACGCCATGGCGTCCGGCGTTGGCGATGGCGGACAGCAGCGGCGGCATCGTCGCGAGGACCACCGCGCACGGCGAGGCGACGATCATGAAGGTCATCGCCCGCAGCAGCGAGTCCGTGAGTTCGGCACCGAAGCCCAGCGGAATCAGGAAGACGGCCAGGGTCGCGACGACCATTCCCACGCTGTAGCGTTGCTCGACCTTCTCGATGAACAGCTGGGTCGGCGCCTTCGTCTCGGAGGCTTCCTCGACCATGGCGACGATCCGGGCGATCACGGACTCGGAGGCGTCGCGTTCGACTTTGACCCGCAGGGCGCCGGTGCCGTTCAGGGTGCCGGCGAAGACCTCGTCACCGCTCTCCTTCGCCACCGGCAGCGGCTCGCCAGTAATGGTGGCCTGGTCGACCTCGCTTGCCCCGTCCAGCACCCGGCCGTCCGCGCCGATGCGTTCGCCGGGGCGAACCAGGATCGTGTCGCCGACCGCGAGTTCGGCGGTGGCGACGGTCTCCTCGCCGCCGTCGCCGGACAGACGGGTCGCCGTAGTGGGCGCGAGGTCGAGCAGGCCGCGGACCGCATCCTGGGTACGCGCGGTGGCCAGTGCTTCCAGGGCGCCCGAGGTGGCGAAGATGACGATCAGCAGCGCGCCGTCCATCACCTGTCCGATCGAGGCCGCGCCGATCGCGGCGACGATCATCAGCAGATCGACGTCTAGGGTCTTCTCCCGCAACGCCGTAAGACCCGCCCAGGCGGGCTCCCAGCCACCGGTCACATATGCCGCCGCGTACAGCGGCCCCCACGCCCACGCGGGGGCACCGGCCAGCTGGAAGGGCAGCGCGATCAGGAACAGCACCAGCGCGGCCGAGGCCCAGCGGGCCTCGGCCAGGGCGAGCACGCGCGTCCGGCGGCGCGGCACCGCCGACGGAGCAGCCGGAGCCGTCCGCTCAGGGCGCTGGGTGAGTACAGAAGGCATGACAAAACAGCCCTTCACGGGTGCGATGGTGGCGAGCACTTCCACCGTACAGGAATATCTGAACAGGTCTTCAAGTGTGATGAGTAGGATGGGCGGCATGGGTCATGGAGCCGATGCCAGGAACACCGCCACTACCCGCGAGCGCCTGGACGCCGTGGGGACCGCAGACGTCGCCGCCACCCTCCAGGCCCTGGCGACCCCCTCCCGGCTGCGCATCCTGGCCCGCCTCCAGGAGGGGCCGTGCGCGGTCGGCGACCTCGCCGAGGCGGTGGGCATGGAAGCCTCCGCCTGCTCCCACCAACTGCGCCTGCTGCGCAACCTGGGCCTGGTCACCGGTGAGCGCAACGGCCGCTCCATCGTCTACGCCCTGTACGACCATCACGTCGCCGAACTCCTCGACCAGGCCCTCTTCCACGTCGAGCACCTTCGCCTCGGCCTACGGGACACTCCCGCCGACGAGACGGTGAACGCCGCACTCTGAGCCGCCCGGCCACGCCCCGGTAAGGGGCGGTGCGACCGGCTCGCGATGCGGGCGGCGCCGCACCGCTCACGCAGAGTCCAACCGCCCAGACGTACCCTCGCCCCGGTTGCTCGCCGTAGCACCCAGCCGGCCAGGCAGCGGCTCGTACGATGGGCGCATGACCGGCAGTACAGGATTCAGCCGCCGCCCCGCCGGGCGGCTGTTCGTGCTGCTCGTGATGGCTGTGCTGGCCGGCCTGCTCGGCATGCATGCTCTGGGCCCCGGAGGAGCACCGGCAGGGCGATCGGGTGCCGCGCACGAGATGGCGATGGCCCAGGTAACCGACGCACCGCACCTGAGCGGAGGGTGCTCCCATACAGACGGCGGCAACGACCATCTCGACCACGCGGACGGAAGATGCGCGGCGGCCGGGATCGGCTCCGCGTACGCGCCGCCCACACTGACCAGCGCCCTGACGGACACGCCTCCCGCTTGCGCTCCGGCGGCGAGCACGGCGGGGCCCGCCGAAGGCTGCCGAACGCCTCCCGACCTGTCTGAGCTGCAACTCCTGCGGATATAGAGCGGCCCGCACGGCACCCCACGCCCGGATGTTCCCGGGACCGGTGCCGCGCCTTCGTACGCCCTCATCCCAGATCACTCGCGCGCCGCCGCGCAGCAGCCGCGCGCACAAGGAGTTGCACCATGACCAGCAAGCGATCCCTCGCCCGCCGTACCGCCGCCGTGGCCGCCTCGGCAGCCGCTGCCCTCGTCCTCGCCGCCTGCGGTGGGAACGGTGACAGCTCGGCCGGACACGACGGGCACAGCAAGGAGTCCCCGTCCGCCTCGGCGTCGGCCACACAGGGTCAGCGGAACGCGGCCGACGTCGCCTTCGCCAAGGGGATGATCCCGCACCACCGCCAGGCGGTCGAGATGGCCGACCTCGCGCCGTCCCGGGCCGGGTCGACTGAGGTGAAGAAGCTCGCCGAGCAGATCAAGAAGGCCCAGGACCCGGAGATCAAGGCGCTGTCCGGCTGGCTGACTTCGTGGGGCGAGGATGTGCCCACGGAGGGCGGCATGGATCACTCCGAACACGGCATGAGCGGCATGATGACGGCTGAGGAGATGGACAAGCTCAAGGACTCCTCGGGCAAGGCGTTCGACAATGCCTTCATGGAGATGATGATCAAACACCACGAAGGTGCCGTGTCGATGGCCGAGACCGAGAAAGCCGACGGTTCCTACGAGCCGGCCAAGAAGATGGCCGACGCGATCATCACGTCCCAGACGGCCGAGATCACCCAGATGAACGAGCTCCTCGGCAAGAACTGATCGGACCGCGACAGGGGCGGGCGTCCACCGGCGCCCGCCCCTGCCCGGGCAGCCCCATCCGCAGGCGGCTTCCCGTCAACAGCTTGGGCCGCACGAGATCGCCTTTGTCCGCATGCCGCGGCGCCGCGGGGGCGCCGCCGCGCTTCTGGCGGCAGCCTCCGTACTGCTCGCCGCCTGCACCAGTCCTGATGGAAACGTTGAATGAACTTCTGTTTGCGAGCACCGCGCCTGGGGCACCGCGGCAAGGTTTGGCGGCACCGAGCGCGCAGCCGGCAGGGGCCGATCGGGGCCGCAGCAGATCGCCGCAGTGAAGGCTGCTTGGGCTTGCACGACGACGGGAGACACCCCGCAGGAGGAGGCCGCGCGGCTCGGCGGTCCGGCGTACCGGTGCGGGTTGCCCTGCGTTACGTCCGTGAAACTCGGCAGGCACAGGCACAGGCACCGGACCGGTCGATGTTGCGCCACAGCAAGGTGGGAGAGCGCCGGGGGCGTCGGCGCCCTGGCGCTATCGGGCGAGGAGGGCGCGTACGGTTTTGCCGTCCGCCTGACAGTTCACGGCGGTGGCGTGGGCGAGGCGGTTGACCATGGGCCAGCCGAAGCCTCCGGTGCCGCCGTTCAGGTCAGGGGTGCGCATGCGTGGGGCCTGCGGACTGGGGTCGTGTACGGCCACCTCGATGCTGTCCGGGTGCGCGGTCAGCTCCAGGGTCCAGGTGCCGCCGCCGTGACGCAGGGCGTTGGTGACGAGCTCCGAGACAACCAGGACCACGGTGTCGCGGGCCTCGGCTGCAATCGACGGTACGAGCCCGTCGAGAAAGTCCCGGGTGCTCTCGCGCGCGCCGGTGACGGATGTCGCGGAGCGGAGGGTTGCGACGTTGACGCTCATCGTGTCCATCAGGTTCCCCTGGTCTCTGGATCGTCAATGCCCGGACCTGTGCGTCCGGGGCTTGTGCCCCGGCTGCGGCCCTTCAACCCGGTTTACCCCCACCCTTCACCAGCGTTCGAGGTCGATTACCTCCCCGTCGAACACGCGGAAATCTATGCCAGCTGGAGTAGACATTGGCCAGCGACGTGGTTATGGTTTCTCTCGTAGCCGAGATCAACAGGGCCCGGCAGAGACGAACTGCCGGGCAGCAGTACCGCAGTTGCAGTTCGCAGGACGGTTCGGTGGTGGAGTTCCGAAGCCAGGGTTGTTGCAGGACGGCGACGGGACCGACGACCGGACCGGGTGGCCCGCAGTGATCAGGGGCAGCCGTGAGCAGTACCGCAGTTCGGTAGGTGCAGTTCGCAGTACCCAGCAGTGAAGTCAGTGAGCAGCACCTCGGTGAAGGCGTCGGCTGCAGGCGCGCGCACCGGGAGGTTCGGCAGCGGGGTTCTAAGCCAGAGCAGACGCAGGACGGGCGACGGGGCTGGCTGCCGAAGAGTGGCGCTGTCGCAGGCCACAGAGCAGTCGCATCACCAGCAGTAGGCAAGTGATTGATCCCAGAGGGAAGAACGGAGGAGCCAGGCACCATCAGGATCGCCCGGGCGGAAGTCTCGTGCCCGGGTACCGCAGGACATCGATAGTGAGGTGGTCTCCGGTCGAGCAACCGCGATCCCCGCGACTCCGACAGCATCTGGGTCGGGTCTGCGGAAACAGAAGGCCGGCGCAGTATCAGGGCCGGCAGATGGTGTAGCAGTTCCTTCGGGGCCCTGGTGCCAGTGGCACCAGGGCCCCTCCAGCGTGTTTCACAGAGAGGTGCGATGACAGCAGACGACTCGCTCGGCAGGCTCGATGACGACGACTACCCCGCCTACACCATGGGCCGGGCCGCCGACATGCTCAACACAACCCAGGGCTTCCTCCGCGCCATCGGCGAAGCCCGACTGATCACCCCGCTACGCTCCGCGGGCGGGCACCGCCGCTACTCCCGCTACCAGCTGCGCATCGCGGCCCGGGCCCGGGAATTCGTCGACCGCGGGACCCCTGTCGAGGCCGCCTGCCGCATCGTCATCCTCGAAGACCAACTGGAGGAAGCCCAGCGCATCAACGCCGAATCAGGGTCCGGGTAGGAACGGCCCGGGAAACCGGTGTTGCTGTCAGAAGTTTTGGCAGGCGGTCGTACAGGCTTGGCGTGCCGGGGCAGGCCGTCGCCAGCCACGGTGTCCTCAGCTTCGGCGAACGCCCGGTAGGGCGGAGCAACCGAGGGGTTTCCGTCCGATTCACGCGTCGCGGCGGTGAAGTGGTCCCGGTGCGGTCGCTGTTTCACTCTGCCGCGGTACGTGGGCCGTGCCATTCGCAGAACAGGACGGTGGCGTCGTCCTCCAGTCGTCCCTGGTGGTAGTCCATGACGGCGTGCATGAGGCGGCGCAGCGTCTCGTCGAGGGGGAGGTTGTCGGCGTGGTGGCGGATGATGAAGTCGGTGAAGCGTTCCACGCCGAACTCGCGGCCGTCGGTGTCGCGGGCTTCGGTGATGCCGTCGGTGAACAGCAGCAGCCGGTCGCCGGGCTCCAGCTGTTCGGTGCTCTGCTGGATCGGCAGGTTGAAACCGCTGCCCATCGGTCCGGCCGGCGGGCAGTGCAGCGTGCTGGCCCAGCGACCGCCGCGGATCAGTACCGGCAGCAGGTGACCGCGGTTGACCCAGCTGAACTTGCCGGTGTCCAGCTCGAGGTCGGCGAGGATGCCGGTGGCGTAGCGGCTGTGCCCGAACTGCTCGATGAGGGTGTCCTCGATGGCCGCGCTGGCGTCGGGGATGGTGGCGCCGGCGCGGCGGTGGCTGCGGCAGGTGGCCATGGCCAGGGCGGCGGTCAGGCCGGCGGAGGTGTCGTGGCCCATGACGTCGAAGACCGCCAGGTGCAGGACGTCCTCGGCCACCGCGTACTCGAGGGCGTCCCCGGCCACCTCGTAGGCGGGTTCCATGAAGGCGCTGACGGTGACCCGCCGGTCGGAGAACGTCCGCGGCGGCATCATGCTCCACTGCAACTCTGCCGGTATCCCCATCGGCCGGACGCGGGTCAGCCGGGCGTGGGAGTCGCTGTTGGCCCGCTTGGAGGTCAGCAGCAGCCCGGCCATCGACGCCAGCGCCCGCATGACTTCCTCATCGGGCCTGCTCCCGTCCCCTTCGCCGGGCTCGACCTGCAGAACCCCCAGGCGTTCAGCACCGTCCCGCACCGGAACCCAGCACGCCCCGCCGCGGGCCGGCGCCGTGACCTCAGCCGTCTGGTAGGTGCGGCCGGGCAGTGTGCCCTCGATCGCGTACTCCTCGCCGCCCTTGCCGGCGCTCAGACCGAGGCCGGTGACCTCACGCAGCACCTCCTCCTGAAGATCCGCCACGAACAGCCGCGCCCCGCCCGCACCGGCTTCCTTCGCGGCGGTATCGAGAAGGAGGGGCACCTGCTCGAACGGCGCCCCGTGACTTGCCTCCAGCAAGCCGGTCAGCGCCCGCGCCAAGCCGAGCGCCGTCACATCCGTCTCCGCAGCCCAGGCCCCAAGCCGCCGCCGACATATCCCTCTTCTGCCATGACCCATCCCCACCAGCGCACGACCACACAGGCCAGCGAATCGACACACGCATACGCCACCGGGAACCACAGGACCCGAGCCCGAAGAAACGACACCGGCACACCCACCCGGGCCCCTCGGCGAGGGGCCAGCCAGGACAGCGATCCCCGCAAGTCTCCCACCCCGCCGGCAGGGGATGCGTACGAAGTGCCGGGCCCGACTGCCCCCACCGCCTGAGTGCGCCCGAGGCGGCGACCGTCATCTCCGCCATCACCGCGGTGACCGTTCTCGCGATGCGTCCGGGCGCGGCAGGTCGCCCCGATCTTGGTAAGCGTTCTGTCCGGTGGTGAAAGCCGCGAGGAAGGGAGCGGGATGCGTGGGCGATGCGATCGGGCAGATGCTGGGGTCCGCGCCGGGCATCGCGATCAGTCCGCTACCACTCATTGCCCCCACCTGGGTACGGCATGGCCCCAGCAATGACAGCAGGCGTGGCCGCGGCATCCTGCTCGGCACTGCGCCTGCCCGCCTTGCTCTTGCACTGAGCGTGGCCGCCGTCACGACCGCGGCACCCGCCATTGTCGAGCCTGTCACCCTCACATTCGAGGCCGTCATCAAAGGCTGCGGGGAAAGCCGATGAGGCCAGGACAGACTTGTCCTGGCCTCATCAGCCACTTGTACTTTCGAACTGAATTCCCCCACGTCGGCGACGTGGTGGAGTTCATAGACTGAAGCGGAACTCCACCACGTCCCCGTCCCGCATCACATAGTCCTTGCCCTCCATGCGGGCCTTGCCCTTGGCGCGGGCCTCGGGGACGGAGCCGGTCTCGACCAGGTCCTCGAAGGAGATGACCTCGGCCTTGATGAAGCCCTTCTGGAAGTCGGTGTGGATGACACCGGCGGCCTCGGGGGCGGTGGCGCCCTTCTTGATGGTCCAGGCGCGGGATTCCTTGGGGCCGGCCGTCAGATAGGTCTGGAGGCCGAGGGTGTCGAAACCGACGTGGGCGAGGGTGGCGAGGCCCGGCTCCTCGACGCCGACGGACTGGAGGAGTTCCATCGCGTCCTCCTCGTCGAGTTCGACGAGTTCCGACTCCAGCTTGGCGTTCAGGAAGATCGCCTCGGCCGGGGCGACCAGGGCGCGCTGCTCGTCCTTGAAGGAGTCGTCGGTCAGCTCGTCCTCGTCGACGTTGAAGACGTAGAGGAAGGGCTTGGCGGTCAGCAGGTGCAGGTCGTGCAGCAGTTCGGCGCGCTCGCTGCCCTGGAGGATGCCCTGGGAGAACAGCGTGTCGCCCTTCTCCAGGATCTCCTTGGCCTCCTCGACGGCCTTCACCTTCGGCGCGATGTCCTTCTTGATCCGCGACTCCTTCTGGAGCCGGGGAAGGACCTTCTCGATGGTCTGGAGGTCGGCGAGGATCAGCTCGGTGTTGATCGTCTCGATGTCGTCCTTCGGCGAGACCTTGCCGTCGACGTGCACGACGTTCTCGTCCTCGAAGGCTCGGATGACCTGGCAGATCGCGTCGGACTCACGGATGTTCGCCAGGAACTTGTTGCCCAGGCCCTCACCCTCGGAGGCGCCGCGCACGATGCCCGCGATGTCGACGAAGTCGACGGTCGCCGGCAGGATCCGCTCCGACTTGAAGATCTCGGCCAGCTTGGCGAGCCGGGGGTCGGGGACGCCCACGACTCCGACGTTCGGCTCGATCGTGGCGAACGGGTAGTTGGCCGCCAGCACGTCGTTCTTGGTCAGGGCGTTGAACAGGGTCGACTTGCCGACATTGGGCAGACCGACGATTCCGATCGTGAGCGACACGGTGCGACTTCCCGGAGTGAGAGTGAGACGGCTGGCGTGAGAGGGCCGAGAGGACAGGCCCCTGGGGACCGATCCACCAGTCTACGGCGTACCGCACCCCGCCCCGGCGACGTATCGAACGCATGCCCAAGGTCCGGCCGACGGCGTGTCTGAAGAGCGGTTCGGCACATAAACCGACCTAAGTTGGTCCAGTGGAGCAACACAGGACCCGACCCCCGCAGTACGGACCGCGACGCGGCACGACCCCGCCCTTTCCCCCGCAGGCAGGGCGGGACGCGAACGGCGGCCCCGCACGGCCCGGCAGAACCGCCGCCCCGGCGGGCCGGGGCGGCGGGGTGTCACGGCGTCCGCCGAAGCTACGGCCGTCCGGTCCTCCGCTGGTCCAGGCCTTACGGCGGATGCCCAACCCCCGGCTCACCGGGCTCGGCGGCGGACTGTTCTGCGGGACGCTGATGTTCCTTGTCGGCTGCGTCGACGAGCTGCTGTTCGGGTCGTCGCTGACGACGTACGGCGTGCTGTTCGTCCCCGTGTCCGCGCTGACCGCCTTCTGGATCCGCCGGGGCGATCTGCTGACCGCCCCCGTCATCGTGCCGATCGCCTTCACGGTGGGACTCCTGCCCGTGACCGACAGCGCCGGCGGTCTCGGCGGCCGTCTGATGGGCCTGTTCACCGCGCTCGCGACGCAGGCGGGATGGCTCTACGGGGGCGCGCTGGCCGCGGGTCTGATCGCCACCGTGCGGAAGATCCGCCTGCTGCGCCGTCGACCTGCCCGCGACCGCCCGCCGACGTGATCCACCGCCGCCCCCCGCTACTCCTTCGCCGCGTGCATCGCCGCGCCCACGATCCCCGCGTTGTTCTGCAGCTGCGCCGGGACGATCTCCGCCTTGATGCCCTCGATGTGGGGCAGGAACTTCTGGGACTTGCGGCTGACGCCGCCGCCGATGATGAACAGCTCGGGCGAGAAGAGCATCTCGACATGGGCGAGGTACTTCTGGACCCGACGGGCCCAGTGCTCCCACGTCAGGTCCTCGTCCTCCCTGGCCTTGCTGGACGCGCGCTTCTCCGCGTCATGGCCGTGCAACTCCAGGTGGCCCAGCTCGGTGTTGGGGACGAGGGCGCCGTCGACGAACAGGGCGCTGCCGATGCCGGTGCCCAAGGTGAGAACGAGGACCGTGCCCTCGCGGCCCCGGCCCGCGCCGAAGCTCATCTCCGCGACGCCCGCCGCGTCCGCGTCGTTGACCACCGTCACCGGCAGGCCGCCCAGGCGCTCGCTGAACAGGGCACCCGCGTCCGTGTCGATCCAGTCCTTGTCGACGTTGGCCGCCGTACGGATCGTGGATCCGCCGGTGACCACTCCGGGGAAGGTGAGGCCGACGGGTCCGGTCCAGCCGAAGTTCTCGACGACCTGCCGCACGCCGTCCGCCACCGAGTCCGGTGTCGCCGGGTGCGGGGTCAGCACCTTGAAGCGCTCCTGGGCGAGATCGCCCCTGTCCAGGTCCACCGGGGCGCCCTTGATCCCGGAACCACCGATGTCCAAGCCGAAGATCTGCATGGCTTTACGTTACGACGAACGACTGACAGTCACTCCGCCGAGGGGTCCCCGGCGCTGTCCTTCACCAGGCCGCCACGCTCCGCCACCAGCGCCGCCGCCTCCTCGCGCAGATCGCGGCGCAGCTCCTTCGGCAGCGAGAACGTGATGGACTCCTCGGCCGCCTTGACCAGCTCGACGTCGCCGTAGCCGCGCTGCGTCAGCCACTCCAGGACCTCCTCGACGAGCACCTCCGGGACGGAGGCGCCGGAGGTGACGCCCACCGTGGTCACGCCCTCGAGCCAGGCCTCATCGATCTCGCTCGCGAAGTCCACGAGGTAGGCCTCGCGGGAGCCGGCGAGCTTGGCGACCTCGACGAGCCGCTTGGAGTTCGAGGAGTTGCGGGAGCCGACGACGATCACCAGGTCGGCCTCGGCGCCCATCTGCTTGACCGCGAGCTGACGGTTCTGGGTGGCGTAGCAGATGTCGTCGCTGGGCGGGGCGATGAGCTGCGGGAACTTCTCCTTGAGCGCGTCGACCGTTTCCATGGTCTCGTCGACGGAGAGCGTGGTCTGGGAGAGCCAGACGACCTTGGAGGGGTCGCGGACCTCGACGTTCGCCACGTCCTCGGGGCCGTCGACCAGCGTGATGTGGTCGGGGGCCTCGCCGGAGGTGCCGATGACCTCCTCGTGCCCCTCGTGCCCGATCAGGAGGATGTCGTAGTCCTCGCCCGCGAAGCGGACGGCTTCCTTGTGGACCTTGGTGACCAGCGGGCAGGTCGCGTCGATGGTGGCGAGGCGGCCCTGTTCGGCCTCGTCGTGGACGGTGGGTGCGACGCCGTGCGCCGAGAACATGACGATGTTTCCCGGGGGCACCTC
>Ga0307514_10003085_pt1 | contig 16392 bp, 10 predicted proteins | sample 16_EM_MG_FD_203088 | JGI IMG/M metagenome (GOLD analysis project Ga0307514, IMG submission 203088) | Populus trichocarpa ectomycorrhiza microbial communities from riparian zone in the Pacific Northwest, United States - 16_EM | ecosystem: Host-associated > Plants > Roots > Unclassified | place...
ACCTATAACATTTCAAAACTTTTTTTTTTTTTTTTTTTGTTAAATGGGCTTGTATGTTCCCGAATCCCGACTCAATATATAAAGTTAAAGTGTTATCAATTATATAAATAGGACGATGTGAAGTGGACTTTTTAACCATGCTTAAACCTCAAGAAATCAGTCTACTTTTTCTAATAAAATATAATGAAAATATCTATTATATCTAATTTCTATTAAAAAAATAATATGAATCATATTCTGGGACTTCACCTAATAATTTAAGCTATTAAGTTAAGATGGTTCCTTGACATGGTATCAGAGCTTTAATGACCAAGCGGTTACGAGTTCGAATCTCACCATCCTCATTTATTTGATAAAAATTAAACAGAAAGTAATGTGTGCCTGTACAAGTTTCAAGTCCAAAGAGCTTTCACTTGAGGGGAGGTGTTAGAGAATAATATAAATCATATCCTGATACCTCACTTAATAGCTTAAGCTATATTGGGTTGAGATGGTTCCTTGACAATTTCAAATGTCCAAAAAAAATTATCTTTAAGATATTTGTTAGAAGAGTTTTGAAAATATTAAGAATATTACTTAACACCTCTAAAATTCTTATTAATTAAAAAGAGGTGGAGTTTTTACCGCATCTCCTCGTGAATTATTATTCACTTTGATAATGCTTTGTATTTATGTAAATTATTTTATTTTTAATTTTAATTCTATCTTTTAATAATATTTTTTATTGAGTTTTATGATTTATTTTGATTTGTTTTTTATGAGGTTATTTCAATCTTATAATCTAGATCGCGAGATTGGCAGATTAACCCGGTTAACTCAGAGTTTTTTTTTCCTTTTTTATTGATTTTTTTTAATTTTATCCTTCAATTTTTTACTAATTGTGATTAGACTTCATAATATTTTTTACTTTGATTTGCTTTCTATGAAGTAATCCTGGTTTAATGTCTTGAGTCACGTGTTTATTGAGTTAACTCGAGTTTACTCAGATCATACTTTTAGTCTTTTTTTTTTAAATTTCATCTTTCAATATGGAATTAATTGGAAATTGTATTTTATAATTTATCTCAATTTGCTTTCTGTGGATTATCACAACCTCATGATTAGATCATGAGTTTCTTGATTAACTCAGGTTGTCTTCAGTCTTTTTTTATATGCTTTCTATGAGATTATATTTGTCTCATGCTCTAGGTTATAAATTTAACATATTAACCCGGGTTGATTCTAGATTTTTATGTACTTTTTAATTGTTTTTTGGTTCAATTTCATCCTTTAACATTAAGTTGATTAGAAATTAATTTATATAATTTATTTCAATTTACTTTCTAAGAAGTTAGTTTGGTCTCATAACTTGGGTTGCAGATTTGGTAGATTGATTCAGGTTATTTTTTAGGTTTTTATTTTATTTTTTTTATTTCACATTTTAACATTAAATTGATTGAGAATTAAATTTCATAATTTATTTTGAATTTTTTCCATGACTAATTATCCAGTTCTATTTCTATAGAAAAAAAGTCTTGGTCTATGAAAACTCTTTAAATTTATTTAATTAATATCTATCAAATAAAAAAAATATACCAAGTGTCTTTAACATAACTAGTTTTTATGTCCGTGCTTCGCAGCGAAAAAAAAGGCTGGGCATTTTTTGTTAGATGTTTTGTTATCGGCATGTATGCTTTTTTTCCTTTTTTTTACATTCTCAAGTTTGTAAATTCTAAACACAAATTAGTTATAAACACATAACAAAAAAGATCTAATAGGGCTTTGTGGATCACTGGGCAACCATAAATTTGTTAACAAACTCGAATCCAAATTGCAAACCCTTTCCACATTATGTTTTTGTTCACTTGTTGCTCTCAACCTAGATTTATTTTTTGCTTTCAGACTATCTTGGACAGCAGCAAGTATAAGGGAAATAAATCTCATTATTTAGTATCTATATGATTATAAACACTTTAAATGTGGCATGAACACCACATACCAACAAGCAAGATGTTGTCTCGGCTATGGCTCAGAGTAGTGTTTGTCTTGTTTGTTTTTGCGTTTCAAAAGCGTTTTTTTTTAAATTATAATAGCGATTGTTTTTCAAAGTATTTTTCGCTTGGAAATACATTAAAATAATATTTTTTATTTTTTTAAAAAAATATTTTTAACATCAATATATCAGAATGATTCAAAAACATTATAATAATAATAATTTGAAATAAGAAAATAAAAAATCTTCAAAAACACTTTTTAATTACAAAAACAAACACACTATAAAAAGCAGTTTATTTTTGCAGTTGAAACTGCGTTTCGTAATTTTTTGAAATTTTTTTTTTGATTTTAAATCATTTTGATGTGTTTATATTGAAAATAATTTTTTAAAAAATATTATTTTTATATATTTTTAAATATAAAATATTTTAAAAAACAATCATAATTACACTTTCAATACGAACATTAAGAGCAACATCTTGCACTCGAAATAACATCCTGTATCTCGGGCCAAGCTAGGTTACAAAGGCCGAACATTGTTTGGCAAAGGGACTGGCTGTGGTAGCAGACTAGCAGTTTCAAAACCAAAAGCATACTGCTTGGCAGCAGTCAAAGAGCTGGTCAACACGCTGTAGATTCCTTGAATAATAACTTGCATTATCTGTATAAATCCATGCAAGGTTATGCCTGCTGTGTGCATGCTGTTTCTTAGGATCAAGATATCTGTGTAAGCAAGTGAAATGTCTACCTATCTTCAAGCATGCAGGCAGCATCAATAAAACCTAATTCAGATTTTATCAAAGGCCAGTTCACAAACAAACTGGTATACGAATCCAGCTTAATCATATCAAGACGTATATATTGCCCAAGGAAATAATAAATTTCTAGGAACTTGCATGCTGTAGTGAAAAAAATTTCTTTTTTCTTTTCAACGCAGAGAGCATTCCATTAATGGGAAATCAAAGATTTCACCTCATGGGAAAAAAGAAGAAGAAAAAGACGATTCAGCTTCCAATGGAACATCCTCCATTGTAACCTGATGCCATGGTCCTCTGCTAGTGCTCTAAACCATATACAACATCCCTGCTTGAAACCATATTACGGGGAGCAGAGAAAACAAGGCTCTTCTGGCTCATCGTGGAAACAAAATAGATGCCTTCTTAACATTCTTCAAACAGCACAACGCTAAAATTACACCTCCATGCACACTACATCTACATCCTACAACAGCGAGGGCACAAGTAAGAACAGACATGTTAAAACACAAACCATGAGCCACACAAGTAAGAATCCCAATCTTTCTAAAAAAGAAAAAGAAAAAAAGATGTTCTAATAAACTTCCATTTTTAATATCAATATCTAAACTAGGTGAAAAATTTGCGAGCTAAATTTAAAACAGCGTTTTATTTACAGCGTCCAGTTCTTCCTCCAGCATATAGATCTGTTTATCAGGCCTGCTCCAACGAATTTAAGCTTACACCAACTCTCTTTTTTAATCATCAATTTCCACTATACTAGCTCACATCCAGTATACTCAAAGAGAAGCTAAAACCAACATTAAATGGATCGATACGACTTATGTCAGGGAATCAAAAATCACTTGCGATAGAAAAAAATGAAAAAACATAGTAGAATTGCATACAAGACAAGGACACAAGCGTAGCAATGGTCGGGCTCAAGCTTCAGTGAAGAACAAGGAAATTAGAGAAGCCAAAGAAAAAATGTGAATCAGTCATGAGATTTAGATGCATTACTCTAAGAAGCGCATGAGTACTATCACAGTACAGAAGAGACAAAGACACTGGAAATAAAGGAAATAAAACAAAAAAAAAAAATGAAGACACAATTGTATTTGGTAACGAACTACAAGATAAAATAATTATTTTTGTACGCGGTTTATTTATAGTGGACAAGACATAATAAAATATAAAAAAAAAATTCTAATTTACCTTTAATATATATTGTTGTCAAGCTTATATATTTTAAAAAAATAATTAGATATTTTGTTTTTATTTTATTTTAGTTTATATTGAGTGTTAAAATTAATAATATTATAATAATCCTACTTATAAAATTAGAACTGACTTGATGGACTGACCCGAGGCTTGAACTGGTTCAAGTTTAAGAAAAAATTGAGAAAGAATTGACTTAACCTGACCCGATAAAAAAACCATGTCAACCCGAGAAAAACACAGGTAAAAAAACTATTGATTTAAAAAAAAAGTCAAAACAAGATTATTTTGATTATTTTAAAAAATAAATTAGGTCAGCCGAAATAACCCTCCTGCCCCATGACTTGAACCTTGTCTTTAGTCGACTCTCGAGTCGGGTATTAAAACTATTATAATAATCATTTTTATCTATATATTGACTCGGGTCAACCTGTGTTGACCCTCCTGACTTATGACATGGACCTTGCCCTAGTTGACCCCCAAGTTGAGTTTTAAAACTATGATAATAAAAACTTTTATCCTTACATTAATCCGGGTTGACTCTCCTGATCGGTGACCTGAGCTTTGCCCCGAGTTGACTCCCAAATCAAAATTTTTAACTATAATAATAATCATTTTTATTTTATGTTGACTCGGTTGACCCTCTTGCCACTTGACCTAGGCCTTACCCCAGGTAAACCCCAAAATCAGGTTTTAAAACTATGATAATAACCACTTTTGTCCTTACTTTGACCAAGATCAACTGTTAACCCTACTCGTGACTCGGACCTTGCCCCAAGTCAACCCCCAAATCGAATTTTAAAACTATGATAATTACCACTTTTATTCTTACGCTGACTTAGGTCAACCTGTGTTAACCCGACCCATGACCCGAGTTTTGTCTCAGATCGACCCCTGAATTGGGTTTTAAAACTATAATAATAATTGTTTTATCCTTATATATCTTAGTTGAACAATTTTAAAATTGAAAGTTTTTTACAATAATATATTGATAATAAAATGTAATAAATATAGTCTCTTAAGACATTTTTTTTTTTAGTTTAACGTGGGTGTCCGGGCCAGCTTGCGCGCACCTCGACTAATCTCACAGGCCCTGAAGTTAACGACCATGTAAGCCTCCAGTGGCCATCATATGAGCAACCACAGGGCTCGAACCTGAGACCATAGAGGAAGCAAACCTCTTGATCCCAAGCTCTTACCACTAGACCACCACCTAGATAGTTGTCTCTAAAGACATATTACTTCTATACCTCTTGGTTTGGAAATACAGAAAATCACTCCCGAATTATCTCATAAAGATATTTATCTATATATCTCACTCTTTTTCTCTAAATACATTTATGTAAATTTATGTCTCTATAGTCTTTGTTTTTTTTTTCCTTAGAATAATAACTCTTTTATCTTAGAATAATAACTAAACGATACCAATGGTAAAAACGTACATCCCAGTATCCAAAGTAATCAAATAAAACAACAAATCAGAAAGAGTGCAAACCATAATGTGACATTTATCCCTATTAAGTTTCCATGTCATTTTGAAAGATTCAGTTTTTCCCTGTATAGTTTTAATAGCTGAGGAGCTTCATCAAAACCATCCACGAACTTATGAAGAAATGACTTCTCCGAATACTTAAACAAAGTGGCCAAGTTAGGCTTTTCATCAATCAACTTATTTGATTGTAGGAATTGAAGGACAGAAGCCCTTGGTATAAGTCTCTTCTCCAAGCTCAGCAACAAAAGAATTGGATGTTCGGCAACATAAGAAGACTCACAGCCCATATTGTTAACCAAAAAGTCCATCACTGCCATAATCTTATCCTCGGAACTCATCATACACCACGGATTCCTTTTGAAAGCAGCCAGAACCTCTTCGTCTGACCAACCCCATCTCTTATAAACACCAACCTTCTTTTCCCATCCAGATTTACTCTGCGCAGACCGTGCCAGCACTGCTAGAGTAAACACTAACTTGGAAGGGTCAAAACCCATTTCTTTTACCGTTTCAACAGTATTTCTAAAACGAATTGGACACGCTCTCACAGTCCTAGGCCACTTATAAATTAAGGAAGCAATATGTGATTTGGGAATTCCATTTTCTCTCAAAATGCTGACGTAAGGTTGCAAATAGCTCTCAGGACGATGATAGATAATAAACGGATAGGTTTTGGCAACAGTAATTGCCTTGTCATTGGATTGAAGCAAATCACTAAGGAAGTTAAAAGTAGGAGTTATAATGTTTTCCAAGCTTCTATGCAAAAGAGGAGGAATTATGCAGAAAAGGGTGGCAAGTTCAGTGCTTGACATGCCTCTGGAGAGAAAAAAATCCAGTCTAGGCAAAAGGGTTTTCTCAGGATTACATGAAAGCACCTTCGGGAATTTCTTAACGAGTTTAAAGATTTTGTCTTCGGGGAAACCATAGCGCCTGAATGTGTCGATGACTGAGTCAGGTTTATCTGGGGTTTCGAATTTGAGATGCTTGGAAGCTGATAGAGCAGATTCTGGAGAGAACCCACATTTTTTTATGAGATAAGAGGCTGCAAATGAGTGTTGATTTGGATTTGCAGTGCTTGAGATGCATCTGGTAAATGGTAACAAGAATAATTGGTGGCTGTTGGCTTCAATAAAATGGGTTGGTGAGAGTCTCAAGTAGTGTATTCCATGATGATGGAGAATTGTTTTGCAAAAACAATAAGACATCGGAGATCAAAGGAAATGAAATTCAAGTAGCAAGAGCAGAGGGACTGACCTCTTTGTGCAAAGGGAATCCGCAGCCGACAATCGAGAAGTGAGCTAAACAATTCAACCTCGCCCCCGCGGCTCCTATTTGATACGCAAAGCGGCCTCTTCACGCTTAACTAGGGATACCAATGGCTTATCCATCCCAATGTTTTACACGTGAGTTCGGACTCTATCTTACGACTGTATATTACATTAAGGGTAAGAGATTGTTTTTAATTTATTTATTTTTTGTTTAAAAATATAGTAAAATAATATTTTATTTTATTTTTAATCCTCTCACGTAATATTGTTTTACATTTTTTTATTCCTTGAAATTTTTAATTTAATCACCAAATTTTTTAAAATTTTTATTCTTACACATCTTTATTTTAGTTTTTGACCTAATAATTTGTTTTGATTAACTTATCATAAGGTTCTCGGGATATCAACATTTAGTTAAAATTTAATTTTGCAAAAACAAAAATTGACTTTATTAATTGAAAAGTATTGAAAATATAAGGATTTGTAAACTTCGTGTAAAGTAGCTTAATTTACCAACAAAAAATTATAAATTAAAAGAAAAATCTTTATGACTATGAGTGAAATTTCTAGTTGATTAATGTAAAAACTCGGATGAAATAAAAATTTAAATCGGTATGTGAAAAGTGATGGCAATCAAAGATTGAAAAGAAATACCATGCAAGATTTAAAATGAGTGGCACTATTATAATAACAGAGAAAAATCCTTATCATCTTCCATAAAAAGTCGTTACTCATAGGTTTAGAGAGAAGTTTGTGAAATTTTGCCTTTTCTCTCTCTTTTTTTCTCTCAGTCTCCTTAGATTATAGGGCATGGAATATGATTAAGTGTTTGTTATCGAGTATAACAAACCAAATTAGAGGAAATTGGAGAGAAAGAGGGGTTGAAAGTTTGTTGTCAAATGGGAGAAAATGTCAAATTTGAAGTGAAGAAGAGGATTGCTTGGAATTGGTTGCAAAGACTTATTAATTTTGGGTTAATTAGTAAGGGTAAGATGTTCTTTTACTAGTAATTTCACTTTTGCTCTTGTTTTTGTTAGGGGATTGAAATGGAAAAGTTAGGGTTTATGATATTTTTGTATTGAAATGTTAATTAGGTTGATTATTATTGATGTTGGGTTATGAAGAGTGCATTATAATAGTTTAATTTAGATCAATTACATGAGGAATTGTTTAATGTGCAACATTTTTATAATAAAATAAAATGAAATGAAAAATGAAATAATAGAAAATAAAAATGGAAATGGACATGTTTTACAGGATTAATTTTATTAAAAAAATATCATGAACTCCACTATCAATGACAATTTACTTTCTAACATATTTTTCATAAAATACCAACTTTAAACAATTATTTTTAAGTGATCTTCATCAAAATAACCAAACTTGAACCCATTTAAAGTCCTTTTTCGCATGAAAAATAGAGGGAATCAAACATAACTTCCAAACATAATTTTATTGTTTATGCGAAATAGGAGGAGATTGATATGATTCTTCAATGGCCTGTCATGATTGGAAGTTGCACACGTTGAAGAGTAGAGGTGGAGCACACATTGAAAAGCAGAGGTGGAGAGCAAAGCTTTGATATTTCCTTTTTGTTTTATTTAATTGCAATTGAAATAGTCAATGAATAATTAGTTGTACTCAGGAGAGTTGTTGAAAGCTTTCCTAGTATATTTAATTCCACTAGTTGAGTCCGTATTATTATGGGAGATATTGTAACATTGTGGCCTATTCAGGCTCACTTATTCTATTGAATGAGACATTGTAGAATAATACAAACACACTCTTCCAAGCCTCTGTTCCTTTTCTTCTTTTTCTGATTCCTTTCCCAAATTATGTTTTTATCAGTTGTGTTAGAGCGGTTCGGTTCATGGATACACACAGTAAAACCAACGTGGAGTTTCGTAACGAGGTCAATGAAGCCCTTGCCTGTCACGATACCAACTTCGAGGAATTAAACCACAATTTTGGTCGAGTCAGCACTGCCCTACAAAGAGCCATGGCTGAGCTGCAGGCAATGCGAATTGCCCAATCTAATCACACATCTGACAAAGAAGTTAATCCATTCGCAGCAGGATAAACTTCCCACCACAAGCCTTCTGCATCAACCACCTCCATTCCAGACCGGAATCACACTCACCTCAAGTTGAACTTTCCAACATTTGCAGGCGAAGATGAGGATTGCACAGGTTTGGTTGGTATACAAAAAATAGGGTCCATTGCATTGGGACGAGTTCACCTAAGCCCTCCTCCATCATTTTAGACCAACGAAATTATGATGATCCATTAGAAGCATTGTCTTATCTTAGACAAATGACAACAATTAATGCTTACCAAGAGGTATTCAAAAAATTATCCCACAAGGTAGATGATATTCTAGAAAATTTTTTGGTTGGTTATTTTATTAAAGGATTGAAAGATGATATTCAATTGGATGTACGTGTTAAGCAACCAAAAATGCTATCCGAAACGACTAGTGTAGCTCACCTCATTGAAGAATGAAACCAATTTCAGTGAAAACCTGGTAACCAAATTCGACCAATAACCCCCTCCTACTAACCCCAACCTCAGCAGAGTACCACGATAGGACTGCTTGGACCTTCCCCCTCTCGACGACCACCTTAAGCGTCTGGAAATCTCAATAGACATGTTCGGCGACTTACGGGACACAAAGCTAGGGAGAGATATGAAAAAGGATTATGTTTCTATTGTGATGATAAGTACATGCAGGGACACTGTTGTACATGTCCACAAATGTTTATGATGGTTGATGGGTAGATGGAAGAGGAGATAGTTGATATGGATATGGACATAGAGCCATCAGAAGAAGCCACTCCTGAAATATCGTTTCATGCCTTGGTTGGAACTGCACATCCATAACCTTTCAGGTTATTGGGAAGGTCAGAAACAAAGAATTGATAGTGCTTATTGATGGGGGCAGCACCTATAATTTCATCGAACAATTCGTAGTTACCAAGTTTGGATTACAAGTGGTCCGTGGCAAAACAATTCAGGTAACAGTTGGAAACAAAGCAATTATTGAGTGCACTAGATGTTATATGAGACTCTCCCTCTCAATTCAAGGATTCATAGTACGAGCTGATTTCTACGTACTTATTGTGGCTGTCTGTCAAACCGTTCTGAGAGTGCAATGGTTAGAGACATTGAGTCCAATTCAAACGGATTACAAGGAACTCAGTATGACCTTCACATAATCTGGTCGGACTCATGTATTATAAGGGATGAGAAGTTTTGAGCTCGCTCTTATGAGTGAAAAAGAATTGTTGCATTTATCAGGTATGGGGTTTTTTATTCATGATATTATAGATGAAACACCAATTCAAGAGACCAAAATGCCACCGGATCTTAATAAAATACTATCAGAATTTTCACATCTGTTTGAGGAACCTGTTGGGTTGCCGCCTACACGCAGCCATGACCATTGAATTTTGTTGCTATCGAATCAGCCATCAGTTGACAAGACCTTACAAGTATCCTCACTACTAGAAAACTAAGATAAAAAATATGGTCAAAGAATTCCTCAAAACTAGAATCATTTGGCCTAGCCGGAGCCCTTTTTGTCACCAATTTTGCTAATAAAAAAGTCAGATGGGTCTTAGCGTTTTTGTGTAGATTACAAGGCACTCAATAAGATCACGGTAAATGATAAATTTCCAATACTAGTCATTGGCGAGTTGTTTGATGAGTTACATGGCGCGAAATGTTTTTCAAAGCTAGACTTGCATTTTAGGTACCACCAGATCCGTGTCCAGCAAGAAGACATTCACAAAACCACCTTTTGAACTCACGATGGGCACTATAAATTTCTAGTGATGCCTTTCGGTTTGATGAACACCCCGACCTCCTTTTAGAGTCTCATGAACAACATTTTCGACCATATTTACGAAGGTTTATTCTTGTTTTTTTATGATATTCTGATGTATAATCGGTCTTGGGCGGATCATCTGCAGCACTTAAAACAAGTGCTTCAAATTCTTTATGAGCACCAGCTGTATGTCAAGTCCTCCAAGTGTTAGTTTAGAGTGATGGCAGTAAGGTATTTGGGTCACCCAATTTCTTTCGACGACTTAGCAGTAGATCCAACTAAAATACAATCAGTCCTAACTTGGTCTGTACCGATCTCACTAAAAGGGTTCATGGTTTCCTTGGGTTGGTTGGTTGCTATCGCAAATTTATTAAGGGGCTTGGTGTGATTGTTGTTTCCTTAACAAGGTTTCTAACCAAAGAAGGATTTCACTGGACCGAATAATCTCTCTTTGCCATTAATCAATTGAAGTATGCTTTTACATCACCTCTGATATTACGGCTACCAAACTTTACATAGTAGTTCATGATGGAATGTGATACATGTGAAGATGGTTTAGGTGTTATATTGTCTCAATAGAACCAACCAATAGCTTATTTTAGTGAAGCCTTAAAAGGGAAGGCCACATTACTATCAACCTACGATAAAGAAACGCTAGTTGTGGTGAAGGTTGTTTAAAAATGGCGACCATATCTCTTGGGGAAGCTGTTTGTCATCAAAACAGACCATCGAAGTCTAAAATATCTCATAGAGTAGAGAATTACTATGCCTTCACAAGCAAGATGGCTATAAAAAATTATGGATTCGATTACTCTATTTAGTACAAGAAAGGCAAAGAAAATCAAGGCGTGAACGCTCTCGCTCGCATTGTTGCTTTCTAATTTCAGGCCTTGTCAATTCTAGTTGTCGACCGGTGGTCAACCCTTCAACAAGAGGTACTACACCATCCTTAATATGCTTCTTTGTGTAATAATCATTCTTTAAATTGTGTTCAAATGGATGGTGTGTGGATGCAAAATGGAAAAATCCACTTGAGCCCCACTTCATCGATGCTACTAGCTGTTTTGGCCGATACCCATTATTCTCCAGCGGGTAGACATTTCATTTACTTAAAGACACTTAGCCAAATTTCTGTTAGCTTTGTTTAGCCTAGCATCCACACCTCTGTTAAGCAATTCATTCAGAATTATGATGTGTGTCAACGTTGTAAGAATTAGACTCCTTTGTTAAATTTCTTGTTGAAGGATTGCCAACGTCACAAGGCCACGATGTGATCGTGGTTGTTGTTGATCGCCTTTCAAAGTATACGTGTTTTATGCCATTAAAGCACCCTTGCACAACAACATCAGTAGCCAACAGTTTTGTCAATAATGTTGTGCATTTGCATGGTGTGCCTCTTTCCATTATCAACGATCATGACAGAATAATTCTTAGTACTTTATGGAAATCTTTGTTCAAACTATCTTGGACATCATTGTGTTTCATTTTCAGTTCCAATTATCACCCACAATCCGAAGGCCAAACCGACGTGGTGAATTGCACCCTTAAGCAATATTTATGTTGCTTCACTTTTGACCAACCCAAAATATGGATGGAATAGCTCTCGTGGGTGGAATATGGACATAATACTACCATCCATTCATCCACTAAATTGTCTCTTTTTGAAGTTGTTTATGGTGTTCCTCCTCCCTCTCCGATATCTTACATTCCGGGAACAACAAAAGTCCAAGCATTGGACGGCTTGTTGCCTACAAGGGAGGTCATTCTTTATGAACTACGACATAATTTGTTAGAAGCACAAGTTCGCATAAAGGCACATGCATACTTGCATCGCCGCGAGGTTACTTTTGAGATAGGCGACTACGTATTCTTACGGCTGCAACCTTACTGCCAAAAATCAGTGGCTTTCTGAAGATCGTTGAAATTATCACCTAGATTTTTTAGACCTTTCAAATTTCTTGCCTAAATAGGAATGGTGGCGTACAAACTAGCCCTTCCAACAGAGGCACAAATACATGATGTTTTTCACGTCAGTTTGCTCAAGAAAAAAGAGGGATTAATCTCCAATACCACTACAGTTACCCTTCCTCGTGTCTCAACAAATGCATCCTTGCTACTAGAACCTGAGTTCATTTTGGACCATCGTGTTATTCAGAAGGAAAAATACCGTTTGAAAACGAAAATTTTGTTTCAATGAAAAAAAGATTTCCCAGAAGATGTTACATGGAAAAACTTATCCAAAGTTCAGCCTTGATGACAAGGCCCTCTTAAAGGGATGAATTGATATGATTCTTCAATGGCATGTCATGATTGGAAGTTGCACACATTGAAGAGCAAAGATGGAGAGTAGAGCTTAGATATTTCCCTTTTGTTTTATTTAATTGCAATTGAAATAGTCAAGGAAAGCATTCAGTTTCACTAGTTGAGTTTCTATTATCATGAGAGATATTGTAACATTGTAGCTTATTTAGGCTCATTTATTCTATTGAATGAGGCATTTATTCTATTGAATTAGGCATTGCAGAACAATAGAAACACAATCTTCCAAACCTCTGTTCTTCTTCTGATTACTTTCCAAAAATTATGTTCTTATCATAGATGCATAGGGAATTATGCATGTAAAGGCAATCAAAGGGGACAAATCAGTACAAGGTATCCGATGCAGATTATACTGCCGTAATTAAGCATCTCCCAAACACGGGCAATGGAATTGAGCTTCAATTTGCTATTCAGTCTTCTTCTTTCTTTTTCCCAGTGCTGAACAGATAACAGATTAACCTTTATCAGGGACAAGCTCCAGCAGCAACTGAATTTAGCAGATTGTACACTCAATAATCCAGGCTAAAATATTAACTTGCATAACAAACGGAGGAATCATAATAGCATTTTCACCAGGCAAGAAAAAATGGCCAGTTCCAATAACATCCCATCCTCACACGGGGATTACAATCCAGAGAAGTTTTTGTCGACCAATAGTCAAATTGAAATAATGGTAGCTATGTAATGTACCAGTGGAACAAATATCACTATCCATGGGTAGTTTGACAATCCACACGTAAATTTTCTTTATTTTTTCACCATTTATACGTATAATAATCATTATTTTACCTCCTAAAAATGAGCTTCAATTTTGAATTCTTAAATCACAAAATTGTTCATATGATCAAATCGTTGTAAAATATTTTGGTTCCTGTATTTCACAATACAGTGGTTGTAGAAGCTGGAAGCTAAACGAGTAGCGCATAATAAATCCACTCTAAGCCTTTATCCTTGCGGATTCCCCCACAGCGTTCTCCATTCTTGTATACCAATCTCCTATTCGAGTTTGCTCCACCATATCTCTACCAGACCTCAGATAGCGGATGGGTCTCAACACCCCAAAAACAGCAAGGTCAGCTAAATTAGGCTTTGACCCCCCTGTGGCATAAAAGAACATCCCATAAATATCTGTCACATGGCAACTTTGAAAGGTTGTGCAACGCTAAAATCAGAATCTCAAGCTGAGTCATTTGTCACAACCATGTAATAAAATTTTCTGCTTAAAATGGGTTTACGCATGGGTCATATATACGAACAATCATATATATATAAAAAAAAAACGTAAAGTATATAAAGAGAGATGCATACCAAGAAACTCTCGGCCATTCAGAGCATCCACCCATGTTTCCGCAGCTTCATACAGGGCAGCACGTTCATCAGTAATGTTATATTTCTTCTTCAATTTCTTTGACACAAAATACATTGCAGCAGCTCCAGCATACTTGACGGTGATTTTCTCTGTAAAGCTAAAATTACCTGCATTTACAGGAGAAGTTTACAAGGAAATCAAGATAATTGGATAAAACATATGCCATCTCACAGAATTTGGACAAAATGATTATAACAGTGTGGTCCTTAAAAGCATTATTCTATGAACATTAACAAACTTGGAATAAGTAAACCTAGAACCTATATGAGATGAGTTCAGGATGAAGTAATCATGAAAGAAACGATAGCTGTGACTTGCAAACAAATGAAAGGGATGGCTATAAGAAGTTATTGTGTAAATGTGATCCCTGGATGAAACAATTATATACAATTATGAATTTCCTCATCTTAAAAGGTTCCTTGAAACAGCATACTCACACTATTACATGAGAAGAGAGATGGTATACAGAGAGTGAAACCAGAATAGCACAATTAAAGCTTGATGGAATCATAGACCATTCCTAGAACATTAAAGACAGGCCAATGGGATCAATTATCTGATGACCAGAAGCATAACAATGTAGAAATTCCCAATGAAACAGGGGTGTCAAGTCATTTTGTTTCTAATATCCTGACACAATATTCTATACCAGCAACATCAATGTTTCCCTCAAAATAAGATTGCTCTCAAGAACAAAAAAAGTTCTCTCACTTTGCTCTTACTGGGAAAATGTCCCGAGAAACAAGTTTGTCATTATCAATTGTTCTAGGACACAAATGAAGGCCAACTCTAACATTGTAAGGAATAGAAAATGAGGTGAAACTGCCCCAGAGCTTGGTCACCTTATCATTAACATGATGAATGTCAACTCAGAAAAATTTGGTCACTATTAACCTAACCAAAAACCTTAAATTATACACTTCCTATGAAATACGGTGCATTTAGTACATGCAGGTGACAGGCTGTAACTCTTAACTGTCAAACTTTGCACGTCAGTCTTTTTGTAGATCAAATAACTTATATGATCATTGCTTTGCAATGTTTTATGGAAAATGTTGAGTTATCTTGTCCATCAATTTACATAGTGTCATATTCTCAAGCATATCATGTTTTTCACCATAATCATCAACGCAACAAAGTTAGAGTAATCTACAAACAATAGTTTTGCAAATGCACATGAATATAAATATGCACAAGAATAGGGACCAGGTATGTAGTTAAGTGCTATGTTTCCCAAAAATTGTCAAATATTTTTCCAAGGCATCACAAGTATATGAAGAGAATGCTATAAGAAGAAACATGCCAGACTTTCCTAGTTTAATGATTGAGAAAAAACAGAATCATATACTAAGAGGTACATATTAATCATGGCACAGAGTCATAAATGGAAAAAAGCATAAAGTGAACCAAAGAGATTGTTCCAATAAGAGTTAGCCATAGGAAAACTACAGTTTCATTCAGGTATTCTTATCCATGGATCATCTTACCATTGCTTGTGATATAGTCGAAGGATTCAAGAGCCTCAGAAGTATTGCGATAAATGTTTGGAGACAAGACATGTACCAAGTGATTGTCAACCCACCTAAATAAGCAAAAAATAGGATGTTAAATTTGAGCATTGGCATGCCAGAATCAACTAGAAGTTAATTAGTATTGTGCTTAAAAAGAAAGAAAAGAAACAAAAACATGACAAGTTGATAGCTGTTTTATGAGCATCAACAAAAAAATGGCATAAAAATGTCAGACCAAATTATCTAAGCATCGCAAGTGCAAGAGTATGAGAGTGTTGATTTTCAGACATAGGCAATCATGCATGCATCAGATCACAAGCATGCATGTCGCCAAACACAATTCTACAAATGATACATAACTTCATCTATATGCATAAGCAAAATTTAAGGAAATAACTGAAATAGTTAGGCAGCTTTTTTAGAATTTTTCAGTGCTCTTTTTTTTTTTTTGTCAATCCAGCAAGTTTATTTGCACATTTAAAATCTTCGATTTAAGTCCAGAATGAGAAGTTTGTTAGGAAAAAAACCTGATTTAGCTAGTAAACGGTGGCATAGATGTCAAGGTGTACAGAGTTACAGTAGGTGAGATGCACCAGTTAAGTAGGACAACCATGAATTAGGGAGAATAAGAAAAATATTGCTTTTCTATTTGAATTTAAAAACACATAAAATGACTGAAAG
>Ga0307514_10003086_pt1 | contig 16391 bp, 8 predicted proteins | sample 16_EM_MG_FD_203088 | JGI IMG/M metagenome (GOLD analysis project Ga0307514, IMG submission 203088) | Populus trichocarpa ectomycorrhiza microbial communities from riparian zone in the Pacific Northwest, United States - 16_EM | ecosystem: Host-associated > Plants > Roots > Unclassified | place...
TTATACAAGAAGTATTCAGCAATTTTCATTTTTACTTAATTGTGTGCTTGAGAAGAAAAGGATTTGAAACCTTCCAAGAGCGAGATGGCGATGATTTCATTGGAAATGGTAACAAAATGTTCCCGTCTCCTTGCATCTATCTCACAATTTGCAAGTCTCAATCCATAGAAACACGACTCTTTTTTATCCCAAGCCAATACATTATTACAAGTAAAATTGCACTGCTGATGCCTAGTTGTATAGAAAAGCTAGAATTTTTCTTTTTTTGGCCTGATATAATGAACCAGATGGGAATAACTATCTCTCACCCAAAACATGAAGGAACAAGAATTTCAGACTCCACAACCAATTTTTCAAGGTACTATAATTTCAGCCTCTATAACCAATTGTTCTAGTAAAGACTGACTGTGGGGTAGGGATAATAGGAAAAAGGAATATGAAGTGAGCTCACTGGTTTTCTCATGGTGATGGCTCTGGACTTGATCCTTAATGCGCAGTGTGAATTCCACAAACAGTTTCCATCCAGTATGAGATTTGGTGCAATCATCCAGTTCCAAAAATAAAGACTAGTATTTGCCCCTTTGCTTTATATGTCCCTTCGGAAAGAGCTTTAACTTCCTGAAATCAGAAGGAAGCAAAACATGAATCTAGATATTCAGGTTCCTGAATTGTCACAAGAAAAAAAATGTCCAAGGTTTAAAATTTATAGCATATATACCATTCATGTCCTCCAGCCAAATAAACTTTAGAGTAATAAAATTCTCCTGTCAATCCAGAGAAGTATTGAACCTCCCAAGTAAAAGTACCATCTGAAGGATCCTTAATCATGGAAAAACGTTCCCCTTTACCCTCACTTTTGATAACAAAAACCTCCGCTCCAAACACACAGGAATCACCAATCAAGTAACCATTTGATGCATTGTTAAAAATACTTAATGGAAGCATCTGGGGAAACCCCCATTTATTCTTTATGGCACAGAATCGCCTCAATCTCCCATCTAACATCAATAGAAGAGTAACCTGAATCAAATGGACATTCTACTAGAGAAAATTCTCAGCATACATAAAAAGGGCATACCTCCAAATGTCAAGTATTTGTCCTGAAGTTGATCATACACAAACAACTTGAAGATGGCATTGATTTCCCAACCAGCAGGGAAAACAGTGGTGTCTGCCATTACCAAATACAGAGATATGTAGCCATCTCCATTCCTGCTCTTGTCTCCATTAGGGTACAGAACCAATTTCCTGCGAACAATAAACAAAGCATAAGTGACTGAAAAGGCACAACTAGCATTGGTCGCGACTAACACATTGACTACATGTAGATGAATCTCGGGGAAGGCTATCCGTATCAAGGATGGCTGCAATTCTATGAGAATCCTGGCATCACAAAATTACCATGGTTTTATGATGAGGCACACCCTGACAGTACATTAGGAGACCTAAAAGTCTTAATAAACTACATCACTGGAGATACCCTCTCCTTCCCTAAATCCCTAAATCCCAGCTTCCATCTTAGGTGTATGAATGACATTCCATTGCAAATCACTTTGTACAGCATCACGTGACATTACAAGCTAAACTAGTTAGCACGCTCACACTATTTTGTTTTCTGTTTAATGATCCACGGAAACACAAAATCATGGAATAGCTCTCCTCCATCCTAAATCCCCCCTCCCCTTTTCCTTACTAGGTTTAACCCGAGACCTCTAAGAGGAAATCCAAAGTGTCAGCAGTTGGGGTTTACCCCTTGGGGGACTAAGTCTCACACTTTGATACATAGATGCAGTCTTTTTCTTGAAAATTACAGTACCACTTCGCCTTATAAAAAGAAAAACAAAAGGTAATACGTTGAAACTGACCACTTGTAGCCGCTGGCTTCAAATTCACGAGATTCATATTGTTCCAAGTAAGAATTAGCAACCATATCGGAAAGCAACGAGAAGGAATCAATTGTCATGGAGTAGTGGGCTGGTGCTACATGTCTCTCTTCCCTTACAGTATCTGTATAAGCCATGAATATGGCATAAGAAATCGTGCACTTAACGAAAAAAATCAAGAAACAACAAACTTGTTCAAGATGGTTATCATAACCTACCAATAGCGACCTCCTCCATGGCTCCTTTTTCTTCTTCTGTAAGTTCCTTTTTCATCATTTCACGTCCCAACATAGACAGACAGAGGTTGAGTGTCCCGTTTACAAATACCTCGAATTCTCATTTATTGAAAAAAAAAGAAAAGAAAAAAGGAGGGGGGGTCTGGATGCCTCACTGCTCAGTGCTTTCCATGTTTAAAGCAAAATTCGAGGTACTTTTTGTGAATGGAGCCATAGGATATGCCGATATGGAGCTGTCACCAACAAAAAGCTACTGTACCACGTCTCAAATCCAATTTCTTTGCCAATATTATTTTAATATATTTCTCGGTAAAAATATCATTAAAATCAAACTCAGTCTAAAACAGGTACAAACTATATAATTTTGCCCTATTACAAAACCCTTTGTAGGTGAGGAGGAGGCCTCAGTGGTTTGCTTTTGCTTTTGCCTTGGTTTTAAAAATATTAAATTAATAATATTTTTAAATGTTTTTGATTAATTGATAACAAAAATAAATCTAAAAAAAATTATTTTAATATATTTTAAATAAAAAAATATTTTAAAAAAGCATAATGAACTACAAAAACACACATATGTAACATATCCTTTCAATTTATAAATTGGACGTGGGTTTTTGAAAATGATTGGAAAAAATATTGAAAGTCTATTTGGAAATGTGGTTACAGTTATTTTTTAAAATGTTTTTATTCAGAAATGTATCAAATATTTTTTTTATTTTTTTATATCAGTGTATTAAAATGATCTAAAAACACTAAACAAATATTAATTTGAAGAAAAGAAAAAAATAAAAAAAATTTCAATTTTTTTCAAAAATACTTTTAAAAAATGCAAAAGGCAAATAAGATATGAGATGCAATTGAATCATTATCAACCTAACTCATGGGAGTATGAAATAAAGTTAACTAATACTCATGCATTGGTAGTCCGTTCAGAACAAATTTTGTAAATTGATCGGAATTGTAAATTTAGAAATTTTGTTATTAATTGATTTTTTTTTTAATTTTTTTCTTGTTAAATTCAATTTTTTTTCTTGTTATTTTAATTCATTTTATTTTTATATATCACATTTTTATTTTATTCTTCTAAATATTTTTTCTTTGTTATGGATCTCTTTTTTCAAATTGGTTTTAGTTTTTTAATTTAGTTATTTAATATTGGCTTGGTTGAAAATTGAGCTTTGTAATATTTTTTAGTGTGGTGATCTTGTTTTTATATCCCGAGTCACATGTATAAAATGTTAACTTGAATTGATATTGCTCTTTTTTTCTTCTTCTTCTATTTTTACATCAATTTTCTTTTTCAATTTCATTTCTTTCAATATTGAGTTTATTAAAAATTAAACTTAATTTTTTTTTATTTGTTTTCTACAAGGATAACTTAGTCTCACAACTCGGATTGTAAATTTATCATGCAAAATCAAATTGGCTCAGGCTTCTATATTATTTTATCTCATTTTACTCTTGTATCAAATTTAATTCTCATTATTTTAATTGTTTTTTTTCTTTTTAGATCCATATTTCAGATTGATTTTTTTTTCTAATTTTTTCCTTTAACATTGAATTGTTTGAGAGTTGAACTTTATAAGTTTTTCGATCAACAATCTTTATCTCATTACCTGGATCGTGAATACAAAATATTAATATTAATCCGAATTGTCATTGGTCTTCTTTCTAATCTTTATTTTTCACAAAAAAAATATTTAAAATTTCATTCTTCAATACAAGATTTATTAAATATTCAACTTTTTTTTTTTTTAATTTGCTTTCTATAAGAATAGTCTACCCTCACAACCTGTGTTACAAGTTTACCTTGCTTAATTCAATTTGACTAAGAGCTTTTAAATCATTTTGTTTTATGTCAAATTTAGTTATTATTCTTTTAATTTTTTTTTCTTTAGAACCATTTTTAATTTGTTTTTTTTTATTTTATTCTTTAATATTAAATTCTTAAGAATTGGCCTTTATATTTTTTTTTCCATGTACAGCCTCATAACCTATGTCAAAGGCATAAAAAGCTAACCTAGATTGCCATAAATATATTTTTTGTCATTTTTTTTAATCATATAATTAAATTAAATCATTTTATAACTCGGGTTGTCATAATCCAATTTTGGGTTATTCCCCAAAATTCACTTTTCGCTCAAAATAAAAATAAAAACTAAAATAAAAATAAAGGCTGGCGATATGAAGAAAGCAGACAAGGAAGGATTCTAAAAAATACATAAAAAACAAGCTGTAATTTTAGAGGAAATTCAAGGCTTAACTATACCCCATTATGCTAAAAAATGAAAAAAAAATGCAAATTCAAGGTCAAATTAAAATGATATTGGATGAATTTGCATAAAAATTAAGTCCAAGGACATAATTAAATTTTTAATAGGCTAATTTGATTTAATCATGGGCCAAATTGAATTTTAATTATGTTTAAGAATTAATTTGGGTCCAATTGAAGGATTTAATTAAGTGCAAGGACTTAATTATACTTTAAATAGGTCAAATTAATTTTATTTGAGGCTTAATTGGTGAAAAATTAAGTTTGAGAACCTAATTTGGGTTTAATTGAGAAGATTAAAATTTTAAGATACCAAATTTAATTTTTTCCAAGTTAATTGATTGAAATCATGGGCAAAATTGCAAGACAATTAAAGTTTTGGGGTCAATTAGGGGTTAAATTGACAAAAATCGCAGCCAATGACCAATCTGCAAAAGACGCCAAACCATAGAGGCTTAATTGAAAAATACCAGGGTGCAATTAAATCAAATTTAAAGAGGGAGGACTAAAATGAACTTTGGCCAAAAACAGAACTGTGGTATTGTTCATCTTCTTCTTCAATTTTCTCTGAAATGACAACTCAGGGTGGCTACTTCGCAGGTGCATTTAGTGCATCTAACGTCAATAAAAATTGACAAATCTTGCACGAAAATGATCTCCTGCAATTTATCTACAACTCCATATGGTTCGTTGAAGCTGAAAGACAACCCATCGATGCCAGCCTAAAGAGGTCAACTCAGTCAGCCTTTTCCTACAGATTTGACAACTCATGATGCCTACTTTGAACCAACGGTTGAGATCCTTCCCATCTGAATCAAGGGCTGAAATTTTTCCCCAGTGTAGACAAGATTGCCTTCTTCCACCGCCTATAAATAGAGGTGGATTTAAGGGTCCTAAAGATGAGAAAATCGGATCCAAAGTCAGCCAAAAACCAACCATTTTTCCCGGTTTCTGTAATTTTTCTTTCCTCTCCCTCTCTCTCCACCGTGGCCTTCGGCCACCACCATCCCTACCACCGTCGTTTCATCACCGTCTCCACTACTAGCGGTAGCCTGAACTCTTCACCAGCGGCAAAGCAGACACCGCCGGTCCCTCTCTCTCTCTTTCTCTCTCTCCTGTAGATTTTCTTCTCCTTCTTCCTTCCTGCTTGCCACCTGCAAGCAGTGCCAACCACCAGCCTCACCACCGCACGTCGTCCTCCATGGTCAGACCACCATCGCGCCAGGTAGCTTTCTCCTCTTCCCTTTCTTCTTCTTCTTTTTCTCCATGTTGTTCACAACGTGAACAGTAGGCGTGAATTATAATCCACGTCCTATTGTTCACACATGAATAGTGGATGTGAATTATAATTCATGCCTACTATTCATGCAGTGAACATTGGGTCGGGCCGTTTCTGGCCCAGCCCAAATTTAGAATCCGGGTCTGGCCCGACCCCCCAAAAAAATGAAAATAAATTCAAGAACCCTTTCAAAAACTTTTGTGATTTTCTCGCATATTTTGCCATCGATTTTGCATGATATCAGGTTTGTATATTTACACTGTAAGATACAGACCCGGTGCTACAATACCTGGTTTTCTCCGAAACTTTTCTAAAAAAATTCAAAAAGATTCAAAAAATTTCAAAACTTTTAAATTAATTTCTTTTTTAAAAAAGAAAATATTTTGTTTTTATGCATACTGTTAAATCCTAAAAATTTCTCAAGCGTATTTTCATTAAAAATTGCATCTTTCTCATGTTTTGAAAAAAAATGGATATCATAACTAATTTATGATTATCCATTAGGGTTTGACCAAAATATCAAAAACCTTTTTTCAATCTTCTTTTTAGGGTCCAGATGTAGACTTTAATATTTGTGAGGTGTAAAATTACACGATAAAGTACACTCCCAAGTATTAAAGATACAAGGTGTAAATAAATATGATGCTAAAATTTAGACTTTAGAACGATTAGGATTTAATCCAATAAGGTAGAGGCTTTCTCATGAAGAGGGATCTACCTTAAATCATAGAAAAGACCAACAAATAGAAACCCGACTTAAAAAAAAAAAATCAAACAACAATGCAGCTTACCTTAGGTAGGGTGCACTGAGGGTGACGTGTATTCTCCTTGTACAACCAGTCTCTTATCTAGACTCTCCCAGACCATAGATTCTTAGTGGCCATAATACTAGGTAGCGACTCCTGAACATTAGTCATAATTTTATGATTAAATCCAAAAACTCTTTCCAACACACACACGCACCTTACACAGGAGGCACGACAAAAGCCTTTGCCGTCACGGCGCAACCCCGCGACAGGATGGCGACTCCACTGGGGATAGCCTTGTCTGGTCGGACTAAGCTTTGCTGGTTTGATTGTTTGTCTTTTGTTGGTCTTTAATTTTAGCTCATATTTTTACTGCTTTAGTATGCATTTTAATTTTGCAAATAAAACTCAATTCTAGGTTAGGTGGAGAGTAGCGGTTTGCCTAATGACTTTCAGTCGGGGTTCAGATTCATGAAACATCCAACTATGAGTTGAGTGTTTACTCGGTAATGGTGGTCACACTGTACCCCAACCATTCCTTGTAAACCCCTATACTACATTCATGCAAGGTAGTTACTGGGCAGTTCATCGACCTTTCAAGACCAAGTAGAAAGCCTACCTATCATGTGATGACCTAGAACCTTCCTTTAGAACATGTACTCCTTACCCAATGTGCATGTACATACATTTGCATCCACACACATACATCCATCCATTGTACATAACATACATACATGCACCAGGTTGCCCATTTCCAAGAAGAGTAAGAGTCTCTAAAAGCAAGCGTGGCTTGCTTTACTAGCTTACTCGAGCAAACATTTAGAAATGCCTCTGGTGAAGATCCTTCCAACCAGCTTGCCATTTTCATTCAGACAGCAACAATGGTTCAACCTTAAGAAATAATGAGTGAACATGGTCAAGAACCTCCACACAATCCAGCCTTTATGCAATCAACAGCACGGACACCAGCCCCTATTGTCATAGATGCATTTGCTAATGAGTCCCACAATACCAAGTCATCTAATGACATTGATCAAGATAAGATGGCAGCGCTGGAAGCCCGAATTAGAGCCATTAAAGGGGTAGACTTATATGATTTAGTACGAGCAGCAGAAATGTGTCTGGTCCCAAATGTGGTTGTCCCAAAAAAGTTTCTTGTTCCTGAATTCATCAAATACACTGGAACACAATGCCCCATAACTCATCTCAAATCCTACTGCAACAAAATAGCAGAAGTAGTACATGATGAAAAACTACTGATGCATTTTTTCCAGGATAACTTAAGTGGGGCAGCATTGAACTGGTATATGAGATTGAATAACACAAAGATCCGCAAATGAAAAGACTTGGTGGATGCTTTTGTGAAGCAATACAAGTACAACATGGACAGTACTCCCGATAGAGCTAGCTTGTCCAATTTAGAGAAAAGGGACAGAGAAAGCATAAGAGAGTATGCCCAAAGATGGAGAGATCTAGCTGCTCAAGTGCATCCATCACTTTTGGACAAAGAGATGATCATTCTATTTTCCAACACGCTCAAGGCACCATACTACGAGCATGTGATGGGCAGTTCAACCTAGCAATTTACTGATGCTGTTGTAGTAGGTGAGCGTATAGAGCAAGGAGTAAAGAGTGGTAGAATCTCTGCATCTGTGGAGAAAATAGGCTTCGAAGGTAAAAGAAAAGAGGTTGACCATGTTGAGGGTAGTTACAGAAGTAGAAAAAACCAATTCCAAAATTATCACTCTTCACCCCAAATCGCCAATATCAATCCCAACTCTTCTTTTCCTGCCAGAAAACCTGAGCCTCAAACCAAACACCAAAGAGTCCAGGAACAACTACCTCTATTATCGCTGCCCTTAAACGAGATGTACCAGAAACTGTTAAGCATCGGGCATATAGCTCTAAAACCCCTGACACCTCTGCAACCACCTTACCCTAATTGGTATAGGCCAAATCTTGCTTATGATTACCATGCTAGTGTTGTGAGACACAACATCCATACCTGCAGTGCCTTTAAAAAGAGGCTCATGCATTTGATTAAAGCTGGGTGGATAACATTTGAAGAAACTCCAAAAGTGAGTACGAACCCTCTACCCAATCATGCTTCAGGTAGTGAATCGGTGAACGCACTAGAGGTGGAAAACCTGGGAAACCTCAAAGCACCGATGGAAAGCGCAGGGTGTGAAGAAGGCAATGTATAGAGGATGAAGTTCTTCCACAGAATGGGAGGATGGAGCTTGCCCCTATTAAGTCCAAAATAATTGCCTCTATTTGATTATGCCTGTAAAGTTATTTTGATTTTGTCATATTTCAACCTGTTTTAGTCTTGTTGGCAATTTGGCTCATAATGCCACAAGACTTTCTCTGTCAAATAAGCATTTCTAGTTAATAAGATCATGTGTTTTCTTGTCTTCATGATGTGCCTTCATGCAAATAACATACTGAGCACACATTTTACTCACAAAACCACCGCACCAAGAATTCTTTGGTTATTTCTCTTTTTCCCAAAAAAAACAAGTATGACCTCGTGTTTTCATAAGGATTTTTGGGATATCAAAGTTTTAATACAAAACAGAAATCAAATTGGTGTTTGTTCTAACAAACATGTTCTAGAAATTCAAATGATATCTTAACACCTAAAACCTGAAGAACAACCCAAACACCATGAGATAACTTCAAAGCTAAGTTTTGGCTGCATGAATAATGATAAACCATTTTGCATCTTCGCATTAGGGAAAGCAAAGCTTGCTGATTCTGAATACATGCATTTGAAATGAAGAAAGATCATCTTTGATAATCCTTTCACAATGTTAAAAATCCCATGCGGTTTTCTTTTGAGAAATAATCTTGGCTAGGAGCACACCCTACACTAGGGGGCAAGAGCAAAAAAATCCTTAATGACTAAAAATGCTCAAACAACACTGGGGGGCATGAAAGAAAATTCTCAATGATCAAAAGTGCCCAAACAAAGCTGGGGGGGCATGAAAGAGTTCAAAAAAAGTCAAAACAATTTGAGCGTGCCACAAAAATCACTAATATAATGATGCTCAAAACCAAAAGAAGAAAGCCCAAACCCATTATGGCACCATTTTGCAAATCAATTCCTAGGTCCAGAAATTCATGGACCATTTTGCAAATCCATTCTAAGGTCTAAAAAATCCATGAACCGAAAGAAGAGGATGGGAAAGAAGCACTAGTGATCCTTAGTCTTAAAGTCCCTTAAACACCTTTTGAGCCTATAAATATCCTTTTTCTTCATAACCAAGAGCCTAAGCTTACATGACGTGCCCAATCAAGCCCTTTATGATTAAAGGCAGGCACTCTAGATCGGTATGCATTGCTTTTCCATGTGAAACAAGTCATTATTCATGCAAGCAAAATGAATGCTTTGAAAACCAATTCTTTGAAACCCTCAAATTAAAGCTTGAACTGCTTTGACCAACAAATGATCACTTCACCTTTTTTACCAAAAGCAAAGCAAAAAATTTTCAACACTTATGCAAACATATCCATGAGAATCGCTTGAATTTCTCAAAACAAGTTTGTTTTAAACAAACATCAACATGATTTTTGTTCGGAACAACTTTGAAATTCCAAAAGTTCTTCATGAAAACAACTCCTTGTAAATAACCAAATCTTTTTCCACATAGCCTCATCCCCAAGGAAAACCCAAATTGAACACTTTGGACATAATCAAGCTGGGGGGCAATCCATCAGACACATAATAGGGTTGACTTCATTATTCCCTTTCTAAGAAAATAGGAGATATAGTGCAGAGCTGGCAAGCCTTCAGATAAAGGTTTGTGGGCAAAGAAGTATGATAATATCATACCCTTTCCAGAGGTCAAAATCATGAAATGTGACTCGAATAAGCAAGAGTGGAAAAGTTATCAAAGCTTACTATTAGAGACTCAAACTTTTGAGAAAGGAAAAACTCTATGAAGAAAAAGGGAACCTGTATTTCTCAGGTAAGTATACATGTATATTGATCATGATGCATTACTTTCATCCTTGACAAATCAGTGTCTCATTATCACCTCTTTTTGAGTGGGTTGTAAAGCCCTCATCATCTAGATAGTGTGCTTTCTAACCCTATCTTTCTTTTGAGCGGGTTGTTGAGCCCTTATCATCCATATAATATGCTTTCTAGCCTTATCTTCCTTTTAAGTGCGCCTTTGAGCCCTCAACCATCCCAGCTGGTGCGCCTTAGACTCTACCTTTTTCAAATAAGTCTTTGAGCCCTCATCTTTCATGTAGTGCGTTTTCTAACCCTGCCTTTTTTCGAGCGCGCCTTCGAGCCCTCAACCATGTCGGATAGTGCGCTTTATAGCCCTACCTCTTTTCTTTTGAGTGTGCCTCTAAGCCCTCATCTCTCGGGTAATGCATTTACCAACCCTACCTCTTTCCCTTCAAGAGAGCCTTTAAGCTCTCTATCATCTTAGGTTTTGCGCTTTACATCCCTAACCTTTTTCTCTTTAAGTGTGCTTTAGAGCCCTCCACCATCTTAGCTAGTGCACTTTACAGCCCTACCTCTTTATCTTAGAATGCGTCTTTGAGCCCTCATCTCTCAAGTAGTGCGTTTTCCAACCCTACATTCTTTCGAGTGCGTTTTCAAGCCCTCACCCCTCAAATAGTGCGCTTTACAGCCCTACCTCTTTTCGAGTGCGCCTTTAAGCCCTCACCTCTTAGGTAATGCGTTTTCTAACCCTGCCTCCTTTCAAGTGTGCCTTAGAGCCCTCAACCACCTTAGGTAGTGCATTTTCTAACCTTCCCTCTTCTCGAGTGCGACTTTGAGCCCTCACCCCTTGGATAATGCGTTTTCTAACCCTGCTTCCTTTCGAGTGCACCTTCGAGCCCTCACCCTTTGGATAGTGTGTTTTCTAACCATGCCTCCTTTCGAGTGCGTTTTCGAGCCCTCACCCCTCGGGTAGTGTGTTTTTTAACCCTACCTTCTTTTTGAGTGCGCCTTTGAGCCCTCATCTTTTGTGTAGTGCGTTTTCTAACCCTATCTCTTTTCGAGTGCGCCTTTCAGCCCTCGTTCCCTTTCGAGTCCTATCTTTTTTCGAATGCTCCTTTGAACTCCCATCTCTTGAATAGTACGCCTTTGAGCCTTATCATGTCGTCCCTTCACAACATTTGGTCTGGGTAGTCACCCATCACAAGCAGACCTCTCTGGAAACTCTTTTCATCTTCTATCTAGGTCGGTTGCCCATTACAATGAAACTATTTTGAGAAATCTTTGCATTTCTCACCACCTTATCATCTTCCGTTTGGGTCGGTTGCCCATTACATTGAAACCATTTTGAGAAATCCTTGTATTTCTCACCACCTCCAAAATCCTTAATCTAGGCTAGTGGCCTATTACAATGAAACCATTTTGAGAAATCCTTGCATTTCTCACCACCTCCAAAATCTTCCATCTAGGCCGATTGCCCATTATAATGAAACCATCATGAGAAATTTTCGCATTTATCACCATTTTGAAAAATCATTCGTATTTTTCACTTGAGCAGGTCACTCATTACAATGAGACCATTCTTGAAAAACCTTTGTATTTTTTACCTCTTTGAAAAATCTTTGAGTTTTTCATCTGGGCAGGTCGCCCGTTATAATAAGACCACTTCAAAAAAATCTGTGTATTTTTCATCACTTTGAAAATTCTTCTGACTTTCCACATGGGCAGGTCGCCCATTACAACAAGACCACTTTAAAAAAATCTTCGTATTTTTTCCCTCTTTGAAAAATCTTCGCGTTTTTCACTTGGACGGGTCACCCATTACAATGAGACTACCTTGAAAACTCTTTTTCATTTTTCCCTGGGTAGGTTACCCGTGACAATGCGACCTTTTCAAAATCTTTGAAAAACTTTTTTGTTTTTTTCCTCTGAGTGCGCTTCCTAACCTTCACTTCAAATACTTTTGGAAGGATTCATCATTTCTTGATATGGTGAGTCCGTTATCTCTCTTTCCTTTTCTTATTTACAAAGCTTACTATTTTAAGTCTCTTACGAGACTTTCTATCGTAAGCATTGTAAAGAGAGGGGCAACTGTCATAATCCAATTCTGGGTTATTCCCCAAAATTCACTTTTTTCTCAAAATAAAAATAAAAAATAAAATAAAGGCTGGCGATGCGAAGAAAGTAGACAGGGGAGGATTCTAAAAAATACATAAAAACCAAGCTGTAATTTTGGAGGAAATTCAAGGTCTAATTGTACCCCATTATGCTAAAAAATGAAGAAAAAAAATGCAAATTCAAGGTCAAATTAAATAAATATCGGATGAATTTTTTTAATAGGTCAATTTAATTTAATCATGGGCCAAATTGAATTTTAATTATGTTTAATAATTAATTTGGGTCCGATTGAAGGATTTAATTAAGTGCAAGGACTTAATTAAACTTTAAATGGGTCAAATTAATTTTATTTAGGGCTTAATTGGTGAAAAATTTAGTTTAGGAACATAATTTGGGTTTAATTGAGAAAATTGGAATTTTAAGAGACCAAATTTAATTTTTTTCCAAGTTAATTGATTGAAATCAGGGGCAAAATTGCAAAAAAAATGAAGTTTTGTGGTCAATTAGGGGTTAAATTGACAAGATTCGTAGCCAAGGATCAATTTGCAAAAGATGCCAAACCATAGAAGCTTAATTGACAAAAACTAGGGTGCAATTAAATCAAATTTAAAGAGGGAGAACTAAAATAAACTTTGACAAAAAACAGAACTCTGGTACTGCTCATCTTCTTCTTCAATTTTCTCTGAAATGAAAACTCAGGGAGGCTACTTTGCAGGTGCATTTAATGCATCTAACATCAATAAAATTTGACAAATCTTACACGAAAAAAAACACATGCAATTTATCTACAACCCCATATGTTTCCCATATCGACCATATTTAAGGGTCTTAAAGAGGAACATTGCTTTTTAGGTTACAAAAAAACAAAAAAAAAATCAAACTGGTGAGTCAAGGTGAAACAAGGGCCACCTATCTTCTTGAATGATACAATATCTGCATAATAAGCCCCATTATCTCCTTAAGCAAGATCCTTGAGAACTGATAAACGATGAAGTACCCCTTCAACAATCAATGTATCATTGACAATAAAGTTCTTTAATGGATTCTTGATATCAGTCAATGATATGAAGCTCACCCAACCCAAATCATTCTCGGATCCATTGAACCAGTGATGAACTGCCCAGAAAAATGGAAGATTAGTGACTGAAATAGGAACATATAGGTCCCTATAAAAAGTAAAATAAATAAGCAAACTTAATTATACAAGAACTATTCAGCAATTTTCATTTTTACTTAATTGTGTGCTTGAGAAGAAAAGGATTCGAAACCTTCCAAGAGCGAGATGGCAATGATTTCATTGGAAGTGGTAACAAAATGTTCCTTGCATCATACATGTAAAATCCCCTGCAGTTGCACTGTTGATGCCTAGTTGTATAGAAAAGCTAGATTTTTCCTTTTTTTGGCCTGATATAATGAACCAGATGGGAATAACTATCTCTCACCCAGAACATGAAGGAACAAGAATTTCAGACTCCACAACCAATTGTTCAAGGTACTATAATTTCAGCCTCTCTAACCAATTGTTCTAGTAAAGACTGACTGCGGGGTAGGGATAATAGGAAAAAAGGAATATGAAGTGAACTCACAGGTTTTCTCACGGTGTTGGCTCTGGACTTGATCCTTAATGCGCAGTGTGAATTCCACAAACAGTTTCCATCCAGTATGATAGTTGGTGCAATCATCCAGTTCCACAAATAAAGACAAGTATTTGCCCCTTTGCTTTATATGTCCATTCGGAAAGAGCTTTAACTTCCTGAAATCAGAAGGAAGCAAAACATGAATCTAGAAATTCAGGTTCCTGAATTGTCACAAGAAAAAAAAAGTCCAAGGTTTGAAATTTATAGCATATACCATTCATGTCCTCCAGCCAAATAAACTTGAGAGTAATAAAATTCTCCTGTCAATCCAGAGAAGTATTGAACCTCCCAAGTAAAAGTACCGTCTGAAGGATCCTTAATCATGGAAAAATGTTCCCCTTTACCTTCACTTTTGACAACAAAAACCTCCGCTCCAAAGACACAGGAATCACCAATCAAGTAACCATTTGATGCATTGTTAAAAGTACTTAATGGAAGCATCTGGGGAAAACCCCATTTATTCATTATGGCACAGAATCGCCTCAATCTCCCATCTAACATCAATAAAAGAGTAACCTGAATCAAATGGACATTCTACTAGAGAAAATTCTCAGCATACATAAAAAGGGCATACCTCCAATTGTCAAGTATTTGTCCTGAAGTTGATCATACACGAACAACTTGAAGATGGCATTGATTTCCCAACCAGGAGGGAAACCAGTGGTGTCTGCAATTACCAAATACAGAGATATGTAGCCATCTCCATTCCTGCTCTTGTCTCCATTAGGGTACAGAACCAATTTCCTGCGAACAATAAACAAAGCATAAGTGACACAGGAAAGCAAGTTCCCTAGCATTACCAGCTGAACTAGTTAGCACGCTCACATTATTTTGTTTTCTGTTTAATGATCCACGGAAACACCAATCATGGAATAGCTCTCCTCCATCCTAAACCCCCCCAACCCCCCCCCCCTCCCTTTTTCCTTACTAGGTTTTAAACCGAGACCTCTATGAGGAAATCCCATGTGTCAACAGTTGGGGTTTACCCCTTGGGGGACTAAGTCTCACATTTTGATACATAGACGCAGTCTTTTACAGTACCACTCTACCTTATTAAAAAAAAAATTGGGACCAAGAGATTTGTTCTCTCTGTGGTCTCAGGTTCGAGTCATGTGTTTGCTCATATGATAGCCACTGGAGGCTTACATGATCGTTAACTTCAGGACCCGTGGAATTAGTCGAGATGCGCGCAAGCTGGCCCGGGCACCCACATTAAACTAAAAACAAAAAAAAAACAAAAGGTAACACGTTGTAACTCACCACTTGTAGCCGCTGGCATCAAATTCACGAGATTCATATTGCTCCAAGTAAGAATTAGCAACCATATCGGAAAGCAACGAGAAGGAATCAATTTTCATGGAGTAGTGGGCTGGTGCTACATGTCTCTCTTCCCTTACAGTATCTGTATAAGCCATGAATATGGCATAAGAAATCGTGCACTTAACGAAAAAAATCAAGAAACAACAAACTTGTTCAAGATGGTTATCATAACCTCCCAAGAGCGACCTTCTCCATGGCTCCTAGGTTCCTTTTTCATCATTTCACGTCCCCAGCATAGAAAGACAGAGATTGAGTGTCCCGTTTACAAAGCAATTCGAGGTACTTTTTGTGAATGGAGCAATAGGATATGGAGCTGTCACCAACAAAAAGCTACTGAACCACGTCTCGAATCCAATTTCTTTGGCTGGACCAATAGCACATTTGTTTTTACTTTTTAAAAATGTTTTTGAAAAATTATTTTTTTAATTATTTTTTATTGTTTTAATGTTGATGTTAAAATAAATTTGAAAAAATAAAAAAAATATATATTATTTTAATACATTTCCGAGTAAAAAACACTTTTAAAAGTAATCATTACCACACTTCCAAATACTCTCAAAATGATTTTGATAATACCGTTGAAATGTTCTTTGCTCAATTTAAATTTTTTTGTATTTTGAGATTATTTTAATAGGCTGATTTCATAAACAAGTTTTTTTTTAAAAAAATTATTTTAATACATTTTTTAATAAAAATCAATTTAAAATTTAACTTTTATCATACTCTCAAACAGATCTAAACCAAATAGTTTTACCCTATTACAAAACCCTTTATAGGTGAGGAGGCCTAAATGGGTTGATTTTGCTTTTGCGGTCAGAATTTTATTTTAATATATTTTAAAAATATATTTGATTTTAAAAATATTAAAATTAATAATTTTTTTATTATTGTTGTTGATATATTGATTTTAAAAAAATCTAAAATAAATTATTTTAATATATT
>Ga0307514_10003087_pt1 | contig 16390 bp, 16 predicted proteins | sample 16_EM_MG_FD_203088 | JGI IMG/M metagenome (GOLD analysis project Ga0307514, IMG submission 203088) | Populus trichocarpa ectomycorrhiza microbial communities from riparian zone in the Pacific Northwest, United States - 16_EM | ecosystem: Host-associated > Plants > Roots > Unclassified | place...
GGGGGGCCCCCCTGGCTGGCCCAGTCAGGTTCGCAACTGGCCAATCAGGGATATGTTTTACCCCGATTGATCTAACCGGTTGTTGGCAGACAGCAGCAGCAGCCCCGAGGAAACTTGGGAGTTATCGAAGAGCAGCGCCAGTTGCACCACAATGACGACGAGACGTGTTAGCAAATCGCTGTCCCGAGAGCACCACATGTATTGATTGACTCCGAGGTATGAGTAATCGGACGGAAATACTACGTTGCAATTACAATGGACAGATCTAGAAACAAACGGTTTGAGATATGTACCTACTCCGTATATAGGTACGGGGCTGTCTATTATGATCGGCTCGGATTAAAAATCCATGCTCTCAAACCCAGTCATGAAGGATAAGTACGAGTAGTGTTGCTTTGATTTGACTCACAAAGGGGTTGTCGCCGCTCAGTTTCGCCTCCTGAGTACGTCTGCTCGATTGCCTCCCGTTACAAATACCTAATCGCGGTCAGTACCTAGCCGGGGGTCCTATTGGTGTATATATCCTCGCAGCCTTGCTCATCCGGGAGTGGAGGAGCGAATTACCCGGCAGGTGCCAATACATTACCGAGCTTCAAGGCTTGTTGAGAAACTTTATTGTGAAAGGGAATTCACCATCGTCATACATGTGCTTTGCTTCGAGCTTAGTTGACATCGTGGTGTGTGGTGCTATATGTAGTGCTCTATGTACTCAGTTCTGTAGAGTACTGTACATACTCGGAGTACTCAGACCCCACAAGTGTAACGTTAAGTATGATGTCGCTCCAGAGCGAGCTATCCAGTTTTGGAATTGTTACTTCGTGCCGAGAATTAGTCTGGTTGGCACAAGCCGGGAATTGTTATACAGCACAATCTCGGATGATCGGGCAGACCACAGTACTATTGTTAGCCTATTGTTGGCCTATATATGTTGGCCTATATATGTTGGCCTATCGTATACTGTACTGTATACTGTTGGCCTGTACCCCGTACTGTAGATTCCTTTATCTGCCCAACTCGAAAGATACTGCGGAAGCATATGCAAAGTCTAGGTAGCCTGGCTGCAAAGCCTGGACTGTACTCCGTATATAGAGTATACTTCTACATAAATACCTCGTAGGCTATTCCGGCCTGGCCATTCGGCATACACATTCTACTCACGTAAAAATAATAGTAATAATAGTAATATTAAGCATTCGAGGATATCCGTTTTGCGCTGGGGGGCCCTATATACTAGATTTGTAACCAAGTAGATGATAGAACAATGACATAAACAATTATGCCTTGGTGGGAATATTTGAACCAACCAGGCGGGGGTGGATCCAGTTCCTCAGATAGAGCTATGATTTATTACTGTAGGTACTGTGCTGTATGTATGTCAGTAAGCAGCTACTTACAGTATTAGCCTCGTTCTCATGCTGGGCAAATGTGATAGTTGAATTCCTTCACTTACATAGGTTAGTACCAGTATGTACAGTACCTACTTATATTCCCACGTAACATTCTTGACTTTGCGTCCCAAAATGACTCTATATAGAGGGGCCTTCAGGCCACCAGGATATAGTTATAAAGAGCAAAAACTTATGGTCATTCTCCAAAAAGGAAACGGAAAACGTGACTTGTAGGACAGTAAGGTACAACCACTAGCGAGCAGTTTGGAAGCCTCTATCCATCGAACGTAATACAGCCCCAAATCCCCACCCAATCACTTCTAGTTGTCGTAGCATAATAAATCAAGATCAAGAACGGAGGGAAGAGAAAAAAGAAAGCAGAGCGCCAATCTAAATCATCGCCATTACGGTAGAGGCCCTGACAACTCGTTTTCGGCCCGCTCATCGATCTAACTTCACTAGACTGTACCACAGATAGACCCTGGGGCGGAATATACTATACACGTCACTGCTCTCCCTTGTGGACCCACTATAACGTTTCCGCAAACAAACGACGTTTTCCTTGAGGCAAAAGGCCGGTTTAATTAACTAGTTAAGGGCTTGGGCTTGAGCTTGCAGATGGCTACTGCTCACCGCCGGAGAAGAGACCTCATTGCGTCGAGACGTCCGGTGGCGGAGGAGGGGGAAGAAGGTGGGGAAGATTACAATCATGAGCTGGATGATTCGCTATCCGACGATTCGGGACTGAGTGAGGACGAGGAGGAGGAGGAAGATGATGAGGAAGATGAGGATCCAAGTGAGGATGAGGAAGAAGAGGGGAAAGTTACCGTTGGAGAGGAGGTTTTGAAAAATATGGGGCAAATCACCATCGGGCGTCCTCCTGTGAGGGAAGTGACGTCCGAGAGAACGAATGCAACAGCCCAAAGAGCAGTACGACCAACAGTATCGCAGAGAAATGGACCATCGAAGTCATCTCTGGGGGCTTCCAGACCAGGAACCACCGACACGGACTTCATGTTAAATGGGCTAAAAATTGACGATCAGGCGGCGGAGGAGTGGAGTGGAGTAGACTTCGACGAGATTGGCGACGAAGAGGCCGCACCAGCGCGGATATCGTCAACTGAATCGGCGGCAATCAAACCAGTGGTTCTGGCCAGACCACCGGAAAAGACACAACAACAGCCAGTCCGACATGAGACTCCATTCGAACGACGAAGGCGGGAACATGAGGAATACAAGAAGAGAAGGGATGCTGATCCGGCATTCGTTCCAAATCGGGGTTCCTTCTTCATGCACGACCACAGGCACCAAGGTGGTGGGAGCAACGGCTTCAAACCGTTTGGGAGAGGGGTTCGTGGAGGTAGGGGGGGCATGTTTGGGAGTGGCATGGGTTTTGGACGGTATGACACCTGGAGCCATCTCGAATTTTACCCCCATTGTTTCCATACTGACATGTACAGTTACAGAGATGCATCACCAGAACCTGTCGAAACCACTTGGAAGCATGATGGTTTCGAAGAACTATTGGCTGCTGAACGTCCCAAAGTCGATCCTCAACCACCTGCCCGCCCACAGCCCCCGCCCCGGCAAGAACCCCTACGTAAGGCTGCACCAAAAAACGAGAGGCCTACCATCCAGATTATCGTCAATCTGCCAGGGATGAAGTTCCCGATCACCTTCAGTGAAGTTCCACATAGAACTCACCTCCGGCTACCCTATCACAGGCCCCCCCTTCGGAGAGACAAGCCTGTGAGGATATCAATCCCAGATCAGCCTATCAAGTACATCTATCCACACCATAATCGGTCATTCGTGTTCATACCAAGGGCAATGAGACCTGGTGGGTCTGGATTCACTGGGGGAGGTACTCTCCCGGCGGTGAGGAGGGGTGGACTACACCGCGGTTCAACTAGGAGCATTTATGCGGGATCTGTTGCAACTCAATCAGCAGCGATGTCTAGGAGGTCATCCTTCCAGCCTGATACCACAGTTCAACCGGCCTCCCCAGCACAAGCCCAAGCTCCCACAGATCCACCTCCGCCTCCACCTCCAGAGAATCAGGGGTCCCCCTTGACTACGGAACAACACGAGTCCACAGAGGAGCCTCCTGTGAAGCCCGTTGTCAAACTCCCACCACCCACCGAGCCTCTTCCAAAGCAACTTCCCGATCTGAGTAATCAAACCAACCATGTTCCTTCATCTCCTGCGAACAAACCCGCAGCACTAATTACTGTAAAACCACCACTATCCTACCCTACCCCTGTCCCACCAATCCACGACGCCCGCGGAACTCCGGTCATACCCATGCATCAACCAAGACCACAAAAGACTGTGAGTGTCGCAGACATAGAGGCTCCCGCGTCGAATATGCATTACGCCATCAATTCATACCTCCCTCCACACCCGCACGGCTATTCTGACATGGTCAGCGGGACGGCCACACCTACCCACGGCTACCTGAGCAACGTCTATACTCACTCTCGCCATCCACCCTACCAATCTCAACCTCCCACAGCAGGCACCCCCCTCTCGCAGCTTCCAGACAGGGCTGTCCACGCACAACCCTTCCAACCCAACTGCAATTCTGTACCCTACGCCCCAATGCACTACTACCCCTCCCCACAAGCTCCAACACATGTTCACCCCGGCCACACACATCCTCATCATGCTTCGCATACAGCAATGTATCATCAATCTCCACCAACGTATACTGCTTCCCCACAGTACATCGCTAGCCCGTTACCGAATGGGACTCCGACGGCGTATCATAGTGTACAAGTTCAACAGCCACAGCAAACGATTGCCCAGGAAAGCGGCGGGACAGTGTATTTCTATGATCCAAGCACATATTATGCAGCATATGTAGCTGCACAAGGGACGTATGGGGCGCCGTTGACGCCAGCACCGGAACAGGGGATGGGGGTGCCGAATGGGGGAACAGTTTATTACTATCCTCCACAGGAGGGGGTGTATTACCAGTAACACTGAGGTCCAGTGAAGTGATATGTCGGTGGCCATTTCTTCTAGTTGCAAAAAAAACTTTTCCTATCTCATGTTGTTTGATTTCACCTAGCACTATTTCATAATTCATCCCCTCTTTTATAAGCATATCGCCTTATGTTTCTTGCTAAGTTACACTTCATTTCTTCAGGCTATTTCCTTCTATTTTGCTATCTACCCTCTGATACTGGTGATACGAGGACAGACTTGGTTAATCTCTTCATTTTTTCGGTCCTCTTGACACCTCCAACTCGGCTAACTTGTGAGCTCTTGTTTTGCATTTACCTTTTCCATTGTTACCTTCTTTGTCTCGTTTCATCTAGGTGGGTTGGTGAGGTTTCCTACAATATTTCATATCTGTCACGAACACGAAAAATTCACGAAAAATTCACGAAAATCTTTTTCTATTTCTGGTGGTCATGCGTCATTGGTGGTTGGCTATTTCTTGATTGATTGAATGACTGATCTGAAATAATGGAGTGGGCATTGCTGCATGGGGCGGAAGTATGGGATGAGGTTGGCATATTTTGAGTGGTGGGCTTTTTTTCTTCCTTTTTCTTTTTCTTTTTCTTTTAGGGGGAGGGAGTAGGTAGGTGTTGGGCAGCTGCAGGAGTATGAGTACTGCTTACTTGCTAGTTAATAGCACGGTATGAGGTGGAGCTGGAGAGAGGTCTTTGTGTGTTTGTTTAGATATATCGAATCAATATATGATGGACTTGCACACAGATATTAAGTACGGGCTACCTTCGTGTCGGTGTTTGGGCAGACTTCTGTTATGTGACCTGGGCTCTCGTTCATCGCCACAGGACCGCTACCCTGAGCTGTGCGGGCTTGGCTTATAATATCTTTCTATTACCTACTACCAAACTATTACTATTCCACGCCCCCCTCCCCCTTATCACCCACTCACCAAGCAGATTTATTCTTACCCCCCAAAGTGCAAGAACCATGGGGGAGGAAAAAAAGTATATATTGCGTTACTCAAAAGACAACACCGGAGCGAGAAGGCATCCACAACCCATCCATCAGAAAAACGTGTGTGTTTTGCATAAACCAAGGACGGAAAAAAAAGGAAAAACCACGCCATCCAAATAATAAAAAATAAACAAGAAGAAAATAAAAACAACAACACAGGACGTAAGGGAGATGCCAACGATGCCTCATGCTCAAACAAGGAAGCAAAGAAAAAAATGTAGGTCAAAGAATCAAAACGAAAGAACTTTCATTGCATCCGCTTTCGTGATTTTGTTCATCTGCCCATGATCATTTCATTCGCTCGTTCAAGCATCCGCCATCATGCCATTTCCATTGCCAAAGATCCGCCCATGATGCACATCCCTCGCGAACTCATTCTCTCATACAATATACTTTTCATGATAATTCTCGTCAATCACCGCACCCCGTGGCCAGTGAACCACAAGCCCCCCCCCCCCCACATAGCTTTTCAAGAGCCGGTCAGTTGCCAGGGTCATCACTGGGCAAATGGTTTCATAAGACAGCCAATCAGTTGGCTATCTAGTAGACCTTCTTCTTCTCATCAACAGAGAATTGGCCTGGGCCCATGTTGACCAAGAGGACGAGACCACCACTAGACATGCAATGTTAGTATTAAGCCCAGTGGACCAGCATACACCAGGAAAACCTCAATTGGGCAACTTACACAATCGACAAGATCTGGAAGAAGTCGTACTTGGCAAAATCCCTGTGTGGGTGGGTTGGGTGAAGCTAAATGACCCCAAGTCAGTACCGCTATCCCAGACGTACCAGGGATTGGGACAACTCACAGTCCAGAAGTTATTGATCAACACATTAAAGATACTCAAAATAACCACCAACAAAGTCGCACTCCACTTTGCCTTGAATCCCACCACAACCATCACACACGCTACCAATCCTAGCGCACTAACCAAAACCCTGCTGATACTCCACTCCCCAGAGAAGACAAACCCAATAAACAGGAAAATCAACAAAACCCTCCCCGCAAGCTGGAAGTACATCTTCCTGTCCTTTTCGTCAATCTGGGGAAGTCCCGCGAATGCAAATCTCTTCCTGTTCCATGAATCGGAAAGCACCATCAATAGACCACCCATAACGGAGAGATTGCGGAGGAAGAAGTTAAGGTCGAAGATGAGCCCGTATCCGAGAGCTTGGGTAACCACAACGGCGATGAGCCCACCAACGGCGTAGTCGGAGTATTTGCGGGTGATAACGAGGGTGGAACAGGAAAGCATGGCTACGACGTTGAGGAAAAGGAACATGTGGGTGATGCCGGATGGGACTTGAGTTTCAGAAGGCACTGGTTAGCTATCTCCATCCGTATTTTACATATTGCACAGGGAAGGGGCGGTAATGTACTCTTTCGGTAGTCGTGGAGGTACATGAGCTGGTCACTCCATTGGGTAATAATGCGGACAGCATCTTCAAGGAAAGTCACGACGATCAGAAACCTTCCAATGGCCGGTAGGTATCTAGTTTTTACCCCAAGGTCTCAAGTTAGCACCAGCTTAGCCCCAAAGAAACTATATTTCGTAGCCTCGACTGTTCGTTGCACTGGCACTTCCTAAACACATACGGCAATCAAGCGGCAGTGGGTAGAACTTACGGCTTGACTGGCTCCGCAAATGTATCTAGCATATCCTCAATTTTACTTGTGTGTTGCCTTATAACATCGAGAAGGGAAGGATCAGAGCTTGCCGCCGAATGCGAAGGACCCCCAAACATCCTCTGGTCCGGCCCTAGATGGTAATTTGCTGTAGCTCGGATCTGTGACATTTGAGTATGTATGGGAGCTGTTCTGTTTTTATCTGGGTTGTTTTAACCCGTGATTTTTATGCAGAGAGGGAGAAGTGAAATGAACGTTGGAATTCGATTTTTTGCTTCTCACACAATATATGCTATTTTGGGAGGGTATTGCGGGCGGAATGGGATGCAGGATGCTGACGATGCTGGAATTCGGCGGCGGAAAATTATAAAAGTTGTTGTTTAGTTGTCCTCAAATCCAGTTGGAGGGGTTTCGTTGGTGTTGGAGGTGTGACTTTAGCGCAGCTATGAGAATGGGGAGATGAAAGTATGCCAATTTGTGGAACCCGCAGCAGCACCAGCAAGGAGTCCTGGACTATGGAAACTTTGACACGAGCAGTAGCTGGTGCCTTTGTGGCGTGCAATTCGGTAATAAATATGTGTGTAGGAACTCAGCGTCTAAATATGGAGGGACAAGGGGGGGTAAGTCTAATGCGTGGTGGATGACCGTCTAGAACAAAGGCAGAGAAAAGAAAAAAGGAAGAACGCACAAGAAATGTGTATATATATCAAATGCAAGAGAGAGAGAGAAATGGAGAAACTGACAGGTCAACTGTCAAGTGGGGGATAGATATAGGAGGACTCAGATATCAAATATCAGGGTTGCAACTTGAAGCTTGAGAAAGTGGGTTACCATACTCCGGTCTCCTACGGTGGATGCTAGGTGATATGTGAGATGATGTGACTCTGAAGCAGAGCAGGCCAGACCGAGTTGCCCGCCGAGTCCTTTCTTGGTGTTTCAGGAACACTTCTCTGCAGGCGACGCGGGTTGCTTTTGAGAGCGAGTTGATGCTCTCGTGTTCTCTACAATTAATTGCATTTCTACATGATATGGGATCACGCTCAGAAACTTAAGGCTCGGCTCGGGTTTGCCGACTATGCTACAACCTTAAAATTGCCGTATATTGCCATCATACTTCACAATGTCTCGGTCCAGACTACTTTGTTCATAACAACTCTCTTTAAACGCCCACCAACCGCCGTCCCCGAGCTGTTGAGGTAAACGGTTATTCCGGGCAACAACAGGGATGTCCCGAAGGATGACATGCAGAGTCTCAGACTACAGTAGGAAGCTATGATACCTAGCTTACAATAGCACTAAGGACCTTGGGAATCACAACAGAAAATCATCTCGACATTTTTGTAACCATTTTCCAAACCAGACATGAAAAGCCAAGACAAGATTTATGTAGATGCAATCGCACCCAATCGGAAAAAAAAAATATTGCATTAAATTCAGCAATCTCATCTCCTCTCTGGACAGTGGCATCCCCATAACATGGCTCAAATAAAAATCCAACCAAGGTACACTGGGCTTTATAGAATGTACCATATGCTTGGAAGCGAGGACCGCCATCGGAAATGAATGAACGAATAAAAATAACACACATTGTTTCGTACATGCTGTGGAGAGGAAGAAATTAAAGAAAAGATGAATCGTAATGTGAATCAAGAACAGTACTAACGTAATATGAACGTACTAAAGTATCTGTCAATAATAAAGACAATTGAGAAAAACCTGGTTCAGAATTACGCAAAAGGCTGTGGATAAAATATGGTCTTGAGAAGAGTCTTAGGGGAACTACATCTACCCTCCATTTCCTCACCAATGAGTCGATTATGAGGATGGGTGGACTTCCCAGCCATCAACCTGGTCCCAATCAGACGATCTCTGGGTACCTGCATCGTCGCTCAAAGCCTCAAATCCATTGGTGCTCTTGCCACGAATGAGAACCGGCGTGCTGGTGGTCACCGCGGGCCTGGTACGCGCCGGCTCCGGCTTGGACGCAGGTGCATCAGACTCGCTTGCAGCACTCTGCTTGGGCTTGGGTCGCTCTTTGGTCTTCTTTGTTGGAACAGTAGCCCACTCATTTTCCTCCCTAACGTGAGATGGGATTTCCTCCCACTGAGACTGGTCAAGGTAGGAGCTACGGCTCTGGGGGTCCTCATCGCTTCGGTCAGAAGCAGGTGCGGGGGTGTTGAAGGTATCGAGAAAGTCAACCACAGCTGCTCCAGAGGTGGCCTTGGGTGCCACAGATGCACCAGCCTTGCCATTGACGGTAGTCCAGGCTGAGTCTGGCTGGGGAGCTGCGGTATCCGGGTTGCGCTTCTGGCGTGCGGCTTCCTCGGCTTTTTGTACTGCTCTGTGTTGTTCACGAGCGGCAGCCAAGGCAGCTAATTCCTCTTCTCTAGCCTGCTTAGCCTTCTCCTTCTTTTTCTGGTTCTTCTTGCTTTGAGTGCCAGGCTCGGGAGTGGTGGACTGAGCCTTGGTCCCCTTCTCACGTGGAGGCTGGGTGGATGGAGTGATGTTCAAGACCCTGGCACTTAGTTGTGGGGCCTCAAGCATGTCGCTTGGGTCAGAAGAAGAGGGGTATCTGGAGGGCTCCTTCTCATCGATGTCGGCATCGGCTCCAGTAGAGGAGGCTCGAGAGGTGCCTGATGGAGCAGGAAGGTTCTGCTTGGAGCCCGCCTTCCTGCCACGCGCCTTGGAAGATTGGGAACCAGTTGATTCGGTCCGCTCGAGGGAGATGCCGCTCTTCAGAGCGTGTAGCCTTCGGATAGCCTCCTTGGAATCCTCTTCCTGGGCGTCGTTGTCGGAGTCATTGTCCGATGACAAGATGATCTTGGGTTGGGCAGCTGGTTGTGCTTTCTGTTGCTCCGCCTTTCCTGGTTTAGGCTTCTCCTCCTTCACCGGCTTCTCTATCTTCCCCACTTTTGTTGGTTCTTCCGTTTTCTCCGCCTTTGCTGGCTTCTCCGACTTCTTCTTCTTCTTCTTTTTGTCTGCCTTCCCCTCTCCAAGGTTTATGGCACTTCCTTTGGTGACAATGACTTTGTCACCAGGCCGTTTAGCTTCCCATGGTAGCGGAGGTTTGGCATAGACGTAATATGCAGCTCCCGCAATAGCAATGAATATTAACCAAGACACAACGGGATTCATGATGGAAATGTAGAAGAGTCCACACCCTTAAACTAACAAAAGAGGAAGAAACTAGAGAAATGACCAGAAATAGTGATGGGTGTCGTTGTCTGTGCGTCGTGTGGTAAATTCGCCGAGTGTGGAGTTGTTGTGCAGCAGTCTAGGTGTGCTGATCGATCGAAGGGGTAGAGTATCTTCGAACTGGATACCTGCGTTTATTGCAGTTGAAGTGGAGGATTATAAAGGACTCAACACCGACAACGTGGCCAGTTCAATTCAAGCCCGCTGACCCTGACACCTGGGGAGGTATATAGAGGGATGGCAATTGTGACACGGAAAGGTGAAGAGAGATAATAGGGGAAAGGAGAGAGTTTCTAGACTCGTATGGAGTTATTGGATGGGAGTTTGCGATTGTTACGTGAGAGGAGATCCAGAGAACAAGTTAAGGTGGCCTCCCTGTTTCTGGGGTTAGGTGGCCCCTCACGTGTAACCCACACCAAAGTCTCGGCCCAGGTACTACACGAGACGAAATGTCCTTCGCTACGATTCCGTATTCAGCATATTTTCATGTTGTGGCTGCTGTACAGACTCTTTGGTTTAACAGCCAGTACTCTGGTGCAACCTATAAACAATCGTAATTTTCATTATAGTGGTGGTACTTGGATATATTGTACCTTCGCAGGGTTCTAGGCCCCACTCTCTTCATGCAGAATTAAATGCCAATTATTACGGGCATCGCCATAGGCATCTGCCCACGTTTTCGGGTATCGGTGTATTGGTGTCTATTTAGACTTACATTAACTCGGATACTCTGGTAGTGCTTGGCGAGGCAGCAACGAGTCAGAAGTATATACACACACAATAATCGGAGGAATGTTTCATTGAGCGAGGGTTTCAGTTGGAATCGTCTTTAAATTTAAACAGTAGGGACTATTAATTGCGGGATATTAAATTCTGGTAACGCGGAAATATTCACGACGGATAACTAATCACATGAGTAGGGGAATGAAGCATATATATACACAGCTCACTCCATTCCCTCCATCAACGCCGGGTTGTCCAGTATCATACTTTTCCCAGTGACATACTCCCTCAGCAGCTCCCACTCTGGTCCCTCTTCAAAGCCCCTATAGTGAGTATTAGTTACTAGTATCTCACCAACTTGAAACTAGAGGAGACATATCTCGTGCACCCAAAGAACATACCTCATATTAGGGTCTTTGAAACCCCAGTCCTGTGCCAACCTATCATATGCGGCTCTCTCATCCTCATATAACCACCTCTTACTCAGAGGTGTTCCTACTAACCATGTGACCCTTTCCATTTGATCATTTGCCGTGGTCAATGCGACGAGGCCAATGCTCGTAGTGAAGCCTAGATAAGCTAGCAATCCTGCAAAGGCATATTTTGCTGCTAGATCCTGGCTAACGACATCTTGGTATTTCGCAGCTTGTTGAGCCAGTATATAAACTGCAGTGGGGGATAGTAAGGCAGCAACCCCCGCCGGGGCGGCCTTTCGTATTACCTTATTCCAACGATGCGCCGGGGCACCATAGGTCGTGTCGATAATATCTAGTGCAAGTTCCATGTCTTTGGCGGAAACCGCGGCATCAAGAGCCTTGGAAGCAATTTCATCTGGAACGGCGTACTTTGGTAATGACGGGTAAGCCTTGGAAGGAGTTGACGACCCTGGGCGAAAGTAGGGCTTTTTGGCATACAATGAGAATGCGGTGGGAAGGTGTAAAAGTTTGCGTAGATAAACAGCAAGACTCACGTATGCCGCAAGCACATCCTCTGAGATGAATACAGATGGATGATTGATGACAGCGAATGCTAGTTTCGCAAGCTCTGCGTCCTCAGGGCAGGAGCTGGGTATTGACTCTGGCTTCCCCTGTTTCAATGCAACCGACCTAGCAGTATCATCTAGTGAGAGAATGGCAGCGGTGGGGGATGCCTTTGTAGAATGGGCTGACAATCGCTTCTGCACAGCATGCTCCTTACAAGCTATAAGAGCTGCGATCACGTCCCCCTCTTTTGGCGGATGGCGGGTCGGCGGGTGGGACAAGACTCGACATTTGATGGCTTGGGTGAGGGAGGATAGAGAATTGCCATGACTCCTATAGTATTCTAATGCCTCTGATGTACCAGGTCCTTGGGCCTTTTCCTGTGTTTTTGTGATCGCTAGGAGAGGCGCTGAGGCTGTGAATGTTCGGCATCCCGGACCTGAGGAGAGCCAGAGTGACTGTGCTGCAAAATGTTGCCCGAAGGGTCGCGAACTTCGGGTTAGGCATGTTGAGCAAAGGGGTAGAAGACGGCCCCGATTTATGTTCATGACAGCTCGCAATTGGCTTTGGTGATACCTATAGGATATATTGCGCTCGGTGATGTAATGGACTAGCTGGTTCAACAAAAACTAATCTTGTCTGGGTAGCAGACTAGTCAGGTTACTAGTAGTGTAGGTATGGTTGAGGTTGTTTTAAGCTAATTTGACAGCTTTGTGTACATTAAACCGTGAGATTTGCAAAATAAATACCAAAATATTACTCCATCATATCCCAAGTTCAAACTGCCCAGTCATGATATTGCTCAAACAGTGACACGACAAGACAAGTGGGATTAATTACCCAAACGCCGCAAGAGACATTAATTATTACTGAAATGTGGAAACGACGGTGGCTCAGGTACTAAGTAGCTTTGTTAGTACTACTGTTTGCGGCAATCTGCGCGTCGAATGCGTCAATGAGTTCTTTCAGTGGCTCCATATCCCTCTTCTCCAAAAGCTCGAATTCCTATAAACGATTGTCAGCTTAATTACAGATCTTATAGTTCCGTTCGGGTTCGTACTCGAGCAAAATGGATGAAATGGGCGAAGAAGCTGTTCCAATGCGCCTCCAAGCTTAGATGCACAATTTTATCAAAATGGGTGTGATAAATGTGCGCAAAGACTCTGAACATTTGCTTGTATATAGCTTTGCAGGTCTGGAAGAAGGACGGCGGGAAGCCACCCTCCTTCCCAATCCAGTTCCCTGGTTGGCCAGCCACGGGGGTGGATGTGCCACTATTGTTCGCCGAGTGCGCAGATGGGGTGACAAGTGAGGCTGTGGTAGTTGGAGCGGCCTTCGTAGGGAAAACTGTCTCATCATTCAATCGGTTATTGATCCAAGTCATGACGTACTCAATATAGGTTGGCGCTGGGAGACGTGTGGGTTGCCTGTTGGCATCAAGCCAGGAATAGTCGAGCCTATAAAGGATTAGAATGAATCTGAGATTATGTGTGGTGGAACATTGGTGAGCTACCCAGGACCAGCAGACATCGACGGGCAGTTCCTCACGGTACAGAACTCGGTTACTACTCCATAGAATCTATTCAAGTAATCGAAAAACTCGAAGACTACAGATCTTATTAGCGAGAGCCCCAAAGTAAAGTCAGTGAGAGCTGACCGTTCAGAGCTATCCATTCTCCCTCATCGACGTATTTTGGCAGGACTACAATTGTCTTGAAACTTCCCTTCAGTAACGAGGCTTTGACAAATGGTTGACATAGCATCAAGGGTCTCATGGTCTGCTTCCCTGCAGGAGTGTTTGGGGTCCATCCTGCTGATGGTTGGGCGGGAATGCCCTGACCATTGCTACCAGTCGGGATTGGGGGGGGCTTCTTGTCACCCTTACGGTTCTGATTCCGGCCGAAATTGCGACTGTCATTAGGAGCTTCATCAGTTGACGCCGTGTAGTTTGGGGGGTCAAACACCATGTCGAACTCCATCTCGAGCTCCATCTCGAACTCCATCTTTTGGGGGGTTCGCTGCCAGAGGGTGGGGGTTGTAAACATACCCTAGGGAGTTGAAGAACTGAGACATGGTGGGTAAAAAAGCTCAAAAAATGATGAGATATCGTCGAGAAACACAACAGATAAGGATAAAAATTGTAGTGTTGTGATCGAAAGAACTTTACGTTGGTTGTTAACCTCACCCGAAATGCGATACTTAGGGGGTGTTTTAGAGTTCAAGTTAGCGCATGAGCTTGAGGTCCCTGGCTTAGTCAACTGCAGGCACTCCAACAACCAATTGATTGCTTCCATCTGATAAGCCGTGAAGCAGATGGGTATCATAATATCCGTACCTACATAACTTATGCACAGTACCAATATAAATATGTTGATTCTCCAAACTCCAATCTCACCAAACAATTACTACTCGTCGCATCGCTCCTCAATCTTAATAACTTCGTCAAATCAATCTTAATATTAAAAAACAAACACTCACAAAAACCTAAATCCTAAATCAATAAAACAAATACACACATGTAAATAACTTTAAATAAACAATGGGCTTCGCCCCCCTCTCTCACTTCGTTCGAGGGGTCCCCCACTTATAATAAATATAACTAAACTCAACACTAATTAAACATAATCCAATAGCAATATTTGTACACTAATCTATCCTATAACAACTCAACTCAACTCAAACATAATCTCACCTTAACTTACAATATAAACACTACCCAACTTGCTCTGATGTTGACCCTTCATCACGACGAACCTAAAACAATACAAACCAGTTAACAATATCCAATAAACCATCAAAATAACATACCCATTGTTCATTTAATGATCCAGCAAAATGCTGCTCAATCGCCGACAAGTCAACACACCTAAACACATCATCGAAACTTTTCGAATTTCTCAACCTAACACCATCAACTTTAGAAGAATATAAGTAAGACAACTTATAAAACAAGATCCCTTCGTCAAAACTCAAAATCCTCCCATTCAAAGCCAAAACAGCTTTCAAACAACCACCAAAACTCTTTTGCCCGGAACCAAGTCGCAACACTTTCTCAACTGTAAACTTGCGTCCCAACGCCAATTCAGGAACAGTCAACGTAGATTTAACAACACCATCATCCAAACCTACATCTCTACCAACTGATAAAGAACCTGAACATACCTTAGCAACTCTACCGCTCGAACGCTACTCACTAGGAATCCCAACGGAAGACGTAACACCTCACCTCGACGCCGACCCCTTCCCCGCACTGGTAACGCAGGTTACGATTGATGTCCGTTTTGGGACTCAAATGGCTGTCAGCCAATCGATTTTATAGGAGTGTAACGTGGTTGCTAGGTGATCATTTTCCCAAGTGGGTTAGTTAAGTAACGTATCCAGGTTGCCGTATTTGGAATGTAGGATACTACAGGGATGTTATGGAAAGGTATATATATATAGAGCGATGCCCTGCGTTATGGTAGGGTGATATTGTGTGTTGGATTATGTGTGTTTGATAAATGGTATTGATTGAGTACAGTAGGTTTTTTATTTTGGTCGCAGCTATTTATTCTAATTTGTGTTGTGTAGGTATCTCAATTATATCGATTCGATGGCTGAAGGTGATATTGTTGTTTTTGACAGTAGTGAAGTTTTGGGAGTGCAAGATGGTAAAGAGTTGGCTGGAAGTATGTTGAGGAAGTTTCTTGTATTTTATTTAATTTATAATGTTTGTATAGGAATTAATTGTTTGTATCTTTCTATTGATTTAAATGGGGGGGCGAAGCCCTATGTTGAAGTGTGGCTCGTAAGCTAGTACCAATTTGGAGTGTTTGGACACGGTCTCTGGTTTACTATGAGTGTGCTCACGAATGCTTAGAAGCGCGAAGGGAAGGGGGGGCGCAGCCCCTATATGATTCCCCTTCCCCGCGCTGGTAACGCAGGTTACGATTCATGTCCGTTTTAGGACAGGTTTTATCGAGAGCCAATCATTTTTATAATATGAGTGTAACGTCCTAGGCCTGGAATGTTGATCACATTCTAGTTTGAGTTAGTCAAGTAACGTATCGAGGTTGCCTAATGCAGAAGGTTGGATACTGAGCTACAGGTGTATAGTGGGGCCACCCGTTGCTTTCCAACTACGACACAATGACTTCGAATGATCGGTCGCACTTTCGCAATGTGTACTTCTACGACGCTAATAAGCCTGACGATGCTGCACTCGGTGGATTCGTACAGAATGGATCTGTTACTGAAGCAAATTTCCTCCAGATGCTAGGGATCGTTCTTTTTACGGAGACACCTATACGTGCTCAACACAGAACTTCCGGTCACATCGTATTGGAATGCGAGAATCGACTGGAACTTGGAAGTTACGATGTTTATTGTGACAGTACGTATACACATCTTATTTGAATGTTAGAGTAGAGCAGCAGTTAACTGTGGGATAGGTGATATTCAACTCAGCGACGAGGTATGGGTTAAACGAATACAGTCGTTCAATGTGTCGGGTCGTGAAGATG
>Ga0307514_10003089_pt1 | contig 16389 bp, 15 predicted proteins | sample 16_EM_MG_FD_203088 | JGI IMG/M metagenome (GOLD analysis project Ga0307514, IMG submission 203088) | Populus trichocarpa ectomycorrhiza microbial communities from riparian zone in the Pacific Northwest, United States - 16_EM | ecosystem: Host-associated > Plants > Roots > Unclassified | place...
ACTTTTCACGCCTCGGGTTAGTTTTCATCACCTTCACGTTTCTCCTTTCTGCTTGCCTCCCCCTCCTGCGTCGCGTACATACGGATGGATCTGGACTCTTTGTATCTCATCATCTAGCCGCTTGAACCCCACGCCCTGTGGGAGACGACCCCGCAGTTCATGCACATAGATAATGCTTCCCCATTGATGCGGCAGCGAATTTGAATTCATCAAACGCATAGCCATTGAAGATTTCTCGCTGACGCAACCCTCTCACGACGTGCCCCTTACTTTAGTTTGGTTTCTTTCATGCTTTTGATGTTGAGTGGTCTCGTGGGAGGCCTGGTGGTTTTTTTGGACAGGTTTATTTCACCAGAGATCCGCGCCAAGGCTTAGGGAAAGGATCCGTCGGCATCCCACTTGCTTGCGCTTGCCCAGTCCTCGAGATGTACGATTGGCCATGACCCCCACCATTTCGCCAGCACGGCACTAGATTTTACTCTACCCTGCCCTCCCGAGTCCCACGGCGCTCACTTGTCAAGCGAATGCTCTGACTTGGCACGAAATTCGTTTGATGTTGACAGATTTGATGGTTTCGGCCACTGAGATCTGCACCGATCTATTTGTGTCGTGGCATGGGTTCTAGGAACCCGTCAGATATCCATGGTCTTAGGCTGGCAAGGGGGCCGGGGGTCGATTCGAGGTGTACAGCCCGCGTACCTGACACAATAACACAAGCAACAGCGACGGACGTTCGCTCGGGAGGACGTATCCTCATTATATTTTACGGGGGTACTGCGTCGGGCGGTTATTTCATATGTGTAAATCAGAGAACAATGGTCGGGTGTTGCGCAGCGGGGGGGTACACGAGAAATAGAAGCCCGGGATGGCGAATACACGAAGGACAAAGCAATGTGTCGGTTCGATTGAAAGGCCCTGGCTGTTCACACGTTCACATTGTGCATGCGGACAAGGGGCTTCAGGTCGACGATTCAGTCAAACGCCCACCTTCCCGTGGTTATTTGGGACGAGCAACATCGGTGGTTGCCGGCCGTCGAAACTCAGATCATCCGAGTGAGTTGCGTCTGTTGTTTGACAATTGGGAGAGACGGAGATTCGGGTTACTGATGCAGCTTGTAGAGCTGGCAGGCATTCAAATTGGGTGTATGGTCTGGAGTGCTCAGACGACTCAGCCTCAACTGAGTGCTTACGGCCACGAGGCGCGACATATACTAGTGGAAAGATGGCGCCCACCGTTATCTGGTTTCCTATCTTCCCTCATACTCCCCACCACACACGATTTCCTCGCAGCTGCCTCGAGTTTCGACTATGGGCGCAGAGTCCAAACGACCGAAGGACTGGGATTGTGCTCTCTTGGCCTTGGATGAAGCCATCCAAGCCTTGGATCTCGCCGATAAGGGCTCGGGTAACCCACCAGCCAAGGCTGTCTTTAGCTGCGTGAGCGGTCTTCTTGCAACTATCAAGGTACGTTTCCTACTTTTCAGCGGCGATTTCCTCCTGGTTCACACCTAACCAGTACCTACCAATTCACGACCTGGATCACGTTGAGCTCGGGCTGTTCTGCGCTGATATCTGTGGGGTGCTCGACCGGGGTGTGTACAGAGAGAAGGCGGGTGGTAATGCCTTGAGCGACGCGACAGATCGGTTGGCGTTGTGGGTTGAACTTAGGATGTACACTTCGAACCGTACGCTGAAAATTTCCTCGATGGTAGGACCGCGGCGGATATTCAGAGGAAGTTGATCAAGTGGAGTGGGCGGAACGGGGTCTCTCGGCGTTTCCACGGGAAGGACGACAGAGAGAAGATGGCTGCCTGGATATCGGATCTCGACCAGATCCTCCAGGTCTTTAACGTGCGCCTCGTCACTTGAGCGAAGAAACTTGCTAACTTTCCATTTTCAGGAGGAACTGGCAACAGGGCCAGATGCTACTGTTTCTGCTATTCGTTGCGATGCCGCGAACGCCCACACCATCAGTGTATCTGAAGAGTCACTGCCTCCGTCGGATGAAACCGTTTACGAGGTTTGTCGCGACTTCAAAACACGTACTATCCTTTCTGAGGTTTCACCAGGGTGCTGCGAGTACCCGCACCATGGTTTCCGAAAGCGATGTTAGCACGCTGGTAAGCCTGGGTGGGACAGACGATAAACATGGGTCGGTGAGTGACATCTGTATCCTGTTCGACTGCTGACCGAATAACCGGTTCATTGTTGCCAGATCAAAGATAAATCCAGGTCAGCAATCTAAACTACTTCTCAAATGACCCGTCATTTTACCCTTGAAACTAGTATACTTGGAGAATCGCCGCCTCTGCCCCCAAGGGCCATCTTCGGACGTGATGAATTGATCGAGAAGATACTCAACCTCACCAAGAAGCTCAATTCAGTTGCTCTCATCGGCGCTGCAGGCGTCGGCAAAACTTCCATCGCCCTGGCTGTTCTCCACCACGATCAGGTCAAGCAACGGTTTGGCGATGACCGTCGCTTCATCCGTTGCGACCAATTTCCGGCCTCGCGTGGTCATCTCCTCCGTAGGCTCTCCAAAGTCATCGGTGCAGCCACCAAAAATCCCGAGGATCTAACTCCCCTGCGACCGCTCCTATCCTCAAAGCCCATGCTGATAATTCTCGATAACGCGGAAGCTATCCTCGACCCGCAGGGGATAGACGCGCGAGGTGCCTATGCCGTGTTGGAGGAATTGAGTCGGTTCGACAACCTCTGTATCTGCATCACGTCCCGCCTCTCCCCCACTCCCCCGCGATTCGAGTGTTTCGATGTGCCGACGCTGTCGATGGGCGCAGCGCTCAATGCTTTCTACCACATCTACGGCATCGACGATCGGTCCGGCGTTGTCAACGGCATCTTGGAAGAACTTGACTTCCATCCGCTCTCGATCACCTTACTCGCCGCAGTTGCGCATCAAAATAAGTGGGACACGGACCGATTGGCTATGGAATGGGAAAAACGACGATCGGGTGTGTCGCAAACCGAACACAACAAGGGCCTCGCTGCCGCGATCGAACTCTCACTCGCTTCCCCCACGTTACAACAACTTGGCCATGACGTTCGAGCACTCCTCGGAGTCGTTGCCTTCTTACCACAAGGAATCAATGAGAACAACCTCAGCCGGTTGTTCCCCACGATCACGAAAACAACCGATGTCTTCAACAGCTTCTGCGCTCTCTCCTTGACGTGCAGGAGCAATGGATTCATCACGATGCTGGCACCGCTCCGAGACTACCTTTCTCCCAAGGATCCAATTTCATCCCCGCTCATCCGCGCAACCAAGGAACACTACTTCGTCCGCATGTCCAAACGCGGCAAAACGAAATTGATGACATCAGAGGAGGCCAATGTCGAACACCTGCTTAATATCTTCACAGCAACCTACGGGAACTCGGACACCGTCTGGGAGGCATGCACCAATTTTATGAAGCGCCTTGATCCGCACGAAATCCGATTCAGTGTCCTGAGGCTAAAGATTGAAGGGCTCCCGGACGTCCATCGCTCCAAGCCAGGATGCTTGTTTGAGCTCTCGAAGGTGTTCGATCGGGTTGGAAATTGGATGGAGTGCAAGCGACTCCTCACTCACGCCTTGAAACTCTACAGCGAGCGGGGGAGTGACCGTGACATGGCCAAAACGTTGGCGGAGCTCTCTAACGCGAATCGGATGGTGGGCCTCCCCAAGGAAGGGATACGACAGGCGGAAGAAGCAACAAAGATTTCCGAACGGCTTGGCGACACAGCAGAAAAAGCAAAGGCCCTGATCAGCCTCGCTTTCTTGTTATACTCGGATGGACAGTTCGACACCGCGACGCAAACCGCATCCGACGTCATCGCTCTACTTCCAGAGAAAGGTGATCGATTTGAGGTCTGCGAGTCTCACCGCGTTATCGCCCGTGTATTTCGAATCAAGGGCAAAAAGGAGGAAGCCAACCACCATTATCAAGTGGCTCTCGGGATCGCAACCTCTTCGAACCGGCGCTCTCAACTGTTTTGGGTTCACTTTGGCCTGGCCGGGATGTCCCTCGAAGAAGGCCGATTCAAAAAAGCAACCGCTCACATCGAACAAGCCAAGTCGCATGCGGTCGGCAGAGCCTACTACAACCAAGGTCGTGCGATGCACATGCAAGCTAAGATTTGGTTCAAGGAGCGTAGGTTTGATGAGGCGAGGTCCGAGGCTCTCCGCGCCGCCGACATGTATCAGAAGTTTGGGGCTGTGAAGGATTTGGAAGTTTGTAGGGCGCTCTTGCAGTCGATACCATCCCAGGGGATGCGATTCCCGTGGGGGTTACGAAAGAAAGGGAGCCGTTCGGCTGCCTCCGATCGGTCGGGATCCAATTGTGAGCATTTATGTTCTTGTAAACGGTACTACTTCCTGCGCGTATTAACTCTTCGTTACAAGCTCGGGGATCGTATTGGTGGTTGTTGTGCCGACCCTCCTCGAATTCATCCTTCACGTGAGTCACCAGCGCCTTGTCACTGAGCTCCAGTTTTTTTTTCGTTCGTCAATCTGGTCAACTTCCTTCCTCTCCACGAATGTTAGGCTCCTATTTGCTTCACCATTCGTTGTTGAACTGGTCCCTGTACTATGTATCGCCTCGTTGTTTCCCCCTTCATTGTTACGTTGATTTACTGTGTCGTTTGTTCCTATCTCCCATGTCACATTTGTTCCGACCCTTTAGTCGAAAAACCGTTGTATACTATGTCACACCCACCGGCCAAGTACTTCGTCGCCATGTCGTCCTCCCTCCTCCTGTAATCAAAGATGGTAACACGGCATCAATCCTTGTTTCACCGATAACCGATTCGCCACCAATATATAATCAACCGGAGCGAGACACTATAGTTAAAAAACTAAAGAAAAAACACGACTCGGAAAGACGACTCCCATCGCTCGGCTAGTACGCGCTTCAGCGCTTGACCACATCAGATTCGTACTTGGACCTCCTGGACGTCCCCAAAACCCTTGAGTGGCTGAGTCTGGTGGCTCACGATTACGGAACATGGTGTGAGTGGTGTGAGAACTATTGGAGGTTTCGTTACGTTGAAACCTCCCATAGTGCACAGCCGATGCGATGCGTAAAGGTGCACACTACATCAAGACCATCATCCGCGGGGTACATTTGTCCTTGAGTCGGTCGCGAATAAAGTGAGTAAGCTGAGAAGAGAAAAATTCCGGAATAATTTAATCATCATGACTGCTGGTACAATTGATAAAGCGAGGGGAAGGCGGGGAAACAACCCTATGTAGATTACAAGAACACCAACTCTCAAACGTGACTGGTCATGCCATTAGGGGTCCCGTGAAACCTTACGGATCTATCAACGCTGTTCCCACCCAAAGGTTGGTGTGCGAACCCCAGGGTATCCCCGCGGGGCACCTCCGAGAGCTCGAAGGATTCCAGCTTACGTCCAAATGATTGGCTGGCTTCACGTATCCCGATCATGAGCCTGCAAGCAAGAATGGAGTGAAGTACTATCTCGATGCTGCGTGAAAAACGAACGGGGGAGTCAGGCGGAGATTTCGTGGGAAATAATATGGGGGATGCGAACATTGATCCGACACCAACGAAGTCGAGCTGGACGTATTACGCGGTCAGATGTGTTTCGTGAAGCGGGACTTAGCTTGGAGGGTCACATACTGGCAGAAGCAAAGTGGTGAGGACGTTGGCCAAGGTCGCACAAAAAATATACAAATAGAACCGGATGCCTGTGGAGAAAATCAGCGATCCACCAGAGTGTCTTCTTCTTTCGTTGACGTCGCTCACCATCCCTATAAACTACGTTCATGAGATCCGATGCGTATTCACGGTCTATTCAGCCAGTGAACAATCATCCAAAGCGAGGGACAAATCGAGGAAGGGCTAACAGGTTTTCACCGCGCTGATGATCATCAAAACAAGGACAACTGTGCAATTCCGGCGCCGATTAGCGAGAGTCCTCGAAAGTGGGTGGTACTTGGCGTACTTCCTTCCACAATGGTGATTAGTACCCAGTCCGCGTAAATCAACCTCGTGGCCTTGGTATAGAAGCATCCCCTGTAGATTTCTGAAAGTGGGTTTTCTGTGTCTAGAAGGATGGGTTGAATACTCGCAGGCTCAAACGCACAACGGAAAAGGGGCAACGAATCGACGTGGTACTCACAAGCAACCCCCCGGACGAATTTGTTCAAAATAATCGCGTTGGGGATTTGGTAGAGCACCAAGAGCAAAGCGAGGCAGATTCCAACTCGCTTGTCTCTCTTCCAAACTGCGTAAGTTCTGACGGCGAGAACGACTATCACAACGTCAGATTCGAATTTGGCGGGGCGATCGACGGTTTCTCCTGTCGCACGTACTTTCGGCCAAGTCTAATCCAACGAGAGCGAGCCCTAAGAAACCCACGAGACGAAAGCCAGATGATCAGATAAAGAAGCAGAAACAGGGAATGGGCTGCCACAAAGTGGAACGGCAAACACCCACAGCAAATGGCATGGAGTGTCCGCTTGCACGACTCGGGAGATGGATTCCAACTAAACTGGTCTAAATGGTAGGGGGCCGTTAGTAAAGGTCGACTGAACCACGCAGGGAATGAGAGCGGATGTCCGCTTCGAGCAGACCATGGCACGGGAGATCAATCATTCGTATCGAGGTGATCCAGAAAGGAGAAATGGGTGGGTAGACAAGCCAACCAGTGAGGGGGTAACTCACTTCGAAGTGTCAAGGAGACGGTAATGAACGGTATGTACCGGGTGAGGAGATAGAGTACTTTGGACCAGTTCCACGAGGCACCCCAAATGTACTTCACTTCCTGAGGTAAGGTCATCAACCAATCGTAAAGCTTTTGGGGTCATGGTGTTAATGCAGCCGTAGAAATCGAGACAGGTCTACTCACCTGGAGTGCCATGGCCGAAGCTGCATGTAGTTCATGTCAGAAAATCAAATACCAGAGGAATAACTCAAGGGGTTCCTGACCGATCATTGCCTAAGAATGACCTTCATTTCAGAACTATTGGAGCCACAAAAAAGGAGAGGAACATGCCGCAACAGCGTGTCCTCTGGAGACAGCCCGTGAGATTATGGTACCAGTATCAGGCCCCATGACGCTTGGCGCAAAGGATTAAATGACGGTGCAGACGGTCGCCGGGACGCGGATGCAGGGAATAAGGAGAGTCAACGACAACAAGGAAAGGAGAAGAGGAGAAGTGGGAGCCTGGGGGAATTGCTAGGGTTTTATGTGTGAAAAAACCTGTGTACATACTAGTCTACGATCCACATCCGATTAACGATGTGTGAGTGTCCCAGTTTGGACTGGGGTGCCCTTCGGGGCGGGTACGGATCGCATCACGGCCGCAAGGGGTGCCGTTGATTAATTGCTTGGTAGGAAGTTGCAGATCTTGAGGGGATGGGGTGGGAGCAGGGACGGGGGACTCTTTTTGTGCTCACCCTGGGGACTGAATTTGCCCTCAGCAGTTGTCGCGGTAACGAACTCCTGGGGACAGAAACTAAGAAGATATTACCTATGGTGGCATGGACTCACCGAAACATCAGTAGCTCAACTCGACAGGCGGTGATCTATGTAACTTCGGCGCGCATTCTCATGCAGATGGCACTCTAAATTCATACTGCACATGTCTCGGCTCAGTTCCGAGACCTCGCACTCTGCTCCAGATGGCCGGCTGATCCGATCTGATGGTGAGCTTTGGTACTGGACGGCTTGCATCGAGTACTCATCCCGAGATTCCGAGGGAAGCGCTCCAGAGAGGGTATGCCGATGGTGAGAGGATGCTCGAGGTGCGGGGGGTTGTATGACTCGAAATAATCCCATCAAGCTTCGGTTTCTTCCTTGTATTACTCCGTTTATGCGCAAAACAACGATTGCCGCTCAATTAGGTCTCGGGGGTTTTTCTACCAGCTTGGTTTGTTTCTCCCTCCTCCACTGACTTTGACCCCATGGATGCACAATCCCAACAACTGAAGCGTCGAGACGATGTCGTCCTCTCCTCGTTGAATGTGGTCATCGAGGGCTTGGTGCTAGCGGAGAACCTCTCAAGCATCACACCGGCCAAGGCTGTTTTTAGCACCGTCTGCGTCATCCTCACAATGATTCGAGTGCGTTCTCTTCTACCCTACGAGGATAGGCTACGGACTAATAAAATTCATGCAGGATTCCATGGTCAACGAAGTGGATTACGTCGAACTTGGGTTGGCTTGTTATACCGTCTGTACCGCCCTCGATCGGGGGTTAAAAGGGAAGCGGTTAAGCGAACTCAGCGGTTCTGTACTCGAGGCGATCAGCCAGTTGACGACGTGAGCTAAATTATCAGTGAAGATTTGCTCGGACACTTCATTGACGGTACCGGCCCGGTCGCAGGATGGTAGCGGATATCAGAGGCAAAATCACCGAACGGATTACAAAGAATGTGATCTCTCGAGCTTTTCACGCGAAACATGACAGCCAAACGATCGCCAGCTGGAGGTTGGACCTCAACAGGATCCTGCTTGTCTTCAACGTGCGTACTGCCGTTTATGTAGATTGCCAGCGCTGACAGTTCACTCCTAGACGGAACTTGGGTTAAATATATATGTAACTGTCTCTGGCGTCCGTGATCGTGTCACGAAGACGCACGCTCTCGTTTCCAAGGTTCGACGCGATACTGGGGAGACTTATGCCATGGTTTCTGAGATGCACCGTAGTATGCTGAGGAGTCAGGAAGGGTTTGAGGATCGACGTCGGCTGGTGAGTGTCATCTGATTGTATCCACCGCCGAATACGTACTCATCGTTACCCAGACACAAACCAGGTTAGCGAACCCGACTGCCAACGAATCTATTATCTCACATTTGCACCCAGCAAACTCGGTGAATCACCTCCCCCGGCTCCGCGGGCCTGTTTTGGACGTGACGGGTTGGTCGAGGAGGTTGTTGCTCTGGCCGAAAACCTTACTCCCATCGCTCTCATCGGTGCTGGTGGAATTGGCAAGACGTCCATCGCCCTGACGGTCCTTCATCACGACCGCGTCAAACAACGATTCGGCGACAACCGCCGCTTCATCCGTTGTGACCAGTTTACGACCTCGTGTGCCCATTTCCTCACCCGGTTATCCAAGGCCATTGGTGCGGGCATCGAGAACCCCGAAGAATTGACCGACCTACGGCCGTTCCTATCCTCCAAGGATATCCTCATTGTACTCGATAATGCGGAATCCATCCTTGATCCTCGTGGAATGGATGCACAGGAGATCTACGATGTGGTGGAGGAGCTGAGTCAGATCGACAACGTTTGTCTTTGTATCACCTCACGCGTCTCCACTGTTCCTTCCGACTGCGAGACTCTCGAAATACCAACTTTGTCGATCGAGGCCGCACGGGACGCCTTCTACCGGATATACAAGAACGGTGAACAGGCCAATCTCGTGGACAACATCTTGGAGCAACTCGACTTTCATCCACTCTCCATCACCCTACTCGCGACAGTTGCACATCATAACAAATGGAACGCAGATCGATTAACCAAGGAGTGGGGGTCGCGGCGAACGAGTGTGCTGCAGACGGAGCACAATAAGAGCCTCGCTGCCGCGATTGAACTTTCGCTTGCCTCCCCCATGTTTCGGGAGCTTGGCCCTGACGCCCGAGGGGTCCTCGGAGCTGTCGCATTCTTCCCACAAGGTGTCGACGAGAACAACCTTGACTGGTTGTTCCCCACAATACCCAATGGGGCAAACCTTTTGGACAAGTTCTGCATCCTTTCCTTGACGTATCGGAGCAACGGGTTCGTCATGATGCTCGCACCACTCCGAGACCATCTTTCTCCCGAGGATCCGAAAGCCTCCCGACTCCTCTGCATGGCCAAGGAACTTTATTTCGCTCGGGTATCCGTCTGCCTTAACCCAAACAAGCCCGAGTTCGGAGAATCGCGGTGGATCGTGTCGGAGGACGTAAACGTCGAACACCTACTCGATGTCTTCTCGTCCTCCGACACGAACTCGGATGATGTCTGGAAAGCCTGCGCCAGCTTCATGAGACACCTCTATTGGCACAAAATACGGCCAACTGTGCTGAGGCCCAGGATCGAAGGACTCCCAGACAATCATCCCTCCAAGCCCGATTGCTTGTTCGAGCTCTCGCAGTTGTTCGACTCCGTCGGAAATCACGCGGAATGCAAGAAGCTCCTTTTTCACGCCTTGAAGCTTCAGAGAGAGCAGGGGGACGATCGTCGGGTCGCCCGGACGTTAAGGCACCTATCCGAGACGGACCGACAAATGGGCCTCCACGGGGAAGGAATACAATTTGCGAAAGAAGCATCTGGGGTTTACGAACGGTTCGGTGACGTGACGGCACAAGCGCGGTGTTTGAGGGACCTCGCTTGGTTGTTGTGCGAGGTCAAGCAGCTCGACGCTGCTGAAGAAGCTGCATCCCATGCAATCGAGCTCCTCGCGGAGAAAGACGAACGATACCTGGTCTGTGGGTCTCACCGTGTTCTCGGAAACGTGTACCGGTTCAAGGGTGACAGGGAGAAGGCGATTCACCATTTCGAAGTGGCCCTAGGAATCGCATCCTCTTTCAGCTGGCTCCATGAACTGTTTCAGGTCCATTTCTCTCTGACTCAGCTCTTCCTCGATGAAGGCAAGTTCGATGACGCACAGGCTCACGTTGAACATGCAAAGTTGCACGCGGTGGATCATGCGTACTACCTGGGTTGTGCGATGGCGCTACAGGCTAGGGTTTTGTACAAGCAGCGCAGGGTTGAAGAGGCGAGGTCTGAAGCTCTGCGCGCCGTGGGCGTTTTCGAGAACCTTGGGGCTGCGAAGAAAATGGAGGACTGTAGGAATCTCCTTCGGGATATACAGAAGGAACTGGACGGTCCGATTGTCTCTGGTCAGTCGGGCTTTGATTGTGAACACTCGTAAACGGTGCTGATTCCTGCGTTCTTACTCTTCGTCCCAAGCCTAGGGAACCAAACGGTAGCATCTACGGTTGCGTCGAGTTCTTCAAAGACATTTTCCCGCAAATTACCAAAACATCATCCCTTCACCGTGCCTTGACTTGTGCTGTTCAACATCGCCGCTTTCTCGCTCTTCAACCGTTCTAAATTTGTTGTCCTATCGCCTGCAGTAGTCTTCTTGCTGTATCCTATCCCCCATCGTCTTCCGTGTTATATTTGAGTGTTTGTATTTATTTGTAATCAAGTAATGATACTGTAACTCTGAGAAGTTGGTCTATACCGTGGACTGGGAACCCCCAGCTGTTGATGAGGCCGTCAAGTTGTCGTCACCTCCCGTCCTCTCCCGTCATCACTTCAGCTCTTGGTTTATCTCGGTGAATACCCCCACGTCCGGCAACGTTTTTACAAGACGCGACCCTCGTTCTATCGCATCAGTCTTTCTCAGTCCCAACACGCTCCCTCCCTCTTCCTGCATTGTCCACCACCTGTTTGCTCGGGCAGACCGGTCGCTAGCCACGAGCATCACTCGCATGTAATTGGAATTTGAGGCTCTGGACGTTTACACCTGGTTCTAGTCACCATGCGTTTGAAATAGCATTTTGATGGATCTTATTGACTTCGGCGTCGGGAAAGGGAAAAAAAAGTTGATCGCTGTGTTGCTGATGCCATATCGATGCATGACCGTCTGAGAGTCGGCGAGACGCATTTGAACGTTCAATGATTGATCAAACCCAGTTCAAAAAGAGCTGCCCTGATGCCAGTGAATAAAAGCTCTGAGTTTCCGTTGCATATGTAATAGGTTGACATGTCATTTTACTTACAAGCGGGGGCTCACTCGTGTTTGACATATCGCTGCGGTTTGCATCACCACCTGAACACGTCGGTTGCTCACCAGGCCAATTATCTAATGGCAGCGACATGACAGTTCCCATATCTGGGTAATTTGTCAGGGCGAGATCCGAAAGTATCGTTAGGCGGCCCAGCCTCAGACGTCTCTCACTTCCTCAATACCGCCGGTTACCGCCATTGTCCTGTAGTTAGTGTTTCACAACACCATTCTATACTCGTCGTGTAGTGTACAGTGAAGATGGACAATCATTTTCTTTAAGTTACGAGAACGTGGGCCAACCATGACAGTGGAAGAGCAGCGTTGCAGTATCCAGGAGTGTGGGGTACCCTGACCTCGATCTCAAGATCTCACGCATGGAAACCGAAGTACTGACACGTCGCCGTTATTAGATAAATGGTCTGGTGAGCAACCGATGTGCTCAGGTGGTGATGCAAACCGCAGTACCAGTGAACTCTATTCGCCGTAAGCCGTTGAAGATAGCTCCCATGCCGTCTCCCGCTGTGCCAAGCGCATATCCGACCCCACTCCCTGACGTTTCAGGTGAAAAACGGCGACCACAGTTCGAGCCCCGGGTTCTCTTCAACCGCCAAATCCAGGGAAGTTCTCTCGAGTGGTATACCTGGAGTGGCCTGACCCGGGACGCTGGGATACTGCGTATGAGCGAATTCAAGAACACAATGTCGCGGGTTTGTAACCGGGGTGACTTCCCTGCAGATATTTCAAACATATGGGCCAACTCGCTGACGTCTTCCCTGACACCGTATTCAGTGTCATCTGGGCGTGGGCGTTCAAACGAAGCATAAAAGCTGAGTTCCCATTAGGGGGTTGGCTCGTCCCTATCGACACCCCACTTTTCAGCAGGAAAATCAATGCTCCTCGACCCCTTCTTGACGATCCTTCCACTTGTTGGTCAGACATTTATTACCAATGGCGGGAGGTATTTCCCGGCCTGCCGGATGGTCCAAACAGCGATATCTAAAGCGTCCAGGGTCTACTATCCGGGTGAGTACGAGTGACTATCGCGGCGGTGAAGCTGGAGCTCACGTTTAACCAGGCAGCCCCCAATACACCGAAGGAAAATATCATTCTTCCGCGTCCAGCCAACAAGATCCTGCATGCGTGGTAGAGCCTGGTACTCCAGAGGACGTAGCAAAGATCGTGCGTCCGTTTCTCTCGGTGCCACCCGGCATCGCACTCCGCAGTCGCTAAAATGCTCCGCCTCTTCCCAGCTCAAAGTGATTGACTCCACAAAAACTCCCTTCGCCGTAAGCTATTCCGACTTGCATCAGATCCCGCGCCCGCGATGGATATCTGACCTCCCTGGCGCTTCAGGTTAAAAGTGGTGGTCACACGATGAATCCCGGGTTCTCCTCAACCCAGGGAATTCAAATCTACACTAAGAAGTTCTCCCAAGTGACTTATGATGCGGCTACTAGCACTGCCGTGATAGGGACCGGTCTGGTCTGGGATACCGTGTACAAAAAACTCCAGGACCACGGTGTCATCGTTCTTGGTGGACGTTTTACTGGGGTGAGTGAGCGCTGCAACCCCTTTGTTAGAGTGTTCCCAACCCGTGTTGCGCAACAGGTCGGCGTGGGCGGCTTGCTGCTCGGCGGAGGTTCGTTCTTGGAGGCACTCTGGAGTTTGATACAGTACACTCACGAGCCGCGGATAGGGTACTCCTACAAGACTAATCGATATGGTCTTTGTATCGACACCATCGTTGGCTTCAACTTGGTTCTGCCCAATGGCACGATCACTCATGTGACCCAGTCGACGCAACCTGATCTCTTCTGGGCTTTGAAGGGAGGCTTTAACAATTTCGTAAGTCACTCCTCTGACCCGATTGCCATTCGGTTCCACTTACCCTTTTCCAGGGGATCGTGACAGACTTCACGATGACCACGTTCCCGCAAACGGAAGTATGGGTACGTACGACACTGTTCACCGAGAATTTGCACCGATTCGCACCCAAGGGCGGGGGAGTCGTGTACCCTTCTTCCAGTTTCAAACAAGCCCGCACCGCTATTGCAGATTTCTCGGTCCATTCCCAGGACCCAAAGGCTGCACTTTTTATCTCGTACAGCAGCTCCAGAGGGAGCCAGTCTATCTACCAGAATATCTTTTATGATGGACCAACTCCGCCATCTGGGACCTTCGACAATTTCGCAAAAATTCCGCACACTTCAAGTGATCTGAAGACACGTTCATACCTCGACACGCTCACGACTATTCCCGCTGATCTCCGGTGAGGTCATATAACGATCTTTCCCTCGGTTCTCTATTGATCTTATTTATAGTGGCTCTTGGCAGATGCTCGGCGTCAGGCACTTCAGCCCGACCCTCTTGGAAGCGGTCGAGAAGGAGCTAACGGTCAGTGTCCTTCTCTTATCTCCTAATTAAACTCAAGCCTTCTCCGCCCCACAGTACTGGACTACTGAATTAACTCCGAAGGGTGGAGTCTCGTTCACGTATGTCATTGAACCATTCCTCCAGAGCCACCTCTCGCATGCGAACTCCCCATCAGCCTGGCCGGATCCGTCTGCTCGCCAACCAGGCAAGGCCCCCAATCCACTCATCGTTGCCTTTACTTGGAACGATACCCGCTATGACGATGTGTTCATTGCAGCCATCGAAAAATCAGTAAACCGCCTTTCCACCGTTGCCAAGGCGGAGGGATTATTCTCCGACAACCCAATGGCGTTGTACGGAAATTTCGTGAACGCCAATACACCTCTCGCTGACATCTACGGGGACAATCTGCCAAAATTGCGAGCACTCAAGGGCAAGATCGACCCTGATAATGTCATGGGCTTGGCGGGTGGATTCAAATTCTGAACTTTGACAGGATGTGTCTTGAGAACAGGTTGACTGTCCCCAGGGCTACACAGTGTTACCTACGAGTCTATATAAATTGCTTTTTTGAGAGAATGGTTACGACCCCGACTGCTGCGTTGGGACTCAGATAGCATCAGCAAACATTGTGATTGCTTTTTCACTTTTTTTGTACTTTTTTTGGCTTATCAACACTTTTTACTTTCCTTCAGCTTTTTACTTATTACATGTATGTAAATATGTTGTAATCACCAAAAGTGTCATACTCGCAACAAAGGTACTCTGTTGGAATATAAATCCTGGCTTATCAGGCTTGATTTTTTTCAGAACAACATCAAACTCACCTCCAGGGTATTTGGCTTGCAAGTTCTCTGTCGCCTGTTTCAGCTATTTGGGTGCAGTAGAAGGCTGTTGAAGAGCTGGACGGGAGGATACATCAACGAATACTTTGATCACTTTCAAAGTGTCGAAATTGACCATAAGTGGTGGGAAGTGCACTTCTGTGTGTCATCGCCATATCTTTTTCAACTTTTATTCCCTTGTATACCCTTTCAAATCCTTCTTATGTTCCTTTCAAATGTGCTAAGTCACACTCTATTCACTTTCAAAATGCATTCATTCTTTGGTTTATTACAGGGATACTACAGAGCTAATCATTGAGGAGTTCTTCAGGTGCCTCGGCCACCAATGTATCAACCTCCGCTTCCACTTCTTGGTCCCTCATCTCCAACGTCACTCTATCCTCCATCAAGACTTCTACTTCCACATCCCCGAAGAACGTCTCTGACACAGGCAAAGGAGGAGTATGCAGACCCTCAATTGGGATCAGATGGGTGACGAAGGGATTCACATGAGGACTGTTGGTGAGGGTAGTGGATTCACCACTACCCACTGTCAGGGCCACTCTCACCCAAGACTCCCAATGCCTGTTCCTATGCCCTGCCTCTAATTGGTGGTCTGAGGGGATGCTATGGGGTCTTGTCCTGAGTACACCCACTCCAATTCTACTGACCGAAGGGCGTGCTTCCAGTAGGCTTCCTTTCCAAGCGAGAGATCTCGAGCGACGCTACGGGTTGATGAGCTCCTTAGCCGGTGCCTTCAGGGCAAGCGGACTAATTGTTAGGATGTGTGTCGCCTACACAAACATACAGCAGCAACTGAGGAACCGTGGGCTGCTAACCACAACCTCCGGTGATCTGCTTTCACCCCTGGGAGAGTGGGATCTCGGCAGGAGTGGGTAGCGAAGGGGGTGGGATTTAGGTTGTGCAGTAACAAGAAGAGGGGAGAGGGTAGTGAACGATGAGGAGGTGTAGCGAGGACTAGAAGGGCGATAGCGAAGAGAGACGAGGGCGAGGACGAGGGTAGTGAAGAGAGACGAGGGCGAGGACGAGGGTAGTGAAGAGAGACGAGGGCGAGGACGAGGGTAGTGAAGAGAGACGAGGGCGAGGACTAGGGTAGCAAGGGCCGCACTGTGCGACCGCGAAGACTAAGACTTGTAGTGAAGACCGCACTGCGCGGGAAAGAGACGAGGACGAGAATAGAGAGAGTAGCGAAGACTGAGGGAGACTTCGCAAAGTGAAGTCTCTGAGACGAGTTTGTTCTAGCTGAGAAGGGGGAAGGGGAGTAGATTGATGTCACTGGGGGCAAACCCCCACTTACCCGGAGTTTCCACTGTGATTACATTGTGATTTTTTAAGCAATTAAACCAGCATGTAACCGGCAGGTACATGCTGAGTTCTTTCACAATGTACTCAGCAAGGTGCCCAGTGGGTACTTTGTGA
>Ga0307514_10003090_pt1 | contig 16388 bp, 12 predicted proteins | sample 16_EM_MG_FD_203088 | JGI IMG/M metagenome (GOLD analysis project Ga0307514, IMG submission 203088) | Populus trichocarpa ectomycorrhiza microbial communities from riparian zone in the Pacific Northwest, United States - 16_EM | ecosystem: Host-associated > Plants > Roots > Unclassified | place...
TTCTTCGAGCTGTCGTTGATGGCCTTCATGGTGCTCACGACCTGGCCGACCACGTCACCGCCCTTGATGGCCACCGTGCTGGCGTTCAGCGCAAGCCGACTGGCCTGCTTGGCGTTGTCGGCGTTTTGCTTGACCGTGGAACTGAGTTGCTCCATTGAGGCTGCAGTCTCTTCGAGCGCCGAGGCCTGCTGTTCGGTGCGCTGGCTCAAATCCATGTTGCCTTGAGCGATCTGAGCCGAGGCTGTGGCTACTGACTCCGAGTTCTGCAGCACGCTCGATACCACCTTGGAGAGGTTGGCCTGCATTCCCTTGAGTTGGGCCATCATGCTCGTGGTATCGCCTTGCCGGAGGTCGATCCTCGCGCTGAGGTCGCCAGCGGCGACGCTTCGCGCCAGATCCGCAGCCTCGCCCGGCTCGCCTCCGAGCTGGCGACCGAGGGAACGCACCAGGACGAAACCGAAGATCGCGGCAAACAGCAAGCCCCCCAGGATGGCCATGATCGAGATCGCACGGATCGTCACATGACGTGTGGCGGCCTCCTCGTATTCCCTGCGTGCTTCGTCGATCTGGATCTTGACGAGCGCATCGATGCCTTGTGCCAGCGGGATGAACAGCGGCCGAATCTTCTGCGTCACCAGGCGCGTGGCCTCCGGCAAGTCGTTGGCACGAAGCGCAACCAGCGCCGGCATCAATGCTTCTTGGACAAACTGCTTGCGGGACTCGACGAACGCCTTCGCGATCTTCTCTTCCTCCGGCGTCAGATTTGTCGCTGCATAGTCACCCCAGACCTTGCTGGCCTTGGCGATATTGGCTTCGATCTCGGCGGTCATCTCGGTGATTCTCTCGGGCGTCGGTGTGACCAGCGAGATGTTGAGGTCCAGTCGGTTGATCAGCTGCAAGGCCCTGATCTCACCCAGTTGCGAGGCAGGCACGGTGCGATCCGCGTAGACAGATTTCAATGCGTCGTTGGCCCGGCCGATGCCGTACAGGCCGAGGGTGCCGATCGCCACAAGCAGCGCCGAGAGGACGCCAATCAACATCATCAGCCGAGTGGAAACTTTGAGATTGCTCATGACGAGGGCCTTTGGATGGGCGCGGTTGCGCGGCGCAGGTTGACTGCGCGCTTGACGAAGGCGGAGGGCGTTGGCTGCCAGCGAGGCAGGGCTGGCGGCGGGGGCAATGGCCGGACTAGTGGTCACAGGCGGTCCGTTTGAGCTTCGGCACGGACCGCCCGTGGGGAGGATTCCCGCGGGGCGCAATGACGTAAGAGGGTTGTCGGTCATCGCACAGGCGCCTTGAGCCGTCTAGCGGTTGAATGTCTCAACCTTGAGCCAATTCAGCGCGCTGTACAGGCCTGCCCATGCAGAAGAGCCGCCGCGCGCCGGTCAGCTGTGCAGTGAAGAGCGCCATGGAATTCATGCTGTATGAATGACTCGACCGAGCATCGGCATCGACCAGTTGACCTTGCTCGTGCGGGACGGCTTTGAGGCCCGGACTTTCGCAAAGGAAGTTCTGCAATGGTCGCAAGCTGCCGGTCATGAAACTCAGCTTTGCAAGCGAGCCCGAGACGCCGAGGAGGGCGGCGGCAGTCACCAGCCTTGTTGGCCTCCGAAGATGATCAAAACGGCGCAGGCGCTTCCAGCAACAAGGGCTCACCGCTGACCGGATGCGGCAGCGTCAACTGCCACGCATGCAGCATCAACCGCGGTGACGCGGCCTCCACTTCGGGTGGCGCATACAACTCGTCGCCCAGGATCGGGTGGCCGATGGCTTGCAGGTGCACGCGCAGCTGGTGCGAGCGGCCGGTGATGGGGGTGAGCAGGAGGCGGGCGGTGTTCGTGGCGGGGGCGCGTGAGAGGCAGCGCCACAGTGTGGTGGATGGCTTGCCGAGCGTAAGGTCCACCATCTGCCGAGGGCGGTTCGGCCAGTCGCCGATCAGCGGCAGATCCACGCGGCCCTCGTCTTCGGCGGGCAAGCCGGCCACCAGCGCGAGGTAGCGCTTTTCGGTTTGGCGTTGCTCGAAGGACTGGCTGAGCCTGCGTTGCGCGGCGGCGCCGCGGCCGAAGACCAGCACGCCGGAGGTGCCCATGTCGAGCCGGTGCACGGTCAGTGCGTCGGGGAACAGGGCCTGCACCCGCGAGGCGGCGCAATCGGCCCGCTCGGCACCGCGGCCGGGCACCGAGAGCAGGCCGGCTGGCTTGTCGATGGCGACCAGGTGCTCGTCGGCGAACAGCACTCGCAGCTCGGACAGCGGCGGTGGTGTGTACAGGATTCCAGCCATGTGCGATCTTAGCGACCGCGGTCCTTGCGCTGGCCGAGCATCACTCGTGCGTCACTCGTGCGTCACTCGTGCCTGAGCGCCTCGATCGGGTCCAGCTGCGCTGCGCGCCGCGCCGGCATGAAGCCGAACACCACGCCAATCGCCGCGGAGAAGCCGAAGGCCAGCAGGTTCACGCCGGTGTTGAAGGCGTAGGGCACGCCCAGCAGCGAGGTCAGCCCCAGCGAGGCCAGCGTGGCCAGCACCAGGCCGACCAGGCCGCCCAGCGAGGACAGCACGACGGCTTCGATCAGGAACTGCAGCAGCACCTCGCGCTCGAACGCGCCGATGGCCAGGCGCACGCCGATCTCGCGGGTGCGCTCGGTCACGCTGACCAGCATGATGTTCATGATGCCGATGCCGCCCACGAGCAGGCTGACCGCCGCCACAGCGCCCAGCAGCGAGGTCATCAGCTGCGTGGTGCCCGAGAGCGTGGCGGCGATCTGCGCGGTGTCCAGCACGTTGAAGTTGTTCTCCTGTCCTTCCGCCAGCTTGCGGCGCTCGCGCAGCAGCGTGGTCAGGCTGGCGGTCACGGCTTCGCTGTCCACGCCATCGTCCATCGAGACCAGCAGCGTGTTGATGCGGGTGTTGCCGATCACGCGGCGCTGCGCGGTGCGCAGCGGCACGATGATGGTGTCGTCCTGGTCCATGCCCATGGCGGCCTGGCCCTTGCTCGCCAGCGTGCCGATGACCTCGCAAGAGAAGCTCTTGATGCGCACCTGCTGGCCGACCGGGTCCTCGTTGTTGAACAGCTCGCGCTTGATGGTGGCGCCGACCACGCAGACTGCCGAGCCCGCCGTCTGCTCTTCTTCGCTGAAGATGCGGCCGCTGGCCAGGGTCCAGTTGCTGGCGGCGAAGTACTGGTCGTTGCTGCCGGTGATGGTGGTCGCCCAGTTCTTGCCGTTGGCGATGACGGTGACGGCAGAGCGCACCTCGGGCGCAACGGCCTTCAGGCCGGCCACTTCATCGCGGATCGCGTCCACATCGGCTTCCTGGAAGGCCGGTGCGCCGGTGCCGCCGCCCGGCCCCAGGCGCTGGCCAGGGCGGATCTGCAGCAGGTTGCTGCCCAGGCTGCTGATCTGTTCGCGCACCGCGCGCGTCGCGCCATTGCCGACCGTGACCATGGTGACCACCGCGGCCACGCCGATGACGATCCCCAGCACCGTGAGGAAGGAGCGCAGCAGGTTGCGGCGGATGGCCCGCAGAGACAACAGGAAGGTGTTGCCCCACATCAGGACTGGCCCTCGCTGAGGTTGGCAAACTGGCTGGGCGGTGCGTCATGCGGCGCCTGGTATTCGTCGCGTTCGATGCGGCCGTCGCGGAAGTGCACGATGCGCTGGGCCCAGGCGGCCATGTCCGGCTCGTGGGTGACCATCAGCACGGTGATGCCGTGTTCGCGGTTCAGCGCGCGCAGCAAGGCCATGATCTCTTCGCTGCGGGCGCTGTCGAGGTTGCCGGTGGGTTCGTCGGCCAGCAGCACTGTCGGCTGGGTGACGATGGCACGGGCAATCGCCACGCGCTGCTGCTGCCCGCCGGACAGCTCGGCCGGCGTGTGGTGCTCCCAGCCGGCCAGCCCCACCTGGGCCAGCGCCGCGCGGCCGGCCTGGTGGCGCTGCGCAGCGGCCTCGCCGCGGTACAGCAGCGGCAGCTCGACGTTCTCCAGCGCCGAGGTGCGCGAGAGCAGGTTGAAGCCCTGGAACACAAAGCCCAGGTGGCGGCGGCGCAGCCGGGCGCGGGCGTCACGGTCCAGCCGCTCCACGTGGATGCCGGCGAACAGGTACTCGCCGCTGGTCGGCGTGTCCAGGCAGCCCAGCAGGTTCATCACGGTAGATTTGCCCGAGCCGCTGGGGCCCATGACCGCGACGAACTCGCCGGCCGGGATGTCCAGGTCCACGCCCTTGAGCGCCTGGAAGGCGATGTCGCCCTGGCCGTAGGTCTTGGTCACGCCGCGCAGGCGGATCAGCGGGCCGCCGGTGGGCAGGTCCTGGGCGGTGCTCATTTCGCAGCTCCGCTGGCCTGGCCCGTCTGCTGGCTGATGATGACAGGCAGGCCTTCCTGCAGGCCTTCGCCGCTGACTTCCGTCAGCCGCCCGTTGCTCAGGCCGACGGTGACGGTCAGCGGCTTGGGCCGCCCGTCCTCCAGCACCCAGATGCGCTTGCTGCTGCCGCTGTCGGCATTCGCCTTCGCGGGCTTGCCGCCGTTCTGTCCTCCGGCACCGCCCGCGCCACCGGGCCGGCCGGCACCGGGCGGGCGCGGCATCAGCATGGACATGATGCCGGCGCCGCCGCTGGGGCTTGCACCCGGCGCGCCGCCGCGCTGCGTGGGCGCGTAGTTCAGCGCGCTGCGCGGCACCAGCAGCACGTTCTTGTGCTCGGTGGCGGCAATCGTCGCGGTGGCGGTCATGCCCGGGCGCAGCGTCTGGTCCGGGTTGTTCACGTCCAGCTGCGTGGTGTAGGTGACCACGTTGTCTGTCGTCGTCGAGCCGAAGGCCACGCGGGTCACGTTGGCCGGGTACTTGCGGCCCGGCCAGGCGCTGACGGTGAACTGCGCTGTCTGGCCCTCTTTGACCTGGCCCACGTCGGCCTCGTCCACGTTGACCGAGAGCTTCATGCGGCTCAGGTCCTCGGCCATGGTGAACAGCGTGACGGCCTGCAGCGAGGCGGCCACCGCGTTGCCCGGCTCGACCGCGCGGGTCAGGATGACGCCGTCGATCGGCGAGCTGATGGAGGCCTTGGCAAGGTTGGTCTGGTTGGTGCTGAGCCCGGCCTGCGCCTGGGCGACACCGGCGCGTGCCGCGGCTTCGGCCGAGATCGCGCGGTCCAGCGTGGCGCGGGCGGCGTCCAGCTCGGTCGCGGCTGGCGTCTTGCCGCCGGAGAGCTTGGCCACCTGCTCCAGGCGGGCCAGCGCCAGGCGGGACTCTTCCACCGTGGCCTGCGACTGCAGCACCGTGGCCTGCGCGCTCTGCAGCGCAGCCTTGGAGGTGTTGACCTGGTCGATCAGCTTGGCCGTGTCCAGCTCCACCAGCACCTGGCCCTTCTTGACCCGGTCGTTCACGTCGACCAGCACGCGCGTGACGGTGCCCGAGAGCTCGCTGCCGATGCTGACCGAGCGCGTGGGCTGCAGCGTGCCGTTGGCGGTCACGGTGAGGGACAGGTCACCGCGCTTGAGCGGCTCGGTGACATAGCGCGGCGCATCGGCCTCGGCCCGGTGGCCCAGCCACAAGGCCACGCCAACGCCGGCGAGCGCGAGCAGCGCCACTGCGACCCAGGTGCTGCGGCGGCGCCAGCGCGGGGTGGTGTCGCCGGCCAGCCAGTCGGGGGTTTGCTGGCCGGGGTCTTGGGGAGAAGAAGACGTCATGGAGGATGGGTCCGGAAATGAAGGGCGGCTCAGCGGCTTGCGACGGGCGAGCTGGCGGTCGGCTGGCTGGCGGTCGACTTGGCGGTCGACTTGGCGGACGGGGCGGTCGCGGCGGTTTCACCGTCCGGCGTCCAGCCGCCGCCCAGGGCCTTGTAGAGCTGCACCAGGTTTTGCGAGAGTTCGGTCTGCGTGCTTTGCAGGCTGGTCTGCGTGCTCAGCAGGTTGCGCTGGGCTTCGAGCAGGCTGGCGGTGTCGATCAGGCCGGCCTGGTGGCGCTGGCGGGTTGCGTCGAAGACGTTCTGCGCGGCGGTGGCGGCCTTGCGCAGCGTGCCCACGCGCTCGCGGCTGCCGCGCACGGCGACCAGGCTGTCCTCCACGTCCTTCAGCGCGGTGAGCACCACGGCTTCGTACTGGATGCGCGTGGCGTCCAGCGCAGCGTCCTGCTGGGCCACCAGCGCCTCGCGCTGACCACCGTCGAACAGCTGCCAGCTGAAGGCCGCGGCCAGGCTGGCAATGCCGGCACCGCTGGCGCCCAGGCCGGCCAGCGTGAGGGCCTGCAGTCCCGCCGAGCCACTGAGCGAAAACGCCGGCAAACCTTCGCGCCGGGTCTGGTCGCGGCGGGACCATTGGGCTGCCACCGAGGCTTCGGCCGCGCGCAGGTCCGGCCGCTGGCGCAGCAGGTCGGCCGGCACGCCCACGGCCAGCCTGTCCACCAGCGGTTCGGTGTTCGGCATGGCCGAGACCTGGGCCAGGCTGCCCTGCAGCGCCTGCAGGCTGCGGCCGGTCAGCAGCGCGAGCTGGCTTTCGTATTGGGCGACCTCGGTGGTCAGCGAGGGCAGGCTGGCGCGGGTCTGCTCGGTGCTGAGCCGCGCCTGGTCCAGGTCCAGCCCGCTGGCCAGGCCCGCCTGCACGCGCCAGCTGACGAGTTGAGAGCTGTCCTCGAAGTTGTCCAGGCTGGCCTGGGTGATGCGCTGGCGGGCCTGCGCGTCACGCAGGCCCAGGTAGGCGAGGCCCACCTCGGCGGCCAGCGAGACCTGGGTCGCATGGAGGTCCTGCGTGGCGACCGCCACGTCGGCGCCCGCGGCGTCGATCGCGGCCTGCTGCGAGCCGTTCAGGTCCGGGTTCCAGCTGGCGCTCAGGCCCACCTGGAACTGGTTGCTGTTGGTGTTGTTGCTGTGGTTGCGGCTGGCCGAGGCCGAGGTGCCGACCTGCGGCCGCGCCCCGGCCACGGTCGCCGCGCGCGCAGCCTGCGCCTGGGCCAGCGTGCTGCGGGCCACGCGCAGGTCGGTGTTGCGGGCCAGCGCCTCGCGCACCAGCGCGCTGAGGTCGGCATCGTCGAACTGCTGCCACCATTGCGCCAGCACCGCGCCGTCCGCCGGCTTGGCCTGGCCCGGGCCGGCACGCAGCCAGCTCATGGGCAACAACGGCGTGGCCGCCGAAGCCGCGGCGGCGGCGCTCTCTGGCAGCCGGTCTTCAGGCGCAGCAGCCCAGGCGGGCAGCGCCAGCGCCAGGCTCAGCGCCAGCAGCGCGGGCCGGAAGCGGTCAGGCAATGGGTGTGGAAGCATCGGTCCCTGCATGGTGTCCAGTGGTGGCGCGCGAGCAGCGGCGAGCCCCCGAATGTCCAGATGCTCGCCGCGTGCTGGAAGGGCCTTGCGTCCGCTTTGTAAAGTAAAGTGGATTGATCGGTCCATCCCGCTGACTGCGACGACTTCCGCGGCCGCAGGCGCGGAGTCGGCCTGGATCCCTCTTCACAAACCGGTGCAGCTCGGATGAATCAGCGGCTTTCCTGGCGTTCGGGCGCGAGACTGGCGGCGCTGGCCGCGACCTGCTGCGCTTCCCTTGTCTTCGCCAGGAAGCCGGCGGAGGCCAGCGCTGGCTACGCGGTCAGCGGCAGCTGCGCGGGGCATCCGGCGGTCACTTCGCTGAAGGTGGCGCCGGGCTTCTGCGTGGGCCTGGCGGCGAGCGACCTGGGCGCTCCGCGCGGCGTGCTGCCGCTGCCGGACAGGCGCGTGTTGGTGACCGACCGCGGGCCTTGGGACGGCCAGCGCGGCCGCCTGCTGGCACTGAGCTTCGGCGAGCAGGGCGAGGTTCAGCTGAAGGTCTTGCTGAGCAAACTGGACCGGCCGCACGGCCTGCAACTGGACGCGGCCGGCCGGGTGTTGATTGGCGAGTCCGGCCGCATCGGCGTGGTGGACTTGCGGCCCGATGGCGCGGTGCTGAAGCCGCTGATCGAGCACCTGCCCACGGCTGGGCGCCATCCGCTGAAAGCCTTCATCGTGGCGCCGGACGGGGCCTTGATCGTCAACCTTGGCGCACCGACCGATCACTGCGAAAGCTCGGACCCAGCACCTGCTTCGGCGCCCGCCGGTTTTCCTGCCTTGCCCGGTGGCGGAGGGCGACCAGGCCCAGGCGGCGCTGTGGCGCTACGAGCGGGTCAAGGGCGAGCCCGAGCGCTGGGAAGGCAAGGTTCTGGCGCGCGGCCTGCGCAACTCGATGGGCCTGGCCTACAGCCCGCTTGACGGCGCGCTGTGGCAGGCCGAGAACAGCCGTGACAGCTTGCCCGGCCCGGTGCACGATTCCGCCACGCGCCCGTTCGACGAGCTCAACCGCGTGGCGCAGGGCCGGCACTACGGCTGGCCGTATTGCACCGAAACCGATCTGCGCGACCCGGCGTTCGGCCGCTTCGACTGCAGGCAGTACACCGCGCCTGAACGCCTGCTGCCGCCGCACTCGGCCCCGCTGGGCATGCTGTTCTACGACGCGTCGCAAGCCCCCGCCGCATGGCGCAAGTCCCTGCTCATCACGCTGCACGGCTACCGCCCCACCGGCCACCGCATCATCGGCTACCCGCTGTCGCCCAAGGGCCAGCCCGCCGCGAAACCGATCACCTTGGTCGAAGGCTGGGATGCCGCCACGGGACTGCACCCGATGGGCGCGCCCACCGACATCAAGGCCGACTCGAAGGGCCGGCTGTGGGTGACCGAAGACCGCAACGGGACGCTGCTGGTGATTGCGCCGGTTGTCCAGGATCCAAGGTGAGCGGCGTCACAAGCTGAATCGCCTGCGCTGTCCCGTCCTGTGCCGTTTTCGCGTACACCGTTGACGAAGGGGCGTCGCGCCCCATCCGTCTGAAGACCGACAAACAGGGGAGCCGGTGCACCATGAACATCTCGAACCGCAAGGGGGCCAAGCGGCTTGCCTGGGTGGCGTTGGCCCTGCTGTTGGTGCCGGTGTGCCTGCAATTTGTCAACCACCGCGCGGTCAGCGGCAAGCTGTGTGGCGAAGCGATGCGATGCGCGGACGACAACCATTGGTCCCGTCTGGGCCTGCAGGCCGACATTCCCAAGCTGCCGGCTGCGCTGCAGGCCTCCGCGGTCCAGGCCAGCGTGCACACCGGCCTCGTGCGCAGGGCTTGCGATGGCGGCTGGACGGCGGCTTTTGGGGCGCGCATCGAGCTTGACGCGATTGCCGTTGGCAAGCTGGTCAGCACGCAGGGGGCATGCGTGGACGTGGGGCGCAGTGAGCTGCATGCGAGCGTGGCGGGCGCGCAGTTGATGCTGGACAGCTGCCGCGTTCTGCTTTCGCCGCTGCGCCTGGACTGGGGCGACAGCTTGCGGGTTTCGCTGGCGGGGCAGCCCGCACCCGACGCCGCTGCGGCATGCGCCGCATCGCTGCCGCCTGGCGGTCTTTCGGCTCTGGCGCAAACGCTGGGGGACCTGAAGCTGAGCGCAACAGCCGAGTACGGCTTGCCGTTTTCGAAGGCCGATTCGCTGGCCGGGCTGTCGGTGCAAAAGGTGCTGTCCACCATGGCCACGACGCAGGAACTTCGCTTGACCTCGGGCAGCGGCACTGGCCAACTGAGCCTGAAGACCCGGCCGGCAGCGGACGCTGCGCAGGCTTCGCCCGAGCTGACGCTCACGGCAGGCGTGGAGGGCGCGTTGCGGGCCTTGCTGCCTGGGGAGCTCGGTGCCTTGATGGCGCCCGGCCACCCGCTGCAGGTTCGCTGGAACCTGGGGCACGAGTCCGGCGTGTCGGTCAACGGCCGGGCTGCCGCCCGCAAGGCGGTGCAGGTCCGCCCGGCCGGTCTGGTGACCTTGGGCGACGAGTGCAGCACGCCGGTGCCGGAGGCAGGCCGCTCGCTGTTTTTCGTGCAGGCCAACGACCAGGGTGAGGCCTTGGCGCTGCCACAGATGCAGGCGGTGTTCGACGCAGTGGCGCAGGCCAACGCAGGTGCCGGCGCGCTGGTTGCGCTCTTCGTGCACGGTTGGCAGCATTCGGCCGACAAGGCGGACAGCTATGTGTGCGACTACGCGGACCTGACCAGCGGGGTCAGGGCGATGGAGCAGGCGGCAGCGCGGGCATCGGGCCGTGCGCCGCGCCAGGTGATTGGCGTGTTCTTCGGCTGGCCAGGCGCGCCTTATGACAGCGAGGTGGCCAATGTGGTCACCACCTTCTGGAACCGGCTGCAGGCGGCTGACAAGCTTGGCGGCGCGCAGGCGGTGTTGCCGCAACTGATCGCGGGTCTGGCTCAGCGGGTGGACTCGGCGCCGCGGGACCAGCGTGCCGACCGACGCAGCGCCTTCGTCGTGGCGGGCCACAGCATGGGCGCGCGCGCGGTGTTCAGCGCCATTCGTGGGGGCCTGTTGCAAACGAGCGCTGGGGCCCAGCTGCCGCCGCGGCCAGACCTGGTGCTGTTGATCAACCCGGCGTTTTCGGCCGAGCTGTACCGCGCGGTGCACGACCAGCAGGCGCAGTGCGCGCCGGCCAGCATGCCGGTGCTGCTGTTTTCGTCGGAAACAGACGGCGTGACGCGCGAGGTCTATCCCGCCGGGCAGGCCATGTCCTATGCGCCCGATGCGCCGCAAACCGCGCCGTTTCTGGAGCACATCTACACGGCAGCCAACTTCCCGGCCTTCGTGACCCACCGGCTGCGCATGGAGGTGTTGCAAGGCGAGACGCCGGACGCGCACGGTCCGCAAACCATCCTGCGAGGCTTCCAGCGCGCGCCGGCGCGGTCCGACGAGTTGTATGCCGACAATCCTGTCACCGTGTTCCACCAGCCTGCGACCGGCTTTCCGGCACCGTCGGACGCCTGGTACCGCATGCGGCTGGAAGCGGTGGACGACAAGGCCAGCACCTGCCCGGCGGGCGGCTCCAAGGTCATCGAGGTGGACCGGCGCATCGTGCCCGACCACGGGACCATCTTCACGCCGCCGTTCATGGAGTACGTGGTGCGTGCGCTCAACCACGGGACCGCGGGCTTGCAGCACAAGGCCACGCCGTAGCCGCCGAGCAGGCACAAAAAAGCCACCCGAAGGTGGCTTGGTCGATTCAGCACTTGGGGCTGATCACTGGCTGACGAAAGCGCGCTCGATCACGAAGTCGCCCGGGGTCGTGGTGTTGCCTTCCTTCAGGCCGCGCACTTCCATCATGGTCTTCAGGTCGCGCAGCATCTCGGGGCTGCCGCAGATCATCACGCGGTCTTCGGCGGCGTTGAGCTGCGGAATGCCGAGGTCGGCGGCGAGCTTGCCGCTCTCGATCACGTCGGTGATGCGGCCCTGGTACTTCGAGGGTTCGCGGGTGACGGTGGGGTAGTACAGCAGCCTGCCCTTGATGAACTCGCCGAGGAACTCGTGTTCGGGCAGGTGCTGGGTGATGTAGTCGTGGTAGGCCAGCTCATTGTTCTGGCGCACGCCGTGAACCAGGATGACCTGCTCGAATTTTTCGTAGGTGTCCGGGTCGCGGATGATGCTGAGGAACGGTGCCACGCCGGTGCCGGTGCCAAGCAGGTAGAGGCGCTTGCCGGGCGTGAGGTAGTCGATCAGCAGCGTGCCGGTGGGCTTCTTGCCGACGATCAGCGTGTCGCCGACCTGGATGTGCTGCAGCCGCGAGGTGAGCGGGCCGTCCTGAACCTTGATGCTCAGGAACTCCAGCGTCTCTTCGTAGTTCGGGCTGACGATGGAGTAGGCGCGCAGCAGCGGCTTGCCGTTCACGCGCAGGCCGATCATCGTGAAATGGCCGTTCGAGAAGCGCAGCGAGGTGTCGCGGGTGGTGGTGAAACTGAACAGGCGATCGGTCCAGTGGTGCACGCTCAACACGCGCTCTTCATTGAAGGCACTCATCTCGAAGGTTCGGTAAGGTCACAAGACACAGAGCGACTCACCGCCCCGCAGGACTCGGGATTATCCCTCAGCGGCCTTGCCCGGCCCGGCCTGAGGCTTTGCGCAGGCGCAAGCCAGCCTTGTTCTGGAACAGAGGTCAGCGCCCCTGGCCCAACCAGTCACGCAGGACTTCGGCGGTGTGCTCTCCGAGTTGCGCCGGCGCCTGGCGGTATTGCACAGGGCTGGCCGACAGGCGGATCGGGTTGGCCACCAGCGGCACGCTGCCGAAGGCCGGATGCGGCATTGCCAGCTTCATGCCGCGGGCAATGACCTGCGGGTCCGCGAAGACCTCGCCCAGCCGGTTGATCGGGCCGCAAGGCACGCCCGCGGGTTCCAGCAGCGCCATCCACTCGGTGGTGGTCTTCATCACCGTGGCCTGGCGCAGCAGCGGGATCAGCACCACACGGTTCGCCACCCGCGCCGGGTTGGTCGCGAAGCGTTCGTCCGTCGCCCATTCGGCATGGCCAGCCACGGCGCAGAGCTTGGCGAACTGGCCGTCGTTGCCCACGGCCAGGATCATGTCGCCGTCGGCCGTCGGGAAGTCCTGGTAGGGCACGATGTTGGGGTGCGCATTGCCCATGCGCTGCGGCGCCTTGCCGCTGGTGAGGAAGTTTGCGGCCTGGTTGGCCAGCGTGGCCACCTGCACGTCCAGCAGCGCCAGGTCGATGTGCTGGCCTTCGCCGCTGGTGTGGCGGTGCTGCAGCGCGGCGAGCACGCCGATGGTGGCGTACAGCCCGGTCATGATGTCCACCAGCGCCACGCCCACTTTCTGCGGCCCCGCACCGTCCTCGCCATCGGCCCGCCCCGTCAGGCTCATCAGCCCGCCCATGCCCTGGATCAGGAAGTCGTAGCCCGCGCGCGGCGCATACGGGCCGGTCTGGCCGAAGCCGGTGATCGAGCAATAGATCAGCCGCGGGTTGACGGCTTTCAGGCTGTCGTAGTCCAGCCCGTAACCCTTCAGCCCGCCGACCTTGAAGTTCTCCAGCACCACGTCAGCCTCAGCCGCCAGCGCTCGCACCTGTGCCTGGCCTTCGGGCGACGCCAGGTCAATGGCGACCGAGCGCTTGTTGCGGTTGGCGCACTGGAAATAGGCCGCCTGCTTCGACGGCGAACCGTCTGCCAGCGGCACCCAGGGCGGGCCCCAGGCGCGGGTGTCGTCGCCAGCACCCGGGCGCTCGACCTTCACCACGTCCGCGCCCAGGTCGCCCAGCATCTGGCTGGCCCAAGGGCCGGCGAGCACGCGGGAGAGGTCCAGGACCTTGATGCCTTGGAGTGCGGTGGTGTTCATTTGGGTGCTGTGTGGAGGTTTGCGCGTTGCCAAGGCCATCGGGTAGCCCACTCCGCTCATGTCCCCCGGCCTGCGGCCTCCTCCTTTACTTCGCTGCGTGGGCCACCCAATGCCCTTGGCGGCGAGCGTTTTGCCTTTGCCGCCGAGAACAGCCGGGACCGTGCCCGGTTCGGGAGTCGGGGTGTGCTGCGCAGTGAAGTAAAGGGGGAGGCCGCAGGCCGGAGGACATGAACGGAGCAGCACACCCCGGATCCCGAACCTTGCGCCAACCGTGGCGCAAAGGTCTTCTCAAAGATCAGAACGCCGCAATGCCCGTCATCGCACGACCGAGGATCAGTGCGTGCACGTCGTGCGTGCCTTCGTAGGTGTTCACCACTTCGAGGTTGACGAGGTGGCGGGCCACGCCGAATTCGTCGGAGATACCGTTGCCGCCCAGCATGTCGCGTGCTGTGCGGGCAATGTCCAGCGACTTGCCGCAGCTGTTGCGCTTCATGATGGAGGTGATCTCGACGGCGGCCGTGCCTTCGTCCTTCATGCGGCCCAGGCGCAGGCAGCCTTGCAGGGCCAGCGTGATCTCGGTCTGCATGTCGGCCAGCTTCTTCTGCACCAGCTGGTTGGCGGCCAGCGGCTTGCCGAACTGCTTGCGGTCCAGCGTGTACTGCAGCGCCGTGTGCCAGCAGAACTCGGCCGCGCCCAGCGCGCCCCAGGCAATGCCGTAGCGCGCGCTGTTGAGGCAGGTGAACGGGCCCTTGAGACCGCGCACTTCGGGGAAGGCGTTTTCCTCGGGGCAGAAGACGTTGTCCATCACGATTTCGCCGGTGATGGAGGCACGCAGGCCCACCTTGCCGTGGATGGCCGGGGCGCTCAGGCCCTTCCAGCCCTTTTCCAGCACGAAGCCGCGGATGGCGCCTGCGTCGTCCTTGGCCCAGACCACGAACACGTCGGCGATAGGGCTGTTGGTGATCCACATCTTGGCGCCGGAGATGCTGTAGCCGCCGTCCACCTTCTTGGCACGGGTGATCATGCTGCCGGGGTCCGAGCCGTGGTTGGGCTCGGTCAGGCCGAAGCAGCCGATGAATTCGCCGCTGGCCAGCTTGGGCAGGTACTTCTGCTTGGTGGCTTCGTTGCCGAACTCGTTGATCGGCACCATCACCAGCGAGCTCTGCACGCTCATCATCGAGCGGTAGCCGGAGTCCACGCGCTCCACCTCGCGCGCCACCAGGCCGTAGCAGACGTAGTTCAGGCCGGCACCGCCGTATTGCTCGGGGATGGTCGCGCCCAGCAGGCCCAGGCTGCCCATCTCGCGGAAGATGGCCGGGTCGGTCTGCTCGTTGCGGAAGGCCATCAGCACGCGCGGGGCCAGGGCTTCCTGGCAATAGGCCGCCGCGGCGTCGCGCACCTGGCGCTCGTCGTCGGTCAGCTGGCTGTTGAGCAGCAGCGGGTCATCCCAGTGGAAGCTGGCCTTGGTTGCCATGGTCGCGGTCTCCGTCAAGTTCAATGTTGGAATCTTAGAATCGAGTCTGCCTGCGTGGCAAACGAGAATTTCGCACCGTTCTGTGCGGATCAGGAATTCCGAGGGCTGCTCGATGCGCCGCAAGATCCCATCCACTGCTGCATTGGCCGCCTTCGAGGCCGCCGCGCGCCACCAGAGTTTCACCAAGGCCGCCCACGAACTGGCAGTGACGCAGAGTGCCGTCTGCCGGCAGATTGCCACGCTGGAAGACTTCCTCGGCCTGCCGCTGTTCCGCCGCGGCCAGCGCGGCGTGCTGCTGACGGATGCCGGCCAGCGCTATGCGCGCAGCGTAGCGGCGCGGCTGGACGAGGTCGAACGCGACACGCTGGACCTGATGTCCCAGGCCGGGCTGGGCGAAGCTGTGGGTTCGCTGGAGCTGGCGGTGGTGCCCACGTTTGCCACCCAATGGCTGCTGCCGCGCCTGGCCGGTTTCCAGGCGCAGCATCCCGGCATCACCGTGCACTTCACGCCGCGCACCCGGCCCTTTCTCTTCGAGGAGACCACGCTGGACGCTGCGATCCATGCCGGCGAAGCCTTCTGGCCCGGCACCGCGGGTGAACTGCTGATGCACGAACACCTCATTGCCGTGGCCAGCCCGGCGTTGCTGAATGGCCGGGTGATGAACAGCGCAGGCGACCTCGCGGGCCTGCCGCTGCTGCAGGCCAGCACGAGGCCTTATGCCTGGCGTCTGTGGTTCGAATCGCTGGGCCTGAAGGTCGACCATGACATGGCTGGCGCGCGCATGGAGCTGTTCTCCATGCTCAGCGAAGCGGCGGCGCAAGGACTGGGCGCCGCGCTGGTGCCGCGCCTGCTCGTCGAGCGCGAGCTGGCCAGCGGGCGGCTGGTGCAGTTGCTGCCGCACGAACACGTGAGCGACCGCGCCTACCGGCTGCTGTGGCCGCAGCACAAGGCTGGCCTGCCGGCGCTCGCGGTGTTTGCCGCCTGGCTGGGCGAGGAGGCCGGGCGCTACCGGGCCGAGACAGGTCAGGCCTAGCATGGCAGGAACGGCCACGGCTTTTCGTTCAGTGTCGTGAAGGCACTTTTGCCGCGTCAAGGAGCACCCATGGCCCAAGGTTTGCCTCGTTACGATGATGTTCGCCTGCTGTGTCGATGCCTGCTGCTTTGCAGTGTCTGCCTCTGGTGCAGCATGGCAGGCGCCCAGGCCACGCAGCGCTTGTGCGGGCCAGACAGCGAAGACAAGCCAGGGCCAGCCTGCCTGGTGGCCAGCCAGGAGATTGGTGCGTTGCCGGACCAGCCGATCTACTGGCGCATCTACACCTATGACGACCTGCAGGTCGCTCGCCGCGAGGCGCCGCGCGAAGGGGCTGTGGCGCAGGCGTTCGGGCAGACCTGGCTGTTCGTTGCAGGTGCAGATGCGCCGAGCTTGCCCAGCGCACGGCATGTGGCCGACGTCGGCCCGCTGCCGGTCGCTGCAGGTTCGAATTACCAGGCGGAGTACCTGAAGTCCACCTTCAGCCCGGGCATGACTGCGCCCTTGCATGTGCACTCCGGGCCAGAGGCGTTTTACGCACTGAGTGGCGGCACCTGCCTGGAAACACCGGACGGCGTGCAGGTGAAGCGCGGCGCGGGTCACAGCCTGATGATCCGGCAGGGGCCGCCCATGCTGCTGATGGCCGTGGGCAACGAGGAGCGCCGCGGCTTTGCGTTGATCCTGCATGACGCCAGCCACCCGCCGACCACCTTGACGCAGGCCTGGACGCCCAAGGGCTTGTGCGTGGCCGAGAAGTAGCT
>Ga0307514_10003091_pt1 | contig 16385 bp, 19 predicted proteins | sample 16_EM_MG_FD_203088 | JGI IMG/M metagenome (GOLD analysis project Ga0307514, IMG submission 203088) | Populus trichocarpa ectomycorrhiza microbial communities from riparian zone in the Pacific Northwest, United States - 16_EM | ecosystem: Host-associated > Plants > Roots > Unclassified | place...
GCGCGGCGTGAACAACGACCTCGAGTGAGGAAAGTTTAACGGGTTCACCGTTAACCTAGAGAGAGAATCAGAATTGATCAGGGTTACACAGACATAGATGGTGCGTTACCTTGAGAACAGCCCAGCGTAAGTTCTCGGTGAGGTATGGCACAACGCCTTTCGGGTCCAAGGACTTCAGTCCAGAATGACGTACGATCGACTTGTTGAGATGGATGTAGGTTTCGATCACGACGTCAGCTTGCTTGCGGCAGTTCTCGCACTCTTGAGCGACACTGTTCACGAATCCGTAGTGAGCGCCGACGTAATTGGGGCAGACTTGCCATTCATTGGGATCTTTAGGGATTTCACCAAGGAAGATACCGACGAGGTAGCTGGAAGGGATCTCGAATTGCTTGGTTTCGACGTGAGCGGTCCATTCGTAGGGTCCACGGTTGGGCGGAGTGGGGTCGTAAGAGAGCGGCTTTTGAGGGGCCGGCACTCCCCCAGGAAGGGTATTGGTGGGAGTTGAATTTCCAAAGACAGGGGCTCCATACAATTGGTTGATTTTCCTCGCAATAGCAAGCTTGACGGCATCCTTGTTTCCCAAGTCCAAACCGTTGAACTCGGGATAGGAGTAACCGAGTTTTCTGGTATCGACGGTGGCGGTAGAGGGCCAGAACGTGGTCTGGCCATTGTAGAACGGAGTCAAAGCTGGAACGAAAGATATAGCCAGACAACATGAACAGTAATTCAGGTCACTTACGGGTGTTTGTGTCGACGGTGGTGTTTGGGGGAATGGTGAAGGTTCCATCCTCAGAGTTATTGGAAGAGACCCAAACGCCGGGGTTCACCGCAGACCAAAGCGAGATCAATCTGTCGACGTTGGTGTGATGCAAGAAAAAGATAGGATCGAAGCCTAATTCTGAATGAGTTCTCAGGTTGGAATGAGAACGCGAGAACAACAATACCAGCAACAGCGGGATCTCCCATGTGGCCATTACCTCCGACCATGACGTGAATTCCATCGTGGATGGCTTCCAAACTGTTGCTCCCGCTACCGCCGTCACCGACGGTGTGGTTACTGAAGGCGTTCCAGGTGTGAACCCGAGTCAACATGTTGTAGGTTTTCGCGGTGAGACTCCCTTGCGAATTGGCGAGGACACTAAGGAAGGGAAATTACTCAATCTGATAGGCCCAGGAAAACAACAAGTAGGAACGTACGCTCGAATCCGAGCGACATCATCTGTTGCGTCTGGACCGGTGGTCGTGGGTTGACGAATCGTGTTGTGCCAGATACTGTACGGACTCGGGAAGGACGGGTCGATGGGGTGGAAGGCAAAATTGTACAAGGGGTTGTTAACAGGGGTCTTCTTGCCGTTTGGAGTCGTGATGTTGATTATTTTCAAAGCGATAATTTCATCGGGCGGCACGGCATGCACAGCCCAATCCCAGTAGGGTTGACGAAGATCTTCAGCGGCCTTCTTCCATCCTAGTAGGTCGACTTTGTACGTTTCTGCGATTCTCTTCGCATGGTCCTGGATCAATTGCTGTACAAAAATACGCCTTTAGGGGTATCCATCGAAGTCAAGTTACGATGTACTCACTTCGTAAAGCGACATATACGGGCGATGCCAGGTCGGGAACAGAACCGACCCGTGGGTGCAATAGCCACCCCAGGTCCAACCTGCGGTAGGCTTGACGCCATTCCAAACTGTGTAAGGAAGGCCGTGAATGCCTCCAATTTGGAAATACGACGTCGGGTGCGTAGCAGTCTGTTCTTCCTTTTGTATCGCCTCTGAAAACGATGTTAGCACCAGCCCTGCAGTAGCACACGGGATGTGGCATACGAAGAGCTTGGATATACAATGAGAAGAACTTGTCGTTCTTGATAAAATCACGGATTTCGAGACGGTTGGGGGCACCACCCGTAGGACCAGAGACGATTACTTTCTGAGACATGGCGAGTTAGGACTGAGGGATGCAAAGGTCTTGAAAGATGGATCCTTTTATAACCCACCCCCGTCGCTCTAAAGTAAATATCCATACCCTCATTATGCAAGCACGGGCCCCATCGGTCAGGATCCCGCTCGGCCTGGCAAACCCATCACAGTGGCAGCGCTGCGGGCTTAGGGAATGTATGCTTGTCTGACCACCTGACACCACAGGAAAGGAGTCTCAGTGGAGTCCTTTGCAAGGTTAGAGGCATTTTTGCGATCCAGGCGGGTCTTAACATCAGAGCACTGAATGAAGGCGCAGACGCCATCATACAAGATTCCACTTTCCCTGAGTTCCCGGCGACGGCATCATGTTTGTTTTCCAGACAATGTATGTGTGTCCGCCCAGCTGACATACGGGGAATGGATCTCACCGGACTCCTTTCTACTCCTCTCAAAGGCCTAGAGGCATTTGTGCGCTCGGCGCGATTCTTAACACAATGGCGCTGTATTCGGACCTTCGAACGTGCCTCAAGCCTCAGCTTCATTCGCCCAACCTCCGATGAAAACGCAGATGACCTCCATCATTGAGCGGAGTGCGCGGGGATGGAACGTAACAAAAGCTCTTCCCAGGCGAAGATCAGGGGTCCTTTTTACCTAACTTACAACGTCTTCTTATCGTGATAATATTTTTGGCTTTCTACCTCATCTCCCTCGTGCCGGGATGTGCCGATGCAGAGATCAAGCATGCGAGTTCTGACCCAGTACTTACCTCTCTTCACCGTCTCCCACAATCTCAAGAACCAGGTTAGGCATTGCTCCGTGGGCGTCTCGATACGGAGGTCCGCGATAAACGCTCACCCAAAGCTTTACGAGGCAATCCCACGACGTTATGACAGTGGACAGACAACAATGAAAGATCGTTCATATCAAGCATCCGGACTGTAATGCAGTTTGCCATCACCACCTGAATACACCGGCCGCTCACCAGACCAGTCATCCGATAATGACAGCGACATGGCAGTTCCCATATCCGGGTAATTTGTCAGAGTGAGATCTGAACATATCCTCAAGCGGCCCAGTCTCAGACGCCTCTCCTTGCTTCCCCGATACTCCGCCGCCATCCCTCCCCGGCTGCTGTCATTGACCCGTAGCTGGACACTCTGGCCATGCACTTGAGCGAGCTCTGGCTCTCAGGGTACCCGAGCCCCTTCATTGCGCTTTGTAGAGCAGTGCTGCGTGACGACCCGACTTTGAAATCTATAAGCCCGCGGGGGTCCGGAGAATTTTTCGCGTTCGTTGCCAAAGCAATGAAAACTTCACAGGCGGAATCCAACTCTGCCTAACCAGGAGTGTAGGAGCTCGGATTCAGTCCTCGGCCACGGAAGTCAGAGATATGATGCCCACGGCGGCGTGTGGGGCGTGTCTCTGACGGGGATTAAGACCGAGGATCTCGTTGATGGGGAATGGTCTGGTAAGAGAGAGCCCTATCGCTCGTTCTCTTCGTTTTGCCGTCTCATCGCTTCCCGTGGCCTTGATGCTCCACTGCTGATGGATCACCTCAACAATTATGGCCAAACCTTTTCTTCAAGTTAAGAGAGCGTGGACTAACCGTGACAGTGGAAGAGCAGCGCTGCAGTATCGTGCGGGGTGCCCTGACCTCCCATGTCGAGTAACATGCTCAGACCGGGTATGGGAACTGCCATCCTGTTGTCATTAGATAACTGGTCTGGTGAGCAACCAATGTATTCAGGTGATGCAAACTATGTTGTGATATGTTGTATTTCATGCGTCTTCGTCGATTGTTACCTTTTATGGTAGTTTGTTCCCACCGCGTTTTATACTTATCTTTCGGATGATCGCTACATCGCTCCTTAGTCGCAGTCGCTCTTACTCTACTGAGGATCAGTTCAACTAGGCGTTTGTTTAGTCCCCAACAAACTACAAGACTACCGTCCGTTAGGGCAACCATTCACGTGCAACCACGACCTTCTATTGCGTCTTGAGCCTCGATTTCATTCGTCCAGTCTTCTACTTTCAGAAAATCACGTTACCTTCCAAACCACCACTGCTAATCCATTTCCCCTCTAGCGAGAAGCCGACGATGGGATTTCCAGTGAATCGCTTATCCCCCGTCCGGTGGGAATTCTCAGCGCGTACTAGACGAAGATCTGATTGTCCATCGACCGGGCAGTAAAGTGCTTCTCTGCGCCAAGCGAAAAGTGCCGTTTTGACGAAAGGTGCACCTCAGGCTCTCTGTATTTGATCCCGACAGGGATATCTAAATCCCGGGCTCGAGTGAATGGTTCCATCATCAGACGTGGTAACGAACCTCTCGCTCGACCCGTCCACGAAGGTGATTGTGTTGACCGGCCCCAAGTGCCGATCGTATTCTTGCCTTATTTTTCCGTCGTACTACTGGGAGGGATCATATCTGACATAATAGAGACGGAACCGGGCCACGTATACGACCTTTTACGTGTCCGCGGAATGCACAACTGAAGCAATCAGTTTGGGGTTCCAGAACACCCATCCAGGCCCAAATTTGCTGCGATCTTAGTCTCAACCGAGCCACTGGGAAACAGGTGACCAGTTTTGGGCGGCAACCCCAATAGCAGGAACGACCGGTCCAGGTGTGTATGCACCCTCGGAATGAAGGTCTCCTCGGACTCGGCCTCTGATCGAAGCTGGGGGGCTTCGACAATTGGGGAATGTATGTCCATCCGACCCCATTATGGACACCGAATGCCCCTGACCAGGGGCATCACGCTTTGGACTCCCCTCTTGCGCACAACCTGCTCTTCCTCCCTCGCCTTCTAGCTCTCCTTTGTGTCATTGCCCTCCCAAGATCCTCATGGTCCAACGTGCGCGTCGTCACAATCCACTACGTTAAGGTTTCCTGCTGCTTTTCGTTTTCGTCCAAGTACCTTCTTTTGCAGTCGTGTAGTCTTCACCGAGCCAAGGGTACTTTCCCGGGAGGCCTCAACGGAACCAATGACCGCGGGTGCATTAGGGTCGACGGAAGGATTGACGGAACGCGTAATCTGACATGATCGCTCCTCGACGTATTTTGAAGCGCGTTTCGGTTCGAGGACCTGTTTCTGTCACCGTACGGTATGCCGTTCAATGTGCACAAAAAATAAATTACGCCGTGCGCAGGTAGGTCGCGCGGCACCCCCACTCGTCACACGGATACCCAGATTTCCCCTGGGAGGATTTTACTGCCTGGGACTGGGTGGGTTCCGTAGTGGGGAGTTTGTAGCTACTTTTATTTAGAGGTACCTTTGACTTTGAGGCAGTATAGCCGTTTTTCTGGTGGTCGGAGGGGTCGCGGGATTATCCGGCGTGTGTGTGCTTGAGTACAATTGGACCCACCGAACCTCCCTTCAATCCCTCAAGTACACGTTTCGTTGTGGTCGGACATTGGAACACCAAGTCTCTTTCGGTCAGGGTAGACCGGTTGTAATCATGGTCATCATGATTACGACATATATTGATTTTCGTACTATATATTTTACTCGATAGCGATACCGTAGCAGTGGTTCCTCTTTTCCTGCAACCACGGCTACTTGTTGTTCCACCCGTCGCCGCCCCTCGAAAGCCTGGACAGTGGTTGTGCCCCTCGTGTTGACGTTGTCGCTGGTGGGCAACTCCTTCGGCGGGAAGCTGATCGGGATGATCGGATCACGGAGTTCCGGATAATCCCGCGACCCCTCCGACCACCAGAAAAACGGCTATACTGCCTCAAAGGTACCTCTAAATAGTGTAGAAAAAGTAGTTACAAACTCCCCACTACAGAACCCATCCAGTCCCAGGCAGTAAAATCCTCCCAGGGGAAATCTGGGTATCCGTGTGACGAGTGGGGGTGCCGCGCGACCTACCTGCGCACGACGTAATTTATTTTTTGTGCACATTGAACGGCATATGAACGGCATAGGAACTGACTGTCAATGATGAAAGCACTTCAACCTCGTCGAAGCCGACTCGGTATTTTCCTGATAATGCTTATTGCAATTGGAGCCGGTGTCAAGTCGGCACCTTTCTCGTGTTTACAATGGGAGGAACTATGTTTACGCACTTGTACTTCGCGGCCCGTGTTGAAGGGATTTGGTCATGGGTTACAACAAAATAAAGTCGGCCAGGTATTTAACCTCGTTCTGATTCCTAACTTCCGTTATCCCCCCCCCCACTTTGAGCAGCTCCGATGTCAACTTCAGCTAAAATATCACCTCTACGACACTTGGTCAATATTCTTTCTAATGCCGTCGCGCGCATCGATGAGAAATATGAGTCGGCGGATCTCGAGTTCCCCACACTCGACAAATCATTCAACAGAGGAGACCCTGCATGGCAGCTGTTGTCTGACCGTGATGTTATCCCTATTACCTCAGTCATTGTGGCCGCTGCAGACCAGCTGATTGTGTCTGCGAGACCCCCAGTGGCAGCTGTTCTCGATATGGCGCAATCGGTACATATTCGAGTTTTCTCGTTGCTATCTGCGGGAGGTTGACGACTTGAACAGCACTTAATTTCTGCATCCCTGAGATTGGTGTGCGAGACCAGTGTTGTAGAGATTTTGCGCGAAGCTGGGCCCAGGGTTAGTATCGTTCCCCTGCCCGCGATTGACCTTACACGGTTCGGGTTCCTAGGGTCTACACGTTAAGGAAATCACAGCGAAGAACAAGCAGCATCCCGATAAATTAGGCATGAACTCGTGATTAACTCCGTCCCACCTTAGGTTAATGTTTTGAATTTCCCATGAACAGCCAGAGTCTTGAGGTTGTTGGCAACGCATCACGTCTTTGTCGAAGTAAGCCCCAATGTGTTCGCGAACAACAGCCTGTCTTCTGTGATGGACACCGGAAAATCGTCGGAGGACCTTTTCACAAAGTGCGCGTGATTCCGTCCTGTCAAATGAAGTGAGGTTGACATGAACATATTCCCAGACCAAAGCTGGACAAGTTCAAAGGAGCGGCAGGTATTTGTTCGGTTGTGGAATTCGTGTGCGTTTCACCGGCTTAGTGTCAGGTTACCTTCAGCTGACGAGGCGTAGCACTGATGACATGATGAAGGGCTCCACCTCCCTCACCGACGCTTTGCTCGATCCCGCAACCTCCCATTCGGAAGAGCCTTCAGACTCACCTTGCTTGCGGTTCTTCAAGACGAAGAGCTACTTCGATTACCTCTACGCCCCTGGTAACGAGTACCAGAGTGTCAGGTTCCAAGTGACCATGGGTCATGTGGCGTCTTCTGAGAATTCGACCGTCATCTCTGGAGGGTTCCCTTGGGAATCGTTGCCAGAGGGAACGAAGATCGTTGATGTCGGAGGTGGAGTTGGAACTGCCTGTCAGGAAATCATGAAGAAGAACCCCCTCCTCAAGTTCACCATTCAAGAGCTCCCAAGTGTGATTGAACAGGCCAATGCGGTAAGTACCTTTCATTGTTCGAGCACGTACTTTGATGGTGCATGCGCAGTACTGGAACCAATACGAGCCCAAGGCGATCGGGGATGGCCGAGTCACGATCCAAGCCCATGACTTCTTCGCTCCCCAACCGGTCAAAGACGCAGACATCTTCCTGCTCAGGTGCATCCTCCACGACTGGTCCAACTCAAAGGCGATCGAGATCCTCAAGCGGTTGAGAGAAGTGGCTGTCCCTGGGAAGACCAGGGTGGTGGTCATGGATTCAATTATACAACATGTGTGTGCGGTTGACCGGAAACAGATCGGTGGAGGGGATATCGCATTCGAAGGGTTTGATGGGAGTGAGGTGCCTGCAGGGCTGTTGTCGAATCTCGGCAGAGCAGAAGCCAGGAAGTACCTCGTTGACTTACTGTGCGGCCTTCCGCTTCGACGATCCCATAATTGCGTCTTTTCTGACATTGGACTGCAGGATGCTGGCGATGCACAACGGGCAAGAGCGTACGATTGTCGACCACGTTCTTGTGATGAGAGTGAGTGGGTGGAAAATCAAGAAGATGTACTCCTTGGAAGGAAAGAGAATCAGTCATATACTTGCAGAGGCGGTCTGAGCAGGGGGAAAGATTTGAAACACAAATCTCTAGGAGGATGTTCGATTGTAGTATACCAGTGAATAGTTGGCCGCATGAATCATATTGTGAGTCGGTGGAGATGACGGTCCCAAAGATACTTGAAATCCAGGACAGTGGGTTCGAGCAGCTTTCGTGCACAACCCTCGTCAAAGGACGGGCATACGGTTTGCATAGCTCGCGTACGATCGATGTTCGGGGGGATAGGTGCACAGTGATGGATGTGCGGAGCGGAGGTACTGATGACCTCGAAGAAATTTGACGCAAAGATATAATAGTTTGGTGTAGTTGTGATGGATATGATTATTGGAGCCGGGTCAAGTCTGCACCTTTCTCGTGTTCACGAGGCAGGAACCACGTTTACGCACTCGTGCTTCGCGGCCCGTCACTTTTGATGTAGCGGGTGATGCCAGACCTTCATCCTCGCCGAAAGAATGGCCCCGGATGAGGGATGTATTGAATGGCCAGAGAGTGGCGGGAGACGAGCAGTCGTGAGAATTTTAGTCGATCTGACAAGAAGCCGTGTCATAAGCGCTCTGTCCACCCCTTTGTCGCGAGCTCGTCCCGCAAATCCATCGTCCCCGCGGTTCCATATGTTATGGCAGAAAAAGTCGTCGGCAGGCCGTGGACTGCAGAAGAAGACAAGCTCTTGACCGATGCGGTCGAAATCCACGGTCAGAACGATAATTGGAAACAAGTCGCTCTCGCGGTTCCAGGCAGGACGAACAAGGCTTGTCGGAAGGTGCGCGACCAGTGAGCTAGCATAATAGGTCTGGAAATGACAATACATCCCATTCGAAAAGCGGTGGCTTCACTCCCTAAGTCCCACCGTAAAGAAGACCGCTTGGACCCGTGAAGAGGACGAGCTTTTGCTGTCCCTATATGCGATGCATTCCACCAAATGGTCCGTCATTGCGAGACAAATCCAAGGAAGGACAGATGACGCCTGTTCTAAGAGATATCGCGAAGCTTTGGATCCCTCTTTGAAGAAGGGAGATTGGACTCCGGAAGAAGATTTCCATCTTCTCCAGGCTTACCGGAGGCTAGGAGGCAAATGGGGACAGATCGGTGCAGAGTTGGGCAGGAGCGGTCTAGGCTGTCGCAACAGGTGCGCCAAGGGTACCTGCAATAAAAGATCCCGGTGTAATATCTACGTGTGCAGATGGAGACTGCTCGATCGGAAAAACATGACTTCGGATTGCGCATACGAACAATCGAACGCCAGCCCACAAGGGACCTCTACTGGATGGGCCGAAATCCCGCTGCTGTCCCAGAATCTCTGGCACGGCTCGCAGATCGCGGGGTTCTCCGGACACATGTCAGCTACCCTCGAATGTCCCAGTCATCGTATGGGCGTCCAGTCCTCCCCAACTCAGATGTTCCAATTCGCTTCATCCTCCTTGAGATCTGCCTTATCTCCGTCCGTGTCTTCCTCAGGTCCAACTCCAATGCACATCCAACCAGACCGCTCGCCTCCATATCTGACCGGAAACTGTGGCAGCCCTACCATGAATTCTGGGAATGTTCCGATGGATATAGATTATGAAAATGTCAGCCAAGGTCCTCACTCGACTGATCTCGACCGAGGAGCTAACGCTTCTGTTCTCATCGATATCCCATTGGATTCCGTGGGGGCTCGCTCTCCGGTTCACCCCTCCGTTCCTTCAAACCCCTCCAACGAGCCCCCGCCCATGAACGTGTCGATTCCGAATACCGCGCCCTCACACGTTAACCTTCCGAACATCGATGTTCCCTCAGTAACTTCTACGCTTCTGGTTTCCGCTCCGCAGATATCGATTCACGATGAGGCAATAGCCCACCGTGCTCTCGTTCCCTCCATCCCAGAGACACTGGTTCTGGAAGAATCTACAACTCCTATATCCTCTTCTAGATCAGAGCACGCGACCTCCGCGAAGCCGAAACGCGGAAAGAGTGGGACAAATTATAAACTGTCTTCATCCCTACCAGTAACCCTCGAGTAAGTTGGACGAGATCTTACTGTCAGCGATTACACATCTTACACTCTCGTGCAGCAAAACTCTTGCCTATGCCTGTGGCCACGAAGACTGCTGGCCCCCGGATATACCAATGGGATCCGTTACCTTTGCAACATCGAAGGAACTATCGGATCATAGTAAAAATGATCACAATGAATCTATGGGAGGCACGAAACCGTATCGATGTGCGTTGGACCGATGCGGGAAGGGATGGAAAGTCAGTCGCCACTGTCATCTCACCTTCACGCGTTATTCAATGGCTAATCCTATCGTCCGTTCAACTCCGGATATATCTTGTCGTTGAACATTGAACGCTCGCTCCGGTATTTAGAGCATCAATGGGTTGCAATACCACCTTCAAGTGTAATACACGATCTCTGTCAATTCTTTCATTGGACATCTCTGATCAATCTTCTTCCTTCAGATCCAAGGCACATTTTAGTCAAGCTCTTCTCGATCAGTATTCACAACAACAAAAGCAAAAGCAAGAGCAGTCCAAGAACAGTTCGTCTGCTTCTGGTAACGATGCAGCAGGGGAGGATCAAGGAGCCAACCGTAAAAAGCACCCTTGTCCGCACGATGGCTGTCCAAACATCTACCGTCAGAAAAGCGGTCTCCGATATCATCTGTCGCACGTGAGTCTAGGGTGACACGACCTGTAATCCACTTCAGCTAAAGGATATTTATGTAGGGCCATCAGAGTATCTATCCCGTCCAGTTACAGGTGATTCCGCCGGCTCTTGCACAAAAGATGAGTGGACGAACGTGCACGTCTGCATAAATATAATCACCGAGGTGAATGTAGTTCACATAATGTACCGTAAGTCTTAGGAACAGGTTTCGTACTGGAACCAATGGAACAAAATCCCATAATCAAAAGTGACGTGTAAAATCGACCCAAAATTGTGTCTTTGTTCTGTCTACACGCTCTATTTCGATGCACCCATATGTTCTCTAACAGCTCACAGCGACGAACATTCCACCCAAGCACACAATCCTCCTCTACCCCACATTTCCCGCTTACCACTTAAGCACACACCCGACCGTATGCTAAGACAACCACGCCTACACCACGGCAACCGAGATGTAAAATGGTTTACCGCTGCAATTGTATACACCCGTGTAAAGATCCAAACGGGGTGATCGTCACCGAGCGGTTGGAACACCGGGCTGATGACGAGGCCCGTTGAACGTCGACGTGAACATGGGCCACCACCGAGAGGCTCGGTTGGGCCGACCGATCAAGAAGAGACGATGCCAGGACTGCGTTAGAGAGACGTTTGGACGAAGTGAGTTTTCGCTCTTTGCTGGTGAACGCGGCGTTTCTGACATAAGGTTGGTCATAGATTGATTCTGACACCGATGCGGAAACAACCTCAGGTGTGGGCGGGGAAGCATTGGCATCCTTCACGAGCGTGGTGACTCCCGGGACCCATCTGGGTGCGGCGGCTTGGATTTGGTTGATGGGCTGCTAGACAGTATGCAGGATGTTGTTGGTGGAGTGGATGGGACAGGTGATCCACCACCGTCTCGGTGACGAGGATGAAGATAGGGCCCTCGTTCGACACAGTAATCTTAGGATTGGAGGATGCATCGTTGGGCAGCTCCCCTTGGAACGAAAGACCGTCTCAACTTTTTCTTTCTTTCATAGAACCTTCTCCACACTCCCGAAGCAAATCGAAAATTTGGTAGCTCGGTGAATTGCAGGAGAACCAGAACGAACAAAACCTCAGAACATTCTGTGGTGATTAGGCTTCGAGCGACATCCGCATTTGATTTTGAAGCAGAGCGCCTGGTGGGAATGTTGCGTCATTTGTGGCGTCATGCATCACGCATTTTGTGGCTGAACGTTTTGAACGTTGAACCCCTGAACGCCACGGTACCCCAGCTTTCCAGGACCCCTCAACGAACGTCCACAGCACGACAGCACAACACTTATCCGGCAGGGCATCCAAACATCCATCCTAGCACCACTGCAGCCACCTTCTACCCCAGGTGATGTCGGCTGATTCTAGAACCACCACCGGTGACGGCTGCCATCCAGCCACGAACCTCCAATCTCACCACAAAACGCCCGATTTCCCAATCCATGAACACAGATGGTCCGTCCATGTTTCATGTAATAAACACGAGCTCTTTGGCAGCTACTCTGTCGTCCTCTTGCTTGGCCACGTTCCTGAAGATCCAAGAAAATGGGAAGTCTGTCCCAGTTACGTCGGTGTACATTCCATCTACACCTCGAGACCCAATAGCGACCAACAGTTCGAGCACCAGCGCAACAACCCCATAATTGTCAAAGGGGCCATTCCCCTCAATCACGTACTCGTGCGACACCCTGAACTGGAGTCCCTGGAGCCAGACGTCGTCGTACCGTACCTCACCAAAAACTTACATTGGCGTATTGCGACGGTAAAAACACTGTCAATAATCGTACAACCTTGGTCAGTTCTGATTCTCTTTCCAGGGCCTTGATGACCCCCCCACCAAACTTGATTCGCTTGAGGTCACCGTTCACGCCACCCCCCTGAGGTATCCCCCTGGCGCCACCCGCCCTGTTCTGGGAGAGGACATTTGCTACGATAGTATCACCTACGGTCGCTCTGGAGGCAGTCGTCGTGCTCCGAACCGTTGAACATTCTATTGGCTCAAAGTGTTGCGAATAACGAGAAACCGTACATCGTAGGTAAAAAGGCGTGCAAGAGTCGGGAGTGATGCGGAATGCGATGCGGAAAATCACATGTGATGGAAGACGAGTAACAGGACAAGAAAGTGTAGAAATAACAGATTATACAGCGTACTTTATGTAACCTGTTGGCACGAGGGTGCCTGACGGATATCGAAGTCGAGACGAAGTAAACATGCGAAGCCTATTAGTATCGGGGAATCCAAAGATGCGACCGCAGAAAAGCTCATGGTCTTGGTCTAAGAATCGTCATGCATCAGATGCATCATGACTGGCTTCTGGGCGCTTGACAGCTGTTTGCGTTTCGATAGACCGTTTCCTACAGGATACCGCAGCCCCAAATCTTTGTTTACCTTTTGATCAGATTGGAGTTCGACACCCCGGCATCGCGGCTTTGGCTGGTTCGTATGATGGCCTTAAGCAGGTCGGAAACTTGATTTTCTTGTTCGATTTTTGGCCTGTGAGGTCGTCGACGACTCGCGATTCATGCCATAAATTTCCGGGTTTCAATAGGCCATTGTCCGCAATATGTGGCCTCAATTTGTTGTCGAGCTTCGAGCGGTGGTGGGGCGCCAGGGTTCTCGTCTCGGCATAACTCATTCCCATGGTCCCGCCGCCACTCGCAGGGGTCGGCGCATCCTCAACGCAATATCTGACAACCCTGCGGACCGGAAAGCAGGGGGGCAAACCAGACCGTTGGCCCGTTGAGCCCACTGTACGAGCAGGGCGATGCCGGGGTGCCGGACTCCAATACGATCGAAAAAACAAAGGTTTGGGGCCGTATCCTGTAGGAAACGGTCTATCGAAACGCAAACAGCTGGAATCACAGGCTGAACCCAATGGTGAACTCATTGCCTTGGAATTTATGAGATCGGCGAGAGAATGGAATGAGGTTCCACTGGCGGAATGTTTCAGTCACCTTGGCCGCAATCCAGTTGGTTTGAAAAGACGTGAATTTATCTATGATACATGTGTGTAAACGACAGAAACACGGAAAACGAGGCGGAGTCATGTGGTCCAAAAGGTTGTTGACCCTCGTCGGTTTCGGGCAAGCGGCTTGCCTGGGCGTGTTCGCAGTGCAAAAAGTCTGGCGGGTGACCGGTGACCGGTGGGGTAAGATTGTCAAGAGAAAGAAAAAAGGTAGGGGGTCAGAGAACGTGGAAACGGCAATTGATGGTGCGTTGAAAGGGGGGTTCCTGAATCTGCGTACTCGAGGAGCTCTTCTTCGGGAGGCTCGTCTGACGGAGCAAGACTCCAGTCTTCCTTCTCGTGTGCGTCGGAGGTGGGCAGCTTTCGCGTCTGCGGATGAACGTACCGTACCGTGGCTTATTTCATAAGACCAAACGCAGGAAATGTGCCATTAGAGAGAAGCCGAAGAACAAAAATTCCCCCAGCACTTCATTGTGTTGGCCTCGTGGCGACAAACCCAAGTCAGCGCCGCGCTGAGTGTTGAGTCTGCGCTCCTGAGCGCCCGATGTCCGCTAACACCCAAAGGGGTTATCAGTTCCAGTAATTATGGGAGAGGCGATGCAAACGTGTGGAAGGATAGAAGAAAGTGTGAAACTCGTTCTCAGAAAATGAGAAGATGGTGCTGGGTGACCTGCGTCGATGGAAAAAGGATCCAAACAGTATTACACGCTTTTTTTAGATGCCGACCGGGCGTGTAACGAAGGGAGCTTTCCTATCCCTCTGGGGGCAGATCCAGTCGATCTCCGGTTGTGAGGTCACCATCACGATTGTCCAGTCGCTCTCTCGCGTTCAATGGATGGCGAGTGGGAGGTAGAAGCATGGGGCTAAGGGCAGACTTCAGAACAGCATAGCGCAGACCAGAGGATAAGAGCCGACTCGAGGAGAACTGTCTCCCAATTCATCCTACAGCAGGAGCCCAAACCGTAACGGGAACGGAAGTTTCGAGGTTGATGAAGTGGAATCGAGACCTTGATATCAACGGTTGATATCAAGGTCAGGTGAGCCTGCAACGGGTTCTTCGACATTCATCAAGACTGTCAAGACTGGAGTAGACGCGTCACCTCACCATGAAAAGGATATTCATGAGGTGCAACGGTAACGAACGCTCCAATGAACCGACCGAGCGCAAAGGAAACGAGAAACTCGCGAAGGAAACCCTGAGACACGCGCTGCGCTCTCACCGTATCCTCGAAGGGCTTCCTCATTCTCTGCCTCTCGAGGGCCATCGGATATTTGCACCGACTTTTATCCCCATCCATGTCTTCAACTCTCTTCACCACGAGCGACGGGGATGTCATCCTACGCGCTGGCGCAGATCCCAATTCAGATCCCAACACTGTTACCCTGGGCCTTGGGCATGGCGGCAGTACGACCGATAGCAGTCTTGCGATCATAGTGTCCAGAAGCATAGCCCATCGTAATTTCACCGATGGAGTGACCGACGATTTGCATGACACCGGTGAGAGAACCATCCATGACGTGGGTGTGAATACAGTCCACGGAAGCCCCGGAAGGACCGTACATGACCATGGACTTGTCCACCAGGTGCGCAACTCTTTGACCATTTGTAGGTCACCTGAATTAATTAGGCACCGGCGCCGCGTAGTGGCCTAAATCGACAAAGAGCCAAGCACAGACTTCTCGCTGAGAACCCCAATCAGTCAAATTGAAGCTGCGTTTGGGTCCGAAATTGTACTTCGCTACTTCTCGAACAAGTAGCCCGAAATTCCTTCCGAAATTTGTTAGAGACATCATTGCATTTCCTGTCATGCAAAAGGGAAATGGCAACAATTCTGCAGGCAACTGACGTTAGTGGCATGTTACAGACCGGCTTTATCTGCGGCCTCTCCATCTGGACACAGGCAATATATCCAGATGTATCGCATCCACCGTGAAGTTTCGACTGTCGCCGGAATGCAAGCCGAACATAACCACGGAGCGCCAGTGGTCAGGGTTTCCCACGATTGCACCGTTTGCGGGGGAACCCTGAGTACATCCGAGCTCTTCCTGAGCCTAGTCAATCAACCAACGGAGTTGCATTATGCAAGGACCGCGTAATCTCAATGAACTGTCCTCGGACATGATTGGGAGCTTCGCAACTTCGAAGACGGCGGCAAGAAGGACCCCAACTTGATGGGTAATTTATCGAGGCTTCTGTTGAACCAATGTTTAGACGTATATAAGACGCACAGTGGGTGGCCCCCAGGTCGAACTCCCAAGCCCTTCACGCACTTCAGCCCTTGCTTGCCATGGCTCCCATAATTGTCTCTGGTCCTTCGGGCAGTGTCCATAATCGTCTAGAAATCCGCAAATTTATCAAGATCAACAAGTTCTTCTCTTTGTACATTCAAGCCCTTCGTATGCATCCTTTGTGCTTGTGATCCTGCCCAGCTGATGTTAACACCGTTTTCAGGGGCAATGCAAGACGAGGATCCGGAAGATCCCTTGTCATACTCCCAAATTGCTGGCATTCATGGTCTTCCCTCTGTACCTTGGAACGGTGACGAGGTTTCTAAGTTCATGTGTGTTTGTTTTGGGATTTAGTTTATAGGGAGGTGAGCTGGGGGTTAGGGGAAGCTTACCTTGTCCTAAAGGCTGAATCCTAGCAGAGATTTTCTGCTTGAGTTCGTGAGGGACTTACTGTGCAAAACAATCCCTCGAGGAGCAAGTTTAGTTAGAAGCTGGGAGGAGACTCTTGATGGGAAAAAGGGGGTTGTTGGTAGGTGGGGTAGAGTTTTAGGGAAATAGGTGTATTTGGGGTTTAGGTTATAGGG
>Ga0307514_10003093_pt1 | contig 16376 bp, 20 predicted proteins | sample 16_EM_MG_FD_203088 | JGI IMG/M metagenome (GOLD analysis project Ga0307514, IMG submission 203088) | Populus trichocarpa ectomycorrhiza microbial communities from riparian zone in the Pacific Northwest, United States - 16_EM | ecosystem: Host-associated > Plants > Roots > Unclassified | place...
GGCCGCCTGCATCGCCGCGCAGGTACAGGAGGGGCGTGTCGATGCGGACCGGCTGCGCGTTGCGCTGCGCGGCTTTCTCCAGCGCCCGGTACCAATCGAACCCGGCCTTCAATGCTTCGGGCCGTTCATAGGCACGCGTCCAGTCGTTTCGGATCTCGTCCGTCAACGCATGCCTGTCGCCCGCGAGCAGGTCGTAGAAGTAGTCGAAATAGGCGCGCTCGCGTCCGCTCACCAGCAGTTCGGGCAGCTGCGGTATCGCATGAAACGCGAAGTGCCAGATGCGGGGATCGGCAATGAGCCTCGACCACGGCGCAACGCCTGGAATGACGGTGTTCATGACCACCGCGCCCGCGATGCGCGTGCCGTGCTCGCGGGCCGCTGCAAAGGCGAGCATGCCGCCGATGTCCACGCCCGCGAACACGATCGAATGCGCGCCCAGCGATTCGGCCGCGCGCAGCAGAAGGCCGGCGAGTTCATGCAGCTCGCACGGCGATGGAGCCGGCACGCCAAGCGATCCGCCGATGCCGGGCAGGTCGAAGGCAATGGCATGGGCATCCTTTCCCAATTCGCCCAGCACCGGGTCGTAGATCGACTTCGACTGCGGCCAGCCATGCAGCAAGACCAGCCACGGCGATCGCGGGTCGCCGGCAGAGCGGTAGGAAAGGGTCAAGCCGTCGATCGAGAGAGTGGATTCGCGTGCCATGCGTGCTCCTTCGAGCAACACCGTAGGCCTCGCGCAGCCCGTGCTGATCAGCCTCGCCCGCAGTCGCCTGTAGGCCGTTTACTCGCCCGCAGGCTGGCTGCGCGGCCGCTCCATCGCAACGGGCGAGGGGCTGAAGCCCAGCTTGGCAAAGAACTCGGCGGCACCCGGCCGGCCGGCCCGCAGCACCCATGTGATGTCCGTCTCCGAACCCAGGATGTGCCGGACCAGCGCTTGCCCGATGCCCTGCCGGCGGAACGGCTCGGCAACCACGACCATCGACAGGTATCCGTTGGAAATGCCATCGCCGGTGGCGCGTGCAAATCCGACGATCTCGTCACCATCTGCCAACGCAATCACCGCCTGCTGCGACGCCGAGATCAACCGGCCGAGGTGCTCGACATCGGCGATCCGGTGTGCCCATCCGTTGGCCGAGAGAAGGCGATGAACGGCATCGGCATCGGAAGCCGCAGCACTGCGAATCTGCATATCCGCTCCTCGAGAATTGAGTGGCATCGAGGGCGACTGTAGCCGCTCGTGCGACTGCGATCAGTCCCGGTCTTCACGATAGTGGCGGTAGTGCTCGCTGCGCTCCCATTCGCGGCGGCGCCATTCACGGCGCTCCGCGCGGCGTTCTTCCCAACTCGGCCCCGGCTCGTAGTAGACGGGCGCGGGTGCAACGTAGGAGGGAGGCTGGTAGCGCACCGGTGGCGCCGGCTGGTAGTAGACCGGGGCCGGCCGCGAATACACCGGCGCGGGTTCGTAGTACACCGGTGCCGGTTCGCTCACCACCACGCCGGGCAGCGACACGCCGATGGACCAGCTGGTGCCCGCGGTGGCGGCGGCCGCGCCGAGAAGGGCGCCTGCGGCAATCGTGCCCGAGAGAGCCAGCTTGAGAACGGTTCGAGGAAAGGTCATCTCGTCTCCTGAGATATGGGAATGCTCCCGATGCCTCTTCCAACGTTCGGCCGCGCAAGATCGCACACATCGCTTCGGTGAAGAACATTTCAAGATGTCACGCGAAAAGCGTCCGGAGGACGCGTGGCAGACTTCACTCCTGCGTCCAACACTTCTGTTTTTTTTGCCGGCGTTGCCGTGCCGAAAGATCTTCCATGCTTGAACTGCTGACGGATCCCCAGGTCTGGATCGCCTTTGCGACCCTGACCGCGCTCGAACTCGTCCTGGGCATCGACAACATCATCTTCATCTCGATCCTGGTCGACAAGCTGCCGGCCGCCAAGCGCGAACTTGCGCGCCGCGTCGGGCTCTTCATGGCCATGTTCATGCGCATCGGGCTGCTGCTGGTGCTTGCCTGGATCGTGGGCCTGGTCGCCCCGCTTTTCTCGGTGCTCGGCAAGGACATTTCGGGGCGGGACCTGATCCTGATCCTGGGCGGGCTGTTCCTGATCTGGAAGAGCACGAGCGAGGTTCATCAGTCGCTGGAGGGCGGACACGAAGAGAAGCCCAGCGCCGTCAAGGCCACCTTCGTGTCGGTCATCCTGCAGATCATGGTCATCGATCTCGTGTTCTCGCTGGACTCGATCATCACCGCGGTCGGCATGGTGGACGATGTGCGCGTCATGATCGCCGCGGTGATCGTGTCCGTGCTGCTCATGATGCTGTTTGCCGGCCCGATCGGCCGCTTCGTCTCGAACCATCCCACCATCAAGATGCTGGCGCTGGCCTTCCTGGTGGTGGTGGGCGTGGTTCTTGTCGCGGAGGGCTTCGGACACCACGTGCCCAAGGGCTACGTGTACTTCGCGATGGCGTTCTCGCTGGCCGTGGAGATGCTCAACATCAGGCTGCGCAAGAAGTCGGCCAGGGCCGTGCAGCTGAATCCGCCGCACATTCCGGGCGATTGAGCACCGGCTCCGTCAGCCCGGGATCTCCGGCTCGACCAGCTGGGCCAGCGCGACCAGCGATTCCTGCCAGCCCAGGTAGCACATCTCGGCGGGAATCACGTCGGGAATGCCTTCCTGCACCACGGACATCTCGGTGCCGCAGGACACGGGGGTCAGCGTCACGGTGGTCTTCATGGTGCCCGGCAGGTTGGGATCGTCGAAGCTCGCGTCGTAGGCAATGCGCTGGCCAGGCACCAGTTCAAGGTACTTCCCGCCGAACGAGTGGCTGTGGCCGCTGCCAAAGGCGGTGAAGGACATGCGCCAGGCACCCCCGACCACGGGGTCCATGCTGTGGACCTTGCCGGTGAATCCGAATGGCGGCAGCCAGCGCTCGAAGGCGCCGGGCTCGACGAAGGCACGGTAGAGCCGCTCGGGCGGAGTGCGCAGTACGCGGTGCAGGCGGACGGTGTTGGTAGCCATGGCAGTGTTCTCCTTAAGTGCAGAGGACGACCCTCCACTGGCACGACGAGCGAGGCTGGGGAAAATCGACAGCGAACTGTAGCGCTGCGCGATGAAAAATTTTTGAGGCCGAAAGTTCGCAGTGGACCTGCACGCACGGCTCAGGCGGAGCACATGAGAAGAGCCTCGCGCTCTTCGATCCAGTGCGACCCGGGCCCGTGGATCGCGTTCTGCACCTCGCAGATCACCCGGGCCTCCCTCTGCGCCGACGGGGTTGCAGGCACCCAAAGGCCGTCGTCGCAGTGCTCGTCGTCTTCGTCGTGGACGACGCTCGAACGCCAATGGACGCAGATTTGCTTCATTCGGTGCGAGGCGGGCGGGGAATGGTGGGGCGTCGATCCTACAAGTGCGCGCCGGCCGGCGCGGCACTTCGCGCAGGCGGGCCGTGGCGCATCCTGTGCATATTTGCGCACTTCGCGGCGAATCCTGCAGGGGGTGCGTTCATGGCCAATCTTAATGCGAACTATTCGTATTAAAGTCGGACCCCGCCAGATCCAGGCTTCGTTTGCAAGTCTCCAAGGCGCCCTGTTTCCCAACCATCAGACCACCATGTCCATGCTTCGCAAGTCCCTGTTCGGCACTGCCGTGCTCGCCCTGTCCCTGTCCGCAATGGCCGACGAAAACCTGTTCGGCTACTTGCGCGGCGCCGAAGTGCTGCCCAAGGGCGCCGGCGAGGTCTACCAGTGGTTCACGCAGCGTTCGGACAAGGGTTCTGGCAAATACCGCGCGCTCGACTCGAAGACCGAGCTCGAGTACGGGGTGACCGATCGCTTCCAGGTGTCGGCCGAACTGAACATGCTGTCGATCAACACCTCCGGCCTGGTGATTGACGGCTATCTGCCTGGCGACAAGAAGTACGGCCTGCGCCCGCAGGGCATGGAAGTCGCGATGAAGTACAACTTCCTCAGCCCTGCAAAGGACGATTTCGGCCTGTCCGCCACCACGTCTTTCGAGTACGGCATGCTGGACGTCAATTCGGGCCAGAAGAAGACCGAGTACGAGATCGAGACCCAGCTGCAGGCCCAGAAGTACTTCATGGAAGGGCAGCTCACCTGGGTCGGCAACATCGGCCTGCGTGCTGCCCACGAAAAGCGCAAGGCCATCGCCAACCTGTCCGAGGGCTTCGACTGGCCGACCACGGCCGAGATGGAAATCTCCACCAAGCTCGGCACCGGCCTGTCCTACCGTTTCGCGCCCGGGTGGTACATCGGCGCGGAGATGCTGCACGAGACGGAGTTCGAAACCGAGGTCGGCAAGGAGCGTTGGTCGCTGTTCGGTGGACCCTCGCTTCACTATGGCGGCAAGCAATGGTGGGCCACGCTCACGCTGTTCAAGCAGCTGCGCGGAGGCGGCGAGAAGTACGAAGGCCAGACGGTCGCCAACCGGCATCTGATCGAGAAGACGCAAAAAGAAGTCCGGTTGAAGGTCGGCTACAACTTCTGACCGAGGGCAACACGATGTCCACACGCGACTGGAGTGCCTTCCTGCTGCCGATCGTGGTGCTCGCCATGCCGGCGCACGCCACCGACTTCCTGACGGTGGCGCAGGCCCAGGTGCTGCTGTTCCCCGGTGCCAAGGGCTTTGCCGAGCAGCCGCTCAAGCTCGACGGCGAACAGCGCGAGCGCATCAAGTCCGCCTCGGGCCTGCGCCAGCGATGGGACGAGCAGAAGGTCTGGCGCGCCGAGCGCGATGGCGCGCTGCAGGGCTGGTTCATGGTCGATGAAGTCATCGGCAAGCACGAGTTCATCACCTACGCCGCCGCGATCTCGCCGGACGGCCGCGTGTTGGGCATCGAGATCCTGAGCTACCGTGAGACGCACGGCGGCCAGATCCGCGATGCGGCATGGCGCAAGCACCTGGCGGGCAAGACATGGGCCGACCCCTTCAAGCTCGACGAGGACGTGCCCAACATCAGTGGCGCGACGCTGTCGTGCCGCAATGTGATGGACGGCGTCAAGCGCTTGCTGACGCTGCACAAGCTCTTTCTTGCCAAGGCTTGAGGCATGACCGAGCTTCGCCGCATGCGTCCATTGCTCGGCACCTTCATCGAGGTGGGCGCGCGCGGGCCTGCCGCGGCGCAGGCCATCGAAGCGGCTTTCGCTCGCATCGAACATGCGCAGGCCTGGTGGAGCTTTCACGATGCCTGCAGCGAGCTCTCGCGACTGAACCGGACACCCGGCGCATGCGTGATGCTGCGGCCGCACACACTGCGCCTGCTGCGGGTGGCACGCGCCCTGATGTGCCGCAGCGCGGGCAGCTTCGATTGCACCGTCGGCGGCATGCTGGTGCGCCAGGGATTGCTTCCCGACCATGGCGGGCCGGAAGCTCTGCCGCGAGGGCATGCGAACGACATCGAGACGGGGCAGGGCTGGGCCCGCCTGCGCCGTCCTGTGCGCCTGACGCTGGATGGCATCGCCAAGGGCTATGCGGTCGATCTCGCCGTCGGCGCCCTGCAGCACGCGGGCGCCGATGCCGGTTGGGTCAACGCTGGCGGCGACCTGCGCGTCTTCGGCGATCTGGCATTGCCAGTGCAGCGCCGCGAACTCGACGGGCGATTCGCTGCGTTGGGGGCACTGCGCAATGCAGCCGTCGCCAGTTCGCGGGCCGCGGCGAGCGACGCAGCGGCCGATGAATCCTTTCCGGCACACATCATTGCGCCGCCTGGCCGGCAACCGCATCCTGGCGTCTGGACGGTGCTGGCACGCAGCGCCTGGCGCGCAGACGCGCTGACCAAGATCGCTGCCACCGCGCCGGCGCCGCGGCGCGAAGCGCTCGTGCGCAGCCTCGGCGGCTGTCTGCTGTTGCCCTCTCCGACGCGGGAGACGGTCGCATGAAAGGCTATCCGTATGGGTTCGTGCCCGCGCTGGTGGGAACGCTGCTGCTGATGTTCGTGACGGGGGTGCTGCTGGCGCCGACGACGCTGGTGCTGCGGGCCGAACTCGCCTTGCCTTGGCGCTTGCCTGGTTCGGGGCGCGTGCTCACGGCGGCCCTGCATGCGGCCGGAGGCTTTGCGCTGATGCTGCTGCTCGGCGCTTTATGGAGCGTGCACATGCGTTCTGGCTGGCGCCGGCGCCAGCAGCGCGCGAGTGGCGTTCTGCTGGGCACGCTGCTGCTCGTGCTGGCGGCGAGCGCGGTGGCGGTCTATTACCTCGGCGACGAGGCGCTGGGCACGGCTGCAGCCCTGGTCCACCTGGGTGCCGGCATGGCGCTGGCCGGTCCCTTTGGCTGGCATTGGCTGCACGGACGCCGCGCACGGCGGCAGGCCCGCGCGCATGCGCCTGGTCCTTGGCAGTGACGGCATTGAACAATCTCCGGTGTCACGCCACGCTCATTGCCAGCCGCGTGGTCTGCAACGCCAACTGTGGCCAGCGGCGGTCCCCGAGGCGCCCGGTCAGGCGCGCCGCTTGAAGAGCGCGGACGCACCGCTGGCGCGCGCCACGTCCTCGGCTGTTGCAAGAAGGGCCGGCCCGAGCTCGAGCATGCGTTCTTCCGTCAGCCGAACCAGCGGCCCGGCGATGGTGATGACGCCGATCACCGCGCCGTTGCCGCTGCGCACCGGTGCGGCCATGGCCGTCATGGCGGGCGCGAACACCTCGTTGATCATCGCGAAGCCGCGCTTGCGCGCAGCGCGCAAGAACACCAGCAGTGCCTTGACGGTGGTCGGTGCCTTGGGGCCGAAGTCCTCGGGTTTGCCAAAGCCTTGCCGGGCGACCAGCTGCAGCGCCTGTTCGTCCGTCATCGTCGACAGCCAGGCGTGCCCGGCGGAGCTGCACGAGAGGTTGACCGACAGGCCCATGTCCGGGTCGTAGCGCAGGCCGCGCGTGGCGCCCTGCGCCTTGGCGACGAAGGTCAGCTCGTCGCCGTCGACCACCGCCAGCCGCACCAGTTCGCCCGCTTCGGCCGCGAGCCTGTCGAGCAGCGGCTGCGCCACGTCCACGATGCCGCTGTTGCTCAGGAAGCTCAGGCCGAGCGACACGAGCTTGATCGTGAGCATGTAGTCGCCGTGGCTCTGGTCCTGCCGCACGTAGCCGCAGCGGATCAGTTCGCTCAGCAGTCGATGGGTGGCGCTCAGGGGCATTTCCAGCTCGGCGGAGAGCGCGGAGAGCGCGCGGCCTTCTGGGTGGCCGGCCAGGTGCTCAAGGACCTTGAAGCTGCGTTCGAGTATGGCGGTCATGTCGTTCGGAGGATGGGGCAGGCACGACTCTAGCTCTTTTGCCAAGTGTTTTCACTAGTGGAAATGATTTCCACTTTTCTCCTAACATCGCGCCAGCATCACTTTGCTGGAGATCATCTTGAGAACGCTTCATCGCTCGCTGGCTGTCGCCGGCCTGGCCCTCGCACTGGCGGTTCCGGCGCTCGCGCAGGAGGCGCAGGACCGCGTCATTCGCTTCGGCCACCTCAACAATGCCGACCATCCGGTGAGCTTCGGCGTGAAGCGTTTTGCCGAGCTGCTGGCGGCCAAGAGCGGCGGCAGGATGAAGGTGCAGGAGTTCCCGGCCTCGCAGCTGGGCAACGAGATGCAGCAGCAGTCGGCGCTCCAGGGCGGCGTGCAGCAGATGTCGGCGCCGGCCACCACCTCGCTGGCGGGCATCGTGAAGGAGTTCGGGCTTGTCGACTTTCCGTTCGCGGTCGGCAACTTCGCGCAGGCCGATGCGCTGCTCGACGGCCCGCTGGGGCAGGCGCTGATCGCCAAGCTTCCGGAGAAGGGCCTGGTCGCGCTGGGCTACTGGGACCTCGGGTTCCGCAACGTCACCAACAGCAAGCGCCCGATCGTCCGGGCCGAAGACCTGGAGGGCCTGAAGATCCGCGTCATTCCCAACCCGGTGTTCCTGGAGACCTTCAAGGCCTTCAAAGCCAACCCGGTGCCGATGCCCTTCGCGGAGCTCTATGGCGCGCTCGAGTCGAAGGCGGTGGACGGGCAGGAGAACCCGTATTCGGTGATTCTTTCGAACAAGTTCTTCGAAGTGCAGAAGTTCGTGAGCGCCACCAACCACGTGTACGCGGCCAACATCGTGCTGGTCAGCAAGAAGTTCTGGGATTCGCTCACTCCCGCGGAGCAGAAGATGATGCGCGAGGCCGCCGACGAGGCCCGCGGCTATCAGCGCCAGGTGAGCCGCGCGGCCGCGCAGAGGGCCGTGGGCGAGCTCCAGGCCAAGGGCGCGCGGTTCAACGAGCTTGCGCCGGCCGAGCAGGCCCGGATGCGGCAGATCGCGAAACCGGTCGTCGAGCGCTTTTCCGCCAGCTACGACTCCGCCATGGTCAAGCTCTACGGCGACGAACTGGCGCGCATCCGCAAATAGACACCAGCCACAAAAGCTTTTCTTCCATGAAAATCCTCGTCCTGCACGGCCCCAACCTCAACCTGTTCGGCCGCCGCGAACCCCACATCTACGGCACCACTACGCTGGCCGAGATCAACGCGCAGCTGCACAAGCTCGCAAGCGAACTTGGCGCAACGCTCGAAACGATCCAGTCGAACCATGAAGGCGAGCTGGTCGATTTCCTGCACGCGCACATCGACAACGCGCAAGGAGCGCTGGTCAATCCAGCCGGCCTCACACAGCACGGCGTTTCGCTGCACGATGCGATCAAGGCCATGCCGTTTCCGACCATCGAGGTGCACATGTCGAACATCGCCGCGCGCGAAGCCTGGCGCGCGCACTCGATCATCTCGCCGGCCGTCAGGGGCACGATCCAGGGCCTGGGCCCGCAGTCGTATCTGGCCGCGCTGCGCGCACTGGTCGAAATGCAGAACACGTCGCTGGCGGGTGCCTGAAGGAACAACGACAAACGAACCGGCCCCGCGAGGTGCCACCAACCGGCGGCTACCGCACGGTCACGTCACGCTCATGGCCAGCGGCGTGGTCTGGAACGCCAACTGGCGCCAGCGGCCTTCGTGCTGGGTCCAGACCTGCATCACGCGCGAGTCGATGCGCACGGTGCCGCTGCCATCCTTGCGCACGGCCACGAGCAGTTGCCGGCCGGTCATGAGCGCGGTGCGGCCCAGCACCCGGACTTTCAGTTCCGAACGGTCGATCTGCCGGTAGTCGACATGCGTGCCGCCCGAGCGGAAGTAGCTTTCGTAGTCGTCGATCTGGCCCTTGGCATGAACATGCGTGAGCGCGGGATGGAGGATCTCGCGCAGCCGCGCGAAATCGGCTCGCTTCATGGCGTCGCATCGCTGCGCCTCGAGATCGAGCAGCAGCGCCTCGGTGCCGGCAGGCGCGGGGGTGGCGGAAGCTTCGGTCATGTCGGTTCCTGGAGCGTGGTGGCGGTGTGTTTCAGCGCAGTGCCGAGATCCCCGCAGGCGCGCTGCATCAGGATCGCCGCTTCCCCGAGGCTGCGTGCCACGCCGTAGACCAGATGATCCGGCCGCACGAGCGCGGCTTCGCACTGGTGGCGCTCGAACCATGCGGCAAGGATGCCGTCGGCTTCGGCCAGCGTTGCCATGCCGGGCGCCGCCGCCGCGGCATCGATGCACAGCACCTGTGCCTGGAGGGCGGCTACCGGCTCGCGCATGGCCCGCAGCGCGGCTGGATCGGGCGCGTGGCGCAACACCAGCAGGAAGCCGTGCGGCAGCAGGTCGTCCATCATCTGCGGCGCGGCGCCGGGTTCGATGCATCCCATGGCCTGGGGAAAGGGCGTGCCCGCGGGCAACTCGTCGCGATCGATCAAGCCGTGGTGCACGCCGGGCAGCAGGCTCTGGCGCAGCTGCATGCGCACCTCTCCGCCTTGCTGTTCGCGCAGGCGGCGGTCGCGTTCGGCGGCGCGCACCGGGTCGCGCTCGCAGATGATCTGGCCCAGGCGCTTGACCGTCGCCGTCACGTCCTCGACCTGTGGCCCGCGCTCGTCGCCGTAGCTGTCTAGCAGGCGCTCGGGCGCGCGTTCCTCGAGCACCCATTGAAGCTTCCACGCGAGGTTGACGGCATCGCGCAAACCCTGGCACATGCCTTGCGCCAGGAAGGGCGGCATCTGGTGTGCGCTGTCGCCCGCCAGCAGCACGCGGCCCTGGCGCCACTGCTCGAGGACCACCGCGTGAAAGCGATAAGTTGCCGCGCGCCAGATGCGCGCGTCCGCGGGCGTAAGCCACGGGGCGAGCAGCTTCCAGATGGACGCGTGCGGCATTTCGCGCTGTTCGGCCTCATCGGCCAGCAGCAGGAATTCCCAGCGCCGATGAGTACCCGGACCGACGACGTAGGTGCAGGGCCGCGACGGGTGGCAGTACTGGACATTGGTGGCGGGCAACCGGTCGAGCTTGTCCTCGTCCACGTGCATGTCGACCACGATCCAGGGCTCGTCGAACTCGAGGCTCTTGAGCTTCAGCCCCATCTGTTTGCGCGTGGGGCTGGTGCCGCCATCGCAGCCGACGACGTAGCGCGCGCGCAGTTGCACATCGGTGCCGTCGGGCCGGCGAACGCCGACGAGCGCATGGTCCGGCGACTGGCTCAGCTGCAGCACCTCGTGCCCGAGATGGATCGACACGCCGGGGAGTTGGCCGACGGCCTCGCGCAGCGAGGCTTCCAGCGCCGGCTGGTTGAAGGTGTACGACGGCGCCCACGCCAGCGGATACGGCGCAGGCCCCATGTCGAAGTGCTGGATGGGTTCGCCGTCGCTTCCCTGGTAGATCGTCGGACGGTAGGGCGCCATGTGCGGCGCCAGCGCGCCGGCGATGCCGATCTCCTGGAACACGCGCAGCGCCTCGTGGTCGAGCGCGAAGGCGCGCGGCAGCGGGTAGATCTGCTGCGACTTGTCGAAGACCGCAACGCGCAGGCCGCGTTGGCCCAGCAGTGCGGCAAGCGTCGCGCCGACGGGGCCGAAGCCGATGACCGCCACGTCGACGGGTTCCGGGTTCTGTTGGAGCATGGGCTGTATTGAATGCATGGATTAATAATTGTGCATAAAACGTGATTCCGTGCGCAAAGGGTTATCACTGATGGCGTCGTGCCGCGTGGTCGAAAAGAATGCATAAAACGCGATTTGTGCATCTACACACCCATCAGCAAGGAGACACCATGACGACGATGAAAGCCGCCCGACTGCACAAGGTCGGCGCCCCGATGGAGGTCGAGCAACTGCCGATTCCGCAGCCCGCTGCCAACGACGTGCAGGTGAGGGTGCGTGCCTGCGGCATCGTGCCCAACCTGGGCAACATCCTGGCCAACTGGACGACCTGGTTTCCGGAACTGCCGCTGCCGCCGCTGCCTGCCGTCTTCGGGCTGGACCCGGCCGGCGAGGTGACGGCGGTCGGCTCCCACGTGCACACGTGGAAGCCGGGCGATCGCGTCTACGTGAATCCCAGCCTCTACTGTGGCGGCTGCCGCGCCTGCCGCAACGGCGACCTCGTCAACTGCACGCACTACGCGTTCAGCGGCTACTTCGGCTTCTCGCAGAACTCGCTCAAGCTCTACAAGAACTACCCATACGGCGGCCTGTGCGAATACATGATCGCGCCGCAGTACGCGCTGGTGAAGCTGCCCGACAACGTGAGCTTCAACCAGGCGGCGCGCTTCGGCTACCTGGGCACCATGTACTCGGCGATGCGCAAGGCGCAGGTCGGCCCCGGCCGGAGTGTGCTGATCAACGGCATCAGCGGCACGCTCGGTATCGGTGGCGCGCTTTTCGGCCTGGCCATGGGCGCCACGCGCATCCTTGGCACCGGGCGCAACCGGGAATTGCTGGCGCGCGTCAAGGCGCTCGCGCCCGATCGCATCGAGGTTTTTTCCAATGCCGACGGCGAGGCGATCGACGCCTGGGCCAAGGCGCGCACGGACGGGCTGGGTGTCGACACCTTCATCGACGCGCTGGGCCCCGGCGCGCCGCACGAGACCTTCCAGCAGGGCGTGCGCGCCCTGAAGCGCGGCGGGCGCGCCTTCAACGTCGGCGCCATCGCAGGCATGGTGGGCATGGACCTGCACACCATGATGGACGAGCAGCAGAGCATCGAGGGCTCGGCCTGGTTCACCGCCGGCGAGGGACAGGACATGGCCGACATGGCAGAGGCCGGCACGCTCGACCTCTCGGTGTTCGAGCACGTGTGCTATCCGCTGGACCGCGTCAACGAGGCGATCTCGGGCATCGCCAGCCGCAACGGCGGCTTCAGCAACTTCGTCATCAATCCCTGAAAGCGCGCCATGAAGATCAGACGCGTGGTGGCAGGCACGGGCGCCGACGGCAAGGCGAAATTTCTTTCGGACGGCGCGGCGCCGCGCAGCGTCGAGTTCAAGACCGTGCCCGGCTTTGCCGCGGCGCTGCTGTGGGCCACGGAGTCCACCGACACCGTGGGTGCCGGCGCTGCGGTCGACCGCACGGGCGAGGCGGGCTTCGCGCCTGCCAGCGGCGGGACTCGGCTCATGATGGTCAGGTTCCCGCCCGATGCGGTGATGATGCGCGCCGACTTCGACGCGGCCGCCTTCGGCGCCGAGTTCGGCCGCCTGGTTCCCGGCCTGGCCGAGACCTTCGAGCCCGATCACCCCGGCATGCACACCACCGACAGCATCGACTACGACATCGTGCTCGAAGGGGAGATCACTCTCGAACTCGACGACGGTGCGCAGGTGCTGCTTCGCCAGCATGACGTTGCCGTGCAGCGCGGCAACCGGCATGCATGGCGCAACCTCGGCGACAAGCCCGCGACCATGCTGTTCGTGCTGCTGGGCGCCAGGCGCGCCGGCTGAGCCGGGATCGAGTCCATGGCGCCGATGCCTTCCTCAACCCTGGCCCGCCGAGCGCGACGCGGCACTGTCCAGCCATGCAATTTCCTGCAGCAGGTCGGCGAGCGCCACGCGCAGGAAGTCGAGCGTGGATTCGTCGACGAGCCGGCCATCGCGGATCCGCGTGCCGACGTTCGCGATGGCGACGTGCTGCCGGACCACGGGCCGCGCCAGCGTGGCGGCCAGCGCGTCGCGGATCTGCGCCTGTGCGCGCACCCCGCCCGCGGTGCCCGGCGAGGCGGTCGCGATCAGGACCGGCTTGCCCTTGAGCGGGGAAGCGAAGCCGGGCCGCGAGGCCCAGTCGATGGCATTCTTCAGCACGCCGGGCATCCCGTAGTTGTATTCCGGCGAGCACAGGACCAGGCCATCGGCCTGCGCAATGGCGGTCTTCAGCCGCGCTACGGCCGCGGGCGGCGCATCGCCATCGAGGTCGGCGTTGTAGAGCGGAATGTCGTCCAGGGGAAAGAGCTCGATGGATGCCGTCTCGGGCAGCAGCGGCTGCAGGCTGCGAAGCACCGCGGTGCAATGGGATTCGCGCCGGATGCTTCCGGAAATGCCGAGCAGGCGGATGCCGGGGGTCGAAGTGCCGTGAGTTGTCATGTGGATGTCCGTGTTCAGGAAAGTAGAGTTTATGCATAAAATAACTTCCATGCACAAACAAGAAATCTCACCCGCCTACGAGCCGCCGCTGGTCGAGCAGGCCTTCAGCCGCTTGCGGCAGGACGTCCTGGCCGGCACCTTCGAAGCCGGCGCCAAGCTCAAGCTCGACGAACTCCAGTCCGCCTACGGCTATTCGAGCAGTCCGCTGCGCGAGGCGCTGAGCCGGCTGGCGCAGGAAGGGCTCGTGCGCGCCGACGAGCGCCGCGGCTTTCGCGTGGCGCCGATCTCCGAAGACGACCTGGCCGACATCACGCGCATGCGGGTGATGCTCGACGTGCCGGCGCTGCGCGAAGCCATTGCCCACGGCGATGACGCCTGGGAGGCCGACATCCTGGCCGCGTACCACCGGCTGGAAAAGGTCGAGTCCCGCCTGAGCGACGGGCCCGTCATTCTCGACAACGACTGGTCGCAGCTGCATCGCGCCTTCCACCTCGCGCTGCTGGCCGCCTGCCCCTCGCTGCGCCAGCGCGTCTGGGGCGCGAGCCTGTTCGACCAGGCCGAGCGCTACCGGCGGTTTTCCGCGCGCCACAGGAAGACCGCGCGCCGCAAGTCGAACGAGCACAAGAAGATCATGGACGCCACCTTGCGCCGCGACACGGACACGGCCTGCGCCCTGCTCGAGGAGCACATCCTGAGCACGCAGCGCAACGTGATCGCCGCGCTCAAGGCGGCCCAGGCCGCGCAATCGTAGGGGCACAAGACCCCGTCACTGGAGACAGACAGCATGCTCAAGGTCGCCCGACCCACGCCATCGCATTTCGGCATCTTCGTCACCGACCTGGACCGGATGGTGGCCTTCTACACCGAGACCTTCGACCTCACGATCACCGACCGCGGCGAAGGCCGCACCTTCAGGAATCAGCTGGTGTTCACCAGCGCCAGCCCGGACCAGCATCACCAGCTGGTGCTGGCCTCGGGCCGGCCGCCGGAGGCGACGTTCAGCACCGTGATGCAGATCTCCTTCGTGGTGCCGAGCATCCAGCACCTGCGCGACATCTCGGCGCGCGCCGAGGCCAGGGGGGCCACCAGCATCCGTGGCCTCAACCATGGCAACGCGCTCTCGGTCTACATGCTCGATCCGGAAGGCAACACGGTGGAGATCTACGTCGACACGCCGTTCTACATCGCGCAGCCGCATGGCGATCCGCTCGACCTGTCGAAGGACGACGAGACGCTCATGCGCGAGACCGAAGAGGCCTGCCGCCGGGACCCGACCTTCATGCCGCTCGCGCAGTGGCAGGCGCAGTTCGAGTTGCGCTCGCCGGCGGCACCCTGACGCGCCCGTTTTATCCACCCCGCACATTTCAACCGGAGTTCCCATGAAGCTTTTGTCATTTGTCCATCAAGGCCGTGAAACCTGGGGCGCAGTCGTCGGCGACGGCGTCGTCGACCTCGGCAAGGCGCGCCCCCAGCATGCTGGCCTGGTCGACTACATCGCCTCGGGCGAGTACCTGCAGGCGGCGCAGCACGTCGAAGGATTGCCCATCGCGGCCAAGCTGGCCGACATCACCTTCCTGCCGGTGATCCCGCGCTCCGAGAAGATCGTGTGCGCGGTGCGCAACTACATGGACCATCACCAGGAGGTGCTGGCCGCCGGCATGCAGCGCGAACTGTCGGAGCAGCCGCCGATCTTCCTGCGCGTATGGCGTTCGCAGTGCGCGCACAACCAGCCGATCGTGCGGCCGCACGTGTCGGAATCGCTGGACTGGGAAGGCGAGCTCGCCGTCATCATCGGCAAGGGCGGACGCAACATCGCCGAGGCCGATGCCTTCGACCACGTGGCGGGCTACTCCTGCTACAACGATGGCAGCGTGCGCGAATGGCAGTTCCATGCCAAGCAGATCGCCTCGGGCAAGAACTTCGAATCGACCGGCGGCTTCGGCCCCTGGATGGTGACGGCCGACGAGATCGCGCCGGGCCGCGCGCTCAAGCTCGAGACCCGGCTCAACGGCGAAGTGGTGCAGAGCAGCCACACGGGCCACATGATCTTCAGCATTCCGAAGCTCATCAGCTACGCGTCGACCATCTTCACGCTCACGCCCGGCGACGTCATCGCCACCGGCACGCCGGCCGGCGTGGGCTGGAGCAAGAAGCCGCCGCGCTTCATGAAGCCGGGCGACGTGTGCGAGGTCGAGATCGAAGGCATCGGCGTGCTGCGCAACCCGATCGTGCAGCAGGACTGAAGCCCAAAGGCCCAGCGCCCGGACCGCGGCGGCACAAGCCGCGGCCTTCATTCCACAACATTGGAGACAAACCATGTGGCACAGACGATTGCTCGTCGCCGCAGGCCTGACCCTGGCCTGCGCGGCACCCCTTCACGGCCTGGCCCAGGGCTTCCCGGACAAGCCGATCAAGATCTACCAGGGCTTTGCGGCCGGCGGCAACGCCGACACCATTGCGCGGGTGGTCAGCACGGAAATGGCCAAGGGACTGGGGCAGCCCTTCGTGGTCGAGGCCCAGACCGGCGCGGGGGGCACCATCGCCTCGGCGACGGTGGCGCGCGCCAAGCCCGACGGGTACACGCTGCTGCTGGCCACCGGCGGCCATGCGGTGGCCGGCGCGCTCTACAACAAGCTCGCCTACCAGACGGTGTCGGATTTCCAGATGGTCTCGACCATCACCTACTTTCCGTTCCTGCTGGTGGTGCGGGCCGATTCGCCCTATCGCGGATTGGCCGAGATGCTTGCCGCGGCGCGCGCCGATGCGCGCGGGGTGTCGTACGGGTCCGCGGGCATCGGCTCCACCCACCATCTTGCCGGCGAGCTGCTGGTGAAGAGCGCCAACGTCGAGATGCTGCACATTCCCTACCGTGGCGATGCGGCCTCGGTCGCGGCGCTGCTCGGCGGCGAGGTGCCGATGATCATCGCGCCGCCCACGGCCGTGCTGGCCCACATCAAGGCCGGCAAGCTCAGGGCGCTGGCCACCACCGGCGCGCAGCGCTGGAGC
>Ga0307514_10003096_pt1 | contig 16358 bp, 14 predicted proteins | sample 16_EM_MG_FD_203088 | JGI IMG/M metagenome (GOLD analysis project Ga0307514, IMG submission 203088) | Populus trichocarpa ectomycorrhiza microbial communities from riparian zone in the Pacific Northwest, United States - 16_EM | ecosystem: Host-associated > Plants > Roots > Unclassified | place...
TGGCGGGGGGACTTCTGGAAAAATTGAAATTTTAATACAAATGAAGGTGGGGAAACCACTGCACCCACAACCTGCGGCACAAGGAGGTTGACCGGGTGCACATGAGGATCCAAGCAATCCCCGAGCCAAAACGGGGTCGCGTTGAATAGCTAAAGATAGAATACACATCAGTTACAACTTTCTGAAGCCGGAAGTGTATTCAGGATTCTATGTACGTACCTGGAGTAACCCCAGTTCCACCAGCAGCCGCAGGGGCAGGCTTGGGAATTGGAGCCGCAGTAACGGCGGAGAGCATGCCAAGCATGGTAAAGAAATGCATGTACATGGACATGGTGAGTGTATTGGTCGTTAACCTCATGATTTCGATTATGTTGGCAGAGGACTGCCTGTTTCTCGTGTGCAATCAGACAGTTTCTCGTAGACAGCAAGCTAGAGCAACTAAAAATGTGGAGTTGAGGTGCTGGATTCTCTGCCTGGTGAGAGAGCAAAAGCTACTCTTATATAGATATGTGCAGTGCCCATAGTCGTCAGCCATATCATATCTATCACTCTCACCTTAAACGATATGCCAGCACTATACGCCTGACTTTGAGCAGAAAAAAAAGAAATACTCCCCACTGACGTATATGCAACTCACAACGTGTTAGGCAGAACTCGGAAGATGTACTCTTTACAGACTTAATTCCTATTCATGGCTTCATCCGCTGGTAAAATCCGAACACATATGTGATACGTAGTGCATCTAGGATACCGCCGCGGTTTGTAAGTACAGTGCAGTACATAGGTACCCTGCCATCCGCCCTGCCAAGCACCATCATCAACGGGTTGCGCAACTGGCAGGATAGAAATAGCTAGTGGATGTAGTCTGATTGGGGGTGGATGTGGTTTTGGGAAGTACCGCTTTGGGCAAGTATGCCAAACTTTGAGGCTCTTTCCCAGATGGTGTTGTGCCAATGTTAAACTGCTTTGTGGGTGGTAAATCTGACTTGGCGTGGTAGGGGTAAAACTCCATTCCCAGCGTACTGAGTTCTCCTTTTCTTGTTTACTTTCCAAGCGTGATCTTAAGAATTTCAAAATTGTTTTACCATCAAGGGGGGCCTGAATCATGAGAGTGAACACTAGATTGCCCTGGACTCTGCCAGCTGAGACTTTGTAGTGCTGTTAATGGGTTGAAATGTATCAAAAGGTTTGCCAGACTTTTTGCGCCCATAAAAATATGCCCATGACAACTACACTCTGGGTGATAGGGGTGCTACTTTCCAATTGTAACGGCCCATGTGCCTGGTACCTACAACCGTCGAGCCAGCCATCTAAATATTTGACGTGGTTAGCTTTGGATGACGTGATTGCGATTGTAGCTGGTGAGACACGGCTGCTGGTGCATAAATACCTAGGAAATAGATCGACCGTTGTGTAGGTAGAACAACGAGACGACTTGGGGAATAGGAACAGTACGTAGCATTAATGCAACAGTAACGTACGCAGGTCTGAGCTGGGACACAGGGGTGTTGTAATGGGTACAATTGAGGGGGGGGCGATGTAGGTAGCCCCCTCGCCATGCTGTATGTATTGATTCCACGTCTGTGATTTGTCTTAAACGTATCCTTATCAGCAAATACAGTATACGGATGTTATGTCCGGATAGATCTAGACCTACCTAGAAGCAGGACAGCAATTGCAAGCAGAGTGAATTAAGTCTGGTAGGGATGGAGTGTTGTAAGTACTCACGAAGCAAAAATTAAAAAACAATATAGTATTGTACCAGAGCCAGGGGGGTACTACCCATACAAACCTTGAAGGCTTGGGGGGTGCCCCTGTTGTCCTAGATCGACCTTGGTACCTTTCAGGATGGTTAGAATACTGGTTGCATGATCAATGCATGCATGGTTCTACCTACAGGCCTGCAGGCAGGCTACTCTAACGGCCAGCAAAACCGGTTGCCAAGCTGTGTACCAGACCTTGTCACTATTAGAATTTGTTGGTCCCTTAAATATTGGTGGGTTGAAAGGAATGATAAATAAGATCTTAATGTAGCACCTCCAGCTTTCGGACTTGAGCTTGGCAGTGGAGCCTGAGCTGTAGCCTGAATTGTTGGGTCAAAAGTTGAAGGCCCGAATACCGTGGTTAAGGGCCCCTGTCTCGACATACAAAATCCGCTGCTAAAGCGGAGAGACAGGGGTTATTTTATGTATGTGGTACTGGGAGTAAGACACTTTGTCTGTATCTTTCATCCTTCCCTTTTGTAGTAGCCATGTTATTTGTAGGCAGATCGGCGGCCTTGGCTCGGATTTCTACAGTTATGATTCAGTACCTAGTCCCGAACCAATGATTCCGTAGTTTTGGTGGTATAGTACTCCGTACAGACAGTGTCTTATTCCGGTAGTCTTGTGCCAACAACATGTTACCTAAATCAGTCTTAGTGCTGCAAAGTCAGACTTGGTTAGATAGTGGGGGCCAACTCCATAGCAGCCACCCCACTTCTTCATTAACTTTTCTAGCGCGTCTCCTGCAACTTTTACCACTGAAGGAAAGCTGAGGCCTGAGAGCCAATACTGGGACAATGCTGTGTTAGTTAGTTGAGACCATTGTGTTTGTGTAGCTAGTGTTGTTAATGGGTAGAAATATTTGAGGAATTTTGCCCCATAGGCCCAGCGCTGCAGCGTTCCTCCATACAAATTGCACATCAGTGCACCTCTGCCAATTGTTAGCCCACCAGACGTTTGCCTCACTCCGGATATCATCTACCATGCAATCAGCATTTGCTCATGTCGCCAGAAGCATGTGCGCTCACCAAGCTCAGCTGGGACAAAGCCACCTGACGGACTTACTCTTCGGCGACATGGGTAGTGGTGATTGCGTCCTACCTTTTTGGGATGGTTATCAATAGGAATGTGGTTTGTAATTATAAAGAGGGAGCTCTTTATTGCTATAGGCATGTACATGATATATCTTTAAGTTATATGGATAAGAAAGTACTAAAACGGAAATAATCTCAATGAATATGATGTGCAATTACAGTCCATGGCCATATGGAGGTTGGTGTTCGAGCATGGGTAGGAAATCAGAATGAAGGAGTCAAGGCGGGAGTATGAATGATAGGAGAAGAATGTGGGGAGTAGCTGGTCACTCATGTCATCAAACCAAAATGGTATACGTTATGCGTCAAGACTCCCCATTCGAGCGGAGCACTGGCTGATAAAGTAATCTACTAACAAACCCTACTTTGTCAGTTTCAATTACCTACCTAACTCACATAAGGCCGCTAAAAGTCGTATCTATCAAAGTTCTAAAACATATGCACTTGGGTTTTGTTATCACGCTGGTTTGCAGGCCATGGAAATTCAGAAAGTTTTCAAAGTGGTTGTCCCATACGACTTCTCTAACTTCCACGCTGTCTAATCCTGTTTTTATTTTAAAGAATCATTAATCGCATTCACCCTATCTAGAGTATGGCGATGGGCTGCAGCTCCTGGGAGTCCCAGGTGGGCCCTCTCTTCCACACGGGCCAGTCCCTGCCCCACGCTGTCTAATTTACGGTCTAGGGTAAAACAGATATGTCGGTCTTAGTTATATGGAGTTCTAAATAGGTCTTCTCAGCTCCGTGGAGCGGAATTCCATCAGAGGGTGGCAGCTTTGGTGTAATACCGCCCTTTGGCGAAGTCTTATGGTCTGCTGCAGAACCATTTTTCATACCACTTAACATTATCGTTTTCAATACCTAACCCACGGGGCCTGCAACCAAAGCCTCATCTGTTTCCCTATTTGAGCAGTGCATATGCACTTTTGTTTTTTTCCTTGGTAAGTTATTGCTCGTATTGACTATCTATCTGTGGCAAGGGGCTTCTTGTCGAGCTCTTTTGTCTACGTACAAATTCCACTACCGCCCTGCACTACCCCTATTCTCCTACTCCCCTCTTCCTTCACCAATGGGCACTCTAGCAGATGTACTGCATTTGGGCTACCCTACCCTGGCACCGCGGATCCGCTCACCTCCCGAATCTGTACCTACGGTCCTCTGTCTGATACCACATATGTCAACCCACTGATGGCTCCCCTGTCCCACTTAGGATCTTGCTCTTTTTTTTTTGGCAAACCAGTACCCGTATTCATACTGCCTAGTATATGGCAAGGACACGCATCCCAGGTTCCTCTTATGCAGTATCTGATGCCAGCTGGTGTTGCTATGTCGGGCTGGTGTTCTGTCTGTAACTACTACATAACTTGAGTACATGACAAAGAAAATACAGAACTTGTAACGAATTTCCTTATTGTTTGTATTTATTCTCATAAGGGGGCGTTGGCCGGGAATGGGCGTGGTGGTGGAAGGGTTGCGCTATATCTTCTGGGGACTGTGGGCCGAAGCGAGGGCATGGTAGTGGGAGCCGGCAACGCGAAAACAGCCGGACACAGATCTGGGACCCAGGTGTGAGATGGGTGAACGGACGCTTCGATTTCTCGGGGTTTTTGTTTCCTAGGTTCGGGAGGTTGGGCGTTTAAGCAGCTTGTTGTTCCGTGGGTAAACCCAATCCTTCAAAGGTGCGGGAACGGGGCCGCCTCATAGCCCAAGGCTCCCTTCGGGGAAAAGACGTACAAACTCAAAAAAAAAATACAGAACTTGACTGCCTCATAGCCTAAGGCTCCCTTCGGGGGAAAGGCGTATAGAACTCCCCCCCCAAAAAAAGAAACAGAACTTGACGGAGCAACACCTAGCCCATCGACTAAACCTCTTCGAGGATCTGGACACGAGACTACGGCTCCTTATTTAGGTGAATCCTAAATGTAATATCAGTATACACTCCGCAAGCCCCAAATGCGTACATATGCTTACCCTCTCCATCTTTACTTATGCGGCGCACTTATAGTGGAGCCTACCAGTAATAGGCCCATAAAATTAAAAAATAAACAGTAATGAGGTGCACTTATGTGCATGTGCCAGTTTTGGTTATCATACAGTATATCTCGAGCTTGTTATGATACGAACTGCGACACCGGCAGGTATCAAACAAGACTACATAATCCACAACACACGACGTCAGATACGCCAATGAGAGGCCGTCAAGTCATGCGAGGCCTGACATACATCGTCACAGACCGAAGCCCGGTGAGAGCATGGCTGTACAAGATCGGGAAGGCAGAGGACCACTTATGTGAGTGCGGAATATGCCAGAAAATGCATCTGAGGGAATGCAAGCTGGCTGGGGATGGGAGAGGATGAAGTGTAGAAAGAGTGTGGAAGACCAGGAATGTTGCAGGGCGGTAGAGGAAATTTGGGGTTAGATTTGTGCGATTACAGGGCTATGTGTGGGAGGGTTTTGGTAAAGAACAAAGCAACAGAATATATTCAACGGTAGAGCTATCGTAGAGTTCGTTATAGACTTGGATGCTATGGATCTAGTGCTCTGCCATCCTTCATTTTGCCGGCGATTTCCCAGCTTATTCCAGTTGGCCTCATTAGGCATCCCGGTATCAACCCTTTTGCCCCAATTGCCCTGATTAAGCCGTCTTGTCTTACCATGTCGTGACTTTGTCCCCATGGCCTTCACGCGAGAGTATCTCAACAGGATTTATGTACGGGGAGGAGCCGGCACAGCTCAGGGGTTGGAGAATCTAGCCGGGAAACCACCTGGGGATACGACGAATCACAGACCAAGTCCCTAGTGCGCTTGGACCCTGGTAGGCAAGCTACTTCGCTTCAGCAGCCGTCTACGTGCAGTATGCTCATGCGGGATTACTGCTGCTGGGCAGTACCCGATGCAGAATCTTCTAATGATGACAATACTGATGACGCTATAACTCCACATCGAGCCTTCCCTCCCACAGTCAATACCTAGAAACTTCCAATCCTCCAGCATTTCCAAACAACCTCAATGATTCATCCAAAAGTCCCAACCCAGTCGCAAAAACAGACCTGCCATACCTCCTACCTGATATCAAAGTACTCCAAGGAGCCCCTGGTATCAACGAGCTGCCAGCACGCAAGCCCCCGATCTAGAACCACCTATAGCTAATAAACGTATGCAAGCCTTGGCCACACTGAATCACCGCTGCAAAGCGTGTTGTACATGACCCTCCACATGCTCGTGCAGCCCAAATGGGGCTCCTTCCGTAAACCAACTGCTTTCCGATCCTGAGTTAGTGATTATGGCGCCAGTTTGCCCTCTGGCAGTCAAATGATTTCCCGTGTATGACCTGGCATACCTGCGATAACACCAGAAATGTACATGTTTTTTTTTTTTGTGGATCATTACTCGTATTTATGCAAACTCATATGGCGAGGGAACACATCCCCGGGTGGGAGCCCGGTTGAATTGCCCAACTTCTGAGCAGTACTAATTCCACTATATACATCCCTCGCCTTACGTCGCTACTACAGCCAGGCTCCAGACATTTGCGATTTTAGGGCAAAATTGGCCAGTTTTCAACAATAATTACTCACTCAAGAGGAAAGCAATTGGCCTGGAGCTTTGGTTGTTGATTTACTATATCAAGAGCTATTATATAATAGGAAACTAGAATATACCTCCTAGTATAAACGGAGTACTAGTGGTGCAAATCCCGGATTTGGAAATTTTTGTGTGGTCTTGGCAAAATTTGTGCCTGGCCTATGATTTCTCCTCATCATATATTTGGGTCTGGGAAACTATGGTAGGTAATTGGGATCAAGAACCATTCGTTTTAATTGTTCTAGGAGCCTTCCCCCTGCCAATTTTCGCTGTGATTCTGCAATTGTCCAGAGACTAATGGGGCCCCACTGAGCAGGTACGAGCTCTGCTACCGCTTCACACCATTCCCATATCTCCTTTCTCATCCTTTACTATCCCCTATCAACTTGCATTCTAGCAGGCACACTGCATTCTGATGTACCCTGCATTGACACCTTGGTTTCTCTCCCTTCCCGGTTTTGGATAATGTACATGTCATTGCGGCAGGTGTAGGCTTGTATAAGCTGGAAATGTAGTTAGCTATGCATATAGCTTTTGGATAATATATAAATACATGATAGGCTCCCAACAACCACTGGGGGTTGGCGTAATATAGGCGGTCAAATACAATAAAGCGGAAAACGGGACTTAGTGGGGGGTTAGAGGACAAGAAGCGGATGTGAGGGGAAGAACCCATGAAGTCTGGAATATGTGTTGAGTTTCGAGTCTCAACGTGTTTCTCCTCACGCTTTACGACATGTGAAATGAGGTGTGGGTTCAGCTTGGAGGATGTAAGCGGCTTTAGCTTGTGGAGGTGTCCTAGTCAGCACTTAGGGGAGTATCCCTAATCTGGCAGCAGTACCTACCCTTTTTGGTTGGTGCACTACCATTTTGGGTTGGTTCATGTTAAGCGAAAAAAATAGTAACCTCATTTGTTAGTCCTGTGCATGTTAGTACGTCAGGCATACTAGGCATAAGCTAGCGGGCTGGGCATGGGAGATAGATTGGGACAGCTCTAGATAGAGCATCATCATCATGTTAATGGGATAACACTCGAGACGTTCTATCAGTGCAAAGCCCCTCATGAATGCTAATATCGAATTATTTATTTGCAAATCATTGTTACTTTACTATCTAAAAAGCACCGGGGGTTGGCTGCTCCCAATGGAGGCCCCGTCAAAGGGATCATGGCCGTCTCATAGTCTAGGGCTCCATCGATGTATAGACTGGAAAAAAAAAATTTCTAAAATGCATGCCGTCTCGTAGCCTTAGGCTCCACAGACATATTGACTCAAAAAAAAAAAATCCGGAAAGCACGGGTCAACTACGTCTATTGCAGGACCGGCAAAGACAACCTACAAGCCTGGCAGAACAAGATAGGCGACACCATAGACCCTGCATACAGGAACTGCGGAAGATATGTGGCCCGCACTGGTGTGCACGCATACGGAGCAGATAGGGCGGAGATGGGGAGGTGGGGTGTATAAAAATCCGTCTGTCAGTTCACTTGCTCTCTTGTGCGAATAGTGAAGGCAGAATGAAGACAGTGATATTCGGTGATGTAAAAGGGAGAAACTATGGAGGGATCGACTCGATATATAAACCCACCCATTCTACACAGAGATTCCAATCTCATCCCACGGTATCCCACGGTATCCCACGTATCCCACATATCCCACATTGTATCCCACGTTACTCCATATATCCAGGATTACTCATTCTAACAGGGAGACATGGGTGAGAAGAGCTACTCTGACCGATACGTCAAGCGGCCCATTCATGAATGGGACGCTATAGATGGTTGGGCTGGCCCACCCATCAATCGCGCTTATGGCCCACCCACCGATCTGACGATAATTATTCCATATATATGGAACTATAGAGAAATACGGCACTTCGTGATCTTGTGCCCAGACTCTTCCTTAGCTGGCACACACTGAAATAATTATGTGATAGATAAAAAGAGTCTTGGCACGATATCAGGCACTTCGGAAGAATCAGAAAAAGATAAGACATAAATGCATAAAATACTAGAAAATCTAGGTAGAAAAATATCCTATAACAAAATACTAAATCAAACCCTCTTCTGTAGCTCTCGAGTATTCACCCAGGTCAGGAGCCGACAGCAGTGGGGTGATCTTTCTCTATAGCTCCGTATATATTGGATAATTATATTAAAATATTATTGTGCCTGCCAGATTGTTGGGTGGACCGTATTGACGTATGGGTCAGAACACAACATTATGTGCTTTGGGAAGGCTGTAAAACATCTTGGGCTTGTTGAGTGGCAGAACGTTGCTGAAATGCCATTATACGCCGCGACCTTCGAGGGGTGTGCGGCAAACTTGGACCTGAACGTTTTAGTTAGTATTATTGACAGGCCTCACATTAGGTACAGGGTTAGAGCATACTAACGATTGGCTATAACTTTGAAGTCACGCACCTGTGATCTACAACTCCTACGGCTGTGGACTTCAAGGCCCGTGTGGAACCCACGGGGGTTGGAGTTCGGGATTGGACTGGTGTTTCTGGAATTACACCTTGCTCTGTAAAACAAACTGTGTGTGGTAGAAGAGTTATTTTCATGGAAGCCTGTTCTGCAGATCGTGTGGTGGGATGGAGTAGGAGTTTGTTCCTGCAAGGGGAAGCTGCCTCCCCGGCAACTAGCCGCTTGGGGGGTAACTCGCAAGCGGAAGAGACGGTCAGGCTACCGGTGTACTAACTGACGTCCCAACTACCAGTGGTTACTTACGTACTGGCCCATTTGTGCAAGTGCTAGCTGGGACAACAGGTCACCTCTCGTGGGCGAATGACTCTTTTAAAAAGATTTTAAAAGAAGAATTAAAAAACCCCGAGCGGCAGTCAATAAATCGTAAGGGTTTATTGACCTCGACGGGACGGAGTGCCGGGAATCCCAGCGATCGCCTTAACTCAATACGCCGGGTGACCAACTCGTGAGAACCTCAACCGGTGATAGTCATACCTGTTACGCTTGCCTTCGAGTCCCCCTGTTGGGTCGAAATGCAACCGGGGCAAGCAAGGGCAGAGACTGCTACTCGTCAGAGGAACAGAGAACCATAGTCGATCCTGGCGTGAGTGGAGTTTAGCGAAGGGGCTTAAGGTGCAAAGGACGCGCACCCACTTGCATGAGCCTCGAAAGGGGCAAGAGAGGTAGCCCCAACCTCAGTTGTCACAAGGAGCCAATGGTTACCTAGTATAGGGAGACGATCATGCAAGAGGCTGGGGCAGGCTGCCGGAAGGGACCAGTCTCAAGGTACGTAGGCGAGTGGCATCCGGATGGGATGGTAGACCTGGAGCTGGCCTCTGGAGCGTTGGAGCGTGGGAACAAGTGTGGGAGGACGGGAAGTGGTGCGAAAGCGTGGTGGAGTTTCTTTTGTAAATAACCCCACGTAGATCCGAGGATGAGGGCAGGGACCGGCCAAGAGGAAGAAGAGGAGCCACCAGGGGAGAATCCCGGGAGCCGCAGTCCATCGTCATAGTCTAGTTAGCCTGAATACGATTAATGGTTCCTTAAAAAAAAAAATAGGAATTTGTTCGGGCAAGACAACCTGAACAGGATTGAAATGTAATTAGAGGATTTTCCCGAAATGCTGATTGAGGTCCAGCGAGTTGGGGAGCTGGCGATACCATTGGGGGTTGCTTAGAGCGTGGGACCCATTCTGCTCTTGATACTGCAATGCGTGATTGTAAATTGTATTGACCAAATGGAACCGTTGGTTTTGTAGGAAGCGAAGGTGAAACCACTGGTTGCATAGCTGAAACAGTGGCAACAGAAACTGCACTTTTAGAAGGTGGAAGAGTTCTTATGGAGGATGGCCTACTGGCAACCTCCTTATAGTAAGGCTTTGGGTCTGATATGTCGGGTCTCGAAGGTATATTCTCCTGATTTGACCTCCGACTAACACGTGCCCCCTGGTGGGTGACTAGAAGGGGAGGGCGATTGAAGAGGTGGAGCGGGATCCAGAGTGGTCTCTGGATATGGCGGGGTTTCTGAGGCATGAGCTAGTTATTTCTGTATGTAGAAATGGGAGGGCTGGGGGCAGGACTGGACAACCTGCTTGTAGGTGTAGTCTCTCGTCATAGCCTAGATACGCTGAATACGAGTAATGATTTTCCCAAAAAAAAAAAAAGAGGGTGGTACGGAACGCAGTACCTACATCTGAAGAGGTGCCCGGGGATACGGTAGGCGACGGGAGGGGGTGGGTGGGTGGAGAAGGTAGGAAGACCCCAGAATAGTGCAGGGTGATGGAGGGGTTTGTACGTAAGGACTGAGGAAGGGCAGGGATTGGCCTGGAGTTCTTGCAAGCCTGGAAAGCGCGGAAGCCCCGACGGGCATGGCCCTCGTCATAATGGATTAAATAGTCTGAATACCAGTAATGATTTAAAAAGAAAAGGCCAGAAAGCAATATCGTCGGCGCAAATTACCAAACTGATGAGCGACACACAGCTTTAATTTTTTTTGGAAAATCATTACTCGTATTCAGTCTATCTAGACTATGACGAGAGACCACACCTACTAGTAGGTTGTCCAGCCCTGGGGCGGGTCTCTGCCCCATTCTCCCCTTGCTACATACAAAAGGAGATCTAGCTATCCGCACGCCTCAGAAGCCTGGCCACCTCCCGACACCATTCTGGGTCCCGCCTTGCCTCCTCGAGTGTCCTGTCCTTCCCGTCTCCCACCAGCAGGCACCCCATCATGTGGACTGCGTTCTGGGCGATACTGCAGTCGCATTTACCATCTCCCGCTCTCCCTATAACCCACAACCATCGCTTTAAAGGACTGCGGTCTGTGGTGATATAGGTGAGGCCCCGCAATGCCTCTCTGTCCCATTTCAGGTGCGCTGGCTTCACCTGTGTGGCAGTGTTGCGATTTCAGACTTTGATATCCACACCCTCTCCCACCCTGTCCGCCTGGCCATCCTGTCTGCCTCCTCGTTTCCCGTCACCTCACTGTGTCCCTTAATCTAATCAGCCGCCGGGTACCCCTCCCTGCCAACTCCTGCAACTCCTCCTCCATCCACGATCGAGCTCGGGTGTAACCCAGTTGGCTGACTCTCGCTATCGCCCCCTGGCTATGTAGAGCCACTGTGTTCGCCTCCCTCCAGGGACACACAGCTTCATTCTATGCGGCAGTATGGGTTTCAGGGGAATTTGCTGCATGTTGCTGGAGAAGGGCATTAGATAATCGAAACCTTCCAGACGGTGGGGGAAGAGCTGCAGCAAATGTTGCTAACTCGCGAGCAATCCGCCCAGACTGGTAACCCGCAGCTTCACCCTCCACTGGGCTGTAGTCTGGTTGACTGGGGTGGTCCAAGCTGGGCCAGTGACAATCTAATGAACACAGTGGGTGTCCAGAGTTTTTATTGGCCATGGTCGATGACAACTGACCATAGGAGGATCTCCCGCTTCCGCTATCGTATGTATCTCCGATACCGGTAAACTGCACTTGAGTTCGGCATGTGTCGGAACCATGCTAGCTCCGGACATGAAGTAGGCATAGTCTGGGCATATGCGTTCTTGTTTCGACAAAGGAAAATGGTGTAAGGATCTTAAGTACCTGATTGAAGGGCGGGATGGATGCATCTCCATGACACGGTTTTACCAACGTGGACTCCTGTCATTCTCTGAATTCTGGCCGCGGATTGTAGGTATAACGACTCACAAGCTTATCCACCAGGATGCCAGTGGCGGGCTGGCTAAGGCTTGGACGTGAGAATGACATCGCAAGTATCCTACAGAAGCACTCCTCAAACTCCATCAGCAACTGACTTCCACAGTCAGAGGGAAAAGGCGAACGAAAGCCCACGCAAATCGCACACGCAGAGCTACACAAACGACAACGCAGGGCACCAACATGGTAACTCCAGATCACCTAGTACGATATTGTAACCCAACCCCGGAATCACTCTGGAACTTAGCGCCCCATTTCTATTTTGCTCCTCGTTGGTTTATATTCATGAATTGACGCGAAATCAGACAGTCGCCCATCTGCGGTTATATACTATTTATGTATCGGTACCCACAAACTACAATGCAAGTAGTGCAATAGTTCGATGAGGCTTTGCCGTGGTGGTATTCGAGGAATAGGTAACTACGGGGGCCTCAATCGTGACATCGGTGAGTATGCGTTGTTTTATCATATGAAGTTTGTATGGTGATATGCATCATCTATGACTATACAATACGGTAGTTTCCGCCATACCAGATCAATTCGAAAAATACGTTCTTTCAGTGCTCAAATCCGTTACCCAACAGAATAGTAAATAGTATAAATTTTAATGATGCAGGGAGCTCTGGTAGAGTGCACGTAGAGTGTACTTTGTAAAAGTTAATACTATACCGTTATGGATAGATACAGTTGGTGGCAAAAAAACTCATACCCCACCAAGCAAAAACTCATACAAAAACTCCTACAAGGGTATGAGTTTTTTTGCCACCAAGCTGTACAATCTGCTTGCGTCTAGTGATTAACCCATAAACCGCGCACCCCCGGTTGGACCAACGACACTTTGCTTCCGATTTTGAAGTTGGGAAAGCATAAGAAAGACTTAGACCCCAGATATTTGTCTTCCTCAAATTATTATTGTCCACAGAATTGAGCCATAGTAAGAATGCAGTTCCGATGGTGCCTGGTATAAATGAAGTTATTTACTCGGAGCATCTGACATATCGGTAAAGGTCTCTAGACTGATCTCGTGCCCAGGCCAATTTATTTTCGGGGTGTGTAAATCTAGATCAAAACACAAAAAGTCCGATAGGCAAAACCTAAAGATTAGAGAGAGATATATGATCTTATATAATAGTCTGCATTACTAGAAGCAGCACTCAATAGGATTGCCAAGCGAACCAATAATCAACTGAACAAATTAACTAATGAACTGAGCAATCAGTGCGATTGCTGCCAGCAATGGGATGAGGAGATGGCTGCCACTATTGGCATACACTTAGCATAGCATGCATGCTGCAGATAGTTGGTTTCTCTCAAACTGACCAATACACACATCGAGATTCTGGTGTGCAGCTTGCATGCAGCGTGCGACAATCCATGGGACACTCGAGTACCGTAGCTGCCACCACCATATAATACTGGTATATAGCTACCACTGCCCATATATAGCTACTGTTGCTGGCATATTACGACTGCCGCTGTTGGAATACAGTATAGCTGCCGCTGCTCGCATTTAGCTGATATATAATTGTTATTGTTGTTTATATATCGTTATTAGTAGATACAGTAGCTGCAGATGGCTCATATGCACCTATATACACTTATTCTGAATTGCCCCAGTCCGATGCCCGGAAAGCTACTCCTTGAGTCACCTCCGTTATAAGGGGAATATAATTAGTGAACTGGAATGGATACCAGATTTTAAGTCTATCTAGTAGGGTGGAGAGGTACAGGACAAATCAAACTTGAATGTGGAACTAACCTCTCCAAGTTTCAGAGCATGAACAGTCGAACTCAGGCCCTCAATAAGTAAACAATAGCCGTAACGAACTTGCACCATGCCTACAGTTAGTTTGTATGTATATAGTCGCACACAACAATTTATATACAGATTGGTGGATCATTCGAGCTAGCGTCGGTCTGTACGCAATTGGTGGATCGTTTGAACGATTCACCAATATCGGACATTGACTCACTACAATGAAATGCAAGCTGCATGCAGTGCAGCTATTTATGCCTGACCCGAGTAGTACAGTTGGATCACTATATAAGTGCCGCATTTCCCAGTAGTGATTTCCCTGAAGGCGGGGTACCGTACCTAGTTGAGGTTTAATTACGACCTGCGACATCACCCCCCCGAAAAAAAATAAGGACGACTAGAATTGCACCTCTCACCTGCACCGATGTCATGCCCTGCCTCCATTCAAATTCTGCCTACCGAGGTTTTAGACATGATATTTTCATTCTTAGAAGGGTGGATCGGACAATATGCCGTTGTTTGCAGGCGGTGGCAGGAGGTTGTTGAGCGTTACTCATTCAGGTCCATCACCATCCGAAGTACCAATCTTGAGGAGTTCAGTGCCATGTTTGGACGCAATCCCCGCAAGTACCACCGCAGAGCATTCCTCAAGTATGTTTCCCTAGAAGTTATCCTCCCCACTTATAGTGCTCGCGCATGTGCCGAATTTGAGACCCCCAATGATATGATGGCAAACAACTGGGCATTCACAGATGCAATCCGTACCTTCTTTGGTATATTGCACGACTGGGAACGCTACGGACTGTGTAGGCAGGATGGAGGCAGCTATACCCCTTGTAATATTGATTTTAGCTTGGATATATCTTCCCCGATGGATGATGGTAACCGGATGGATATCTTACTGCACAAAGGGGAGGTTCCTATACAACCCCAAAAGTTAGGAGATTGCGGGGATGCTCGATTTGCACACTCCTATATAGAGTTCATTGGGTTGGAAGACTGTCCTTTACCCACCGTGTCTTGCATTTTTTTCCTTCACGCCGAACTCCTCAGGAGGCAGCTTACAGGAGCTTCTGCAGCTGCATTGGCATGTGCTCTCCCTAATCTGGAGGATATTGAGATAGCGCTCAGTGACCACGAATGGGTGTTCCCTCTCACAAGGCAAAAGAACCGATATGGTGAGTATGTTCTATTGCATAATTTCAAGGTTAAGATGTATGCGTTTGTGTCGTTTTTAGATTGTTGTGTTCTAATTACACTGGCTGGCAAATGTGTTTTAGATTTTGGTCACGCACTCCACACTTTATATCTCACAAATTCTGCACTTCGATCATTTGCTTTAGCATATGTGATGGAGGAGCCTACCGACCATGCTTTCCGCATACCGAGTGCACTTCCCGACTACTCCCCAGATACCGATACACTATCACGAGCGCTTCACGCCCTCTCCCAAAGCCCCACACTGACCAGTTTCTGTCTTGTGGGCATTATTGTCTCGGAAGAGTTGTTCTGGCCAAAGGATACTGCTCCTTCAAGCGAGAGACCATTTTGGCCCTCGCTGAAGAATTTTGTCGTGTATGCAGCAAACCCAATCATGCCGACTGGTGAGTGGTACTTGGAACGTAGTATACTCTATGCTACCAAAGGTGGTCAGGAGGATTCTACAATCAATTCAGGCAATCCTGCAGACCCGGCAGACGTAGATTCGGAGCCAGATCCTCTGGATAAGGACCGTGAATTGCGCCTGTGTGGCCAAGGGCGGCCTAATCTCTTTCGCAAACGCCTATCACCAGAAGTTTTCAATCCATTGGTCTTTGCTTTTGCACATGCCGTACAGAGGATGCCGAAGTTGGATATTTTCCACTTCAGTATGGATTGCGGAGGGTCACCTGTTTTCCAGGCAGAATGGATACGCGATGGGGTAACTTTGCCGGGCAATGAGGAAGAGGAGGAGGAGGAGGAGGAGGAGGAAGAAGTGGTGGATAAGAAGCGATGGACTTTTGCAACTACCGAGGAGACAGAATGGGAAGTACCTGTGGGATTGATGGCGATTCTGGATCATACATTGGGCCCGGAGGGATTGTTCAGGTTCCATAAAGTGGACAATATACTTGACGAATAAAGTAGTTAGACTAGGTTTAAGGGTTTGAAATACGACCATGGTGTGTTTGGCTCAATAAAGATATGCATTGCTTGCATACGGAGCCTCCGTAATGCTAGCTTCTATCGCCGATCAAAACTGCATGGTCGAGCAAGCTGTAAGTTTGTACTGGGGGATATATATGGGTAGTACACCCTGCGGTACCATCATAAAAGTTTGAATGGTAATGGGTTCGAGCTGTAGGGATTGCCACCCCAGCTTGACTGAGCCAACTTTTCTAATATCCGTTCCTTTCTTCACATATGTAGCTTATGCATATATCTAACACTCGCGGAAAGGACTCTGATCCAAGTGCCTCATCTCCCTTCAGGGGAAAGGCGTATAGAC
>Ga0307514_10003097_pt1 | contig 16357 bp, 9 predicted proteins | sample 16_EM_MG_FD_203088 | JGI IMG/M metagenome (GOLD analysis project Ga0307514, IMG submission 203088) | Populus trichocarpa ectomycorrhiza microbial communities from riparian zone in the Pacific Northwest, United States - 16_EM | ecosystem: Host-associated > Plants > Roots > Unclassified | place...
ACTCGTGAATTCTTGATATATATATATATATATATATCATCTAATGTAAGGCGGATAGAACTCCCATAGCCATCTCTATAGCCAGCAACAAAACCATCCCAGTAGAGATGGCCACACTCAACGAAACAAGTAGCACCATCCCTAGTGCCAAACTTGGTCTCACATTCATCAAATAGTTCTGCAACATCTGCACTGCTTCACAAACATCGTTGTTGTAGTTGCAATGCATGAAATATTGTTTCTCCCACTCCATCCAATGAGAAGGTGGATTGTTGCTTTCTTCCGACATCTTCGTCTCTTTAATTCGTAATCGCAGTACAATCATGCTTTCATCTACAAGCTTACCCCCATAGTCTCGTCCCTTATTTCTTCTATCAAGGGCGACAATGGTGTTTCTTCTAGGGCATGGTTTCACTGAAGAAATTGGCCTCAAGGCAAGCTTGGAGGATGAGAATTTTGTTGCTTCCATGAGTGAAAACAGAAGTGCTCAAGCAAAGTTTTTCTTTTCTTACGGCTGAGTTTTACAAGAGGCAGGCATAATGGTGTATTTATATATAGCAAGGGGAACTTGTGGTTCGTGGTGGCTTTGTTCATGTCTTAATTATCTCTACTTCTATTTAAAACCGTGTTAAGGGGAGTTTGAAATTCTGAGACGAGTGAGTGCTCAATAAAAAAACAATTAGCAAGGTAGGACACAACTGTCCCAGATGCATGAACGTTAAGAAGGAAGGAATGTCTATTTTGAAGCCATAAAAAAGTCATTAGCTAGGTAAGACACAACTTCGAAGAAAAGAAAACTACATCAGGATTTTCTACGTCCATTTGAAACTGATGGCACTTTCTTCGAACATGTAATTAGTTTTTTTTAATAATAATATGGTTGTATTATAATACTCAAAAATCGTGGTGTAAAAGTAAAGAATTTGAGATTTACATAATAGGTTTCGAGTTCGAGTCAGGACGTGTATTTTTTATAAGAGCCTGAGACAGCCGGGATTTTACTCATTCACCTGAGCTCATAAAGTGCGCTTTTCAAAAAGTAAGGTTTCCTCGAATCCAATATATATATATATATATATATATATATATATATAATTGTATTATAATTAAATACCAATGCTTTTTAAAATATATTTGAATTGATGATTGAATTCATATTAAGAACACAATCAAATGGTCTAGATGTATTTTTCTTTTTTGTGTATTCTGATTTCTATTAAAAAAATATAGACATAGATTTTTATTTGATTTTAATTTGTATTGCGCACTTACCAATATAATAACATTAAAATTTTTCTTAAAATTACACTATATGTAGAGTGATTTGAGGTGGTAGTAGCTGTTTCCACATTTTTCAAGACGAAAGGGCACACCGCGTGGCCAAGCAAAGTGCATGCACCTGGGCATGATCTTTCCTACCATAAAATATGTTATGCCTCGACTCCCGGCGAAAAGAAACGCAAAAAATCAAAACATCATATCAACTGGAACAGTGACTGTTATACAGAATTATATTCTTTAATCTCCTAATTAAATAGAATTATTGTTAAAATTATTATATCAGTATTAAACTATAAAACATGGAAAATACTAAATCTAATATAAAAGTTTTACCGATGTTTGGTTTGATTTACAAGTTCATTTTATTCTTTTTTGATTTTTGGATGAGAAATACTCATAGAAAATAATGATAAAACGAAAGTGATTAATTATTGTAATTTTAATCATTAAAATGATGAAATTTGGTATTTAAAAATTTCATTTGATCAAAAGAGTTTTAATAGCTGTAGTTATTCATTATCAAATCGACTGAAAATAAAAGCTAAGAAAGATATTGAATTTCATTTGAATTTTTTATTGAATTTGACTGCGAATGCCCACTAAGGATACTTTAATGCATCAAGTCGGTTTATTGAGATGTGTATGTTGTCTTTCATGTGTTTTCATGTCAATGATCAGTTCAAAAATGGGTTTCTCCCCGGAACCCATATATTCTTTTTTTATTCTAAAGATGAAATTTCCATTTTGGAAAACTTTAAATATTTTTGGACCTTCTGCTTAATTTGTTGTGTTTGGGAGGACCCTATAATTTCTGGGTTTGAAAAAAAAAAAAAACCGACCCTATAATTTTTGGGTTGGTTTTATTGTTCATATAAACATAGAACCAACTGATTTTTTTTATTTTCAATTTTTTTTTAATTATACCTTTCTATAGCATAATTAGAAGAAATTAAACTTGAAATTATAGTAAAAGTATAATAATTAAAGATTAAGAACTAACATATAAAATACAGAAAAAATATATGGCTAGCCACACATTAGTGAAAAGTTTTATTTTGGTTCAAAAATCTATTTTCTTTATTTTTCCGTCTTTGAACTAGATTTATATGGTTTTGATTAAGATTTCACCAACAATATGAAATTGCAAAATTCACTTTAGATGTTGTCCATTTTAGAAAATTGACAAAAATGATTTAAAATCATTGTATATGTATTTTTGGTAAAATAAATTGTTCAAAAAAACTTTTTTTTAAAAAAGAGTGTAATATAAGTTAGAATCCTTAAGTTAAAAGTTAAAACTCTATACTTTTAATTAATTAAAGCAAAATTTTAACTCAATTTTATTAAAAAAAAATTGAATTAAAAGTTATTTCTAATTAAGCATACTTATAATTCTTTTGAGTAAAACATTAAAAATAACTTGAATCAATTTCTAAAAATCATATCAAATATAACTTTAGAGATCCAAACCTATAATTTCATATCACATATCTCTCAAAAGTTAACACAATTTTTTTTCGAACTCCGATTTTAAAACTATTCATCACATCATCTCCATAGTAGATTTAGATTTTTTTAATAAATGAACAGAAGTTACAGAATGAATATATCTAGAAAGAAAAGTTTAAATTGTTTAATATCATTTTTGTTTTTTTTTGTTTTTTTAATTTAATTGAAATTTGTTCGGTTGAACATATTTTCTTTTAGCTTTTTTTTTTTTTTAAATGCACTTCTTCTAAATGAGATACTCAAATTGTTGAGACTAGTGCTTGTAATCAAAGTTTAAAAGGCTTTGAACTTGGTTTTTGCCTGACTCCAAGCACTTTGCACCAATCTTGGGTGTCCTAGATCCAACATTGGTCCTAACTCTTGGCAGCTTCAATGCAAACCCCCGACTCAAAGTTAGTAAACCAGGGTTACATAAAGAAATTCTTGATTGAAAAATGATAATTTATGAGAGAAAAAATTAGACTGAGATGAAAAATCCTCAATGAATTTATTTAGATACCAATTGGAATAGAGAAATAAATTGGTATACAAAACGATAGCCCAGTCATAAATCACGTAAATCCCCCAATCAAGTAAAATTATTATTTAAATGATTTTTTTTTATAAATTGAGGTGAAAATAATTAGATAATAATAATAAAAATAACAGAATAGAACTCTAAATAAATTAATGTATGATCTTAAATGTGAATAACGTTGATCACTGATACAAGTTTCACGAACAATTGCATAAATTTTGACTGAAATTGATAAAGATCTGAAGAAATTTTTATTACAGTTAGATATTAAAATCCCTAAAAAATTAGTTAAAAATCTTGATGATTTAAGCATATAAAATAATATGTAAAAGTAATTACGGTAAATACAAGAAGTGATACATGACTTATTAAGTAGTGGCATTTTTGTAATTTATGCAAAACAACAGCCAAATATCCATGTGATTTTACTAAGGGAAAAACAATCTAAGAGAAAGATTTTAAAGAGGGAGGATGTTTTAGGAGTGGAATAAATTAGTGAAAGGAGGCTTAGATGGAAGTGAAGAAGTGGAGAGTTGACAAAGACTCACTAGATCAAGTTCAAATTTGGTTGGGTAAGGTTTTTTTACAATCTATTCTCTTTTATTTTAATGCTTTTATAATAAGAGAGAGAAGGAGCTAATTGTTGGGGGAAATGTGTATTTTAATTCTATATGCTCAAAAGTGCTAGATAAAGTAGAATTATGATGACAATTGAAAGAAAAAACATGGGCAATTCTAAACCATAGGCCAGCCATAAAAATAATTTGGAGGAAAGGAAGAATTGAGTTAAATTGTGTGATATTAGACATAATGTCATGGCTTTATGATACTAAGACAACTCATTATGTCATGTTGAAAATCGCTAGACTCATTTACGTGGAACCCTACACTAGCTTCGAATAATTTTAAGAATATATACTTCAATTCATACATCTAAATGTTTCCTAAAACTATCTTTCATTTTATATATTCTAGATATCACAAAGTCCTTGTTTTTTGTATAATAATTTGCTTTTATTAATGATTTTTTTAAAAATTTCATGATTACTTCAGTCTTGCCAATGATCAAGTTTCCAGAGTTATCTTTATATCTAGTATCGTTAAAGATGGTTTTACTAGCTTTAGTATCAACCCTCTATATTTAGTCCTCAAGTGTTTTCTGTCAAATAAAACTACTCATGAAATCTTGCGTTATCAACTTAGTCATCCACACTCTTGTATCTTTTATCGAATTCTCTCTAATAAGGCTCAAAACTTGTGTCAAACTCTCTATATCGTTAAAAATGTTCTTTTGATTTCTTTCTTAGCCAATTATCATTTTAATTAAGCAACTTTTCTCTAGGCAAGTCCAATCAATCTCCTTTGGGGTTGTTGAAGCATTTTAGTTTGGCTTTTTTATTCTTAGTCTTTAATGATATTTGGGTTCTTTCATTAACCTACTCGGTGAATGGATATAAATACATTGTTATTTTTGTATATTTGTTATGTATATATATCTAGGTGTGTGTGTGTGTGTGTGTGTATTTTTCTTTATGTAATACATTTAAGACTTATAATGTTTTTATTTAATTTCAAGAGTTAGTTGACACTTAGTTTGGAACTAGTATAAAACAATTAGTTTTGTAAAATAAATTCCTATTTTAAAATTGAAAGGATTGCTCATTATATGATTTGTTCTTATACACATAATCAAAATAAGGTCGTGGAACATTGTCACAAGAATATTATTGATATTGGTTTTACTCGAACATGATTCTTTCTTATAAACATTTTAGTCATATATCTTTGAAACTATTATTTTTCTCATTAATTGAATGTTTACTCCAATTCTACAACATCAATATCCTTTTTAAAAACTTTTTAAATGACAACTAATGAATTTTTTAAAAAAACAATTAGTTGCTTATGCTTCTCATTTCTGCCTTCATACAACAAACATAAACTTGATTTTTATTATACCAGCCTGTCTTTCTTAGTTATAGTCTAGATCACGTAGGATATTTTTGCTTGGATATCTATACATGTCAAGTCTATGTCATTTGTCATTGCATGTTTGATAAGTCTTCCTTTCTTTATACCTTCCTTTTTCTATATCAAGTCCAATTCATTAGTTTCTTTTTCGTACTTATAATATTTTTTTCTCTTGTCCTTCTACTACTGATTCTTCATGGATTAGCATTCATATGTCTACCCTATTATCTTTTTTTATGGCCATCCTCACCTCACCTTCAATTTTGTCTCCCAATTGCAAGACTCCTTATGATGATTCTTCTCTAATCCTTTTTTGATCTCTACATTTGGTTCCCGTTGTACAACTCCAACATAGTCTCATATCGTCTCTTGTCATATATCTACCTCTAGGACTCTGCTCACTACTTTTAGTCTCAATGTTTTCATGAAAATAGTTGCTCTCGTCCATCTTCTTTTTCAAATATCCCATAATATACTCCTATTTATACTCATCCTATAACCATTCATCAATGTCAACTTAAACGTTATCTTATTTTGTGTCTTTCTGTAGCCATGTTTGCTCTACCCTTTTTGTTACAACTTATTTGTTACACTAATATCAAACAACATCTCAAATAAAATTCAATGATGGCTATGAAAATCAATGTGTTGATCCTCAATCACACTTAGTCATTGGTTCTTTTGTATCTCTTTATGAATGTTATGAGTTGCAAATGGGTGTAAAAAAAAACTTAATGGGTTCATTGAATGCTATAAGATTTGACTAGTAGTCAAAAGGTATCATTAACAAAAGGATATTAACTTTGACAAAGCCTTTAGTTCATTTATTAAGCTAGCTATAGTTCAAATAGTTTTGGCTATTTTTATTTCACATGTGTCAGTTTATTTATTAGCTAGATTTTCAAAATACTTTTCTTAATGGTATTTTTACACTAAAGTTTATATAAAACAGTCTCTGTGTTTTGTTGATCATCACCTTTCTTTTCATGTATACAAACTTCACAAGTCTCTCTGTGGATTTAAACAAATACCGCGTATACGGTTCGATTAGCTTCATAATTTCTTGTTGAGTCTCGGCTTACATAAATGACAGACTAACACTTCACTTTTACATATGTATTTTTTATTATCTACATCTATATTCTAGTTCATGTTGATAATATATTTATCATAGGTAATAATCTTTCTTCTATTCATAGGTAATGAATGATCTTTTTTTTGTGACTTAGATGATTGCTCATCTTGGTATAGAATTCTTTATTTGAGACTTTGATCATCTGAGTTAGTTTCTTGGTATTGAGGCGCAATAAATTTCTCAAAGGCTATTCCTCTCTCAATCTCACTATGCCTTTGACATTCTGAACAAGGTTAACATATCCCAATGTTAGCTAGTTTCTACATCAATGGCTATTGGTTCTCATATTTTTGCGACTTCAAACAATAATTCTGCTTATTCTGACATAAGTTATATTGTTGAGTGGTTAGAGCTCTTTTACATAGTTGTGTTTTTCTTTTGTTGTTAATGAGATTTGTATAGGATATTTTATTTTGACTTATTTTTTGTTGCCTCTTCTCATATCCTACTCCATGGCTTCAATGGCTATGATTGAGCTGATAATGTCGATGATCGAAAGTCTATGAGTACTTATGCTTTCTGTTTTAGTCATAACTTTATCTTTTATAAGTCTAGCAGGTAGAAAACGGTTGCTTGATTTTCTACAAAGGCTGAATATAACATTATTGTTAATGTTGTTGTTTTAATGTTGTTGTTGAGTTACAATGGCTCCTCCTCTTATCTTATAGTGTGATAATCTTGGAGCAACTTGAGAGGCTGATATATTATTCACTCATGAAACATGTTGAAATGATTTTCATTTTGTTTGTGATATGGTTGGGAAAAGGGAATTACAAGTTTAGTTTATTGCCACTAATGATCAGATAGAGGATGTTTTGTGCCAAACCATTGAGCTTCGGCTATTTTTCCTTTTTCCAATTCAAGTTGGTTGTTTGCTCCTGCCCATGATCAACTTGCAAGTTCATGTTACAGCCCAATACTGATGAGGAGGTATAAGAGACACTTCCTAACACATACGGAGAACATTGAAACACTACCACTGAGCATTCTGCGTTTAGCTCTGCAGTAGATCCATTTTAGGAGTTATGGAGGGGCTGGTGAGTGATGGTTCGAGCATGTTTTTTTTAATCAGCACACCGATGAATCGATGAAACTCTATGAATCGCTGTTCAGAAATTGTGTGTTGGCGTTGGAAAGTTGCCGAATGCTCTGCTTGTTTCTTTGTTCAAAGGCTCCTGGTTTCATGACACCATAAACACAAGTAATCTGGACAATTATTTTCCATTGTTAGATTGCCTAAGCTCCTTGAAGTTGTGCTTTTATGGGTACAAGGATGCATGCTCGGTAGCCCGGCCAGACCCAGAAAAGAATCGCATGGACTTCGTCCAATTACAGACTCTACAGCCATGACTTCGATGGTGAAAGGCAATACAAGTCAGAGGACCTTGGAATCTGCGCGCTATGCACACCGCCAGCGGTGTGTGAATACTGGCACTGGAGATGTGTTTAAACTTAAAAAGTCCTACCCAAGTTGTTGAATGAGAAAATAATGAGTGAATTACCTCGGAATAGATGTTCTACAAAGGACGAATGAAGAAATATAGTTGACCATGCATGTGCAATCATACTCGTAATAATCAAGAATATTCCAAATAAAAAGAAAATCAGCTGCATCGCTAGTAAAAATGTCTTCTACATCAGTCATCGTAGGAGGAATGATGAACAGCAACACATCATGGATCAATGGGATCTTCAGACCCACAGCAATGCCAATTGCCAATATTGAAAGGTTTGGCCAGAATCAGGAGTATTCATAGCACATACAGTAATACACTCTCAAACTTCCTCTGTCAGAAGAGCACGAATGACTGTTTCATCAAGCCTACTGATTTCAAACATTTACATGAAGATATTAAATAAGACTGAGGTTGCTAACACAGTGGTTTCGAAGAAGCTTCTTCTATGTAAGCAATGGCTTCCTCTTCTGAGAGTTGTCCACCTTCAACCAGGCCCTTCACTAAGGTATTGGCATACTCTTTAGAAGGATGGCGCAAGGGAAACTCTCCAAGTTTAAAGCTTTCAGCATCAGAAATCGAACACCTGAATAATCACAAAGTGCAAAATGCTTAGAGAAAAATTCAGAAAAATAAAATCAAACAGCAAAGAAAAAGTCTCAGTGTGTACGTCATAGTCAGTATAGGAATATCACGCTCATTTCCCAAGTAAACAACATTACGGTACCAGCCGCTCTGCATGAGAAACAAAGTGTGAATTTTGCGAGCAATACAAAACTCACACTGTAAAATAGTATTTTACTGTTGTCTGTTGCAGCCTGATACAAGCCAGGCACAACAAATATGACATACCTTGAAAACCTCCAAAGAAATGGACCCCTTGTTCTTGATAGACTGCAGTGCAGCCAAATCAAATACAGGTGAATTCATCTGATAACTCGATACATTTTCTTGAAGCAAAACATCATTGAACTGCTCTAGTCTGTGCAGAGAAGGAAAAAAAAAAAAAGGAAAGCTAGCAAGTGAGAAGACAAATAAAGTGGATAATAAAAAGAAACCCTAAATCATTTTCATGAATTTTCTATTCATTATACTGAAAATCTAACAAAGACCAAGATTCACTTCAAAACATCGAGAGGGAGATATACACATTAGAAATTTGAAAGGAAAAAAAAAAAAGAAACGAAACAGGAACATACGTTATTTTATACAGGCACATGTAAGTTTTTTCACCAACACTATTATCAGGATGAAGAAAAGCAACTCCCCCAGGGCCCCATGTACGTGTAGAATCACGACCAAAGTATAGTCTGTGTGGGAAATTTTTCCACAAAATCTCTTTTGGCAGGTTTTTGTCCATTGAACCAGTACATGGCTTCTTCATACCATCTACCTGAAGGTCATTTACAAAAATGGAATTGATATATGCTAAAGCAGGTGGACTCTTTCAAATTTTCAAGATATTAATTGCACAAACTTTAAAATGCATAGGACCAAAACCTAAGAAATGCTTTGAATCTGTTAAAACCGTGTTCATTCAGTGTGGTATCATCACTATGACACCAAGTATAGTACCTGACCGCCTTCAATATAGCATAGGAATCTAGGCTTCCACATATTTGATCCAAAAGAAGCATACCAAATGTCAATCTTTGAAAGCTCAGATCTCCAAGAGGTAGAAGATGTAGCCACTTGATCTGGCATTTAGTTGACAATATGTAAAATGAAACGAAATTACAGAATAATTCAACTTTGACGTCTTCTGGCTTCAAATTATCTCGTTACCTTGGTTATCTTCAACTTTCAGCTTCGAAAAGGGTTCCATGACCTCCTGAACAATTTCTGACACCATATTTGGAGCCTTTTCATCCTCACCTTCAGAGTCAGAGTTTGAGATAAGAATATGCTGGAATGAAAAATGTTTATCTTAGCATGGAACACAACTGAAGAGTAGAAAGAACTGCATTTTAGGCAAAAACATTAAAATGAAAGCAGTAAGCAAAACATATCTAAATTACATGAGGAAATATAAAAAATTAAGTTGAAAACTCTTTTCCTTCAAGAACAACATTTAGATCACCAGCATTCAGGTATTATGTCTAATAGTAATTCTACAATCATGTCCTTCAATGCCTTGCACTATCTACTTTTTCCCCCCACAAATTCAAGTTTTTATTCGCCCATAAAAAAATTGTCTGCTTTTAAATTTGGTGAGACTATGACGTGAAAGACTTGCAAGAGAAAGGATGTTCCTTTTAAGAAAAGCCTTACCGGATGAGGGACATTTTGAATAGTCAACTTTAATGGTAATTCATCTGCAAGTGCAGGCCAGTAGGGACTTAATTTCTTGCGAACCTGGGGAATAAATGATACATGTTTTAGTCAAATAGAAAATAGCTGACACACGTCGCTTGAGATTGAAAAAAACAATTACAGAAATAAGCAAAATTGATACTGGTAGAGGAAAAAGATAATCTGGTTTAATTCAAATATGCTATTTTACCGCTTGTATCACACGCCATGTCGACTCAAATGGGTATGCCTCTACAGACCCACTGACAGGCTTGTCTTCAAGAAGAACTTTCATGCATGCAAGAAATGAATTTGCTATAGAATCAAGGTTGTATCCTCCTTCTAATGCCAACATAATCTTACCTTGTGCAAAATCCATCAACTGAAAAGAAAAGTTAAAAATAAATAAAGAAAGAAAAACGTTATGTTCTCATGCAAGTAAGATCCCTATAAAAAAACCAATCACCACCCATAAAGGCAGTTCAAATAAAACCTAGAGAATTCAAAAATAAAATTAAGTCTCTCATGCAAGTAACTTCCCTATCAAATGTGCTACTGTACAAGTCCAGAAGTCTTTACCCCTCAATTGAGGAAACATCACTATGAAAATACCATACAAATTTAAAAAGAAAGAAAAAAAAAGTTAACTGCAGCAGCAACCTTTTTCAACATTACTGAGTATCCATATGGAGTGACACAACATCCACCAAGAGGATCACCAACAGCTGTTGAAAGATGTAAAACAACACTTAATAAAATAAAAAACAAAAAGCCAGTTATCTCATAAAATTATTATAAGCACACATCAAATCAACATACAACAGGGAATATGATTTCTATCTTATACATAAATTACAAAGGAATGCCTAGATATTTAATGTAGAAGTAAATGCAACCAAAAGAACATTTTAACTAATATAATGAATTACAATATGGCATTAAGCATCCAATGTATTCTGAAAAGTTGCTTAAACATGTATTACTAGGCATAACTACACCAGCATAAACAATCAACTGAATAAAAAATAGATTTGTTTGGTACAAAGGTTTCATAAAATCAATACTTTCATTCTTGCTGTTAAAAAGGCTTTGTTGAATTGAATTAGTTTCTATCATAAATATTTATCACTGTTACTTGTGATGATCTGCTTGTAAAGAACAATCAACTGAATAAAAAATACATTTGATTGGTACAAAGGTTTCATAAACTCAATACTTTCATTCTTGCTGTTAAAAAGGCTTTGTTGAATTGAATTAGTTTCTATCATAAATATATATCACTGTTACATGTGATGATCTGCTTGTAAGGCCGCTGTGTTCAAGGTCATGTTTAAGGCATATGAAGTCTGCTTGTAAGGCTGCTGTGTTCAAGGTCATGTTTAAGGCATATGAAGAAGAATAATGTGCATATTCATGCATTATATACAATGTGTGAGCATCTGGTAGTCAAGGCTATTACACTTAACAGAGCTTTGACGTGTATACAAAGCTAAATCTCTATACCTAAAACACATTCATAATAATAAAAAAAAAAAAAGTAATTGCAGAAATCAGACCTGCATCAAATCCTGCAGATACTATAATCATGTCAGGATCAAATTTCTTAGCAACAGGGATCAAGATGTGATCCCAAACAGCAAGATAATCTGCATCCCCACATCTTGCATGCTCCCAAGGGACATTTATATTATATCCCGTACCTGGTCCTTCTCCAATCATAGTATAAAAGCCATCATCATTCCCTGGGTAAAAACTCCCAAACTCATGCCTACATAAATTCACAATCCACATAATCATCATGATTAGATACAAGTAAAATTATTATCCATAGCACACATAAATTACAAATTGAGTGTCAACTTAAAACATCCCAACAAAGAACAAAGATAAAATTATGACAAGATAAAGCTTGATAAATCACTTCCTAAAAAGCTGAAGTTGGATATATCACTAACAATCTGTGACAAACATAGAAAATTACCTCTCAAAAAATGTAAATGCTTCAATGAAAACATATCAGAATCAAGAGATAAAGATATAGACAACATATTACTAAGGTTACATTGCCAAGTTGGGGCTTGTGATAAAAGGATGATGGAAGCGAAAATTAAGAACTTAAATGTATACAGTACCTATGAACAGAGAAAAATAAGACCCGAGAATCATTCCAAAATGTCTTTTGAGTGCCATTTCCATGATGAACATCCCAGTCAACAATCAAAATCTTTTTAACACCCAATTCTGGCTGTCATAGTCAAAGGTAACAAGTATAAGATGAAATGTTGAAAAAGACAGCATCTTAGTAAGAGTTTAAAAACAAAAAAGTATATTAGTAAACTAGATTCAAGGATAAAATAAAATTTGAACATATGTAAATACAAAAACATAGTTCTCACTCTTTCATCTAATAGAAAACTCGCTGCCACAGCCACATTATTGAATAGGCAAAAACCCATCGCCTCATCATATTCAGCATGATGTCCAGGAGGCCTAACAATCGCAGCACCAGAATTCAAATCCCCTTTTGCAATTCTCTCAGCAAGCTAGTTGAAAACACATTCATGATTAGAAATAAATTTGACTGATAATATATTGTTACTAAACTAGTCATAATTCACGACTCAATGAAGTAAAATTAGCTTCGTATCCAGTATAGAAATTGCAAGTTGCAAGCCAAATGTAAAGCAAGACGTAATAGTCAGCCTAATAATGAATCCATTTGGAACACTTGATATTCTGAACTTACAATTATTGTCTTTACAAGAGCTTAAGAAATCATACAGAAAAATACAACCACCTTAAAGTTGGACACTTAATTTCATAGAAACTTCTCTTACCAAACACGTCATCTTTGTGTGAAATCTTCAATAAATCTTTACAGTATTGAAAAATAAGATAGAACACAATAAACAAAGGACAAGCATCCTAAAATACGTCAAAATATTAATAACAGAAAAAAACATACCTCTAAAACGGAGCCGGCCGCATGGTAAGCAGCTTCAGATGATCCCTCATTAAAGTAAATTGAATTCAGTTTTGAAGCAATCCTATTTCTTCGTGAATCAAACTGTTTGGAGCTTATATTTCTAATCAAATTAACATGATTTTCAGAGTGAACGGCCATTAAATATTTATCTTCTGCTTCTTTCCCACTCAAAACCACACACCTGAAAGATTCAAAGGTAATAACAATAATAATAAGTCCAGTCATAAACCATCAATACTATTTACCCAAAAAAAAAAAGTTATAAAGGGAGTACCTTTGAGGAATGTTATTGGCTAAGAGCTTGTTCCAAATAACCCTAATGCGATTGGGATTCTCTGGATGAGAATCACCATCAGGAGTATGATGCTTACACATCTTCTCATCATAAATTATTCCCACGAGCCTTTCACTGCTATTCATTTCACCGGATTCCTCCACCTCACCCATACTTGCTGATCTTACTCTTTCTTACTCTCTCTGTCTCTCTCGATCGCTTCAAACACCCACATGAGAAAAGGGTTTGGGTGAGTTAATCATTTATGTGTTCATTGTTATCAGCTACTTGGAATTCAAACAGCTAAAGTTAAAAAGATTATACCTTGCGTTGGTTGGTGGAAGGGAGAGAAAGAGAGAACGATGGGAACTCTGTGGCTGACCTGTGAGGGAGACGTGAAGGGCAGTGGCAGATTCGCTACTAAGAATTGCTTGCTGTACTTAAATTCTATATTTTATGACATCAACCAAATTTTTTTGTTGCATGATTATTTATTTTGCTGTGTAAAATAAATAATAATTTCTCTTACTTTTATGGGCTTTGCTCAATGGGCAAATCAAGATGAGAATTTTGATTGTTAATAATTAATTTTTAAATAAATTTAATGTATAAAAATACTATAAAAATAAATAAAGGTTAATATCTCTTATGTATAATTTTAAAAATATATATATTAATGATAAAATTAATTTTTCTAAAACACCTTTTTTTTTAGAAATCTTTTAAAAAATAAGATAAAGGTAATGATGGTAATATAAAATATAAAATAAATTAAATTTTACCTCATCCAAACATATAAATGCTATTTATTTATTGATTAAATTAAAAATAAATACTATAATTAAATTCAATTATAGTAAAAAAATAATTTTAAATAACATAAAAAAATTAATTTTAAATAAAAAAATTCAAATTTATTGAAACTCATACCCAGCTAATATACTAATATATCTGTAAATAATAATGATTCAAGATTTTCTTATTATGGATGAGGGCGTCCACTGGGAATACAAAATGGCCATTATCTTAATTTCTGGAAGCACCATTGTTGATTTCAAGCACAACGATATGGAATCTCGACGGAGGAGAAGATTACTGCAGAGAATAAACGGGCTGAGAAAATGCGACTAATTGCATCCTTGTTGAAGGTGTGGTACCAGGTATCTTGTTTTTGTATTGCATGTACTTGAAGTTCGTATCATGTTCTTCAGTTTTTGTATTTGCTGCATGGCAGAACCCTCCACAGCACAAAAAACAAGAACAAAACATGAAAATCGATCATACTTTTGCCGATGAGTTCTATAATTCAACTCAGACGCGGCCATTGTGTTTGAGTCTTATTAATATTTTCCTTCTATATGATCATTATATTACTAGCTTTTTTCCTGTTTTACTGAGAATTCAGAGAACTAACGAAAAGCATAGATGAAGTAGTTCACTGATTTTGGGAATTCTTGGACATTTTATATGCATGTGAACACTTCAGACACATTACAGTTGTGCAGCCTTTTTCTGTTTTTTTTTTTATTATTATTAACGTGGGTATCCGGCCCAGCTTGCGCGCACCTCGACTAATCTTACAGGCCCTGAAGTTAATGATCATGTGAGCCTCCAGTGGCCCTGAGGTTTGTGGGACTCGAACTGATGACCTCTAGGGAGCAAACTCAAGGCCTGACAATTTGAGCTACACCCCTCAGAGTTTTCTTTTTCTGTTTTTTGTACTTAGATTACGCGGGCATTCATGAATTGTAAGTGAATATGTTGTTTTGTCAATCAGTTAATTATACGCGACACTAATTTTGTTTATATAAAATGTATTTATTATTAATATGAATTTTTTATTTTTAATATTCATTTATATTTGATTAATAAATCTAATATTTAATTACTGAATCTAGAGTAAAGATAAAATTTATAGAACAAAAATACTTTACAAATAAAAATATAAAGTTGTTATAATTATAAGGTTCCTATTATATCAAAGTTGTAAACCCGGTTAAAAATTTTATAGTGCTAAAAGAATATTATGATTTTTAATTTGCGATAAATGGATTAAAAAAAAGGTGGAAATCTAGTTAAAAATCAATAATGGTATTGTGAAACGGTAATAAACATAAAGGTGAAAAAGTAAAATAAATATATTTTAAAATAAGAGGATAGTCCTAAGAATTTAGTTGAATAATTAATACAAGACATGAAATGATAAAACAAGATATTCGAATTTTTGTGTAAAATCACCTCCCAACCAATTTTACGTTATTGAGTGTACTTTTCAATCTGAGTGTTTAATTGGGTTAAAATTCTACAAGAAGTTTTGTAACATATTGAATTACTGTAAGATAAAATTTCAGGGCAATCTGAGTTCGGGAAAGTTGCAAGAAAATATTGACAACCAAACATGAATTTAAAAGGGCTCATTAAAGGTAAAATAGTCACTTAAACTTAAAAGCCGGAAAAGTCATCCTCTTCTTCCTTAAATTGTCAAAAGAATTGGAAATAAAGAAGAGAAAGAGATACAGAATTGTGAGAGCTAAACACTAGAAATTCTTGAGGAAAAGTAGAAATTGAGTAAGATTTATGAGTTAAGAAATGTGAAACATCAATTAATCCATTAAGCAAAGATTTAAGAGGAAACTAAGTGTGGAAGATTAGGGTTGTAACTCACGGCAAAGAGGAGAAAAATTGAACAAGTGGAAAAAACTTTAACCGGTTAGCTTTTGAAATGAAAATAAATGGATTTAATGCATGATTATTAGATTTTTGAATTAGAGTTTTTAGAAGAAAACAGGGGGGAAATGTGAAATTGATGTAATTGTGAAGAAATATGTTGTAGATAATATAAATAATGAATGATTGAAGAAAAAAATTGGTGTTCTAGAGAGAACCAAGACCGGCTATTTGGACAAAAATGAGGAACATTGAAATTTAATAAATGTTT
>Ga0307514_10003098_pt1 | contig 16356 bp, 13 predicted proteins | sample 16_EM_MG_FD_203088 | JGI IMG/M metagenome (GOLD analysis project Ga0307514, IMG submission 203088) | Populus trichocarpa ectomycorrhiza microbial communities from riparian zone in the Pacific Northwest, United States - 16_EM | ecosystem: Host-associated > Plants > Roots > Unclassified | place...
TTTGTGGCCGTTGCGGGTGTGCTGGTCGTCACGCAGGTGTCGGGTGGCCTATCGTTGCTGGGCACGCAGGGGGATGCCAGCCTTGCCAAGGTGCAGAGCCCATCGTCTGTGATGGTGGTATCCGTGGGCGGTGCGGCATCGGCAGGTGCTGCCGACGATCTCCCGGCAGTCGTGCCGAATGGCCGTTTGATTCGCGATGTGCGTCTCGACGAGTACTTGGCGGCGCACAAGAAGTTCGGTGGCAGCTCGGTCCCGGGTGGGCCTTCAGGTTTCCTGCGCAACGCGGCCGCCGACGGCACGGTTCGCTGATTCGCCGCCTTATCGCGCAACATGCTGTCTCGCCTGCCTGCCTTCGTATTCGCTTGTGCCGCTGCCGCTTCCATTCCTCTGGCTCATGGCCAGAGTGCGCTGGCGAGCGGCGATCCGCTGGTCGAGGCGCGAGAGACCCGGGCGTGGCTGACGCGCATCCAAGATGCAGCCAACAAGCGCAACTTCGCCGGCACCGTGGTGGTGAGTGCGGGCGGTACCGTTGCCAGCACCCGCCTGGCCCACTACTGCGAAGGGCGAGATCAGTTCGAGCGCATCGATTCCCTCGACGGACAGGTGCGCAACGTCTACCGCCACAACGATGTCGTCCACACCGTGTGGCCGCAGCGCCGTGTCGCCGTGGTCGAGCAACGCGATCAGATGAGTTCCTTCCCGGGCCTGTTGCAGGCGGGAAGCGATCGCGTCCAGGACTTCTATGACCTCAAGCCGGTGGCTTTGGAGCGTGTGGCCGGGCACGAAGCCAACGTGCTGGTTCTCCGGCCGCGCGACAAGATGCGTTTCGGCTACCGCTTGTGGGCCGAGAAGGCCACCGGGTTGCTGCTGCGTGCCGAAGTGCTCGGCGAGCATGGTGAGGTGTTGGAGTCATCGGCTTTCTCCGATGTATCCATCGGCATCCGCGCCCAACCCGAGAGCGTGCTTCAGGCATTGAAGAAGCTCGATGGTTTCCGCGTGGTGAGGCCGGCCTTGGTGCCGACACAACTGGAGGCTGAAGGCTGGACGCTCAAGGCGGCGGTGCCAGGCTTCCAGATGGTCAGTTGCGTCAAGCGCCCGTTCGACGGCGCGTCGCGCACGCCATCGGGAGCGGCAGACGAGGCATTGCAGACGGTTTACTCCGACGGCTTGACCTACGTCTCCATCTTCATCGAACCCTACAGCCCCGAACGCCACGCCCGGCCGATGTTCACGACCATCGGCGCCACCCAGACCATGATGCGCCGGGAAGGCGATTGGTGGGTCACGGTGATGGGCGATGTACCGACCACGACATTGCGACACTTTGCCAACGGGGTGGAACGCAAGAAGTAGCGGTCGAGCGGCGAGCGAGGCATGCTTCAGACCTCGCAGGGTTGTCGCGTTTCAGGGTTTCACATTCGAGGGTTTCGTATGCGTTTCAGCATTTCCATCGGGCTGAGGGCCTGGAGTCGTCCGCGCTCGTTGCAGCGTGCTGTGGCTGCGGCCGGTGCATTGATGGTGGCGGCCGCGCTGTTGCCGCAGGCCAGCCACGCGCAGTCACGTGAGTTGCCTGACTTTGCCGATCTGGTGGAGCGCGTGGGTCCGGCGGTCGTCAACATCCGCACCACCGAGCGCGCGCCGGACGGGCCGCGCACCCCCTTCCGCCGCCGCGCACCCACGCTGCAAGGCAGCGACGAGGTGCCGCGCGGCGAAGGCTCTGGCTTCATCCTCAGCGCCGATGGCTATGTGATGACCAACGCGCACGTCGTCGAAGGCGCGAACGAGGTCTATGTGACCCTCACCGACAAGCGCGAGTTCAAGGCGAAGATCGTTGGTGCCGACGAGCGAACCGACGTGGCGTTGGTCAAGATCGAGGCCAGCGGCTTGCCCTTGCTGCGAATCGGCGACGTGAGCCGCTTGCGCGTGGGCGAATGGGTCGTGGCCATTGGCTCCCCATTCGGACTCGACAACACCGTCACTGCAGGCATCGTCAGTGCCAAGCAGCGCGAGACAGGCTCGGACGTCCCCTTCATCCAGACCGATGTGGCGGTCAACCCCGGCAACTCGGGCGGGCCGCTGATCAACATCCGCGGCGAGGCGGTGGGCATCAATTCGCAGATCCTGAGCCCGGTGGGCAGCTTCGTGGGGATCTCCTTCGCGATCCCCATCGACGAGGCGATGCGCGTGGCCGATCAACTCAAGGCCACGGGCCGCGTGGTGCGCGGCTACCTTGGCATTGCGCCGACCGACGTGCCACGAGAGTTGGCCGAAGAGTATGGGCTGAACAAAGGCAAGGCCAAGGGTGCGTTCGTGCGGCAAGTCGTGCCCGGCGCGCCGGCCGACAAGGTCGGTATCCAGCCAGGCGATGTCGTGCTCTCGGTCAACGGAAAGCCTGTCGAAGGCGCGATGGAACTTCGCCGTACCCTGGCTGCCTTGAAGCCAGGCTCGTCGGTGAGTCTGCAGATCAGCCGGCGCGGGAAGTTGATGGAATTCAAGCCCAATCTGGCCGAACTGAATCCTCAGGTGGCGAGCAACGACCGTCCAGAAAGCAGCGATCCACGTACATCGGTTTCCGCCAAGGTGTGGGGCCTGACCGTCGCCAACCTCACGGAAGCGGAGCGGCAGGCTGCACGTGGTGTTGCGGGCGTTCGCGTCACTGCCGTTGGGGCGGGCGCCGAGGCCGTAGGCATGCGTCTGGGCGACGTGATTCTGGCTGTGGGTACCGACGACACGGTCGATATCCGGCAGTTCGATGCTGTGGTGGCGAAGCTCGACAAGACGCGCGCTTTACCCGTGACGGTGCTGCGTGGCGAGTGGGCTCAATTCCTGCGCATTCCGGTCGTCAAGTGATCCGTATGCCGGTTCGTCGTGAAAGTCGAGTGCCGTTCAAGGATTTGCCATCGAAAAAAATACTGCCCGACCTGAAGCTCCTGGAAGTCAGTGTGTGCACACATTAAGTGTCGTAGATTCCGTCTTTCATCGAATACAATTTTGAACTGACGCGTCTCTTTATCGTCATCAGCGGCAATGAGTCTGGACGTTGCAAACTATCCCCAAGCTGCCCACAAGCATTTGTGGATAAATTGTTGATAGATTTCGATGTTGGCGACTCGCAACGGCATGAAATCAAGCAATGGCGCGGTTTCCCACGGGGGGCTTTTGGCTACAATGAAAGCCCAACAAGCAGTTGCCATACGTTTTGTTGGAAGGCGCGTCAAAAGTTCGACGTGCCTTTTTTTTAGCCTCTTTTTAGTCTGCGCGCGACGCATCGCGCGCTCATCTCGTCTCGCGATTGAGAGCTTTCGCTGCAACGGTTGCGCCGTTGCCACCTCAGTGAAGAGCCTCTCGCCGAGCACTTAGCGGTTCGCATGGATCACATCCGAAATTTCTCCATCATTGCCCACATCGACCACGGCAAATCGACGCTTGCTGATCGTTTGATTCAGCGCTGCGGTGGCTTGAGCGACCGCGAAATGGAAGCCCAGGTCCTCGATTCGATGGACATCGAGCGCGAGCGCGGCATCACCATCAAGGCGCAGACCGCCGCGTTGAGCTACATCGCCCGCGATGGCCAGACGTATCAGTTGAACCTCATCGACACGCCCGGGCATGTCGACTTCTCCTATGAAGTGAGCCGCTCCTTGTCGGCCTGTGAAGGAGCATTGCTGGTGGTCGATGCCAGCCAAGGCGTCGAGGCGCAGACGGTGGCCAATTGCTACACCGCGCTCGACCTGGGTGTCGAAGTGGTGCCGGTGCTCAACAAGATGGATCTGCCCAATGCCGACCCAGCGAACGCGAAGGCCGAGATTGAAGATGTGATCGGCATCGACGCCGACAATGCCATCCCGTGCAGCGCCAAAACTGGTGAGGGCATCGACGACATCCTTGAAGCGGTCATCACCCGCATGCCGGCGCCCAAGGGGAAACCGAATGCGCCGTTGCGGGCAATGATCATCGACTCCTGGTTCGACAACTACGTCGGCGTCGTGATGCTGGTGCGCGTCGTCGATGGGGAGTTGAAGAAGGGCGAGCGCTTCAAGATGATGGCCAACGGCTCGGCTTACGCGGCCGAGCAGCTGGGCGTGTTTACACCCAAATCCGTTTCGCGAGACGCTCTGCGGGCCGGCGAAGTGGGCTTCGTGATCGCCGGCATCAAGGAGCTTCAGGTGGCCAAAGTGGGCGACACCCTGACGCTGGAGAAGAAGCTGCCCAACAACCTCGGCTCCGCGACCGAGGCGCTTCCGGGCTTCAAGGAAATTCAGCCGCAGGTTTTTGCTGGCCTGTACCCAACCGAGGCCAGTGAATATGACCAGCTGCGCGACGCACTCGAGAAGCTGAAGCTCAACGATTCCTCTCTGCGTTACGAACCCGAGGTGTCACAGGCGCTGGGCTTCGGATTCCGCTGCGGTTTCCTCGGCCTCTTGCACATGGAAATCGTGCAGGAACGCTTGGAGCGCGAGTTCGATCAAGACCTGATCACCACGGCACCATCGGTGGTGTATGAAGTGGAGCTGGGGAGTGGGGAGGTCATCAAGGTTGAGAATCCGTCCAAGATGCCTGACCTCGGGCGCATCAGCGAGATTCGGGAGCCTATCGTCACCGTGCACCTGTACATGCCGCAGGATTACGTCGGTCCGGTGATGACGCTTGCCAACCTGAAGCGTGGCAACCAGCTCAACATGGCCTACCACGGCCGCCAGGTGATGCTCACGTATGAGATGCCGCTGGCCGAGATCGTGCTGGACTTCTTCGACAAGCTGAAGAGCGTGTCGCGCGGCTACGCTTCGATGGACTACGAGTTCAAGGAGTACCGGGCTTCCGACGTGGTGAAGGTCGACATCCTGCTCAACGGCGATCGGGTCGACGCGCTGTCGATCATCGTGCACCGTGTGCAAAGCCAGTACCGCGCGCGTGCCGTCGTGGCCAAGATGCGCGAGCTGATTTCGCGTCAGCAGTACGACGTGGCGGTGCAGGCGGCCATCGGCGCCAACATCATTGCGCGTGAGACAATCAAAGCGCTTCGAAAGAACGTCATCGCCAAGTGCTATGGCGGCGATATTTCCCGCAAGCGCAAGCTGCTCGAAAAACAAAAGGCTGGCAAGAAACGCATGAAGCAGATCGGCTCCGTCGAGGTGCCGCAGGAAGCGTTCCTGGCCATCCTCCAAGTGGACGATTGATGGGTTCTTTGACCGGTTTGCTGTATGCGTGCCTCGTGGTGTATCTGGGAGGCTGGTACGTGGGGAAATGGACGGGCAACTTCTCGCTGCTGCTGTTCATCCTGACCTTGGTGACGCTGGCCTATTGGCTGGCCGAGCGTTTCTACTTTGCGCCTGTGCGTGCCAACGCAGCGAAGACGCTCGAACAGCAAGACGCGGCGCGTCGCGAAGGCCTCGCCAAGAAGGGCATTGCCAAGGTCGACGGTGATGTCGCGCAGGCCCGAGAAGCGCTGCTGATGCAGCCTTGGTGGCTGGACTGGACGGCCGGGCTGTTCCCGGTCATCCTGGTTGTCTTCCTGCTGCGGTCCTTTTTGTTCGAGCCGTTCAAGATCCCGTCAGGGTCCATGGTCCCCACGCTGCTGATCGGTGACCTGATCCTCGTCAACAAATACCACTACGGCGTGCGCCTGCCGGTCATCAACAAGAAGATCATCGAACTCAATGACCCGCAACGCGGCGATGTGATGGTGTTTCGCTATCCGGCCAATCCGAGCGTCGACTACATCAAGCGGGTGGTGGGCGTGCCAGGCGATGAGGTGGCGTACCTGAATCAGAAGCTGTATCTCAACGGCAAGTTGGCCGAGACGCAGCCCTTGCCCGAGTTCTACGACGACGAGAGCACGCGCTACTTCAAGCAGTACGGCGAAAAGCTCGGTTTGGTGGATCACCGGATTCTGGTGGACGTGCAGAGACCGTCTTACATTCGACCGACCGATCCGTTCCCGTTCAAGGAGAACTGTCGTTACAGTGCCGAAGGTGTGACTTGCAAGGTGCCCGCGGGGCAATACTTCATGATGGGCGACAACCGCGACAACTCGGAAGATTCACGCTTCTGGGGCTTTGTGCCAGACCAGAACATCGTGGGCAAGGCCTTTTTCGTCTGGATGAATTTCGGTAATCTCGGGCGTATCGGTTCTTTCCATTGACGAGCTACGACGCTTTGCAGATCAGCCATCAAGAGGAGCATGAGGCCATGACCGTTGAGTTCCGCAAGAGGCGTTCCCAGCGTGGTATCACCCTATTCGGACTGCTATTTGCCGCCATTGTGGTTGGTTTTTCAGCACTTGTCGGTCTGCGCGTGCTTCCGACGATGAACGAATACTTCACGATCAAACGCACGATAGAGACGATCGCGGCCAGCGGTGCGACGACTGTGCCTGAGATACGAAGTGCATTTGAGAAAACGGTGCAAGTTGAATACTCGATTGTCTCTATCACTGGCAAAGATCTCGAGATCACCAAGGTCAATGAGAAGGTGGTGATCGCCTTTGCTTACAACAAAGAGATCGAACTGATGAGCCCGGTCTTTTTGCTGATCAAGTATCAAGGGCGATCCAAGTAAGCTAGCAACCCGATTCGCCATCGATTCAACATGGACGCCCGCCTCATCGCCCTCCAGCAACGCCTCGGCCATCGCTTTGCCGAGCCCGGGCTGCTGAGCCGCGCCGTGACGCACCGCAGCTTCGGGGCCGATCACAACGAGCGGCTTGAATTCCTCGGCGATGCTGTGCTCAGCCTGGCCATCAGCGCGTTGCTGTTCGAGCGCTTCGGCGGTTCTGACGAAGGCGATCTGACCCGAGTTCGCGCCCACCTTGTGCGCGAAGACACGTTGCACCGTGTCGCGCTGGTGATCGGCCTGCCAGAGGTGTTGCGCCTAAGCGAGGGCGAAGCGCGTGGCGGCGGTGCGCAGCGCCCATCCATCCTGGCCGATGCGCTGGAAGCCATCATCGGTGCGACCTTCCTTGATGGCGGCTTCGAGCCTGCACGCGCGTTGGTGCAGCATCTGTTCGGCGAAGTCATTGCCACCACCGACATCGACAGCTGGACCAAGGACGCCAAGACCGAACTGCAGGAATGGCTGCAAGCGCGCCGCCTGCCGGTGCCCAGCTATCGCATCGCCAGCACCCGTGGCCAGGCGCATGCGCAGACCTTCGAGGTGGAATGCGCGGTTCCCGCACTGAGCCTCACCGAAACCGGCGAAGGCCGTTCGCGCCGCGTGGCCGAACAAGAAGCCGCACGCCGCATGCTCGTGGCCTTGAAGGCCAGCGACGACAAGCCGGGCAGCGCGCTGCGTTCGTGACCCCATGACAGAACCCCACGAGCCGGACGGCTCGACCGTCTCCGACGACCACTTGCGCTGCGGCCTCGTCGCCATCGTCGGTCGCCCCAACGTTGGCAAGTCCACGCTGCTCAATGCGCTGGTCGGCCAGAAGGTCAGCATCACCTCGGCCAAGGCCCAGACCACGCGCCATCGCATCACCGGCATCCGCACGGTGGACGACACCCAGTTCGTATTCGTCGACACGCCGGGCTTCCAAACGAAGCACAGCGCTCCACTCAACCGCAACCTCAATCGCACTGTGCAGGGCGTGCTCGGCGATGTGGACGTGGTGCTGTTCGTCGTCGAGGCCGGTCGTTTCGGCCTGGACGACGCCAAAGTGCTGGCGCTGATGCCGCCCGACAAACCGGTGATCCTGATCGCCAACAAACTCGACGCCGTACACCGCCGCGCTGACCTCGTGCCTTGGCTGAAGGGCATGCAGGACCGCCACGCGTTCGCCGAGTTCGTGCCGCTCACGGCCAAGAAAGACGCCGACGTGCAGCGCCTGCTCGACATCGTCAAACCCTATCTGCCTCAGCAGCCATGGTTCTACGACGAAGACGCGCTGACCGACCGCAGCGACCGCTTTCTTGCCAGCGAACTCATCCGCGAGAAGCTCTTCCGCCTGACCGGCGATGAGCTGCCCTACACCTCCACCGTCGTGATCGACAAGTTCGAGGAAGAGGGCAATCTGCGCCGCATTGCCGCCACCATCATCGTCGAGCGCGACGCCCACAAGGGCATGGTGATCGGCAACGAAGGCGAGCGCCTCAAGCGCATCGGCTCCGAAGCCCGGCAAGAACTGGAGCGCCTGATGGACGCCAAGGTCTTCCTTGAGCTGTGGGTCAAAGTGCGCTCAGGCTGGGCCGACAACGAAGAGCATTTGCGCAGCTACGGCTACGAGTAGATGGCCACGCGGGTTCCACGCGCACCAGCCACGCTGACTGCTTTTGTGCTCCACCGCTACGACTGGAGCGAATCGAGCCTGATTCTCGATCTCTTCACGCGCGAGCAAGGGCGCCTGGCCGTGATCGCCAAAGGCGCCAAGCGGCCTTATTCGCAACTGCGCTCGGTGCTGCTGCCGTTTCAGCGCATCCATGTGTCGCTGGGGCGTGCGCCCAAGACGGATTCGACAGGCGAGCCAACCAGCGAAGTGCAGACCCTTCGCGCTGCCGAATGGGCAGGCGGCGGCGCGATGCTCACCGGCGCCGCGCTGTTCAGCGGGTTCTACCTGAACGAGCTGCTGATGAAGCTGCTGGCCCGCAGCGATGCCCATCCGGCCCTGTTCGACATCTACATCGGCACCTTGTCGGCCCTGGGCAGCAGCGACGAGGCTGCACTGCGTGCATTCGAGGTATCGCTGCTCAAGGAAATCGGCCTGTTGCCTGACCTGAGCCTGGTCACCTTGACGCAAGAGGCCGTTCACAGCGAGCAACGCTACACCCTGCTGGCCGAGGCTGGCGTCGGTGCACCGCGTGCCAGCGACCCTGCACTGCCCGGCAGCGTGTTGATCGGCCTGCAGGCTGCCCTTGAGCATGGCAGCGTGCCTGCGCTGCAGCAGGCCTGTGCCCTTGCTCTGCCAGAGCTCAAAGCGGCGCTGCGCGGTTTGCTTCACTATCATCTTGGTTCGCCTGTGTTGCGCACGCGCCAGGTCATGCTCGACGTGCAAGCCCTCGACCGATGAATCGCCTCTCATGAACCCACTGCTTACCACCGGACTGGACGCTCACCGGGGCTTCACCTTGCTGTCGGTCAACGTGAACCTGGTGGCGCAGATTCGCAACCGGCGCCCGCTGGACTTTCCCAGCGTCACGCGCATGACGACCCTAGCGCTGGAGGCCGGCGCCCACGGCATCACCATCCACCCGCGGCCAGACCAGCGCCACATCCGCACGCAGGATGTGCACGAGCTGTCTGAGCTGATGAAGCAATGGCCGCAGGCCGAGTTCAACATCGAGGGCAACCCGCTGCAGAACCTGATGGGGCTGCTGCGCGAACTCGCCGCGAAGGGCCAGCTTCCACAGCAATGCACCTTCGTGCCCGACGATGAATCACAGCCCACCTCCGACCACGGCTGGCGCTTTCCGCAAGACGCCGCGCAATTGGCACCGCTGATCGCCGAAGCCAAGGCGATGGGCATCCGCGTCAGCCTGTTCATGGACCCGCAGCCCGAAGCGATGAGTGCGGTACGCCAGATCGGCGCCGACCGCGTGGAGCTGTACACCGAGAGCTATGCGCGAGCCCACGGCACGCCCGACGAGCCCGCCTTGCGCGCCGCGTTCGCCGCGACCGCCGAGGCGGCTTTGCGCGAAGGCCTGGGCATCAATGCCGGCCATGACCTGAACCGCGCCAACCTCGCCGATTTCCTGCGTGGTGTTTCGGGCGTGCAAGAGGTGTCGATCGGCCACGCGCTGATCTCCGACACGCTGGAACTCGGCATGACCGAGACGGTGCGCGCCTACCTCCGCTGCATCCACGAAGCCGCCGCATGATCTATGGCATCGGCACCGACATTTGCGACGTGCGCCGCATCGCTGCCACCTTCGCCCGCCGCGGCGAGCGCTTTGCCGAGAAGGTGCTGGGCCCGCACGAGATTGAGGTGTTTCGCTATCGCCTGGCCAAGGTCGAAGCACGTGGCATCAGCTACCTTGCCACGCGCTTCTCGGCCAAGGAGGCCTTCTCCAAGGCGATCGGTCTCGGGCTGCGCATGCCGATGACTTGGCGTGCTTGCGAGGTGGTGAAGGCGCCGAGCGGCAAGCCCGAGATTCGCCTGCACGGCGCGCTGGCCGAGTGGTTCGCAGAGCGCCGTTTGCTCGCCCATGTGACGGTGACCGACGAGACCGACTACGCAGCCGCTTTCGTGGTGGTTGAAACCCAAGACCAACGATGAACGACATCCAACACTCGCCGGTGATCCTCGACATCGCCGGTACCGCGCTCACCGACGACGATCGCCGTCGCTTGCGGCACCCGCTGACCGGCGGGCTGATCTTCTTCACGCGCAACTGGGTCAACCGGCAGCAGATCACCGAGATCACCGCCGAGGTCAAGTCCATCCGCCCTGATCTGCTGATCACCATCGACCACGAAGGCGGCCGCGTGCAGCGCTTTCGCACCGACGGCTTCACGCACCTGCCGGCGATGCGCCGGCTCGGCGAGCTGTGGATGGAAGATGCGATGCGTGCCACCGACGCCGCCAGCGCCTGCGGCTACGTGCTCGGCGCAGAGCTGCGTGCCTGCGGCATCGACCTCAGCTACACCCCGGTGGTCGATCTCGATCACTGTCGCAGCGAGGTGGTCGGCGACCGTGCCTTCCACCGCGACCCGCGCGTTGCCACCTTGCTGGCAAAGAGCCTGATGCACGGCCTGTTGAGCGCCGGCATGGCGAACTGCGGCAAGCACTTTCCGGCCCATGGGTACGCGATTGCCGACTCCCACGTGGCGCGCGCCGTTGACGACCGTTCACTGAGAGCCATCCTCGCCGAAGACGCGCGCCCCTATGACTGGTTGACCACCACGCTCACCTGCGTGATGCCGGCCCACGTGACCTTCCCCAAGGTGGATGCATTGCCCGCCGGCTTTTCAGCCCGCTGGTTGAAGGACATCCTGCGTGGCCAGATCGGCTACACCGGTGCCATCTGCTGCGATGACCTCAGCATGGAAGGCGCGCGCATCGCCGGCAGCGCTGTCGAAGGTGGCATCGCGGCCCTTAACGCGGGCTGCGACTTGGTGCTGTTGTGCAACCAGGCCAAGGTCGATGGCGGCAAGCCGGTCGACGCACTGCTCGACGGCTTGCAGCAAGCGCTCGAGCGCGGCGAATGGCAGGCCGACGCCGACAGCGAAGCGCGCCGCATCGACCTGCTGCCGCAGACCGCGCCGCTCACCTGGGACGAGCTGATGCACCACCCGGCGTATCAACTCACGCTGGAGCGCCTGCCCTAACGTTCTACGCGGTCATGAAAAAGGGCGCACCGTGGTGCGCCCTTTTCGTTGGTTGAAGATCGCTCTTCAGGCCTGGGGCTGCGAGCCACCACCTGGTGTGGTCTCGAACGGCAGCTTGATCTGAGACAGATCCTTGCGCGTCTCCACCAGCACCAGCGGGCCTTCGTCCACGGCCGCCAGAGGCTTGGGTTCGCGCGGCACATGCGCCGGCTTGGGCTCGCGCGCCATCGCCTCTTGCACCGCACGGATCTTCTCTGCGTCCGAATTCACCCATTGCAGGCCGGCGGATTCCGCCACCGATTGCAACTGCTCGGTCGGCAGCACGAAAGGTGCTTGAGCTGCCGGCGCAGCGGCGACAGCGATCGCAGCAGGCGGCGCTGCGACCACCACCACGGGGGCCGGCGTCGGCACCGGCGGTGCTTCGGCGACCACGGCTTGAACCGGCTCCACTTCGGCGGTGACCCTCGGCTCCGCGATTTCGACCTGAGCCGCGATCACGGCACGCGGCTCTTCTGCTGCGGCGTCCGCTGCCTGGCCTTCGATGCCCGATGCGTCGGCAGGTGCCACGCCTTCTGCACTTTCATCGCGCCGCTGGCGGTCACGACCGCGGCCACGGCCACGGCGACGGCCGTCGCGCTCACCGCGTTCCGCACCTTCAGCAACCGGTGCACCTTCTGCGTCAGCCATCACGGGCTCAACTGAGTCGTTCGAGGCTTCGAGCGGCAGGGCAGGCTGTGCTGCATCGTCGGTCGACACGGCCTCTGCGGTTTCACCTTGACGGGTCTCGTCACGGTCACGCCCGCCACGTCCACCACGGCGGTTGCGACGGCGGCCGGTACGTTCCCCCTGGGCTTCGCCACTGGCGACCTCGGGTGTTTCGCCACCCGGCACCGTGTCGACGAAGGCGCGAACTTGCGCGGCCTCATCGGTCACCGTTTCGGGAGCCGGCGGGCGACGCGGCTCGCCGCGCTCGGGGCGCGGGCCACGACGGCCTTCCTGGCGCGGCTCGCCACGGCCTTCGGCCGGCGGCGCGTCGCTGCGTGCTTCCTGGCGGCGGCTGCGGTCTTCGTTGCGAGCGGGTGCTTCTGCGCTCGCTTCTTCCGGCTTGTCACTGCGCTCGTTGCGGCGGCCACGGCCATCGCCTCGACCACCAGCATCGCGGCCACCGCGCTCGCCGCCGCGTTCTGCGCGTTGTTCTCCGCCACGTTCACCGCGGCGCCCGTCACGTCCACCCCGGCCGCCACGGCCGTTGCGGTCGCCACGGCCTTCGCCACGGTCTGCCTTCTCCGTCGCTGCCGGCTTGACCACGGGTGCGCTCACCACCGGCGCGGGTTCGCCCGAGCCGAACAGTTTTTTCACCCATGAGAAGAATCCGCCGCCCGAGGCAGGTGCTGCCACCGCCACGGGTGCAGCGATCGGTGCGGGCGCCGCCACCACGGGCTCCGGCTTGGGCACGGCGATGGGAGCGGGCGTCTCCGGCAGGATGCCCTTGATCACCGGCTCCTGCTTCGCCTTGGTCTTCTCGCGGCGGGTGATGCCGACCTCGTCGTCCGGCTCCTCGATCATCGAGTAGCTGACTTGCAGGTTCTCAAGACGCGGGTCGTCGTGGCGCAGGCGCTCCAGGCGGTAGTTCGGCGTTTCCAGGTGCTTGTTCGGCACCAGCAGCACGGTGATGCGCTGCTTCAGTTCGATCTTGGTGATCTCGGTGCGCTTCTCGTTCAGCAGGAACGAGGTCACTTCCACCGGCACCTGTACGTGCACGGCTGCGGTGTTGTCCTTCATGGACTCTTCCTGAACCATGCGCAGGATCTGCAGTGCGCTCGATTCGGTGTCGCGGATGTGGCCCGTGCCATTGCAACGCGGGCAGGTGATGTGGCTGCCTTCGCTCAGCGCCGGGCGCAGGCGCTGGCGACTCAGTTCGAGCAGGCCGAATTTGCTGATCGAGCTGAACTGCACGCGCGCGCGGTCTTGGCGCAGCGCGTCGCGCAGGCGGTTCTCCACGTCGCGGCGGTTCTTCGACTCTTCCATGTCGATGAAGTCGACCACGATCAGGCCGCCCAGATCGCGCAGCCGCATCTGGCGTGCGATTTCGTCTGCGGCTTCGAGGTTGGTGCGGGTGGCGGTTTCTTCGATGTCGGAGCCGCGGGTCGAGCGGGCCGAGTTCACGTCGACAGACACCAAAGCCTCGGTGTGGTCGATCACGATGGCGCCGCCCGAGGGCAGGTTCACCGTGCGCGAGAACGCGGTCTCGATCTGGTGTTCGATCTGGAAGCGGCTGAACAGCGGCGCGTCGTCGCGGTAGCGCTTGACCTTGGATGCCGACTCCGGCATCACGTGGCTCATGAACTGCTGCGCCTGGTCGTAGATGTCGTCGGTGTCGATCAGGATTTCGCCGACGTCGGCGGTGAAGTAGTCGCGGATCGCGCGAATCACCAGCGACGATTCCTGGTAAATCAGGAACGCGCCTTTGCCAGCCTGGGCCGCGCCATCAATGGCGGTCCACAGCTTGAGCATGTAGTTCAAGTCCCACTGCAGCTCGGGCGCGGTGCGGCCGATACCAGCGGTGCGGGCGATCAGGCTCATGCCCTTCGGGTACTCGAGCTGGTCGAGGTTTTCCTTCAGCTCTTCGCGGTCTTCGCCCTCGATGCGACGGCTCACGCCACCACCGCGCGGGTTGTTGGGCATCAGCACCAGGTAGCGGCCGGCCAGCGAGACCATGGTGGTCAGTGCCGCACCCTTGTTGCCGCGCTCTTCTTTTTCGACCTGCACGAGCAGCTGGTCGCCTTCCTTGATGGCGTCTTGGATGCGCGCTGTGCGCACGTCCACGCCTTCACGGAAGTAGTTGCGCGAGATTTCCTTGAACGGCAGGAAGCCGTGGCGGTCTTCGCCGTAGTCGACGAAACAGGCTTCGAGCGAAGGCTCGACGCGGGTCACGACAGCCTTGTAGATGTTGCCCTTGCGTTGCTCGCGGCCTTCGATTTCGGTTTCGAAGTCCATCAGTTTCTGGCCATCGACGATGGCCAGGCGACGCTCTTCTTGCTGCGTCGCGTTGATCAGCATGCGTTTCATGTGCGCTCCTTGGCTGCCTCCTCCGCGTTACGCGGGCGGGGTAGCTCACTCAACATGCCGCCACTGAAAAATCAGGGGCGACTCATCGATGCACGAGAAACGTGAATGAACCGGAAGGAATCGCCCTGGACTGCGGTGACGGGGTGCCGATCAGTGGATCGGTGGCCCGTCTGGCAGCGTTGGCGCATGCGTGGCCGTGGGCACAGCGGTGGGCCGTGAGGCTCGTGTTCGGGACCGAGCCACGGCGCTGCCAGCACGACGAGCGCGCGAGGGGCAGTGTGGGGTGGGGGCCGGGAACAACATCCGCTTTGATCACTTGGACGCGGGTGGAAGACTTGGAATCTGGGCCGCGCTTGTGGCGCCGGCTGCATTCGCTGTCTCCCGCCTGGAAACCTTTTTTGCAGGGTTCGTTCTTGTTTCTCTGCCGCACCGGGTTGCCAGCTGTCTGGTCACTTGGGGGCCAGACCCGCCGCACGCCGGGTGCGTTGCATCACCTTGTGGCCAGGCTTTCGGCCTGGCCGCCGCGTTCTACCGTGTGATTGGCTGAGGGCTGCCGCTCTTGCGACGCGCCCTTGAGACTAAACTCAGATAAATCAATCACTTACAGCGAAAACGTGGTGCAACGCATTATAAGGGCCAAAACCGGGCCAGCGGCAAATGCCCGCACGGCCTCACCCAAGCCCGCGGTGCACACCGTCGAGATCGATGAAGGCTCGCAGGGCCAGCGGCTCGACAACTTCCTGGTCAAGCTGCTGAAGGGCGTGCCCAAGACGCATGTTTACCGGGTGATCCGTTCGGGCGAAGTGCGGGTCAACAAGGGCCGGGCCGCTGCCGATACGCGCCTGGAGCTGGGCGACAAGGTGCGCGTGCCGCCGGTGCGGGTGGCCGAGAAGACTTCGGCGCCGGCTGCACCGGCCCGCGAATTCCCCATCGTCTTCGAAGACGAGCACCTGATTGCCATCAACAAGCCCGCTGGCGTGGCGGTGCATGGTGGCAGCGGCGTGAGTTCGGGCGTGATCGAGCAATTGCGCCAAGCGCGGCCGACGGCCAAGTTTCTGGAACTCGTGCACAGGCTCGACAAGGAAACCTCGGGCCTGCTGCTGATCGCCAAGAAGCGTTCGGCGCTGGTGGCGCTGCAGGAGCAGTTCCGCAGCCGCGAGACGGGCAAGACCTATGCAGCCATGGTGATCGGCGCCTGGCCCGCCAGCCGCAAGGTGATCGACGTGTCGCTGCACAAGTTCTTGACGGCCGAAGGCGAACGCCGCGTTCGCACCGTGGATCAGGACCACGAAGACGGCCGCCGCTCCATCACCCTCGTGAAGGTGGCGCAGAAGTTCACTGACTTCACGCTGCTCGACGTCACCATCAAGACCGGCCGCACCCACCAGATCCGCGTGCACCTGGCACACGAGGGCCACCCCATTGCCGGCGACGAGAAATATGGCGACTTCGCCGTCAACAAAGCCCTGGCCAAGGGCGACGCCGCCAGCGGCCACCGCTTCGACCGCATGTTCCTGCACGCCCGCCGCCTGCGCTTCGAGCACCCCGCCACGGGCGAGGGCATGGAATTTGAGGCACCCTTGCCACCTGAGTGTGAAGCCTTCATCAAGGCTCTGAAATCATCATGACCCGACCCCGCCGCTTCGACCTCATCGCCTTCGACTGGGACGGCACGCTGTTCGATTCCACCGCGCTGATCACCCGCTGCATCCAGGCCGCCTGTGCCGACGTCGGTGTGCCAGTGCCGAGCGACAAGGACGCCAGCTACGTGATCGGCATGGGCCTGATCGAGGCCCTGCAGCACGCCGCGCCCGGCCTGCCGCGCGAGCGCTACCCCGAGCTCGGCGCGCGCTATCGCCACCACTACTTTGCGCGCCAGCACGAGATCGTGCTGTTCGACGGCACCTTGCCGATGCTGAAGGCGCTCAAGGCGCGCAACCACTGGTTGACGGTGGCGACGGGCAAGTCGCGCAAGGGCCTGGACGAAGCGCTCGGCAGCGTCGAGCTGCATGGCGTGTTCGACGCCAC
>Ga0307514_10003099_pt1 | contig 16351 bp, 12 predicted proteins | sample 16_EM_MG_FD_203088 | JGI IMG/M metagenome (GOLD analysis project Ga0307514, IMG submission 203088) | Populus trichocarpa ectomycorrhiza microbial communities from riparian zone in the Pacific Northwest, United States - 16_EM | ecosystem: Host-associated > Plants > Roots > Unclassified | place...
GTCTAGCTAGCTCATCTAGTTATTATGAATTTGACAGTTGAAGGACCCTCTGATGATAGATCTAATGGTCTCATAAACTATGATAAATGGATTACTCTAGAAAAGAGATTAAGAGCAGTTGAAGAAAATGATTTGTTTGACCCTGTACAAGCAGCTGAAGTGTGTTTAGTGCCAAACATTGTGGTGCTGAAAAAATTCAGAGTGCCGGACTTCATCAAGTATACTAGACTAAAATGTCCAAACACCCATCTCCGGTTATACCGTAACAAGATAGCTGAAGTTATCCATGATAAAAAAATTCTTTGTATAAGATAATTTAGTGATCTCAAGTATAAAGATTACTTATATAACCATCACATAAGCCTTTCTACAAACATATGTGATCTCTCCATATGAAATTTTTATGCGGGTCAGTTCAGTGTACATGTCTTATGACAAGCACCTACATATTATTTTTAGGTATCTCTTATACCTCAACTTATAAGAACAACTGTTTTCTTTCATAAATGAAATAACATAATATATAATAGTCTTTACATCTATAATGAATGTCTAATATTTAAGAGAGTATCAACTAGTAACATTTTAAAAACAATGTTTTGATGCAATATAAATTCCATAATTATAACAATTTTATAATTTTATTTGCAAAATATTTTTGTCCATGAACTTTATCTTTACTCTAGATTCATTAATCTAATATTATATAAATGTTATAAATAAATCACGCCTTTATTAATATAAAAATGTATTTATATAAATATAATAATGTTATATATAACCAATCGATTGACTACATGACTTATTAAACTAACAGTTATCACATCAAGTTTCTCATCCATATTAAGGTTAACGACAATTTGTTTTGAGATCATCAATAACTATATTCAAATAGCGCACATTTAAGATGATTAAGAGATGAACAATACTATATTATATGAGAGTATATCATGCTACAATTTATTTAATTTCTAAAATATCTTAAATATACATTTTAAAAATAAGAAAGATGCAATAATTATTTTAGATATCAAGTATTTATCAAATAGTAGTCACAAATACAAATAAGTACCATAAAAATTATATAAACTTTTACTATTTTAGATTATATACCATTTTTCTATACCCTCGAGAGTATCATTAAAAAAAAAAACTTTTAAGTTTAAAAACTAATTTTATGTATCCATAAAAATTATTAAAAATTACAAATATTTTTTTATAGGTTACCGGAAAAATTTTGGTTGAAAACCAACACCCAAAGATCATTGTAAGATCCATCACGCTTCTCTTACCACAAATGATCTTTGATTTCTTCTAAAGAAAACAAACTAACATGTGTCACATTATCATTTGAGGATTCATAATATTACCATGAGCTTCTGCGCGAACAATCACGCTTCCAACAATGTTATTGGTTGATAGAACTAGATTACTATAATGTTGCTTGCACTAGATTGCATGCAACTAATGTGCGATCCATAGTCTCTTTGGTGGTGTGTGGACACCACTTGCTACCTTCCTAGTGTCCGTTCTTGTTTAAACATCTCTATTCGAACTGTCTCGGTAGGAGGAGTTTATTGGTGGTGTCAATTTATATATATATATATATTGATTTGTTTTTCTAAAATAAAATTAATCCCAAATTAATTGAGATTCCTAATTTCAACTTATACAATGTTATTTCTTTTTTTTTAAAAAAAAAAACCCATTAATTTCAATATAAAACTTTAATTAAGTCAAATTTTAGATCATTGAAAATATAATAAGATGTAATTTCTAACCATACAAATTTTATCAAATAATTATGTAAGAAAAATCAGGATTAACATAAAAATTAAGTTTAAGCTAAATTCTCAATTTAGCACATCCAAAATACGTCATAAATATTTATATGAACAAAAAAAATAATCCAATTCTAATATCAATGAAAAATAACATATATTTATAAACGAAAGCATGAAATTGATTAAAAATACCTTTTAAACTCTTAGAAAATTTATCGAGATTGAAATTGAATTGTTTTACATGTCAGTAAATAAATAACTTACAATTTATTATGACTACACAAATCAAAATAATATTTTACTCTTCAAAATCCTTGATGGAGGCTTTTTACACTTTTTTGTGTAAAGATGTGTAACATCCAAACTTTAAGAATGTTAAAATTGTTTTATGATTTTTTTAAATGCATGGAAATAATAAGGAATATATATAATCTGTTTAGAAAATAAATATTTTTAAAGTTTTTATTATTAAAAATCGTGAAGTTGAGTTTCCTTCTGATATAAAAATAATAATAATGGAGAGATTTTCTTTTTATAATGAAAACAAAATCTCTTTTTAATATTTCAAATTGTTAGAGAGATTACTCATAATTCAACTATCTATTTTTTCCTCATACAATTTAATTTAAGGTTAGACTTAACAATACACATAAAATTATAAAATAAATTCAAAAAGTACAACAATACATGTAACTCATACATGTTGTTATTTTTAATTGTCTATTTGAGAGTATAGTTGTGGTTGCTCTTCAAAGTATTTTTTATACCGAAATGCATTAAAATATGTTTTTTTATTTTTTAAAAATTATTTTTGAGATTAACGCATTAAAACGATTCAAAACATATAAAAAAATAATTTTTAACATAAAAAATTTTAATTTTTTTAAAAACACGGTTACAACAGCGTTTCCAAACATCCATTTATAATTACTTTTTATGTATTTTTACTTTGATGAAATTAGACTTTTCATCATCTTCTCACATATTATGCATGCTAAATTTCATATTAATTTGATAACTATAAATTGTTCATCTATATAATTTCTTAAGTCGATTTTTCACTCAAATATAATTATGCATAATTTTACACAATTTAGAATGAATAATTTATGTTATTAAAATTATATATATATATAAAGATTGTGATATCTACACGAAAAACCCAAACAAAACCCTCTTCAACATGCTTAAAGGGAAGATCTAACGAAGAAGAAAATAAACCTTGAAATTATCGAAGAAGCAAACTTGTATTTTGCAGTGGACGGTGCAATAATGGCTAGCAAAAAGAACCCAATATTTATTCACCGACACATTAAATCGAAGCTTAAAAAAATATCCCATGGTTTGAGGCCATGGAGATGGAGTGCACTATTGCCATACAAGTTGATCAAAATTGAAAGAGAGAATTAACAATGGAGGTGACATCCGACACAGAGTCCAGAACCAGTACCTAACACCAGCGGTGCGGTGGGGGCGTCCACGCTGCGTGATGTTGATCCACGCTGCGTGCTTGAATTAAAATTTAATATAAAATTATGAAATTAAAAATAAATATTTAAAATAAAATATATATCGAAATTAAAATTTAAGATAAAATTTGATATAATTAGTAAATAATACTATATTTTTAAATTTTTCACAATTTTTAGAAAATATTTTTTTCTCAAAATAAAAATAAAACACTTTCTTAGAAATCAAGTTAAATTTTACTGGAAAATATTTTTTATTGACCGGAAAGTATTTTTTATTGATCAATTTTTCTAATAGCAAACAAACTCAAAAATATTAAAAAAGTGGCTTTTCAAAAATCAAACATCCCCTAATAAATAATTTTTTTTTTTTTTAATTTCCGAGCTATAAATGCATCGAATATTCTTCAAGATCATGGTCTGAAAATTTGTCCGTCCTTTGATTTTCTCGGACACTGTCAATTAAGCAACAATTATTGGGTATCCAGCTCATGTGTTATATCATTATAACAGCCTCTCTCTTTTTTTTTTTTTTTAATAATTCATAACTCCATTTTTGTTTTTGTATTTTAAAAACACTTTTAAGAAAATTTGAATTTTTTATATTTTTTTTTCTTTACTTCAAATTAATATTGTTTGGTATTTTTAGATTATTTTGATATGTTGATATCAAAACTAATTTTTAAAAATAAAAAAATATATTATTTTGATATATTTCTGAGTGAAAAACAATCGCAACTACACTCTGAACACGTTTAAGAGGTGTAGCTCAGCTTGTCAGACTTTAGGTTTGCTATCTAGAGATCACCAGTTCGAGTCTCACAAACCTAAGGGCCACTGAAAATTTATATAGTCGTTAACTTCAGACTCATGAGATTAGTCGAGGTGCGCACAAGCTGACCCGAACACCCATATTAATTAAAAAAAAAAAAGAAAAAGGGTCATTCATCCCAAAAGAAGCATTTGAGACATCGGTTTGTTTTGAAAAAAGGGTTTTATGATAGGCAACTACAAGATTTCTTGAGTATCTGCAAGCTGAATCATGTGTTTTGAAAAAAATCGCAACGTATTTAAAAGGAAATTAATTATCGTATCAAAATTCAAATAGAAGAAAGGAAACTTCAATCTTTAAGTATCAAAGTGAAATTCACTTTTCTTCTTTCTCCTTTTCTTTTCTTTATATATGTACTCAAGGGATATTAGTTAGATAGTCTATTCTTGTCTCATGCTATACTGCATGTTAAATTAAAATTTATTTAAACATGTAAATTTTTTTTGTTATTCTAGTAAAATAATTTTTTATATAAAGCAAATCAAAACAAATTATAAAGTTTATTTCTCAATATATCTATTGTTGAAGGTAGAAAGTTAAAAAAAAATTCAATCTAGAAACAAGACACAATAAAACGATCTGAGTTCATCTGGATTAACCCACAAAATACATTACCTGAGTCATAAGATTAGGATAACATCATAGAAAGTAAACCAAAATAAATCATGGAACCTAATTTATAATTAATTCCTTGCTGAATGATGAAAAAAAATGATTAAAAAAGACAAAAAAACTTGAGTCTATCTGGGTTATTCTACAAAATACATGATCTGAGTTATAAGATGATGATAAACTCATAGAAAACAAATCAAAATAAATTATGAAGCTTAATTCATAATCAAATCCTTCCTAAAGGATGAAAATAGAAAAAAATGATTAAAAAAGATAAAAAACTTGAGTTAACTAGGTTAACTCGTTAAATTCATTGTACGGGTGATGAGACCAATGTAATCTCATGAAAAACAAATAAAAAATAAATTATAAAATTTAATTTTTAATCAATTCAATATTAAAAAATAATATTAAAAAAATATTAATTTTTTTAAAAAACTTGAATATACTAAATTAACTGCTAAACTCATGATAACAGTTAGGAGGAAAAGTTAAACCACCTATAAAATAAAAAGTTTGAAGAAAAAATAACATCAATAAAAAAAAATATAGAAAGAAGAAAACTAGTTTGACTTGATGGCACAGTCCCCATTCAAACCACGAAAGATTGAAAAAAATCAATAATTTAGCACTAATCACAGAGAGGGAGTCAAAGCAAACCTAACTTTAGCAAAAAAACATTAATATTTCCACAGATAGAGTGCTTGGAGAGATCATTTTGCCACTATCAGCTGAAAAAGAAGTCAGCAATTCTTATATCAAAGCACTTGATGATAACTTTCAGCCATGAAATGATCCCACACATCCACTAACCTCGTGGAACTCTCCAACCTTTTAAACTTAAAAGTGCCACCCACCCAGTTGTTTTAAGGGCACTGTTACGCCTTTTAAGCTTTGATCAGTTCTACTAACAAAACAAAGGCAAAGCTTCATTTCTTATTAGTCTGAGGGGGAAAGGAAAAAGAGAGCCATGTACTCTTTGTAGGTTCTCCCCACCTAACTCATTCTTTGTGTGCTTTTAGTTCATCAACTCATTACTTCTCTTTTACTGTATGGGTGGGTCTCTTCTTTTCTTTTAAAGTAGTGTGAGTTGTGACATGTACACTGTAGGGTAGTTTGTTCCTTTAAGTCTTCTACTCATGTTTTGCATCGTAATGTCATTCGAGTTTTTACTACTTTTTTTCAATACATATCCTCCTTCACTTGGATGGTCGGGTGAGAGTTGAGAGATATTAGGAGGGGATCTTTCAGTCTCTTTACAAGTGAAAATGGGGATGCAGCTGGAGGGTTTTGTGCTGGTGATCATGTTCGTAGTTGGTGGTGCTTTGTCTGTTCTTGGATCTCCAGGTAATGGGGTTTGGTCTTTACCCTTTGTAGTTGGTTCTTGCATTGAATTATGTTTGATCCGTCCACTAGCTGATACTCTACATGCTAATCTCTGCTGAGTTTTTAATTTGGACTGGATTTGAGAATCTGGGTTATATAGCTTGGTTGTATCTAGGACCAACAGCTTTAGAAGCAACTCCATTGTATGCAAGAACCTCCTTACTCTTGTTTGTGAGGGATGCACATTTTCTAAAGGGTAGGTCACACAGTGAGAATTATGAATCATGAATTTGCTCAGACGTGTCCCTGCACCCGTTTCATGATCTTTCTGCACAGAATCTGATGTTGAGCTAACCCACCCTGCTACCAGTCATTGAAACTGAGATTTTGTTTTACATCTTACAAGGATTCCCCATCTTGATTGCGTTATCAGTTTTATCAACCTTAAAATAGAAAGATAAATACTGCCACAAAATTTCTATCTATCTCTTGTTTAGTTCATTTCATTCAAATTTTACCTTTTGAGCACCACTTTGATAAATCAGGCCTTATCTCTCTCTAATGAAGAAGGAAAAAAAACTAACACTGCTAAATGAAGAAGGAAAAAAAACTAACACTGCTAAGATTTATTGTTTACTCAATCAGCTGTGAAAATGCCATTCAACTGTGGTGGTCATTCCAAAATCCCTGCTTTTGCTTGTTACTGCCAGGCAGTGAGGTCTGAGCAGTGAGCTGTCGTTGTTAGCATCTTCACGAGTATATGCTACCAGTCTACCATCACAAACGAAAACCACCCATAGGCTCATCAATGTACTTCATTATCTGATCTTATGGTTTGAAAGCTGCTGCGCAGCTTATGCAGCCATTATCATTGTGACAGAGTTAACAACAGCATTTGTAGCATTAAATGCATTATCGTAGCTCTTAGCTTCACGGACACTAATTAAAGCTTGAAAAATTTATCATTTATCATTGTCTTGACCACAAAATGATAATACAAAAAGTACTAGAACCAATAGAATATGACTTTTCTTGATCTTGCAATCAGAATGTAACTGAAAGAGCATGTATTTGTCGAGAAAATCAGCTAAGGGGTATCTTTGCAGGTTCTAGATTTAATTATCTGTTATACAATCAGCTTTATAATGGTTGATGATGTACCTCACAATTCAGTTTACCATAAGCATTCTACGCCTCCCTTCCCTCAATAGCCATGGAGCTTTAATCATCGGGCTGCGACACGTTTTACACATTTTCTTTTCCATTGCTTGCCAGCTAGTTGAAGATATAATTGATGCAACTTACACTCACAGTAAGACGCATGTTCCCCAAGCCTTCAATACTATGCTGTTTCTAAATGTTTGCTGGCGAAGTCTCTGAAGTTGAGCTGTTCTTTATCATTCAATGAATAAACAAATTGAAAATTCACACTCAAAATATTTTAATTTCGGGAAGGTAAACCTTCATAGTGAAGTACTTGTATAACATTTTGCACCAAGCCCACTCTTTGCATGTTTCCTGTGGAATCAAGTCAATTATCAATCTCTTGCAAATTATATCTTCTTGTGCTTCATATGTGATGCAATCGAATCTTTTTGTTTCATACGTGATGAACACCACTTTTGTGTGCTTCAAATTGTAATGCTGCATTGGTAATTCATTGATGCTGCAGTACCAGTTGCACCGTCACCAAGCATATTGCCCCAAAAGCCCCCTACTGCTTCCCCAATCAGGCCAAGCCAACAGCCGTCCATTCAACCAGGTGAAAAAATTTTCTTAAAGAAAAAAATGAAATTGCATTATAATCGTGGAACAAAATTTCATATCCTGCTGCAAATGTGTCTTGCTAAAAATGGAAACAGCATTCAATATTATTCTATGCAGATTTTTTCCCTGGATCCTTTTGATAACATATTGAAGAGGGTAGCCAGGAACTGTTTCCAAATATTCAATTCTAAATTTATGTTCTATAAAATGAAAGATATATTTTCAGATAATGGAAGACAACAGTAAGCTGCATCTCTACACCCTTGCATTTGACTGCGTAGCACAAAACAATACATAGATGCCTCTTAAATTGATTACAGATTGAATCTTTATATATATAAATTCTATGATACAGACCCTGCCTTCTATTCAAAGCAAGCTCCTTCCAACCTCAGTAGGGGAAGACATAGAAACAAAGGTGTCACACCTTCTTACAAAGCGTCCCACATTTCATCATCTTCGGATCACTCTCCAACTAAAGGTCAGTGGGTAGTCTAACATAATTTTTTCACTTTTAAGATTCAAGTTACCTCAAGGAATACTATGCCTTTAATTATATGTATATTGTTTTTTAAAAACATATTTTCCAGTTGTAGCTCCTCATCCACACTATGCCATTAGGCCTTCAAGTATTGCACTTGCACCTTCTATTTCATCTTTTGGAACTCCTGCAAAAGAATGGGTTCACAGACCTGCATATTCTCCTTCAATCTCAAATCACAGACACCATGGTCGTGGAAGGAACCATGTCAAAATTCCTGAACCATCCTACCGAATCCCTCCCCCCGAATATAACCCACTTGGTAGGATTCTCTAACCTGATGGGACCTTAATAAATGCATTACATTAATTTGCCAGTTGAGCATTACCTCAGGAAGTAAAAAATTTCTCTCTGAATTTTTAGGCCCTTCTGCCTCTCCATTTCCATCAATGAGCTGGGAGTCTCCTGTACCTGCTTTATCACCTGCAAGCAATTTTACCAGTACAGGATCCTAACTTTTTTGTATTTGATTTAATCTTGGAATCTGTAACTTCATTATGGTGATTGCTTACAAATATCTCACTGAGATCATGTTTTCTGTCTGCAAGTGCGCTCTCATCCACCTGCAATGTCTCCTTTTGATCCATCCTTGAAGAAGATGAAGGCTCCACCACCATTACAGATTCTGACTCTGCCACCTCCACCTCCTAATGAAGGTAAAAATATGCACATACCTCACAGTATAATATATCCATTACACCATCATTTAAATTTGGAATATCACGCATGTGCTTATTGCTAGAGGTATTTGCAGATTGTACATCACCAACATGTTCAGAGCCATTAACATATACGCCTGCTGGATCACCCTGTGGATGTGTGTGGCCAATTCAAGTTAAACTCCGTTTTAGTGTCGCAATAGACACATTCTTCACTTTGGTTACAGAGTTAGCTGAGGAAATTGCAGCAAGTGTTGCACTAAACCACAGCCAAGTCCGCATCATGGGAGCAAATGCTGCTAGTCAGGAGCTAGAGAAAAGCACTGTTCTCATCAACCTGGTTCCACGAGGAGTAAAATTTGATGATTCTTCTGCATTTTCAATCTACAAGAAATTTTGGAACAGACAAGTTCTCATAAAGCCTTCCCTCTTTGGTGCCTATGAAGTATTATATGTTCACTATCCAGGTCATCTTTTTAACTTCCCTGAAAATCTTTTTATTTTTATGGAAATTTAACCTTTGCCAAACTTCACTGGGATCATTTAAACCTTTAGACTCATCCTTGAACACTTTCTAATTGTTTTGAGGGACTTTTCATTGAGGCCATTTTATTGCTGAAGTGTCTGATGAAAGAAAGCCCATATGGGCTTTTTCTCAAGCAGTTTAATTGAGGGGTGTTATAATTCTTATATTGCCTTTTGTTTTCCTAAATTCATGCTCCTGAATATTTGCTCATCACCTCTTGTTTTGACAATGTAAAAAACTTCAAGCCATATTGATTTGCTGTTGGCCTGTAGGAGTTATTCTTCCCTGCCATTCAAATAAAAGTTACTCATTTAGACTTTAGACTTCATACTTGTCTTGGATTTCTAACTTCTGAATCTCTTATAACCTGCAGGTCTTCCACCATCTCCACCTTCACCTGAGAGCACTTCTACTGTTGATGACGGACCATATACCGGCCATGATAACAATGGAAGGACAAATAAACCTTTAGGAGTTGATGTACCAAGGAGGAAAAAAAAGGGGCTTGGTGGAAGCATGGTGGCTGTAATAGTTCTCTCTTCTTTCACTGTCTTGGTTATATGCATGGCAATTGCTTGGCTTTTGCTGTTGAAATGTGGAACTCAGGTTCATGAACCTCAACAAGTTCTACAGGAATTAGAGTCCTCACCAGTAAAAGCGTCAGGTACAGAAACTTTGACCATCTTATACAACTTGTTCTAGAAAGCCCTAAAGTTATGCACTACTTGAATCATGAAGTTCATCTTCTTTTTATTTTTTCTAATGAAATTAGTGATTTCAAATTGTTTTTCCAAATATTTTTTCTACATTCTATGTCAAAAAAATTTCTTCTTTTCTTTTGATAAATAATTTTATTTTTCATTGCTTGGAAAATGAGATGTTAGAACTGGCATCCTTGCATGAAAAACTTTTTCCTACTTAACTTGCATTTATGGTAATCCTTGTATGTTGTACATTCTACATCATAAAATCAAGCTTTGTCTGTTGTTGTAATGTTTGAGCTTATAGATTCCAGTTTATACCTGGCAGGGGCTACTGGGCCTATGATTTTTGGAAGTATGCCCACTTCTGAATCTATGTCCCTCAGCTCTGGGGCAATGACATATACGGGATCTGCAAAGACATTTACTTTGAATGACATAGAGAGAGCCACCAATAGCTTTGATGCTTCACGAATCCTCGGAGAAGGTGGGTTTGGGCTTGTCTACGGTGGCTTGTTAGATGATGGAAGAGAAGTGGCTGTGAAGGTCTTAAAGAGAGATGACCAGCATGGTGGCCGTGAATTCTTGGCAGAAGTTGAGATGCTCAGCCGTCTGCATCACAGAAACCTTGTTAAATTGGTTGGTATTTGCACAGAAGGCCATACCCGTTGCCTGGTGTATGAACTTATTCCAAATGGAAGTGTCGAATCACATTTACATGGTGGGTAAAAACCAAAAATATTTATGTATTTGTTATATCTAGATCATTGATTTCTTGAAGTGGTTTTACTTTGTGCTGTTTTTCTGTTATTGTAGGAGTTGACCAGGAAACAGATCCACTTGACTGGGATGCCCGGATGAAGATTGCCCTAGGTGCAGCTCGGGGCCTAGCATATTTGCACGAAGACTCAAGCCCTAGCGTGATTCATCGAGACTTCAAGTCTAGTAACATACTGTTAGAACCTGATTTTACACCTAAAGTTTCAGATTTTGGCTTGGCTAAGGCAGCAGTGGATGGGGGAAATAAACACATATCCACACATATTATGGGAACTTTTGGGTATAATTTACTCTGATTTATCTTTATAAATTTTATTGGCAGTTAAGGAAGTGAATTGATGAATCAAGGCATGCTTCAGGTTACTTATTTATTTTTTCAGAATTTGTTTTACAACTTAAACGCATATCTTATCATATGCTATTTCTTGTTACCAGTTATTTGGCACCAGAGTATGCAATGATGGGTCACCTTCTGGTGAAGAGTGATGTTTACAGCTATGGTGTAGTCCTCCTTGAGCTCCTAACCGGACGGAAACCTGTAGATTTGTCTCAACCACCAGGTCAAGAAAATCTTGTTGTGTATGCTCGCCCGCTCCTCACATGCAAGGAGGGCTTAGAAGTGATAGTAGACCCAACTATAAGGTCCTCCGTCTCATTTGATACCATCACCAAAGTAGCAGCAATTGCATCAATGTGTGTGCAACCAGAAGTTTCTCACCGCCCTTTTATGGGTGAAGTGGTTCAGGCCCTGAAGCTTGTTTGTAATGAGTTTGATGAAGCAAATATGCAGAGGTCAAGAAGTTGCAGCCATGAGAATCTTCTAATTGATTTAGAAAGTAAGGATGAAGTTTCAGGTGAGAACATAGAAAGTTCACAGCCCCATCACCCTGTGCCATTATCGAAATCTGATTTGTTGACCACATCTATGGGATTTGAGGGTCAAGAAGTTGGGTCCTTTAGGAGACATGCTAGCTCAGGGACTTTGAGAATAGGAAGAAGGCATTTCTGGCAGAGATTAAGAAATTTATCCAGAGGCAGCATGAGTGAGCATGGATTTTCTCATAAATTATGGCCATGAACCAGTTATGTGGTGCAAATCCAGTAAGCTCTTTCCATGTGGTTAGGTGGGCTTCCTTGACTAAGCAAGCGAAAAAAATCTGTTACACAGGCGGATGCAAGATGCAGTCCTGTTGTGCATCTTGCAAAGAGCTTGGGGAGACTCCACATAGACTTTTCTTTATTGAATGTCAATGAAAGCTTAAAAACCAGCAACGAAGATGAACATTGTGCTTTCCAGATTCAATTATGCAACCATTAGCACAATGGGATACAATGCCATGACCTTATTGTAAATATTGGTTTCTTTCGACAGGCAATGCATTCCCAGCTTTTCAGGGTTCCATTCTTGCTGCATAAATTTTTTTTTTTTTTTTTTAGATTATGGAATCCTTCTGCTATACAAGATTTCCTGTAAATGCATGGAGTAAAAGCGTTACAGTGCTCTTATTGAAAGGTGTCAGACAATTCACAACACATGGAATTTCATTTCTACCTTCAGCTCCATGCATGGACTTCACTTGCATTTTAGAGGAACGTTAAAGAGGGTGTCCGCGCTCCGCCACAGGCAACCCTCCAATGTGTAAATGAAATTTCCGTAAGGAATTGGGCGAGCTTAAATGGCTTCATATATCGCATGGTAAACAGGTGTTCTTCGAAGACAGGCAAAATTTCAGGACACGATTTCTCCCTAAAACTTTGACGTGTACAGCATAGGTGCAAAAGCGACACATCGTAAGCTAATAATGTAAGGTTGTTATGGAGAGTGACAGTGATAGCGAGTTTTTGTTTTTTTCTTTTGAAAATGTATTGTTGTTATTTAATTTTTTATTTTATTTTTGAAAAAATTTCAAAATAAAATAAAATAAAAATAACGAAAAACAATAAAAACTCATAAAATATATTCTTGATTTTTTTTTTATCATTTGCAGCATCTTTTTCAAAGAATTTAAAATAAAAAAAAATATTTATCTTTGATGTATAAAGAAAAGGATTAATTTAAAAATTAAATATCCGTTCATTTAACAACCCAATTTTAAATCAAAAGGCCCATAATTAATTCTTTTAATCTAAAAATTTATTTTTCTTTACTTTATCTTCAAGTTATAAGTTATAAAATGAGTAATAAAGATTTATTTTTAAAATTTTATAATTAATTTTGATTTATTTTCTCTTCTAACTAATTTTTTTTATCTATAAATAGGTGCACATATAAAAGGAAGAGATTTTAGTATAGAATTTCACGAGGGGAAGAGATTTTAAAAGAAAAAAAATTTAGAAGAAAATTAATTAAAAAAAAAATCACACACACCCAATACTCTCCCTCCCACAAACACACTCACACCAAAAATAATAATAATAAAAAAAGCACAATAAAGTTTCTCCAGTTTTCTAAAAATTAGGGGTGAACAAAAAATTTGAAAAATAAATTAAATAAAAAAAACCAGAAAAAAACAAAAAAAAAACCGAACCGTGAATAAAAACCAATTAAACTGATTATAATTTTCAAAAAACTGACCGGTTCGGTTTTGGTTTTATAAGTCTGAAACCGAAAAAACTAAACTAAACAGAATCCAAACCGAAAAAAATCGAGTCAAACCGAGCCAAACCAAAAAACCGAGCCAAACCGAAAAAACCGAGCCAAACTGGAAAAAAACCGAGCCAAATTGAAAAACCGAGCCAAACCGGTTTTAACAGGATTTTGTTCTAAAAAACCGAACCAAACCGAATTGAAATCGGTCGGTTTGAACCGGTTTCGGTTTTTTTTAAATCGATTTAGTTATTTTTTTTAATAAAAACTAAACCAAATAAAAAATAATCACCACTACAAGAAACAATCAAAATTCGTGACCAAAGAGAATCAACATAGTTAACCCTTCTCTCCCATCCTCCATGGAAGTAGCACCGTGACCCTCAAGCCAAAATAGCCCAAAATAATTAACTCTCCTCTACACCAGCGGTTTACTCTCCCAAAAAAAAAAAAAAATGAAAAAAATGGAATCAACATAATTAACCCTTCTCTCCTAGAAAGGGCTCTAGACTTTTTCTTTTGGATCCAACGTTGATGATAATTAACTCTCACTACAAGCCACACTAGAAGAGGCTAGATCTTCATTCTCACAGCTGCAAGAGCAACAACATAGCACCGTGACTTCTTCTTCTCTAGTAATAGCATTCCAGTCGTTCTTCCTCAACTGTTCGCGGTTTCCATTGAAGCATCACAGTCTAGAAGAGCGGCTTTGCACCAGCATAGTACCGTGAACCCCATCAAGCTGCAGCAGCGACCTTCTCTTCTGCACACGGCAGCTTTAGCAAGAAGAGTTTCTTCTCAGTCATGGTGGTTTACCGAGAGCATTCTTTAAGGATTGTCTTCAGCCCTCATCTCATCTTCAACTGTTCCAGCAGCAGAGAAGGATCTTCCAATAGCAGCCATGACAGCTCCTCCTTCTAGCGATGTTACCTTCTCTACACCTCCAGCAGAATCCCACCATTGCTAAGCAAAGAATTAGCTTCAGTCGAGCAGAAGCTCCCATCGCCAGCATGGGGTCAGTTTCAGTCCAGCAGAAATTTCCATCACTAGCAGATGGTTGCATCTCTTCTCCGTCCAGTAGCAACTGTAAGATCTTCATCTTCTCAGTCCGAAACAACCTCCATTAGCTTCAGCCACCAGCTCCTCAACATCACAGCAACCCCTGCCAGCAGCAGATCCAACAACGCCAACACCAGCACCTTGTTGGAAACAAATAGCAGAAACAAAGAAGAAGAAGATTGAAACTGAAAAGTGGTAGAGCTGCAGCTCACCAGAGACGATTTTATTATACTTTTATTCTACTTTCATAAACAGAGGAGAGAGGACCTATATAACAAGAGCTGAATTAATAAAATCTAGGAAAACTTAGACTTCCACTATCTAGAAAAAACCAAGATAACAAGAGCCATAAAAGCTGATAATAAAAGACATTAAAAATAAAAAATTATATTTAATACTTTCTTTTAATTTGTAATCTTTAAAAACTCTTGAATTGCTGAAACTTCTCAACTAGAACAACTTTATTGAAGATGTTTGCAGGTAGATCATATATGTTAATAAACTCCAATTGTTTCTCTTCTTGTTTACCATATCTTTAATGTAATGATGTCTTAATTCTATATGTTTTGATCTTACATGAAAAATTGATTTCTCGATCAAGGATATTTTGTTGCAAATCAGAAAGGATTCTTTTCATCCACATTGATTGACAAACGACTTCATTTGCTGCAATATATTTTGCCTCTGCAAAAGATAAAGCTATAGAGCTTTGCTTCCTTGAACACTAAGAAATTGTATTTGTTCCAAGACAAAACACGTAACCAGATGTACTTTTTCTATCATTATAGCTTCATGCCCAATCACTGTCAGTATAGACAATCAACCTGTTTTCATCTTGTTTTCTATACAAGAGTCCATGATTCTTGGTTCTTTGAAGATATCGCAAGATCCTCTTTATTGCTGCAAAATGAAGTTTGCTAGGATTCTCTATAAATCTAGAGATAATGCTAACAGAAAAAAGTATATCAAGTCTTGAATTTGTGAGGTAGATTAAGGATCCAACAAGGCTTTTAAAATACTTTGAATTTATCTTAGCCGCACCATCATTCTGTTGTAATTTCTTATTTGTTATCATTGGAGATGTTACTAGCTTACATTCTGACATGTTAAACTTCTTTAAGAGATCTATAACATACTTTTCTTGTGAAATAAATATTTTTCTTATAGATTGCTTCACTTAAATGCCAAGCAAAAATCTCATCAACCCAAGATTTGTCATTTCAAATTCTCTCATCATAGTATCCTTGAAATCTGCAACCATATCTTTACTTGTTCCTGCATAAATCAGATCATCAACATAAAGACAAACCATTAGAAAATCTTCTCTCTTCTTCTTTACATAAAGTGATGGTTCGGATTGACTTCTTCCAAATCCATTCTGATGAAAATAGAGATTAATTTTATGGTTCCATGCTTTTGGAGCTTGTTTTAATCCATAAAGGGTTTTATAAAGTCTGTAGACTTTATCTTCTTGTCCTTTTAATTCATATCCTAGAGGCTGCTGGACATAGACTTCTTCTTGCAATTCGCCATTAAGAAATGCTGACTTAGCATCAAGCTGAAAAACCTGCAATTGAAGTTGTGTAGATAATTCAAGAACTATTTTGATAGTTTCCATTCTTGTAATAGGTGCAAAGGTTCTGAAAAATCAACTTCAGGTTGCTGAGAGTAGCCTTTAGCAACAATTCTAACCTTATGCTTCCGAATG
>Ga0307514_10003100_pt1 | contig 16350 bp, 22 predicted proteins | sample 16_EM_MG_FD_203088 | JGI IMG/M metagenome (GOLD analysis project Ga0307514, IMG submission 203088) | Populus trichocarpa ectomycorrhiza microbial communities from riparian zone in the Pacific Northwest, United States - 16_EM | ecosystem: Host-associated > Plants > Roots > Unclassified | place...
AAGGGTAGTAAGTTCAGGGTAACCTATGCAAGTTCAGGGTAATAGCCACCATATAATTTTGGTGCTAAGTATTTTCAACTTGATGTAACTCAACAACCAGTAGTCGAAACCTGACGAAACTCACATATATAACAGAGGGTACCTCTCTGAACATGTTATTAGAGTCTCGTTCCAACCCAACAACACTACGGTTGTTCAGTAACTGCATTGTCTTAGTTAGAAGTACTCAATGTTTCTAACTTGAGTAATATGTGCAAGACTTCCTCAAGTCTTTCTGATTCCTATCCAGGTTTATTAGGGTCATTCTTTATTGATACAAGTTCCTCAAGAAGGGCTGGGTGTCACCCCGTGACACTTAATAAGTTGTTATCTAGTCTTATTGCCTAATCCAATGAGCTACGGCGGCAACAAGAAGCTCAAAATGCCATATTCCTAGCAGCCAAAACTACGTATAATGACTTGAACATCTTACGAGATCAAGTCACAGCTAAAATGGTAGCTCTTCTTGCCACTAGCTCTACCCAAACCGAGAAGGTTCATACTCTTACCAAACAAATCTCTAGAGCACTCATGAAGCAATGGGAAGACCTAACTAAAGTAATCAAGTCAGAAACTACCACTATTGTTGATGGCGCAAAAGAAAGGTTTGACCAGGTCAATCAAGAACTCATCAAGCTTTACCATTGGACTAGGAAGTCAATCGACCAAGAAGTCCAGGACCGAATTGCTAGTGATAAAGCTGTTGGAGAAATTGCACTAGCTGCTGTTGATGCAGTCAAGTCTTTGAAGAGGAAGCAGAAGGAGTCTTCAGCTCCCTTGAGCATGGCCTCAACTAAGCGACAATGACAGCATCAACCAGGCATCACTCTTGACCTCAGAGAAACCTCTGAGCCTCCACCATCCCCCCAAACCCAAAAGGAATCCTGGAATATTCCTCAACGTGATAAATATGATAGGAGTTCTACTCAGCTCAAACCATTCCTCAACAATGTAGTTAATGTATTGCAACGCATGCCAATCACGTACGATTCGGCAAATGACAAGATCCTTTATGTAGCAGCTCTCCTAACTAGAAGTGCAAAGCAATAGTACCTCGCCAATGAGTCAAGGCGCAACCCCGACCCTTAGTCAGGTTGGTGTATATGGGCTAGGTATGATAACTTTCTAAAAGACTTCGTAGCCATATATAAAAACAGAAACGAGGTATGAGAGGCCAAGAGGAATATTCAAATGGAATCACAAAAGGCTGGTGAATTGATAAAGGATTATGTGTCCAGAATCCATACCCTTAATATGGTTGCCAATCTACCACGGGATCTGTTATAGGAATACCTCATTACAGGTTTACAACCTGAGGTATGTGAATACATGAAGCGGACAAATAAGGATTCCTTGAACATAGCTCCAGCCAGTCCTGAGATATGTTTTGAAGCTCTAACAAGCGCGGGAATGGAAGTGGAGAACGAGAGAATATGACAGCAATTTATGCGTAATGCTCAGAAGTTAAAAGAGCAAATGCAGGTAGCGGCTAGAGGTAAGAAGCCAGACCAGAAACCCCAAGCTGACAACAAACCAGAGGCTCCCAAACTCGCTAGTAATCGAAAGAAAAAGAGCAAGCAGGGTGAGAAAAAGAAGTCCTCAGCCAGCTCAGAAAAGTCTAAGACCTCCGAAAAGAAAGCAAAGGAACCAGGTGAAGACAAGGTAACCTATTTCATGAGACAGGCTCAAATGAAGGAAGGTCAATGTATTAAATGTGGTAGCAAAGACCACATCAAAAAGGACTGCACAGCGGGGTGGAAGGCGACGACTGAAGAAAAGAGCAAGGGAAAAGGGAAGGACAAGGTGGACAACAAGAAGGTTGCGGTGGTACAGGCAGCAGACGACTTAATTTCTTCAGTTGTATCTCCTGTTTCCTTTGGTCATATCATTTCAGAGAACGAGTTGGACTATGAGTGTGATTAGGGATGTGGGCTGTCTTGTACGTCAGGTCAGACGGTCTCGCAGGATTGGTTTAACACCTGTGTTGTGAAGAAGGGCATCTCTGTTAGTGATTGGAAGGAGAAACATGAGGGGGAGGTTATAGATATTAATCCGATTTCTATTTCTTCCTGTATTCGAAATTTATCTTCTTCTTCTTCTCTTTCTTTAATACAAACGACAAAAACAGCAAAAAACAGAAAAGCTGAGAAAGAGTTGGCTCCTCAACTCGGCGACCATAAAAAAAGACCACAACAGGTAGCGGTGTCCGATATCCCCTTAGTTGGAAATGCGGATGCATGAGCAAAGCTATCAAAGTGTAAAGGATTGAAGTTTCTGGTTCCTGTTAAGTTATCATGGTTATATGAAGGAAATAAAAGAGCACTTTCTATTAATGCTTTGGTTGATACTGGTGCAGAAGCAAGGATTTTTGACACGGATTTTGTGGAACAGATGATGATGCCCTGGGTGAAGAGAGAAACTCGATTGAGATTGAAGAGCACCGATGGCTCAATACTCAAGAGATCTGGTACAGTTCAAGTGAAGAATGTAGAGATGTGTGTGCCTGATGCAAGATCAGGAAAAAACAAGACTGTCGACCTGGGTACTGAAGTAGCATGCTTGGAACCAGGTTGTAGACTCATTTTAGGTTTCGATTGGATAACGGTGCAATGCGATTAGCTAAGGGTCACCACTCCTTATAGCCTGGAGCTAAAAAGAGCACTGGAGATAGAAGAGTTGATGGATTTTTCTAAATTTGGTGAAATTCTGGAACAGAGTTCTTATGTCAGTCTCATACATGTGGGCAAGTGGGAATCTAGGCGTTTGTCAACTAGTGAAGTCCGCAGAATAATGCAAATTATCATGGGCGAAGACCTAAAGACACTGGCTGAAAGATTGCCAGTCCAATATAGAGATTTCGTTGAAATCTTTGGAAAAGCCGCACAAGCTTTCCTGCCTGCACATGGACCTCAAGACATGGTTATAGATCTCGAACCTGGAAAGCAGCCACCTTCAGGAAAACTGTACCCTCTGTGCCCTGATGAGCTAGAACTGCGCAAAGAATACCTTGATGCGATGTTGAGAACTGGGAAAATCCAGCCAAGTAAGAGCAGTACCAGAGCCCCAATATTTTTTGCCAAAAAAGCCAACGGCAAGCTGTGTATAGTGATAGACTATCGTGGCCTCCATGCCATTACTATCAAAGACAAGTACCCTCTACCTCTGATGACTACCCTAATGAAACAAGTCGGAACTTCTCAAGTCTTTTCCAAACTAGACCTGAAGTTGGGATTTAATTTGCTATGGATAGGTGAAGCAGACGAATGGAAAACAGCATTCAAAACTCGTTACAGTTTGTGCGAGTATATGGTAATGCTCTTTGGGCTGATAAATGCTCCATCTGTTTTTCAAAGGCATCTCAACAATATTCTATCTGAGAAAATTGACCGCGGTGTGGTCGCATATGTAGATGATATATTAATATACACTCAGACTGAAGAAGAGCACGTAGAACTCATGCATTGGGTGCTTAAGAAGGCATCAGAAAATGGTCTTTGTGTCAATATTGACAAGTGCATTTTCCACATCCCCGAAGTCGAATTTGTTGGGTTTCAGATAGGTACTCAAGGTGTCCAAATGAGCCAGAAGAAAGTTGAAGACATTCTTAACTAGCCAGCTCCCAGAAGTGTGAAAGAGGTTCAAAAGTTTATTGGGTTTGCTAACTTTTATCGCCGATTTATCCAAGGCTTCTGCAAACTCATACTGCCTATACAAACTCTCACACACAATGGCGTCATGCGGAATTGGATACAGCAATGTCAAGAAGCCTTTGAGGAGTTAAAACACAGGTTCACGACCGCTCCTATACTATGTCACTACCAACCAGAATGGCGCAAACAAATCGAGACAGATACCTCAGATCTGGCCAAGGCCGGAATCCTGTCTCAATATGAACCAGATAAGCGCTGGCACCCATTAGCATTCAACAATAAATGCTTTCTCCCAGCTCAACTAAACTATGATGTTCATGACAAGGAGATGGTAGTAATTGTTAACTGTTTCCAAGAATGGAGACATTTCTTAATGGGTGCACTGGAGCAGATAGTGGTATATACGGATCATAAGAACTTGAAGTACTTTAACACCACTAAACTTCTCAACCGAAGGCAGGCAAGATGGGCAGAGATCTTAAGTGAATTTAATTTCAAGATCATCTACCGCCCAGGCGAGAGAAATAGCAAGGCAGATGCCCTGTCACGTGGGCTTGATTCCGAACTTGAAGGAGAGGGGAAGAAGCAAGACCTAACAATCCGCATGTTCAAACCAGGTCAACTCGACCTAGGAACAGGTGAAGAGACCCTAGTAACGCGCCAGATTATGGCAGTGAAGGCTTCACAAATAGAAGAGTCAAAATAGTCGAAGAAAATCCTTGAAGCTGGTCTACAAGACAACACATGGTTAGGAATCCGAAATTCCTTAAAGATGGGCAAAGACTATGCAGGACTAGAGCATTACGGTTTAGAGGATGACATGGTAACTTATGAGCGGCACTTACGTATCCCTGATAATAATTCCTTGAAGTTGAAAGTCACTTACCAATGTCACGACGCAATGGCAGTAGGTCATTTTGGTCGAGACAAGACTTTGGAATTAATAAAGCGTGACTACTACTAGCCTAACATGAAAGACTAGGTACGAAACTACGTTCATACATGCGAGACTTGCCAAAGAAACCAGACAATTCAACATAAGAAATATGGCAAGCTCGTCCCACTTCCAATACCCTACCAACCATGGTAACAGATATCTATGGATTTCATAACTGATTTACCAAACGCAAAAGGGTACAATCAATGTTGGGTAGTAGTAGATAGGTTTACCAAGATGGCATATTTTATTCCTCTCAAAAATCGAAAAGCAAAGGAACTGGCAGGAATCTTTGTACGCGAGATATGGCGACTACATGGGTTACCAAACAGGATAGTTTCAGATAGGGACAGAGTCTTCATGAGTTCGTATTGGCAGGAGGTAATGCGGTTGTTGCAAGTAGCACTGGACAAGTTGCAAGCTTATCACCCTCAAACTGACGGTCAAACAGAACGAGTTAACCAAGTTCTTGCGTATTACTTAAGAACTTACTGCACTTTGAACCAACATAACTAGGTCAAGTTACTCCCATTTGCAGAATTCTGTTGTAATAACATAGTCCCTTCCACCACAAAACTAACATCCTTCTTTGGCGCATACCAACAGCACCTACAAAACAACTTTAAGCATCCAGAAGAGGCTGACCCCGAATCGAACAATGCTGAAGTAGTCAAGATGGTCGAAACCGTGGAAGCTATGAGAAGCGCAATGGGGGAAAATATAGAGGCAGCACAACACCAAATGGTCCAGTACTTCAACTTAAAGGTGGCAGAAAAGGTACCAATGTTCAAAGTAGGAGATTGGGTAATGGTCAACGCAAAAAATATCAAGACAAGGCATCTGACCAAGAAGCTGGATTATAAACTACGTGGGAAGTCCAGAATTAAAAGACTAATAGGTACGAATGCCTATAAGTTAGAACTTCCCCCACGTACTGGCAAAATACACTCAGTTTTTCACATTAGTTTGTTGGAATCCTACCACCTGAACAATATACCAGGCAGGCACTCGCCAACACCTCCACCTGTTGATTTGGAAGAGACGGAGTGCCATGTGGAAAAGATAAGGACTAGTGAGTTGAGGAAGGGCCGGGTTTAGTATTTGGTTTCTTGGAAAGGTTATGGGCCGGATGATGAGACTTGGGAGCCATATGAGAATTTACGAGATGGTGCCGCTGCAACAGTGCTGAGGTTTCATCAGGACAACCCTAGGAACTCGCGGGATCCAGCAGTTTTCATTTGAGATACTCTTTTTCCTATTGGAGGCGATAGTTTTTAATGAGGTCTCTTATATGATATTTGTTTTATATGTTTGGTCTTTTTCCTATATAATTGTCATATACCAATTGTCCTAGGGGTGAAAAGAGATGGCCGTATGCTGAGTTCGGCTACGAGATAAGGGGACATTAGTCCCAGGCCCCAATCTCTGTTCTAAGTTTGAATTATTGATACTTGATGCTTGCGTGCTCAATTAGGTTCTTGAGGACAAGACCTTAAGGAGGAGGGCACTGTCACGGGGTGACATCCAGCCCTTACCGAGGAACTTGCATCAATAAAGAATGACCGTGATAACCCTGGACAGGAATCAGGAAGACTTGGGAAAGTCTTGCATATATTACGCGAGTTAGAAATACTTAGGTACTTCTAACTAGGACAACGCAGTCACTGAACAACCGTAGTGTTGTTGGGTTGGAACGAGACTCTAATAACATTTTCAGAGAGGTACCCTCTGTTATACGTGTGAGTTTCGTCAGGTTCCGACTACTAGTTGTTGAGTTACATCAAGTTGAAAATACTTAGCACCAAAATTATTTGTTGGTTATTACAATGAACTTGCATAGGTTACTCTAAACTTACTACCCTTACCCTGAAGTTTAGTCAGCCCTTACCCTGAACTCAACTTCGGAGCTTAATAACTCAACGGGCGTCGCCTGGATTAAATTAAGAAAATTACCATTGCGTCTGGCTCACCTAATACCCCTAGATTCAACCTTCAAAGTATCAATCCGAGAACATTTTTGCAGAAGCATCATTCCGTAAAAATAAATAAAAAAATCAACCATGTAGGGGGTAATTTAGACCTAAGTGGGTCCGGTGACAGGATAAGGAGACATTAGTTGAGATGAGCTGAAAATCGGGTGGAGCGAAAAGTTCTTCGGAAAAAATTCGGTTCAAGTTAATTCTAGGACAGAATTACGTACTGATTCCAAAACTGAACCCAGAATACTTTTATGATTTAGACTCGTGAAGTTATTGACCTGTTTTGGTGTAGGGTATAGGTCCCCAAAGCAGCAAGTCAGGCTTTTACATTTATCTCATGAAGTATGTTCCTAACTAAGATGAACTATGATTCTATTGTGAACTACGCATCAAGAACTTTCCAATAAGATAATAACTAACTTATTTGAAGTTATATTAGCGGAGTTATGAGTAGTTGAATTATAGGATCACCTACAATATCAATGGACACTAGACGCCAGTATGCGGAATTACCGAATACTTACTTTGATATCTCATGATACTTGGCTAGCCGAGTCTAGACTCGTATCGAGGATTTGCTGATGTATCGCAATAAAATAATGTGAGATCATGTATGACTTCCAAATTAATTCGTAACTACTTAACAGTTGCAGAATGCTTAATGCAAGAATAGGATATTAGTTCTCAGTTAAGTCAAGTGTGTACAATGACTTCTTAGGCAAGGGTAACACCGGCGACTGAGAATTAAACAAGATGGTATGCAGTGACTATTATTAGAATTGAATAAACCGCACGAATAAGAACACTACTCTCCAACCGCGTATTATAAATAGTTGAAAGTAGCTGAAGGTTGGGATTGCGCCCACTACAAGTGTGAATCAAGTCTAGAGAAACACACTACCTACAAAGTTCTAAGTTAACGTTGGAATACGGATTTCACCTAGTTAGGAAAATACTGGTTGAGTTCGACTTGTATTGAAATCATACTGAACTTTATATCCTGAAAGACTTAACCTGAGTTGCAGGTTACTTCTGTTGTTGGATTAATATTCGGCCCCGCTATTTATCTGGTGAAGTTCAAGCATAAAGGGATAATAGTGGCCCTGTAATACATTGTAAATAGTTGAAAGTAGCTGAAGGTAGGGATCGCGCCCACCAGAAGTGTTAATCAAGTCTTGAGAAAAACACCGCCTACAAAGTTCTAAGTTAACGTTAGAATACGGATTTCACCTAGTTAGGAAAATACTTGTTGAGTTCGACTTGTATTGAAATCATACTAAAGTTTACATCCTGAAAGACTTAACCTGAGTTGTGAGTTACTTCTGTTGTGGGATTAATATTCCGCCCCGCTATTTATCTGCTAAAGTTCAAGCATAAAGGGATAATAATGGCCTCGTAATATTACTTTGTAGCCAAAGTATCTCTGTACTTGTGAATTTTGTGAAATCACCATGTCGTACACTCAAACCTCAAGTGGTGAAGAGTCCAGCCAGCTCTTCCGATGCCTCGAATTCAATCAAATAACACCCCGAGCAGTTGTACGAACTGTGCAAAGACTACAATCAGACACCGAGTCGATTGACGAACCTATGTCAGACAGTGATGCACCGATCACTGAAATGCGATACTTATACCAACAAGCCTACCTCACAGGCTCGCCTGATGATTTGGAAATTCCCACCCAATTCCTCAGGCAATTTATTCCTTGGCCTGCCAGTATTAGCAGCCGCTGAAGCCAAAACCCCCGAACTGGAAGATGACCACCACCTCCACCTTAAGCTCCTTGTGGAGTTCCACAAGAAGCTGCAGACGAACTGCTCAACGAAATCGTTAAACAAGGCTATAAAGAGTTCGACAAACAATGTACAGAACTCAATGAACTCACAGCAGCTATCATGTCCTAGGCAACTGAATTAAAGAAATAGCAGGATGTCCAAAACGTTATATATGAGGCTGCTAGAACCTTGTATGCGGAACTCAAAGTACTCAGACAACAGGTGAAGGCCGAACTCGAGTTACTGCAAGCTGAAACTACCTCCTAATCTGCGAAAGTAATTACTCTTACTGAACGGATTGCTGATACTTTGACAAAGTAATGGGAAGGAATAACTGACCTCTTGAAAAGCAAGACTACCTCTATCATGGAAGCAGCTCATAAGGAGTTTAAAGAAGTCAATGACCAGCTAGTCCAGCTACACGAGTGGACAAAGAAGAAGATTGAACAAGAAACGCAGGACTGAATTATTAATGACACCACTATTAAGGAAGCTGGGGAAGCTACACTAAAAACTATCCCATCTCGCAAGAGGAACCTGAGGGATTCCAAGAATCCCTTGGGCACCACCTGTACTAAGAGACAGAGAGCAGCCCCAGACACTACTAGACACTCCCGACAACAATCCGAAATCCCTCAACCACCTCCTACAAAAAAGGAACCCCGAGATATTCCCCAGCCTGATAAATATGACGGAAGCTCAGCCAAACTCAAGGCATTCCTCAATGATGTAGCCACAGTATTCGAACGCATGCCAGTCACCTACGAAACTGCCAATGAGAAGATTCTCTATGTTGGGGCACTCTTAACGGACAGTGCCAAAACTTGGTACCTCGCTAATATACAAAAACGCAAGCGAGACCCCCTATCTGGCTGGACTATGTGGGTAACCTATGAAGACTTTCTTAAAGACTTCATAGCTATACACGGCAATAAAAATAAAGTTCGTGAGGCCAAGAGGAACCTCCAGATGGAATACCAGAAATCTGGAGAAAGAATTAAAGATTATGTGTCAAAAATGCGTATACATAACATCCTTGCTAATCTACTACAAGAGTAGTTATGGGAATGTCTAATTACAGGTCTTCAAGCAGATATACGCGAGTGTATGAAGCATGTGAACAAGGACTCTTTGGACCTGGCACCAGCCAGTCCAGAAATGTACTTCCAGGCAATTATCAATACAGGAATGGATGTGGAAAACGAGAAGCAGCGTGAGCAATGGATGCAAAATTAATACAAGTTGAAAGAGCAGACAGCTGCAGCTGCAAAAGAGAGAAAACCTGAGCACAAACCTGAATATAAGTCTTCTACGGACAAGAAACAGGAGGTCCCTAAGCCAGCTGGTATCCAAAAGAAGATGACTAAGCTAGCAGACAAGTAAAAGGCTACTGCTGCCTCTGATAAGTCCACAAGCTCAAGCAAGCGTGTGAAAGAGCCAGGAGAAGATAAAGTTACCTACTCCATAAGGCAAGCTTGTATAAAGGAAGCACAGTGTATCAAGTGTGGTTCCAAAGACCATATCAAAAAAGAATACACTTCCAGTTGGAAACCAGCAGCTGAGAGCTCGGGTACGGATAATGGAAAAGGGAAGGTGGATAACAAGAAGGTGACGGAAGAGCAGGTGGCAGATGCGTTGATTCCTTCAATGGTGGCACCAGTATCTTTTAGGAGAATAGTTTCGGAGGACAAGTTGGATTATGAGTGTGATTAGGGACGCAGGCTGTCTCGTACGTTAGATGAAACAGCCTCGCAGGATTGGTTTAATATTTGTGTTGTAAAGAAGGGCATCTCTGTTAGTGATTGGAAGAAGGAACATGAGAGAGAGGTTATGGATATTGATCCAGTTTCTATTTCTTCCTATGTTCGAAATTTATCTCCTTCTTGTTCTCTTTCTTTAATAAAAAAGACAAAAACAGCAAAAAAGAGAAAAGCTGAGGAAGAATGGCCTCCTCAACTCAGCAACCACAAAAAAAGACCACAACAGGTGGCAGTGTCGGATATCCTCTTGGTTGGAAATGCAGATGCACAGGCAAAGGTATTAAAGCGTAAAGGATTGAAGTGTCTGGTTCCTGTTAAATTATCTTGATTATATGAAGGAAATAAAAGGGAACATTCTATTAATGCTTTGGTAGATACTGGTGTGGAAGCAATACTTTTTGATACCGATTTTGAGGAACAGATGATGATGCCCTGGGTGAAGAGAGAAACTTGATTGAGATTGGAGAGCGCCGACGGCTCAATACTCAACAGATCGGGTACAGTTCAGGTGAAGAATGTGGAGATAGATATGCCTGATGCGAGATCAGAAAAAACCAAGACTCTTGACTTAGTGACTGAAGTTGCATGCTTGGAACCAGGTTGTCCACTCATTTTAGGTTTCGATTGGATAACGGCGCAATGTGATAAGCTAAAGGTCACCACTCCTTATGGCCTGTAGCTAAAAAGAGCGCTGGAGATAAAAGAGGTGACAGATTTTTCTGAATTTGGTGAAATTCTGGAACAGAGCTCTTATGTCAGTCTTATACATGTGGGCAAGTGGGAATCTAGGCGTTTGTCAACTGGTAAGGTCCGCAGGATAATGCAAATTATCGTGAATGAAGACCTAAAGACACTAGCTAAAAGATTGCCAGTCCAATATAGAGAGTTTGTTAAAACCTTTGGAAAAGTTGCGCAAGCTTCCCTACCTGCACATAGACCTCAAGACATGATTATAGATCTCGAACCTGGAAAGCAGCCACCTTCTGGGAAACTGTACCCTCTGTCCCCTGATGAGCTAGTACTGCTCGAAGAATACCTAGATGAAATGTTAAGAACTGTCAAAATCTGGCCAAGTAAGATGTTACAAGCCCTGATCCTGACCTCGAATTAACCCGCGACCTGCCAGCGCCGGTGTTATATTGGCAACCCACGCAATTGCCTTCATACTTCCGTGTGCATCTCGACCTCGTCATGACGCAGCAGGATCTCTACCTGCTTACATTATTCCTGTGGATTCTATTCTCAGACTAAGGAACCCGTACCTGATCGCTGACCCGACTTGCATGACAACCGACCACATCCCGGCTGTCGCGACTCGGAACTCGAACCTACTAGAATCTTCTAGGAAGTTCTCGACCTCACTTGTGCTAAGAAAGTATTGCTTAGTTCTACCGTCTTCAGACTACGCAATATTCTTCTGCCATGTTCTACTTGTTTCTATCTCGTTCTTCCTGTTCTTCTCGATATGTAATCTGGTACTTGGACTTGGGTTTGGATACGCTAGGAAAGCGTATGTAAGGACATTGGATTCCCGCTGGATTGTATTCTCTCTCTTCTTCCCTACGCAACAACTTGTATACACTTCTGTATCTAGTTGTTCCAGAATATACTCTATCTACTGTAGCTCAAACCGCCCCGCTCGCCTGCCTTCGAACTCTCGACTCTGGTTTCGCCCAGGTCACTTGTCCCTACCTCAATATCGCGGGTCCCGCCCCATTCCCTTGTACCCGCTCCTCGAAGACTCGCGCACTACGCGAGTCTTAGTTCCTTCCCGTCTTGTCACTCGTGCCAGTTCCCGGCACCCACGTTACAGTAAGGGTTCGTAACACTTTGTTACGTCAACCAACGGTTTCCGCTAAACTATCATGCCCGACCAAACAACATTCTCTAGCTCTGCTGCAGGGGCACAAATCTCACGAACAAATACCCCACCCCAAGCCACTTCTATCGAAAAAGCTTGGAGATCATTTTACACACTTATTCGAGCAACTCCCCTACTGCCATCCCCTTTTCCAACCATCTTCGGCGGAGTCCCATCTCAATTCCTAGGACTCATTTATGGTGCTCACAATGCCGCAGTATCCACTGCCCACGGTACCCATACAAAGTTTGATATCCCAGTGGTAGGTACTGGTACTGCTGCCCTGACCTTGTGGGCCTATTACAACCAGGGTTATCAACATGGGTTGACTCTTTCCCCCTTGACACAAAACACGCCATCACATCCCCCATCTGCCCCTGCCCCTAAGTTACATGAACCAGAAGACTTCGATGGCACTCGTGCTAAGTTCTCTAAGTTTATGACTAAACTAGCTCTTGTCTTCTCTTCAGACCCCACTCGATATGCTACGGACGCGGCCAAAATCTCTTATGCCGCTTCATACCTCTTTGGCTTGGCTGCCGATTGGTTTGAGCCTCACCTAAATAAAGCCACTAGTGCTATGCGTTTCACGACATATGAGGCCTTTGTCTGAGAACTAAAAAATGCATACAATGACCCAGATGCTCGGGCCACTGCTGAATGCAAGCTTCACAACCTAAAGTAGGGTAATAAAGACTGTTCAGCTTACCATGCCGAATTCTGCACCTATGCTACAACCCTTAACTATGACGACATGACCAAGATCTCGGTCTTCTCCAATGGAGCAAATCACGATCTGAAGACTGCGCGGTCATACCAGGCCTCTCCACCTGAAACTTTCAATGAATTCGTCCAACTATGTATTAGGTTAGACAACAGGGCGAAACAATTGCGTTCACAGACCCATCGCCCTGCCCACACTGGTCCTGCCCCCGCCTCTCGTCCCGCTCCCACTCCTGTTCTCGCCCCTGGCACCGCATTAGGCACTGCCCCTGGTCCAATGGACCTGTCCCAGGCTGCTCGTACTCCTCGCAAGCGAGGACCACTCTCACCTGAGCTTCGCAGATATAGGCAAGAGAACCATCTATGCATGTACTGTGGGGGTTCTGGGCACTGGGCTTCCGTCTGCTCTCTCTCTAGCAAACCAAAAAGGGTCAACGCAGCTCAGACTGCGCCTCCTCCTCCCACACCACAAGAAGAACCCGCCACCAGTGAGAAACCACTCTATGAGCTGGCAAAAAACTAGTGTACTCCGTTGCTAATGATGGCCGGCTACGGAGCACCAGGATGCATCCTGGTGCCGTCAATCTTGTCCCCGTTTCTTTTTCTGTCCCCTCTCGTTTTGCAGTCTTAGATGAAGCAGTGATGGAAGGAACTGGTAAGGGTTTGGTTGGCATCTTGCGGAAGTCCCGTCAGAGGGCTCGCCGCCGTATTGCTTTGTCCTGTGCGTTGAGGATTTCGTCTGTGTCTATGTCTGGAGACTTGGGGTCAGAGGACTCACTTACTTTATCTTGATTCGTGAATGAAGACTTTCCTGCAACCTGCATGGCAGACTCGGGAGCCAGCTCCCAGTTAATCGATCTTGATTTTACCTTGAACCTGAACTTGCTTTTGGCCCCAAAGAAAAAACCTGAAGACTTGGTCCTAGCAGATGGAGCTCGCTCTGTCGTAGGACAAATAGCACATACCTGTACCTTGAAACTTGCCATCGACCAACATATGGAAGAACTAACCTTCCAGGTCACTAAACTTGCCGGTTGGAACCTGATCGTGGGAAAACCCTGGCTTCGTCACCACAATCCCACGATTAACTGGGTTATGAATACCATTGCCTTCTCCTCTGGATACTGCCATGCCCATTGCCTGCCAACAAGGCCCCCACCAGTCACCCCTCTCTCGAATAAGTTCCACATCTCCCTAATTTTATGAGCAGCCCTACGAGTCGCCCTTAAAGACCCCGATTCACGCTTCTGCATCATGGCTCTCTACAACAGGCCCGACAATGCACCTGCAATCCCGGTAACAAGTGTATCAAAGGGCGATGATCTTGCAAAAAACCTCGTGCCACAAGACTACCACGATTACCTTGTCCTTTTCTCAGAAAAGGAAGCTCGAATCTTGCCTCCCTCATGATACGTTGATCATGCCATACCACTGATCGAAGGCTCTAAACCTCCCTTCGGTCGTATGTACTCAATGTCAGACTCTGAGCTCAAGGAAGTAAGGAAATGGATCGCCGAAAACCTTTCCAAATCCTTTATCCGTGCCAGCTCTTCCTCCGCTGCCTCACCAATCCTCTTTGTCAAAAAAAAGGATAGATCCCTATGACTATGTGTTGACTATCGTGCCCTTAATGATATAACGGTCAAAGACCGTACCCCGCTACCTCGAATCGAAGAAACCCTGAACCAAATCCGTGGCTGCAAATACTTTACCCAACTCGATCTCCGACCTTGCTTCAACCAGATCAGAATTAAGGAAGGTGATGAATGGAAAACGGCCTTCAGCACTCGTTATGGACTGTTCGAATTCCTCGTTATGCCCTTTGGGCTCACCAATGCTCCTGCTACTGCCCAAAGATTCATGAATGATACTCTTCGCGAATACCTTGATATCTTCTGCGTTTGTTATATCGACGACATCTTGATCTATTCTCGCACTCTCAAGGAACATAAGCAACAGGTCCGCAAAGTCCTTCAGAAACTCAACGAAGCTGGACTCTTTATCAAGCCTGAAAAGTGTGAATTCTCGGTACAAAAAACAACATTTCTTGGCTTTATCATCTTAGAAGAAGGTCTCGAAATGGACCCTGAGAAGGTGAACGCTGTCTTGAACTGGGAAACACCGAAATCTGTAAAAGATATCCAGTGTTTCTTGGCATTTGCCAATTTCTACCGCCGTTTTATCCACAGATACTCGCACCTTTGCCAACCCTTATTCAACTTACTATGCAAGGATGTGCCTTTTGTATGGGATGCAGTATGTGAACAGGTCTTGGACAGCCTGAAAAAGGCTTTTACATCTGCACCCATTCTCCGCCACTTCGACCCTGAACTCGAGACTCTCGTCGAAACCGACGCCTCTGATTACGTCACTTCTGGTATTCTCTCCCAGAAGCAGCTCGAAAACAACCAACTCGTACTCCATCCAGTTGCATTCATCTCTGAAAAAATGACCCCTGCAGAATGCAATTACGGAATTGGAGATAAGGAACTCCTCGCCATGATCAATGCGCTTGAAAAATGGCACATCTACTTGCATCAACTACCTCAACCTTTCACGATACTTACAGATCACCACAACTTACAGACCTTTTCTGAGAAGGCTCTTCTCTCTCATCGGCAAGCTAGATGGGCTCAAGAAATCGCCCAATATGACTTCAAGATCCTCTTCTGTCCTGGAAAGGACAACGGCAAAGCTGACGCTCTTACCCGCCAATCTGGAGATCTCCCTGAAGAGGGGGATGATCGTGCTCGTCCTGTTCAAGCCTTGATTCCTGCGGTAAATTTTTCACTTTCTGCTGCCTCAACCTGCCATGATGGTGACATCATGGATGCCCTCGAACATGACAAACTCGGCCAGGAAATTCTGCAAGCCTTGCAGGATGGCATCAAGCTCCACAAAACCATACCTCATGCAGAATGCCAATATGAAAATGGGCTGCTTCTCGTCAACAAGCTTGTATACGTGCCTGACTCACCTGACCTTTACCTCCGAATCCTAAAAAATTGCCATGACTGTCCTGCAGCTGGACACCCCAGACGCGCAGCAACCTATGAACTTGTATCCCGAGATTACTGGTAGCCAAAAATGCGCCGAACTATTGCACAGTATGTATGAAACTGTGATACTTGCGCTAGAATCAAGCCTGCACGCCATGCCCCATATGGCCTCCTAAAGCCTCTACAGGTCCCATTCAGAAAGTGGTCATCAATTTCACTCGACCTTGTCACAGGACTCCCCATCTCGAATGCATTCAATGCTTTGCTTGTGATTGTAGACCGCCTGTCCAAGATGGCACACTATATCCCAACTACAACTGAAGTTGATTCAAAGGGAATTGCTCGCCTATTCCTAGATAATATCTTCCGCTTGGTTGGACTACCTGATTCAATCGTCTCCAACCGTGGTACCCAATTCGTCTCCTCGTTTACCCGTGCCCGTACAAACCTGCTTGGCATACATCAAAAGGTTTCTACGGCTTTCCACCCACAAACTGATGGCCAAACCGAGCGAGTTAATGCAATTGTAGAACAATATCTGTGAGGATACTGCAATTACCAACAAGATAACTGGTCTGAACTGGTATCCATGGCAGAATTCTCATACAACAATACCCTGTCTGCCAC
>Ga0307514_10003101_pt1 | contig 16347 bp, 20 predicted proteins | sample 16_EM_MG_FD_203088 | JGI IMG/M metagenome (GOLD analysis project Ga0307514, IMG submission 203088) | Populus trichocarpa ectomycorrhiza microbial communities from riparian zone in the Pacific Northwest, United States - 16_EM | ecosystem: Host-associated > Plants > Roots > Unclassified | place...
ACTTTTTTATACAATTACAGTATAATTAGTTTATTATTCAAACAATGATACAACAATTACATTTTCGCTCCGTTAATAAAGCACTTTTTTAATACTTTAATTATACTTTCTAATTATACCAATGTACACCAGGTTGGCACGTGCCAATGTGCCAAGAGCCTAAACTTCAGAAGTTGACAAGTACCACACCCTCATGCACCACACGCTCATCCACCACAGTCATGCACCACCCTGATGCGCATACCACAACTAAGGCCTGCACTATGCGCGCCCGACTACTTTTTATGCTGAATCCGATTTCGTTGATGAAAAAAAAATCTATTAGCACAATGAAGAAAATGCAGGGTATATGGAATAAAGTTCACCAAGTCTTAGCACTTCGGAAGCTTATTTAATATTATGGAAGGAACTAGCGCTCCCGCTAGTTCTCTTGTGGCAGCGACGCCTTATCAATGAATAATCACTCGAGATAAACTCAGTGATCAGCGGAGGAGAGCTTGAGGAAGAAGACATACTATTGCAGTGACAGAGACAATATCATCAAAGAGCCAACACATGCCCTCACGTTATTGCGGTGAGTTTGCACTGACACATACCTGTACATCGTTACGTAGAGTCATATGAAGGGAAGTAGCCTGATATTACTTTCAGGTTATGAGCCCGGTGTACATGTAGCACAGGTTCGATTCCTGGAGAGAGCGCTAGGACAAAAGGAAGGGTATTAAATGGTTACTTACAATGATATAAGCCCCAGCCGCCACAGTTTGATGTTTAGTTTATTGGCCCTGAAGTGTTTACCAGGAGCATAATTGTTGATTTGATCCCTGTGTGCGGTTTGGGGGGAAGTGTTGGTGCATAGTATACCATCGGTGTCTAGGCAAACCTGGCACCCAGTGATCACGTTTTGTCCTAGCGGTTATACTCTCCAACAGGTTATGAGCCCAGAGATGCTCACGTTGCCAAATTTTTTTTTCTTCTTTCCTTTCTTTCTTCTCTTCCCTTTCTCCTATACCCTTTCAAGTTTCTATTCCACTCATGTGAATAATCAGGCACACACAAATGACCACAAACCACACTCCTCTGTCTATACATCATCATGGCATCTTTAGAGAGCTCCCTATCGAAGATCGACAAGTTGGACTCTGCGAACTATCACATATGGAAGAGAGATATGGAGATGCTTTTGACCTTAAAAGACATGTAGGACGACATGCACAAAGCTAGACCCCCCTTAGGGGAGGACAGAGTAGCATGGCAAAAGCTTCAAAAACATGCTTTAGCTATTATCCATCTATCGTGCACTCGAGAAGCAGCTGCCATAATGGCAGACTCAACGACAGGAATCGATGCCTGGGTCACTTTGAACGAGACGTATGCTTCAGCAAACATACAGAACATGATGAGAATGGAGGAGAAATTCGGAAGAGCTAAAAAGGAGGATTCTCAAACTATGCAACAATGGATATCCTACGTAAAATCACTGGGTGCCTAACTACATGAGGCCGAAGTAGTCGTTACCTCAGTTAGAATCGCACATCAAATATTATCCAGTCTCCCGAAAGAATACGACACCCTGAAGTACTCCTTAAAGACAAGACCTGGTCTATTGACGATAGAGTTCGTAACTGAACAACTGTTTGAAGCGGAACAAGACATGAAGGAGTGGACAGCAGAAAAAGAACAACAAGAAAAGGAAAATAGGCCTATCAATATTATTAATCAGTCAGGAAACGCTACCACATATCAAATAGGAGGACAATTAAGTGGACCCAGAGCGACAGCGATGCCTGTATATACTGAAGCTCAGTCTTGCCCACCAGGATGTCACTGTTCTATACACGTACATGCTTCGGGGTCAATAGGACCTAACAGACACGAACGGCAAAGCTATAGGCAACATCCATATGGAAGGGAACAAAAAGACAGTCTATATTGCCATTTTTGTGCTAACATAGGACATACCCAGAATAGATGTTGGCTAAAATTCCCACACCTACACTCTCAATGGAAGATAGATATGGACAGAGCGAGAGGAATCACTCCTGGTCAAGGAGAGCAAAGGAATATACCACACGTTGTTCAAGTACCAGATAGCCAACTGCGGACAAGACAATCAATAGCAACTCTTGCCGCTGCCTACCAACCAATTCAGAACCCTGCTTTTCCTATGAGAGAAAATGAAGATCGTCGCACACAACAAACACAAATAATGTCAGCAAACTTCAGCGGCCTCTCAAGCAGCACTGGCATATTCAACCAATACAGTCGGGCATCAATAACCCAAAAAAACTGGTCAAATACAACTGGATTACTGGGAGGGAAATCATACCTTGGACAGGAATACTGTTTTCCAACTCAGGGAGGTATAACATCCCCAATAGAAAGACAGGACGGAGGAGTGAGACTCGGGTATGAACCTGCCAAATGGCTAGTCGATTCAGGAGCAAGCAATTATTTTAGTTCTTTCAAATTCCTGTTCCTGAATCTCATACCCCTACACCCACCTATTAACGTCTTAACGGGGAACAGATGGATTACAGCATAATCTAAAGAGACGATACCTCTGATAATAAAGATTAAAGATAGAGTGAAGCACGTACACTTGGAGAATGTACTATATACACCAACTTTGAAGATGAAAGTTAACCCATTTTTTATTGTTGTACTGGCAGAAAGAGGCCTATACTCTGATTTTGGACCGATGGATGTCAAATTTCTGAACGAAGGTGAAGTTGTGGCATCCGGAACAAGAATAGGAAACTGTTGGTAGTTAGATGCAGATGTTAGATCACATGAAGTATGCCGTCAGATATTGGATTCGGAAGGAGCACAAGAGGAAGGATTTTGCCTACTCACTCATGAGCGACCAGACAAAGACATCCCAGTCAAACCACAAACTATTCAAACATGGCATCAAAGACTAGGCCACCTTAACAAAAGAGATATCATAAGGCTTCAACAGATGTCAAAAGATATACACATGGGGAATCCGGTTACTACCAATACAATCCAATGTGCAGGCTGTCTAGTTGCAAAAGATCACAGGAAAGTCTCTTGAATCCCTCGACAACCTCCAGAAAAACGACTGATGACTGTTCATGTTGACATATATGGTCCCATGCGGGTTAAAGGTTTTCAATCAGACCTCGCTTATTTCTGTGTCTTTGAATGCGAAAAGACCAAATTCATGCACTCATACAATTTGACATCAAAGGACGAAGTTCGGGAAGCATTTTGGGACTTTAAGGTACTTACGGAGAAGCAAACAGGGGATAAAATTCTAAGTCTATTTTTAGACAATGAAAAGGCGTTGGAAGAAAAAGGGTTCACAACAAGACTGTCGCAAGAAGGGATTATCCATTATACTACACAAACCTACTCACCTGAAATGAATGGGCTAGCAGAAAATGGAGTGAAACAGCTTGTAACCTGTGCCTCAGCTATGTTATAGGCTCCCAAGTTACCAGAAGGCTTTTGGCCACAAGCGGTGGCTTGCGCAACTTTCCTTAAGAATAGATCTCCTCACCGAGCTCTTGGATGCACCCCCTATAAAGCCTGGTACGGACACAAACCAGACTTGAGCTACTTATATATCCTTGGCTGTAGAGCCTATGCACATATTGAGAAACCAAACAGAAGAGGAAAATGGGCCTCACATACTCTGGAAGGAGTATTTATGAGATACTTTGCAACTCACCACCTGTTTGCTATTTGGGACCCAGTTGGTATGAAAATGCTAAAGAAGCGAGATGTTACTTTCTGGGAGCATGTATTAGGGCATCCGACAATGGCCCAATTTGGAATGACGCCTGGCCACAATATACTAGCGGAAATCATGCAAATCACGGATAGAGAAAACCTAGAATTGGATTAAGAAGAAGGTGAGAAAATACAGGTACTGGAGGAGTTAAGAGAAGCTCAGGCACTGGGTATGACTTTAGAGTCACTTCAGCCACTAAAAGACTCCAATATACGTGATATATGTGACGAAAATCAGGGAAGAAATGGTGAGACCCTAGAGCTCGAGATGCCTTTGATATCAATGTTGTCAGCAAGATCTTTCGAATATCAGAAAATCCTACAATTCAAGAAGAACCTACCAATCAAAGTCGAATCCAGTAGAATCCAGGAACGATACGATAGGAAGTACCTCCAGCTATAAAGTTTCTATAAAACCTCATGTCTGAATCTAAACTATGCAGATGCGATAGATGAAGAAGACCCAAAATCATGGAAACAAGCGATGAGTTCCCCCAATAAGACCTTTTGGATTCGAGCAGCTTATGAAGAGATGTGCTCTATTCTAAAACACGATACCTTTGATTTGATAATTGAACTACCTTTAGGAAGAAAACCTCTACAAAGCAAATGGGTATGGAAAACGAAAAAGAAGGCAGATGGATCTATCGAACGGTTCAAAGGCTGATGGGTAGTTAGAGGTGATCTACAGAAAAAAGAGATTGACTATACAGAGACCTTCGCGCCGGTTATGAACCTAGTAATACTACGAATATTCCTCACTATTGTCGCTATATTGCATTTGGAAATGGACCAACTGGACGTTGTATCGGCATTTCTAAATAGCGAGATCGATACAGAAGTTTTTCTTCATCAACCAGAAGGTTTCCACCTGGGACGCCAATACTTTTGCAACCTGCACAAGAGTATATATGGACTCTGCCAAGGAGCAAGGTCTTGGTACATGGTACTTCATAGCGTCTTAACTGAGGATGAATCCAAAAGATCAATGGTAGATCTTGCTTGTTGGGTAAAGAGAGGAGACAGCCTGAGAAGTCTTTGCATGCTTATAGCCTGGGTTGATGACATTCTTACTGCGGGGAGTCGGGAAAAAGTAAATGCAAATAAGAGGCATCTGTCAACAAAGTTCAAGGTAAAAGACCAAGGACCAGTGGATGTATTCATAGACATCAAGATCAAGTGAGACAGAGATAGAAGGATCATATACCTATACCAATCGCACTATGCAAGAGATATACTGGATTTATATGGAATGGGCGATTGCAACCCCTGCTTGCTACCAATGAATCCTGGAACAACTCTAACAAAGGCAAAACCTCACGAAAGTCTAAATGAAGTAGAAAAGAAGCGTTACCAGGTTATGATCGGCTCCTTAGGATACTTGATGAATTGCAGCCGTCCAGATATTGCATTTGCAGTCAGAAAGCTAGGTCTATACATAGTATGTCCTTCTGAGAAGCATCTCATAGCAACAAAATATGTCTTTCGCTATATCAAAAATACCATTGACGCATATATATCTATTGGTAGATATCAATTACTTGACAATAGTGAAGATATACCACCAGTATCAGCATTCTTTGATGCTTCATTTGCAGATGATGTGGATAATAGAAGATCAATGTTTGGATACATGATACAATTTGGGCGAACAACAATACTATGGAAGTCAAAGAAGCATAAATCAGTGACGCTGTCGACAACAGATTCTGAATATGTGGCCACAACGGAGACAACTCGAGAGATTAGTTGGATTCAAAACATATTCGAGGAAATTAGCATTCCACTCAAACTACCTATCACTCTCTACGGGGATAATGCAAATGCTAATGGGTTGGCAAACAACGTCACTGTTACAGCTCCAGTAAGAAGATCTTCCTACTGCAGCTAGGAACCCCAATACCAACTGAACTCGCTAACTCGGAGGCCTGATCAACCTCTAGGTAGAAGGCAGTTAGTGCGTCAATGTAGCATGACGTTAAGGATTGGGCTGGACGAAGTGTGTGACCTCAGATAACCTCTCATGTATGTTTATGTATTGTTGTTTGATATTACGTTTGGGAAACTATGTGTTGGATTGTCGTTATTGGATGAATTGGGTATTATCTCATGTATGTCAGCCTGACTGTAATATGTTAGCAAACAGGCTGCAGAATCTATGTACTTAAGCGCCGTGAATCCTAATTGGGAAGTCACTTCCCGATTAGGGTGCTTGGCTGACAAGGCTTGCTATTCCCTAATAGCAGTGTCGACACAGATCAGATAACTCATTATCAGATCAAAGCTTCTATAAAAGCAAGCTGAGTTAGTTAGTTAAAATAACAAGCCCCAAGCGGTGTTTTGATTCTTATAACTCGTTTCTATCGGACATGCCAATAACGCCAGTATTACTTTGATGTTTGCACTTCTTGTTCTTGTACCTTGACCCCCCTACTTGTGAACGCTATTGTAGCGTCGCCGTTACATTACACTACTTCGACATTTACATTTACGAAGCCTATACTATACTTCAGCATGAGTGCACATCGAAGCTTGCCCTCTATACCTACTGGCGATACAGATGATGACATCTCAGATGCTGGAGCTATTGTGCAACTACATACACAAGCTGAAGAATTTATCTCTTCCCTAGGACAGCAATGGAATTTACCAAGAGGTATTACTAATGCCCCATCATCTAGTACTGACGAAGAATTGCTAGTGCACTATGCTACTCCTACACCGAAGCCTATGTCATCGTCTAGCAAGGACAAGACACCAGCATCAAAGAGTCAAACTCCCGCCCCTTCACTTGCTGAACTAGCCAAACTATGACCACAGATGCAACAACTCGAACTAGAAAAGCAAGCAGCACTCAAGGAAGTCAAGAAACTACAGTCCAAGCACGCTCGAGCTGAATCCTTCCTGCAAGAAACAGCAGCTGCCGTCTACAATACAGTAGTTGCAGCAGACTAACAGACATCAACACTGTCACAGAATACGCACTCAGCTCTCGAAGAAATACGGCAGATCATACTCAGAGGACAGGATAGTACTAATAGACAGTTTATCCTAATCAACGCGAACCTTACATGGCTCAAGGAAAGAGGAGACTGTGATCAAAAAAAGAATGACCGACGCATGGACCATCTTGAACAATGAATTGCAGCACTCGAACAACAACCTGTGGGTCCCCAGCCATAACAAGGTCAAACCAATTGCCTCGTACAGCAGCTAGAAGAGATAGCAGCAGCAGCAGCAGCACCCGCACCTCTACCCCCACCACCTCCACCAGATAATCAGAACCCACCTTCACCTCCACCGCCTCCACAAGACCTGCCACCACCTTCACCACGTACACCTCCACAGAATCCACCTCCATCTCCACCTCCGCTGCCAGATAATCAAATGAGAGCAGGCAAAGCCCCTCCTCCTAGCAACTTTAGTGGAGATACAAATGCGTTGGAAGGATGGATCCTCCAGATAGATGAGTACTTCTTGATTACGATGATTACTAGTAAACAGCAATGATTGGGATATCTTAGTTTATGTTTGAGAGGCAAGGCACTTGAATAGTAGAAGACAAATAGGATCAAGTATACTACATGGAAAGAGGCTCAGGATAGGTTATATCTATATTATGGAGACTACTATAGGGCAGATCGATCATACCAGAAGATAATCAACTTATGGCAGACAGGGACCGTCCGAGACTACCTTACAGAACTCGATAGCTTGAACGCATATGCTGGCATTCCAGAAGCACAACTCATGAACGTAATCCTCAATGGACTAGCACCTAAGCTCCGAGGACACATGGTACACTATGAACAACTATGATCGAAGCCTAGTGAATGGCGTCAACGACTTATTGAGATGGACATTATATCAAAGGAATTCTTGGCTAGGGATCACCAGGCATCCCATAAACCCACATCCAAGAAGCGTGGTCGAGAGGAGGCCTCTAGCACATCTCTCAGAGGAGGTACTGCACCTTCTCGAGATACCCGAGATACCAAACGACCATATATCAGTCAGGACCAGATCAACAAACGAATCAAGGACAACCGTTGCTACAAGTGTAGTATAGCTGGACACTATGCTGCCGAGTGTAGGAACAACTGGCGTAACAGCCTACAACCTTGAAGAATACAAGCAGCCCTACAACAGCAAGCTGCCTCAACAGCATTGGTCAAACACCAGCCGCAAAACAACAAGCCAAAGACAGACAAGGGTCACTTCCGAATTACTGAACTAGGTTCAGAAGAGGACCAACAACAGTAGGAAAATGAATAAGGAGTACGTCAACTACTGTCGGATGGACTCCTCAACATACCCCACTACTGACAGTATGGATTACGATTGCTCGGGAGGAAGTAGAAGTTGTGATAGATAGTGCAGCGAGTGCACCTGTGGTTGGGAAAAGATTGGCAATAAAGATGGGTATATGTAAAAGAGCTAGGAAGGTTAATATGAAGCAAGGAGATGGGTCTACACTCTCTGGAGAAAATTATGTGGTTAATAGTTCATTTCGTATTTATTCTAAGGGTTCTCTTTTAGGTAAGTTCTCTCTAGATGTGGAAGTCTTGGATATTGGGAAGAAGGATGTTATATTGGGTTTATCTTGGTTGGTTGAGAATGGATTCATGGTGGATACTCAGGAAAGATGTTTAAGGAATGTCGAGACTGGTTTGGTAATTCCCTGTTCTATGAGATGGATACCTTCAGTTATACTTATTGATGTAGATGTCGAGCCTATGCTTGACGGAGATGTACTGCTAATCCTTGATGTCCGTGAATGATATAATCGTTATGCACAAGTCTTCTCCGCTGAACAGGCAGCCCGTCTACCCGAACACAAGCCATGGGACCACCAGATCCCTCTAATTGATCCTTATATCAAGATACTTACTGGAGCAATCTACAAGACTACGTGGGAAGAAGATAAAGCTCTGCAGAACTACCTCAAGTCTGAAGTACCCACTGGCAAAGTCCGTTGCTCTCGTTCCTCTACTGGTGCACCTATCCTCTTCGTCTGAAAAAAGGATGGCACTCTACGTATATGTGTTGATTATCGAGCTCTTAATCGACTTACAATACCGAACAAATATCCGCTCCCTCTTATTAGTGAGTTGTTAGACAAGACGAAGGGAGGAAAGCTGTTTACGAGATTGGACTTGAAGAATGGGTATAACTTGTTGAGAATTGCTGTGGGAGATGAGTGGAAGACTGCATTTAGGACTAAGAAGGGATTGTTTGAGTATACCGTTATGCCATTCGGATTGATGAATGCCCCTGCCAGCTTTCAAGAGATGATGGATACAATATTCAAGGACGTTGAGGGATGTGTCTGGTATTTGGATGATATACTTATCTTTGGAGGAAAGACAGAGGAAGAACATCAGGCAATTGTCGAAAAGGTCCTTGAGAAGTGTGTCGAGCATGGACTGGCAGTCAATCTACCTAAATCTGAATTCCACGTCAAGCAAACTCTCTTTCTTGGTCACATCATCAACGGTCAGCAAGTACAAATGGATCCCGCTAAACTCGAAGTTATGGCTAAGTGGCCTGTCCCTACCAAGAAGAAAGAAGTCCAGGCCTTCTTAGGCTTTGCTAACTACTATCGACGATTCCTTGTTAACTACAGTTCAAAGGCCAGGCCTTTGATTGAGTTAACTAAAGACGTACCTTTCTCTTAGGGATCTGAACAACAAGCAGCCTTCGATGAACTCCATCAACGATTCATGTCTGCACCTATCCTTACTCAATTTGACAGAAGTCTTGATATCATTATCGAGACTGATGCTAGCAACCAAGCAATCTCAGGCATCCTCAGCCAATACCATGTTACCAATGGCATCAAACGTCTACATCCTGTTGAGTACCATACGAAGACTCTTACTGCTACCCAACGAAACTGGCCAATTCATGATAAGGAGCTATTTGCAATTGTAGATAGTTTCCGAAAATGGAGGGACTGGCTAGTTGGTGTACATGTGAACATCTATACAGACCATCAGGGTCTGCAATACTTCAATACAAAGCAGAAACTCAACTCTCGTCAAGTGTCGTAGTACCTCCGCATGTCCGAATTTTTTTACACTATTTACTACAAACCTGGATCGAAGATGGGCAAGGCTGATGGCCTGTCTAGACGTTCAGGGGAGGAGAAATCTGGCATGGACGCCCGATTTTTTGACGAAGGACAGCTTTTAGTGGATGGGGAGGAGGAAGAACTGGATGCAGAAGATGTAGAACTACCTGGAATTGATGTGTCGACTTGGGAAAAGAAAGATGAACTGTGGGTTATACCTCTGGAGTTTCCAACTGATGTGCTACGGCAGCATCATGATAGTGAAGTAGCAGGGCATTGGGGTAGGCATCGAACTCAAGAGCTGGTCTCTCAGAACTTTATTTGGGATTGATGGCAAGAGGATGTGGCAAAGTATGTGGCAGGATATATTAAATGTCAGAAGGCAAAGGCAGATAGGCACAGCAGGCAAATGAAGTTGGTACCTATGCCAACTGGGGAATGACCTTTTGAAGAAATAGCTATGGATTTCATTGGAGAACTACCTGAGTCTGAAGGATTCAATACTATCTTTGTTGTCACTGACTGATTCACCAAAGTACAACACTATATACCAGCAAAGACAACGTGGACAGCCTCAAACGTAGCCGCCATATATATCAATGAGATCTGTAGACTCTATGGCCTACCTAAGCATATCACCTCTGATCGTGGGACTCAATTTGCTTCGAAAGTTTCTCAAGGAAATCAACAAGAGCCTTGGAATTAATCTCCGCCTGTCAACTGCATATCATCCACAAACTGATAGACCTGCAGAACGAGCAGTCCAGACCCTCAAGCAATACCTCCGAATATACTGCCATAATAGACAACATCGATGGCGAACTTGGCTACCTCTTGCTGAGTTTGCTTACAATACTGCCGCCACATCCACCCACAAGTACTTTCCCTAGCGCAGCCTGTATGGCTTTGACCCTCGCACTATACACCTCTCTGACGACCACGAATTCTCCTCTCCTGCCGCCGAGAAATGACTCGACCGCATGACAACAGTACATAACCAAGTTCATGATACCCTCAAGCAAATCAACAGCAAGCGAAGTGCTATACACCTGGAGAAAGCACGATGATTTGCAGTCAATGACTGGGTATTAGTGGACCGCCGGAATCTTCAAATACGAGCAGGCAACAACCGATCCCTAACTAATAAGTAGATAGGACCCTACAAGATCTTAGAAGCTATTGGTTCACATGCTTATCGATTGGAAGTACCTGAAGGAACCTGGTGGCATAACGTTATGCATACCACCCTATTGAAGCCATTCCATAAGAGAGATGAAGACTAAGACATGGACGAAGATGATCCTGATGTTTATGAAGTCGAGTCCATTGTCAACTCTCAAAAGATTAGAGGAGTGGTCAAATACCGAGTGCGTTGGGTTGGGTATATGGAGTTTGAAGACACTTGGGAGACATGGGATAAGTTGGAGAATTGCTCTGAGAAGCTGCAAGAGTTCCAAGAACGCCACCCCAATAAACCCCGAGATAAGAGAGAAGTTTAAGAGATTGAAAGACAGCATTGAGTGAATGCTCTTGAAGTACATGGTACCTTTGACCTCCTCCTTATCATCGCCTTTTCCCACTGAGTTTTTTGGTAATAGGAAAGGTTTTTAACGGCCATGGCATATATGTGTACGCACACTGGTCTTGTGGAACTTCAGGTTCTAGGAAGGAGGGTATCTAGATCGTGAAGCGTTAGTACCCATAGCCACCAAGTTACTCGAGCTATTGCTAACATGATCTGTTTCTAGAGATTGCTAGAAGCTTGTGTTCAGGAGTGGACGCCTGCCTCGAAATGGGGAGTAATATTACAGCTCCGGTAAGAAGACCTTCCTAGTGCAGCTAGGAACCCCAATACCAACTGAACTTGCTAACTCGGAGGCCTGATCAACCTCTAGGTAGAAGACAGTTAGTGCGTCAATATAGCATGACATTAAGGATTGGGCTAGACGAAGTGTGTGACCTCTGATAACCTCTCATATATGTTTATGTATTGTTGTTTGATATTACGTTTGGGAAACTATGTATTGGATTGTCATTATTGGATGAATTGGGTATTATCTCATGTATGTCAGCCTGAGTGTAATGCGTTAGGAAACAGGCTGCAGAATCTATGTACTTAAGCACCGTGTATCCTAATTGGGAAGTCACTTCCCGATTAGGGTTCCTGGCTGACAAGGCTTGCTATTCCCTAATAGGAGTGTCGACACAGATCAGATAACTCGTTATCAGATCAACGCTTCTATAAAAGCAAGCTGAGTTAGTTAGTTAAAATAACAAGCCCCAAGCTGTGTTCTGATTCTTATATCTCGTTCCTATCGAACACGCCAATAACGCCGGTATTACTTTGACGTTTGCACTTCTTGTTCTTGTATCTTGACTCCCCTACTTGTAAACGCTATTGTAGCGCCGCCGTTACAGTCACCGTAAGCAATCGAACTCGACACATAGCATTGAGAGAGCGTTATGTCACAGAAAAGGTACTTGATCGAAATTCAATGCTTTGTTCTTTTTTCTTCGCAGTTGATTAATTAAATGGTTTACACTCATACTTATACTTACACTTACACTTACACTTACACTTACACTTACACTTACACTTATACTTATACTTATACTTATACTTATACTTATACTTATACTTATACTTATACTTATACCCATGGCTATGTTCACTCGCAAATATTGACTACCTTTCTTAGGCAAATGAAGGAATAATAAAAGTGACGAAGATCGAGTCAGAACTACAAATGGCGGACATATTCACAAAACCCTTGAGCAGCGAACTCTTCTTCAAACACTGCAAGTCTTTAGGCTTAATACACAAGGCCAGGACCCAATGCACGAATTGCCTGCTCACCTTTGCCACAAAGAACGGACTACACAAGCACATCAGGAACACCCATGAAAATAAGACCGGCAAACAAACGAACACGGCGTACACAAAGAGACCTGCAGAAGACTTGGCGGAGGGACAGGATGAAGGAAAGAAACAAAGAAAGTAACAGGGGTGAGCGAAATTGTGGACATAGGAGGTTCAGGTAAGGGCATAAGGGAACGGATTTGAGGGGAGAAACTTCAGGGAAGGAACTTCAGGGGAGGAACTTCAGGGGAGGAACTTCAGGGGAGGAACTTCAGGGGAGGAACTTCAGGGGAGGTTATTAGAGATACTGGTATGGGCATGGTATTTTGAATGGGGTTACTGTAATATAGCTCTAAAAATATTCGGCGTCGAGGGGAGGTGAAGGAACTAGCGCTCCCGCTAGTTCTCTTGTGGCAGCGACGCCTTATCGATGAATAATCACTCGAGATAAACTCAGTGATCAGTGGAGGAGAGCTTGAGGAAGAAGACATACTATTGCAGTGACAGAGACAATATCATCAAAGAGCCAACACACGCCCTCACGTTATTGCGGTGAGTTTGCACTGACACATACCTGTACATCGTTACGTAGAGTCATATGAAGGGAAGTAGCCTGATATCACTTTCAATTATTCTCATGGGCCGAGGGCATTAGATAGCCAGACTAGGCATTAGAAACCATTAAAACAGTTTGTGATGATCATGAGTTATATACATATACATAGACAAGTATAAAACATTCAAAAAATATCAGGTACATACCTTGGTATAATTTTAGTATAATTCACATTGAGGATAATTTGCGTAGGCCATAGAGTGGTATTATTGAAATATAATTCGCAGCCCAGTCTAACTGAAGTGTAATTCACATTGAGGGTAACCCATGAGCTGGTGTTATTTAAGTATAATTCACATTGAGGATAATTTGCGTAGGCCATGGAGTGGTATTATTGAAATAGAATTCGCAACCCAGTCTAATTGAAGTGTAATTCATATTGAGAGTAACTCATGAACTGGTGTTATTTAAGTATAATTCAATTTCCGGTATGCATTCTAGTCTAATTTAAATATAGTTAATTAGAAATTATACCTCATGGTATAATTTAAGTGTAATTACTGGTATAATTTATGTATTATTGTTTGCTACATGTATAATTTATGTACAAAAAAAAGCAAATAGTAGTGGACCATAGAGCTCATCCAATGGGTATCCGACCCAGTGGACCTTGTATCTCTTCTGTCCCCCTTTCGTCGTCCGCTCGCCCATGATCTCTGCCTCGGAGTATTCTCCCTCTTCATCGACAGCGGGTGGCCTGGGGTGGCCCCGCCCCCATGGGTCTGTGCTTGGGTCTAACGCCCTTTCGATCTGTTGAACCGACACCACGGGGTGTATACCCTTCAGGTTGTCTGGAAACTGTAGCTCCACGGCTCTTCCGTTGCCCAACACCCTCAGGATCCTGTATGGTGGTAGTTTTTGCATCGAAAGCTTGTTGTGTCTCACTGATGTTGGGTGTTTGTCCAGTCTCAGTGACTGTTACGGATACTAGTGCTGGGAGTTCTTCCAGGGAGCGCGGACTAATGGTCGAAGGGTCAAGAGGTCTAAGGGACGAAAGGATCGTGGGCAAGCTTTGTATTCAGCGAAGATACAAGACGTTGCGTGAGGAAGAGAGCAATAAGGAGAGCATAGACGGGTCTTTTATAGAGTCGATAATAATTATAGACAACGTCCTCGTAACCTTCCTCACATCTAATGCATGCCTATCGCATTGCCACATCTAATGCACTGCCACATTGCACTGCCATATCTACGCATTGCGCCTTGCCATAATCCCTGTTCTCATATAGGCTAATATGGTGCGCCGTGACAGTGACGCGAAGTCTCCAGGCTTGTTTCTCCCTCGCTTCAGCTTCCCTCTGGGTGACTGCCATCGGCCTGGACCAGACGTCCCTCATCTTTTCCTAGAAATTTAACCAACATCCTTCTTCCTTTGTCATATACGCATGATTTCTACCGCCCAACATTGAATACCATATCTTGACCGGGTCCCCAGCTTCGAAGCAGTGCCACGCCAGAGTGGGGCACACCACTGTTTCACCATGTGTGTCTATGAACTGTTGAACAGCCATGATCCATTCTTCGACGTCTCCATCGTGCCTGAACTTTGGTAGAAGGTTTGGGTCGTACCGTATCTTCTGTTCTCTTGTCTGATTGTGGTTGTAGGGTACCATGGCATTGGGTGAGCCCATCACGTCAAATGGGGCCTTCCACGTCCTATCTGCAATAGCCCTCAGTTCCTCGTCTGTATTCCTCTTTCTAGCCTCCAATGCAATCTTCCTATGCTCCATCCGTGCTTCTAATGAGTTACCTTGAGCTCTTTCAAGAGACTCAAGTTTGTCCTGCATCGGTTTCAGCAGTTCTTCCATCAAGGCTCTGATCTCCTGACTCGACATCTTGACAGGACGTCCGTTGAACACCACTCGTGTAGGTGATTTCACCGGGAGAATAGTAGGAGATGTGTGGATGAGTGTGGTGGATAATGTGTGGTCGGGTGGGGCTCGATCAGTTTCAGCTCTCGTCAGAGGTGGGATAGCGGTTCTGGCGAATTTGAGGCTCGGGCCCCTAGTCTCCTCATCTCCCAATTGGGAACTATCGACCGTTCTGGCACTCGCCCCCCTACCCATAGCCTGCTGCATACTTGGCGGCCCCATCACGTGACGGTGGCTGAGCATACCATGTCCTCCGGTCCACCATCTCCCTCAGCCGTTTTGCCGTTGACTCCATGTCATCACCTAGCACGCTTGCGGGTCTCCGTTCTGGCCGTCTTGGCGTCTCGCTGCCCTGAGTCTCCGTATCGGTGGTGACTTCGGGAGTCTCGTCCACTTCCATCTCCCTCGCCTCCAACACTCTCGTTTCACTACATACATCGTCCCCTATGGTTGACTCCTGCGTGAGCTCCCTTGTTATCATCTCCGCTCTTTCTACCACCCCCTCAAAACCCGTAGGCATGTCCCAGGTCAATGCTGCATTCGCCAAAGATGATATTCCCCCGAGGACCCTTGCACCAACTGCGGCGCCCCTCAGTGCTGTCTCCGCTGCCTGAGCCATCATCGTCGGGAACCTGGTCACTTGTGGTTCATGGCCAGTTGGCGTCGAGCTCGGTGGCATCGTCGTCCTCGACTGGGGGACTGTGTCCTCTCCGAGTTGTCCCTCTGCCGGTTGCAGCTCTCGTGTTGCCGATATCTCCAGTTCTGGTAGCATCGCTATCCTCGCCTGTAGTTCTATACCTCCCCCGGGCTGCCATTCTGTCGGCTGTATTCCCAGGCTGCCTGTTTCTGGTAGACTCTCCGCCGTGATCCTCGTATCCCTGTGGGTCTGTGATGAAGGGGACTCATTCGTCCCTCCTTGTCTTGTCCTAGCCGGTTTCCTGGTCTTGCCCCTCTTGTTCCGGCCGTCATCGGAATCACCATTCAGGAAAGCCTCCCTCCATCTCGTAAAATCAGTTACCTGCTTGGACGTTGGTATTGGGGGTCCCGCCCCGGAGCGGGTACCATACTTCACCGGGTAATGCATCATCACCGGGAAGTGCATCAGCCCCCACGCAGCCCCTGTCGGTTCATTCTTGGCGGCGTAATGGAGTCCAAAATGAACGGATTC